>RKMJ01000042.1_pt1 | contig 340094 bp, 318 predicted proteins | sample 2174201 | NCBI WGS metagenome assembly RKMJ01 (sample SAMN10236717, study PRJNA505202) | synthetic metagenome | isolation source: mock community containing 12 organisms: Thioclava sp. ES.032, Psychrobacter... | place: USA: Walnut Creek | collected 2015-10-01 | reverse complement strand
AGGGCCTGCATCAGCAGGGCCAGGTTCTTGAGCAGTTGGCAGGCGTGGATATCCTGCTGTACGGCGCAGACCGTCCGGCCACTGACGTTTTCCAGAGTTAGGGTTTGTTTAAGCCGGCGGTAGTCGGTTTCAATGCCCCAGCGCCGGTGATACAGGTCGGCAAAGAGCTCGGCGGGGAAGGCCTCGGTGTCCAGGAGCGAGGTGGCCAGCACTTCCGTTTCCCCGGTGGGCAGAGTCACCCGGATCAGCCGGATCTGGAGGGCCGTGTCCGGATCAACACCGGACTGCTCACAGACCTGTCGGGATAACCAGTGCCGGCACGTCATTGAGACGGTGTCGTCGTCTTTTCCGGAGGCGACAAAGGCGCGGACTTCCCGGGAGTGAGTGAGTGTCAGGCGCATCAGGAATTGCTGTTCACAGCGCTGTAGCTCAACAAAGAGCCAGTGGGCGGGATAGCCCCGGTCAAACAGAATCAGGCTGTGGTCAGGAGCATGCTTCAGGTGCATGCTGGCACAGCCCCGCTCATCTACATCCGGCGTGATCAGGAGGGTGTGCAGAGCCTGATCGGACAGCAGGTCTTGCAGGACCGACACCCGGGCCACCGGCAACCCGTTGTGGGTTCCGAAGTGCCGGGCCAGTGGGTCTTCCAGCGGCAAGTGCATGCTGGAGCCGTCCACGGCCAGCAGGCGCAGGCCCTGCCAGGTCTTGTGCAGACCCAGCTCATTCATCTGGGCATGCAGGGCGCTGTTGAGAGCCTCAAAGACTGACGCGCTAAGCTTCTGGCGGGCTTTGCTGAAGGCTTGGGCGGTGACCACCTGGGTTTCAAAGGCGGAACCATTGAGGGTCTGAAAGAAGGCATCCAGTTCGGTTTGCAGGGCGCTGTTGGGTTGATTGAGCAGAAACAGGACCAGATTGGGGAAGGTCAGATGGCGTTTGCGGGTAAAGTGCTTCGGATGGGTGCGATGCTGGGCAATAAAATCGGGGCAGCTTAGTAGGTTGGTTAATTTATGTACAATTTTCGGAAAGAATGTCGGTTGGGTTGTCAATCGTTGTTTTTTTATTGTGCTCCATAGGGTATTTCCTCGTTAGTGGTCGAGCTCTAATTATATGATATTTTTAGGGAAATGTCTTAAGTTGATGACATTGGCTCAGCGGCAGGCGAAAGTGGCGCGTATTTTTGCTTCGCAAAAATCGCGACGCTTTTGACTGTCAGCTGCAGCGTATTGTTAGAGGGCTTTTTCATTAGGGTAACGCTACCCACATGAAATAAGCACAAACAGGCATAATGACAAAACCAGCAAGGCTAAACACGAAATATGAATTACACAGCCCTAGCTTTGCTTCGATTGGAAACCAGATAAACTTTATAGCAAACGCCACACCAAATAATATTGCAGCCTCTACCCAGCTTACTTTGTAACCATAATATAGAAGGAAACCCACCCCAAATACAGTTGCTGCTAAAGTGAATAAATTTAATACCAATAAAAACGATTGGCTTGCGCCCCTAAAGTTTTTTATGTGCAGCTTTTGGTAGAAACCGAAAAAGCTAAAAGCTGCATAACTTGCTAATAGTGTTATTGATATGTCCATTTTATTTTTTGCCCTCTAACGGCAACAGCAGGGGCGCGACGTCAGGAGCGTCCCTTGCCTGCATTTGTTAGCCTCACTTACGCCGAATGAATAGACCACCGACAACTAGAACTACGGCCGAAACACCACTTGCGATATATTTCCATGTATTGTTGTTTTCCTTATTAGTTTCTTGCAGTATCTTCGCAACCTCTAGACCATGATCAGCAAGTTTAAGTGCAATATCTGCGATTTTCGATCTAAGCTCTTCCGTCTCGGATTTATTGACGATTGTTTTAAGCAAGTCCGTGATGTTTTCTAGCGTTACCGATATTCCGCGAAGGGCATCTTTTTGAGTTTCTTTAGCCGCGTTTATAGTTGACTTCAGGCCCTCTACGTAAGTCTGTTGAAGCTCTACGAAATGGGGTATTACCTCTACAAGGAGCTTCATTTGCTCTTTAGAAATCTCCCCCTGAGCGGCAAGTTTCTGAATCCGCTTGAACTCGTCGTTTGTAACCTGCGATAGATCCTTGACGCCAGCTTTCGATTTTATTTTTTCTACCTCTACTGCTTTTTCTGAATTCATATCAATTCTCTCTCAGATATATGGTGGCTAACAGCGTGTTGGGTAGCGCTCTTCATTATTCAATATTATGACTTCTGCATTTTCACCCATCACGATTACGCACTCCCTAAGCAACCTACGCACAAAACTAGCCTAAAACCAAACGATTACAACCGTAGCCCTGTCAAACTTCGTAATATCACCGCGCAATAACGAAGCTGTCACGCGAATACCAGCGGGCGGTGCGCAAGGCCATAAAAAAAGGCCCGAAGCGTCACGTCAACCCCGGGCCTCTTAATCACATACCGGTCAATGACCTCAACCGCACTTACTATCACCACAAGACAAGCAAGTCGCACAACCGTCCATCACAATCACCGCCTTGGTGCTGCACTTGCCGCACATGGTGGAGTTGGGCGGGAAGTCGCCGGCCTTGTCGTCGTTGGTCGCCGTGGTGCTGGCTGCTTCGAACTCGGCACGCTTTTCGGCGAGGATGCGCTTAGTGGTTTCGCTCATCTCTTCGCTTTCCATCAGGCCAACGGCCTTCAGGTGCTTCTCGATAACGGCACCGATTTCAGCTACTAGGGAGGGCATGAATACGCCGCCTTTCTTGAAGTAGCCGCCGTTTGGGTCGTATACGGAACGCAGTTCTTCCACCAAAAAGGTCAGGTCGCCGCCTTTGCGGAATACCGCAGAGATTACGCGGGTGAGGGCGATCACCCACTGGAAGTGCTCCATGGATTTGGAATTGATGAACACTTCGTACGGCTGCCGGCTTTCGTAGTCTGTGTCTTCGTTCAGCAGGATGTCGTTGATGGTGATGTACATCGCGTGCTCGGCCACCGGCGGCTTGATTTTGTAGGTGGTGCCTACCAAAAAATCTGGCCGCTCGATGTATTCGTTCATCTTAACGAGCGTGCTTTCCGGTTTCGCTGCTGGCAGCTGTTCTTTGGGCGCGTCTGTGTCGGCTTTTTTTACCCGGTAGCCGACGATTTTGTTGCTAATTTTAACGGTCATGTCTTCTGTCCTGTGTCGGTGTTCCGGATCAATACTTACCGTAGGTGCCTTCTTTCAGCGCGTCAAACAGGTTGGCGGCGGTGTGTATCTCGCCGTCGTAATCTACCTGTTCGTTGCCCTTCAGCTCCACTTTGCTGCCGTCGTCGAGGGTGAACTCGTAAAGGGTGTTTTCAAGGTCTATTTCTTTTACCAATACGCCTTGGAAGGCTTCAGCGTTAAAGCGGAAGGTGGTGCAACCTTTCAGGCCCATGTCGTAGGCGTAGAGGTAAATGCTCTTGAAATCCTTATAAGGGAAGTCGGTTGGCACGTTCGCGGTTTTGGAAATCGAGGAATCTACCCACTTCTGCGCGGCGGCCTGGATGTCTACGTGCTGCGCCGGGCTTACGTCATCGGAGGTGGTGAAATAGCTGGGCAGTTTTTTGTCTTCTTCGTCTGAGAAGGGCATAGCGCCGGGGTTAACCAAGTGGCGATAAGCCAGCAGCTCGAAGGAGAACACGTCGACTTTTTCTTTGGTTTTGCGGCCTTCGCGGATTACGTTACGGGCGTAATGGTGCGAGAAGCTTGGCTCTATGCCGTTACTGGCATTGTTGGCCAAGGACAGGCTGATGGTGCCGGTCGGTGCGATAGAGGTGTGGTGGGTGAAGCGACCACCTTTTTCAGCCAGTGCTTCTACCAGCTTGGGGTCAACGCTGGCAATTTCTTGCATGTAGCGGCTGTATTTGGCGTGCAGTACGCGGCCTTTTAGTTTATCGCCAACTTTGTAGCCATCTTTCGCCAGTTGCGCGCATTTGCCCATCATTTTCGGGGTAATTTCAAAGTCGTCGTTCATAATTGGCGCAACGCCTTTCTCTTCCGCAAGGGAGAGAGACTGGCGCCAGCCTTCTACGGCCATTTCACGTACAACGTCTTCCGTGAACTGTACAGAGTCGGCCGAGCCGTAAGGCATGCGTAGCATGGCGAGGGTTGAACCTAGGCCCAGAATGCCCATGCCGTGGCGGCGCTTGTAGGTAATTTCGTGGCGTTGCTCGGCTAACGGCAGGCCGTTGATCTCTACAACGTTATCTAGCATGCGGGTGAAGATGCCCACCACCTTGCGGTATTTTTCGTAATTGAAGCTGGCTTTGCTGGTGAACGGGAAGTCCACAAACATGGTCAGGTTCACAGAGCCCAGCAGGCAGCTGCCGTAAGCGGGCAGGGGCTGCTCGCCGCAGGGGTTGGTGGCGCGGATGTCTTCACAGAACCAGTTGTTGTTCATCTGGTTGACCTTATCGATCAGGATGAAGCCGGGCTCTGCGTAGTCGTAGGTGGAGGTCATGATGGTGTCCCAGATGAACTGGGCTTTCAGGGTGCGGTAGATACGGCACGCCACCTTGCCTTCTTCGTTGACCACATAGCCTTTCAGTATTGGGAAGTCGCGATACACGTACTGGTTAGTGTCGGCGAGATCCAGGCCTTCTTCTTCCGCTTCCTTCTTAGTAACCGGGAAGGAGAGGCTCCAGTCGCTATCGTTACGAACGGCTTCGATGAAGTCTTCGGTGATCAACAAGGATAGGTTGAACTGGCGCAGGCGGCCGTCTTCACGCTTGGCCTGGATAAAATCGATTACATCTGGGTGGTGAACATCAAACGTGGCCATCTGCGCACCGCGGCGTCCACCGGCTGAAGACACGGTAAAGCACATGCGATCGAAGATATCCATGAAGGACAGCGGGCCAGATGTCGTCGCACCGGCGCCGGCTACGTAGGCACCTTTCGGGCGCAGGGTAGAGAACTCGTAACCGATACCACAGCCAGCCTTAAGGGTGAGGCCAGCTTCGTGGTTTTTCTCCAGGATGTCGTTCATGGAATCTTGAACGGAGCCGGACACGGTGCAGTTAATGGTGGAGGTTGCAGGTTTATGCGCCTCAGCACCGGCGTTAGAAGTGATCCGGCCCGCAGGGATGGCACCGTGCTTCAATGCCCACGTAAAGTTTTTCAGCTGCTCGGCGCGTACAGATTTGTTTTCAACTTGCGCCAAGGCTGCTGCAACGCGCTGGTAAGTGGCGTTGATGTCCTTGTCTACGGCTTCGCCGGTCTTGGTTTTAAGCTGATATTTGCTGGTCCAGATATCAAGCGAAGTGTCCTGCATCGGAATTGATGTAACCACTGCCTCTGCCTTAGCGTTCATTGCCACCCCTCAATTAAAATCACTATATGTAGGTTTATTTTCGATGAGTATAACAGGATATAGTGTTTTGTGAATTTAAACGGGACTATTGAGAAGTCGCTTCTGGCAAAGAAAATCAATGGAAAATGCCTTGCAAGATGGAAAGCTTTGGTAAATCCGGCGCTTGGGGCGAAAATCTCAAAATCCCTATATGTTGTGATCAATAAACACGCGCAAAAGAGCGTGTTCGCTCGCAAAATCACGTGGTTTGTGACTTCTGCACGTATTCAGAATACATGTGTCGTTAAAGTGGTGGTGTGGAGTCGAATAGTGCTGTGGCCCACAGGACGTGAACCACTATAAAAAAGGAAGAACAATGAGAGGCCTGAAACCTACATTGCTGGCGCTGTGTATTGCGGGGGTTCCACCTGCAGCTGTGGCGGAGATTCAACGCTTGGATGATTCCATGATGGGTAGCATCACGGGGCAGTCGGGTGTCACAATTGAGCTGGAAACAAAGCTGAACATTGATCGTTTCATCTATACAGATGAGGGGTCACTGGAGATAAACGACATTTTCGTGGGCGGCACTAATCGCACCGATATGTTCTCGGAGATGAATCTGAACCTGAACGGAGACGCTACAGACCGGCTGGATAATATCCGGATCAACATCGATGTGGCCAGCGATGGCGACGCCATCATCAACCTGTTGCCCTTGTCGTTCAATGCGGTGGATGTGCGGATATCAACCGGTGCCTGGAATCTTACGGGTACCGGCGGTTCTACGACCATTCTTGATAATTTCAACATGGACGCGTTGATCGGCTCCGGAACCATTCGGATCGATACCGCCACCGACAAGCTGAACTTCAAAACGGATATTGCTATTGATGACATGGACTTCGACGTGCCATTTTTGGCGTTGGGTATCCGTGATTTTCAGCTAACCGGTGCAGATTATGATTTGCAGGCGCCGCAGCCTCTCAGGTTGTTTGCCTACGTGGACCTGGATATTTACAAGGCGCCGAACTCTCAAAATGTTGAGAGCCTGGCGATTGATCTGCAGACTTTTGAAGCAGACATCCGCATTGGCAGCGTTATCGTGGGTGGTACATCTATTGGGTCGGTGGCCTTGGATAATCTGTCGATTACCGACACCTCAATGCTCATTTACGGGCATTGAATCTGGTGTAGTTGGGTATAAAAAAGGCGGGAGAGAATCCCGCCTTTTTCGATGTCAGCCCAATAAGAGGCTGTCGTCATCGACTGAAAGCCCGCGCTGGGTTTCAAACAGCTCTAGAAGATCTTTCACTTCCAGGCCTTCGCGGTTCTTGCCTTCAATATCAAACACCACCTCGCCCTGGTGCAGCATCACTGTGCGGCTGCCAACTTCCAGCGCCTGTTTCATGCTGTGGGTTACCATCAAAGCCGTCAGCTTTTGCTCTTCGATGATTTTGGTGGTGAGTGCCAGCACGAAGGCACCGGTTTTGGGGTCCAGCGCTGCAGTGTGCTCGTCGAGCAGCAAAATGTTGGACGGCGTAAGGCTTGCCATCAACAGGCTTACAGCTTGGCGCTGGCCACCGGAGAGTAAGCCCATTTTGTCGCTCAGACGGTTCTCTAGCCCCAAATTGAGGGAAGAGAGGCTTTCCCGGAACTGTTCCCTGTATTGCCTTTTCACCGCTGCACCCAAACTGCGGCGCTGGCCTCGCTTGATGGCAAGAGCTAGGTTTTCCTCAATGCTCAGGCCCTCGCAGGTGCCAGCCAGCGGGTCCTGAAACACCCGCGCCACGCGGCCCGCTCGTTTGTGGGTAGACAGCTTGGTAACGTTTAGGTTGTCGACAACTATGGTGCCGCTATCAACCAGAACTTCACCCGCCAACGCATTCAAAAAGGTGGACTTGCCTGCACCGTTGCTGCCAATCACGGTAACAAACTCACCCTGATTAACGGTGAGGCTCATGCCCCTAAGTGCGGGGTTTTCCAGCGGAGTGCCTTTGCCAAAGGTAAGCTGGAGATCGGTTGCGCTGATCATATTGCCTCCTCAGGCTTTTTTGCGGGTGAGTTTGCTAACCAGGGAGTTGCGAGCACCGGGCAATACAATCGCCAGGGTCACTAGAACCGCGGTTACCAAGTTTAAATCTTGGGCTTTGAGGCCAAGGAAGTCGGCGTTCAACGCCAAGGCAATGGCCAAACGGTAGATAATAGCGCCAATCACGCAGCCGATTAGGGCGCGAACGACCGTGGTTGGTGTGATAACCGCTTCACCGCCAATCAATGAAGCCAGGCCGATAACGATTACCCCAACCCCCATGGTGACGTCGGCTGCGCCTTGGCTTTGGGCGAAGAGTGCGCCCGCCAGGCCAACCAAACCGTTAGACACAGCAACACCGAGAATAATCATGGTTCCGGTGGAAATGCCCTGGGCACGTGCCATTCGTGGGTTGGCGCCGGTTGCGCGCATTGCGAGACCGGTTTCGGATTTCATGAAGCGCCACAAAAGAATTAGGGCGATGAACACCACGATCACAAATAGCAGCACCGGCACATGATGGTAGTCGAGGCCCAGCGAGTACCACGGGGTGAGCACGGTTTCTTCGCCGAGAAGCGCAATGTTTGGCCTGCCCATAATGCGAAGGTTGATGGAGTACAGGGCAATCATAGTGAGGATGGATGCCAACAGATTCAGAATGTTCAGTTTTACGTTCAGCATCGCTGTTACAGCACCGGCAGCCATGCCGGCGAGTACGGCGGAACCTGTGGCCAGCCAGGGGTTCCAGCCTTCCATAATTAGCACTGCCGCAACGGCCGCACCAAGCGGGAAACTGCCGTCAACTGTCAGGTCGGGAAAATCGAGTACACGAAATGAGATATAAATACCGAACGCAACTAAGCCATATATAAGGCCCGTCTCGATTGCGCCGTAAAATGCAATATCACTCAGCATGGGTAAGATTCACTGTGAAAGAAAAACGGGCGGATCCTTTTGGGTTCCGCCCGTGTAGGTCAGGCGTTACTTATCGCTTTTAATGACTTTTTGAGCGTCGGCAATCACATCTTCCGACAGGGTGATGCCCATGCGCTCACCGGCTTCTGGGTTCACGAACAGGTTGAGCTTTTCCATGGTTTCAACGGGCATGTCGGCGGGCTTTTCGCCTTCGAGAATGCGGGCAACCATTACGCCGGCTTGGCGGCCGTGGTCGTAGTAGTCAAAACCCATAGCAGCGACGGCACCCCGGGCAACCGTGGCGGTGTCGGCTGCGAACACGGGGATATTGGCGCGTTCGCCCACGGAAATGACCGCTTCGGCGGCGCTGATAACCGTGTTATCGGTTGTCAGATAAATAGCATCAGCCTTGCCTACTAAAGAGCGGGCCGCGCCCAGTACTTCAGAGGTCTTGGTGGCTGCGCCTTTTACCAAAGTGAGTCCGCGGGCTTTCATGCGCTCTTCAAGCAGCTCAACCAGTGTTACAGCGTTGGCTTCGCCAGGATTGAATACGGTGCCAATTCGCTTGGCATTCGGCATGATGCGCTGCAACATGTCTAGGTGCTTGTCGATGGGGAGCATGTCGCTTACGCCGGTAATGTTTGCGCCCGGTGCCTCGGCGCTTTTAACCAGCTTTGCGCCTACTGGATCGGTTACCGCAGCAAACACCACGGGGATGTTGCGGGCAGCAGCGGCAACCGTTTGTGCCGAAGGTGTTGCGATAGCCACGATCACATCGGGTTTGTCACCGATAAATTTACGGGCAATCTGGGAGGCGATGGCAGCGTTTCCCTGAGCGCTTTCGTGCATGAGCTTAAGATTGTCACCTTCTTTGTAGCCTCGTTCGGCCAGTTCATCCTTTACGCCTTGATGAACGGCATCCAAAGCCGGGTGTTCGACGATCTGCGTAATGGCGACAACACGTGGCTCTGCAGCCTGTGAAAGACTTGCCATTGCCATTAATGACGCGCCCAACAGGATGCGTAGGGTTTTCTTGGCCATATGCCCATCTCCGAGGTTTGTTGCGGTATAGGTGCGAGAGTTTATCACAGCCCTGCGGCCTTGGCGGTAGAGCATGTTAATGTGTGTTGGCCTAAACGAGATATTCTCGGGAAGAGTTTTGCCCAGTTGGCCTGAGTCACGCTTTGACTCGCCACAATGTGTTGAAATACCCTACTAGTGCCTAAATAATGTCCTTATAAATCAAATAACGAAAACCAAGGAAGATCCATGCACACAACAAACAAACTTCCCCTGGATATGGTCTATCACTGGGAGACTACTAAGGCTAATTCCCTTTACCTAACCCAGCCTATTGGCGATGGCAAAGTGGTGGACTACACATGGGGAAGGGCGGTTGACGAGGCCCGCCGTATGGCGTCGTACCTCAAATCCCTGAGCCTGCCTGAGAAAAGCCGTATCGGCCTGATTTCGAAGAACTGCGCACACTGGATCATGACCGACTGGGCGATCTGGATGGCGGGGCATGTTTCCGTGCCGCTATACCCCACGCTGAATGCAGATACCGTTACCTATGTGCTGAACCACGCTGAGTGCGAGGTTTTGTTTGTGGGTAAACTGGACGGCTGGGACACGATGAAGCCGGGTGTACCGGATTCCGTTCGTTGTATTTCCTATCCGCTGAGCCCGCCCAATGATTTTGAAACCTGGGACGATATTGTTGCCAAGTATCCGCCTTTGGAGGAGAACGTTCAGCGCGAGGGAGACGAGCTTGCAACGGTTGTCTATACCTCGGGCAGTACAGGCCAGCCGAAAGGCGTCATGCTGAGCTTCCGTAACATGGCCCTTGCGGCCGAAGGCGGCCTTGAGGTTCTGCAGGTTAGCTCGGATGAGCGCATGCTGTCTTACCTTCCCATGGCACACGTTTTTGAGCGCACGTTTGTAGAGCTGGCTTCTTTATATGCGGGTTTCCATCTGTTCTTTGCCGAGTCTCTTGACACCTTTGTTGAAGATATGAAGCGAGCACAGCCCACGTTGTTCCTTTCGGTTCCGCGGCTGTGGGTTAGATTTCAACAGGGTGTTCTGCAGAAACTGCCACAGAAGAAGCTAGATACGCTGCTGAAGATTCCCATTGTGAACCGGCTGATCAAGAAAAAGATCTTGAAGGGACTTGGTCTGGATAAGGCCAAGCTGGCCGGTAGTGGTTCTGCACCACTTGCCAGTGACGTGTTGGATTGGTACCGCAATCTTGGCCTAGAGTTGCTTGAGGGCTATGGCATGACGGAGAATTTTGCCTATTCTCACATCAACAAATTTGGGCGTTCTCGCACGGGTTATGTGGGAGAGGCTATGCCGGGTGTGGAAACGAGAATTAGCCCTGAGGGTGAGATTCTGGTTAAGAGCCCTGGCAGTATGATGGGTTATTACAAGGACGAAGAGAAAACCCGTGAAGCCTTTACCGAAGACGATTTCTTGAAAACCGGCGATAAAGGCGAAATTGATGAGATGGGGCGCCTGAAAATTACTGGCCGAATGAAGGAAATCTTCAAGACCAGCAAGGGCAAGTATATTGCACCCGCGCCTATTGAAAACCGCTTGATGGCACACCAGTCAATCGAGCTGGTGTGTGTGTCTGGTGCCAACCAGACCCAGCCTTTTGCCATGATTCAGCTGGCAGAAGGCGTTAGGCCAAAGATGGCCGATGCGGATTTTCGGAAGGAGATTGAGGCCAGCTTCACTGAACTTGTTGATAAGGTGAACAAGACGGTGGACCCACACGAGAAGCTGGCTTTTGTGATAATCGTCAGCGATGAGTGGTCGATGGAGAACAGCTTCTTGACGCCAACGCTGAAGCTTAAGCGAAATGTTGTGGAAGAAGCCTATGAAAGCCAAGTGAACGAGTGGTATGCGAAGCGCCAGAAGGTGCTCTGGCAGTAACGCACAACCCGTTTTGTTCAGATCAGGAGGGGTTTATGGCTCAGCTTTCTGCATTTCAGAAGCGCATTCATGAGGAAATTCCGCTTTCCCGCGCACTGGGAATTGAACTGCATTCTTGGGATGGTAGTGCGTTACTGATTAGTGCGCCACTTGAACCCAATACCAATCATCAGGGCACCGGCTTTGGTGGCAGCGTCTATTCGGTGGCTGTAACAGCGGCCTGGGGGCTTATGGAGCTTGCACTGGCCGATCTTGGTTTGAAAGGCAATGTGGTGGTGCAGACAGGCAGCATTGATTATCTTGAACCGGTGGCCTCAGGCTTTTACGCGATCTGCCGGTTGCCAGGGGAAGAAGTTCCAGAGCGCTTCAGAAAAGCCTTGGCAAGGCACGGCAAAGCTCGATTGGATCTCACCACTGAGGTGTTTTGTGGAACGCCGAACCCCATGCCACAGGGTGATCCCGTGGCTGTATTTCAGGGACGGTTCGTCGTGCAGGGTGCCCACTCTGCAATAGCGCCCTAGTTTTGAGGCCGGTATCAGACCATAGAGCGAGTGTTGGAGATCGACCGGCTCATCAAAATGATGGGGATAATGCCCGCCAGTACAATAATGAGTGCCGGCAGCGCGCTGTGATATAGGCGTTCGTCGGAGGCAAACTGGTACACGTAGGTGGCCAGAGTTTCAAAGTTGAACGGCCGCAGTATCAGCGTGGCCGGTAACTCCTTCATACAATCTACAAAAACCACCAGTGCGGCGGTAATCAATGTGCCGCGAAGCATGGGAAGGTGGACCTTCATCAGTGTTTTACCCGGGCTGTTGCCCAGTGAGCGAGATGCCATATCCATGCTCGGGGTAATTTTCTGCAGTGCGCTTTCTACACTACCGGCAGACACCGCCAAAAATCTTACTGTATAAGCAAATACGATGGCGAAGGCCGAGCCGCTGAGCAGAAGGCCCGTGCTTACACCGAAGTAATCCCTCATTAGGCTATCCAGCCAATTATCAAAGCCTGCCAGCGGCACGATCACACCCACGGCTAGCACCGCACCGGGCATGGCGTAACCCAAGCTTGAGAGACGCATGAGCACTTGCATCCCACGGGTGTTGTGCAGCCTTCGGCTGTAGGCGAGGGTAACGCCGATCAGCAGGGTGGTCAGTGCTGCGGTCCCGGAGAGGAATAGGCTGTTAAAGGTGTTGCGTATAAAGACCGGGTTCCAGCTTTGATCAAAGTATTCCCACGCATAGATACCCAGAGTCACACCCGGGATAACAAAGCCAAAGATTACCGGCGCCGCACACACGGCAACGCAGATGAGTTGCCTTGGGTACGACATGGTGAAACGGCGAATGGGGTCGCGGTTATCCCGGGCGGCAAATTGTTGCTGGCGTCGACGGGAATAGCGTTCAAGAGTGACCAGAATAACCACAAAAATGAGCATGGTTGTGGCTATCTGGGCCGCACCACCCAAGTTGCCAAGGTTCATCCAGGTATCAAACAGGCCGGCGGTGAGTGTTTGCACAGCAAAAAAATCGACGGTGCCAAAATCGTTCAGGGTTTCCATTAGTACCAAAGAAAGACCCACTGCAACGGCCGGGCGGGCGATGGGCAGAACCACTTTGAAAAACGTGCTAAGGGCCGAATGGCCAAGGCTGCGACTGACTGCAAACAGTGACGGAGACTGATCCAGAAACGCGGCCCGGGCGAGAAGATAAACATAGGGGTAGAGCACCAGGCCGAGCATCAGCGTGGCGCCTTCTAGGCTGCGAATTTCGGGAAACCAGTAATCCGAAGCGTTGGCCCAGCCAAACGAATCTCTCAGAATGCCCTGAACCGGGCCGGCATAATCCAGAAGGCTGGTGTAGACGTACGCGATCACATAAGCCGGCACCGCGAAAGGCAACAACATGGCCCATTCGAAAAATTTACGGCCGGGGAACTCGCACATGGTGACGGCCCAGGCAGTTGAAAGGCCGATCACTAGCGTGATAGCGCCAACCCCAGCCATGAGTTTCAGGGTTGTTACAAGATAGCGGGGCAGCGTGGTGTTTATCAGGTGTGGCCATATATTTTCTTCAGGGAAGAAGGCCAGAAAAATAACCGATAGAACCGGCAGAGCAACGATGGCGGTGGTTAGCAGTGCGCTGAAAAGCCAGCGGCGGGAGGTGTGCTTTGCCAGCAAGGGCTGTGTAAGCCCGGGGTTAACGCTGGTCGCGGCCTCGCTCATAGGGTTCCTGTTTCAGAATCATTTACAGCGTTGATAAAAAGCGAAGGTGAGGGCGGCTTGGCCACCCTCACCGAAATACTTACTCGCCGTCGAAGTCTACACGGTCAACCAATTTGACTGCCGCGTTGCGGTTTTCTGCGATTTTTTGCAGAGAAAGGCTGTCTGGCTGAATTTCACCCCATTCTGCAACCAGTCCGGTGGGCTTTACGTTCGGGTTTGCCGGGTATTCAGTGTTAGCCGTGGCGTAGATACCTTGAGCTTCCGGGGCTGTCAGGAATTCCATCAGTTTAATGGCGTTATCGCGGTTCGGGGCGCTTTTGGTCAGGGAAATACCGCTGATGTTGATGTGGGTTCCGCGGCCATCGGCATTCGGGAACACCAGGCGAACAGCTTCTGCAGCCGGGCGCTGATTCTCATCCTGCAGCATGTTGCCGTAGTAATAGCTGTTGCCGATAGCTACATCGCACACGCCTTCTGAAATAGCCTTGATCTGATCGCGGTCGCCGCCCTGGGGTTTACGGGCCAGGTTATCTTTAACTCCATTCAGCCAGGTTTCTGTTTCGGCTTCGCCGTGATGGGCGATCATGGATGAGATCAGCGCAATGTTGTACGGGTGCTTGCCGCTGCGAGTACAGATGCGGTTATCCCACTTGTCATCTGCTAGCTCCTCGTAGGTAGTGATTTCACCTTCCTCAACGCGCTCTTTGGAGGTATAGATCAGGCGCGCTCGGGTGGTGAGGCCAATCCACTTGCCTTCTGGATGACGCAGGCTAGCCGGCACATTTTTATTCAGCACATCGTTGTCCACGCCCTGAACCAGATCACGCTCCACCAGCTCATTCAGCCGCGAGATGTCTACGGTCATGACAACGTCTGCAGGGCTGTTGCGGCCTTCGCGCGCCAAACGCTCAGCCAGCCCCTGCTTGGCGAATACTACGTTACTCTTGATGCCGGTTTCCTGTTCAAAAGCATTCAAAAGTGGCTCAAGAAGGTGCGCCTGACGGTATGAGTAGATGTTAACTTCGCCGTCTGCAGAGGCAGCAAGGGGAAGAGCCGTGAGGGCGATTGCCGCGGTTGCGGCGAGTTTCATGCGCATGGTGCCATCCTTAGGTGATTCGGATCGAGTGTGCGCTTGTGTTTGGGTACTGGTTGAGAGCCACAAGCGCCTAACAACGGCAACCATTCTCATTTGTGTTACGCGGGAAGTCAATATTCCCTTTGGCGTACTTCTTTCAAAATAGTGTTATTCTACCTCGAGTTGTATAAACGATATGATTCGCGAGCACACACAATAATCTACTATGTACCTTAGTAAAGCAGTGGAACGTCGCAGATGGGTGTAGATGATCGCAGAGAGCACTGTCGTACAGCGATGAGTGCCAAGGTAAAAGTAAGCCACGAACAACAAGGGGAGTTTGTCTTCTCTACCCGGGATATATCGGATGGTGGCGTATTTGTTGTGGTGGATAATGAGCCCTTTGCTCCCGAAATGGGGGATAAGGTAGAGGTGCAAGCACAGGGGCTGCCCGTGCCAGCGCCTGTGCTGAGTATGGTTGTTGTCCGCATAACAAATGATGGCTACGGCTTGCAGTTTGACGAGAGTGTTAACTGACAGGCATTTTTACCACGCTTTCCCATGGATGATATCCATCACTCCAGTGAGATTGTCGTTAAGGGACAACGAGAGACTCATGATTGCTTTTAGATTTCATAGAATTTCCAAAGGCGTTGCACGCTTGCTGGCATTGAGCGGGCTGCTGGTGATGCAGTCTGGTTGTGCTACCTATTACTCCCACTACGCCATGTTTCCAGCCGAGAACTCCCAAGGGGAGCCGAGAACCGTCCGGTTATCGTGGCACAGTGCTGAATACCCCTCTTGGTGGTTCGTATCAGATCGCGCCACACCCTTAACTCTCGAAACCCAGTGTAGTGAGCGGGCCTGGCGGTTATACGACGGCAGCCATGCTGAGGCGGGGGCTTGCGGTCAGGGTATTCGCGCCTGTGGCGAAAGCGCGAGTGATCGGCTGGTTCAGGAACAGCCGTCGGTAAATGCCAGCGATGCGTGCATGTTGGTGAATCCTTCTGATTCTGAAGCGCGAATTGCAGATATATCTGGCCGGCTGGAGCTATTGGTTGCCTGTGAGCCGGTTTCCGCTGTTAAAGGCGAAGGAAAAGACGCGGTGAATGTTGATTATATCCGTGCATCAACGGTTCCTTACACCGTTTACACCCGCAAAACGCCTCGAGGCTCTCTCAGCGCTCGGCCGCCAAAGTTCGACCGTTCAGTGTGTAATGCGGACTGATGAGTTGTGATGCCGGTCACGTTGCTACACATTGTTTCCGGCTGAAGAATATCGTTACGGTTTGTCTTGCTGCCGTTACTTTGGGCTACGAAATTGTAATGGACTATTCCCTGCTACCATTCAAGAATGGTAGCTACTAAAAAATACCTATTCAGGAGTGAATAGTGGGCGTTGGTCAGAAAAAAATTGCGGTGCAAGATCTGGAGGTGGGCATGTTTGTGTCTGACCTGGATCGGCCGTGGCACCAGACGCCTTTCCCTATTCAGGGGTTTCACATTCGTTCCCAGGACGATATCCGCGCCCTTATTTCCCATTGCCAGTGGGTCTCTGTCGACGTTGCAGAAAATCGGAACTCTGTTGAGCTTTCCAGAGTTGTTCGGCCGGTTTTTGGAACCGGCGGTCGGCGCGCAGGAGAGGGTCGGGAAGAGCTTCAACTACCTCCGATGAGTATACGTGAGCCTGTAAAGTATCGGGCCGTGACCACGTTGAAGCGTGAAATGAAATCATCAAAGCGCCTGCTTGAAGATGCGGGCGTTGCGCTTGAGCATCTTTACACCGCCGTGACTTCTCAGGAATCCCGGGATCTGCGGCCTATTGCAGTGGTTATCAACAAAATGGTGTGCAGTGTCATCCGTCAACCGGATGCGTTGCTATGGCTTAGCCGGCTTCAGAAGCACGATAACCACGTATACCGGCATGCTTTGAATACATCGGTTTGGGCGCTTGTTTGCGGGCGTCAGCTGGGGCTGAACGAAGGCCTGTTGAACCACCTTGGCTTGGGCTGCCTGTTATCCCAGGTTGGTAAAACACAACTGTCTGAAGATTTGCTTAGCCGGGAAGGGCAACTTGGCCCAGAAGAGTATGCGCTTTACCGCACCTATGTTGAAAAGGGTATGGCGAAGCTCGAAGAGAGCGGGCTTTCGCGGGCGGTTCTAAGTGTTGTGCAGGGCCATCGTGAACGTCATAACGGTTCGGGTTTTCCCGAAGGTATTTGTGGTGACAGGATTCCGCTGCTGGCTAAAATTGCGGGGCTTGCAGAGTTCTTTGAGACACTCATCGAACCTAGGGAAGGTTTGGCAGCGCCTATGACACCAGCGAAAGCCGTAACCCTGCTCTACGATATGCGCAACATTGAGTTTCAGGACGATCTGGTTCAGGGCTTTATTCGAGCGATTGGTATTTATCCCACGGGCAGTCTTGTGGAATTAACGGACGGCCAGCGTGGCATTGTGGTTTCTCATTCCCCCGAGCGCCGGCTGTGGCCACGGGTGATGGTTATGACGGACCGGCACCATTCCCCGTTGAAAGCCGCAAAAGTTGTCGATTTGGCCAAATATAACGAAAGCCGCGCAGCGGCAGAAATATTGGCGATCAAGGAATGCCTTGCCCACGGAACCGACGGGCTGAACCCCGCAGGTTACGATGTGACTGGCGCGGAATCACGTTGGAGTTTTAGCCTTGGCCAGCTGGTCAGTCGGTGATAACAACCCGAAGGTTTTTCCGTACCCACCGGTAAGTGTTTTCTGGTGAAAAACTGATCACAATTTCAGACTCTCCGCCTGCCGGGCCGCTCACGTAATACTCCACCTCTGCCATTTGTTTGCTGTAGGAATGCAAAACCACATCCTGCGGGCGGGTAGTGATGGCGCCTATATCTGAAAGCTCAATACCGCCGCCGATGCGCCGTATTTTTACCTGTTTGATTCCCGTATCGTTAGGAGCGTGTTCGGCTGTGTGGTTGTCTAGGTAAAAGCGATTCCCAATGATGGTTGAAATCTTCTTTAGTTCCCGTTTCAGGTAGTCCCTGGCATCTTCGGCATCAACCTCGTCCATGGAGCGTGCGGCTTCGATAATCCGCTGTTTTTTCGCCTCCAAATCCTGTTTGTACTCCACCTCTGGATCCCATTCGTTATCATCTTCGGGGCGTTCGGGCAAAGAGTCTATGTCGGCTTGAGTTGGGAGCTTTTCGCACAGTTCATCCCCTACCGGGTAGAAGCAGATTTCAGCAAGCAGTTGGTTGGCGGGAGACGAGGCGGTGCCGGTTGCGTCGAACTCGGTTTGGCTTACGGTAAAATCGATGGCCCCGGAAAGGCTGGGCAGCGCCGCATTCAACTGTTGGATGACGCGATCCCGGATCTCGATCCCTTCGCCTTCGCGCACTTTCTCAGTCCAGTTCAGCGCGATGAGAAAGCGAGTGAGGTTGCCTAATGACACGTCGGTAATAAGCTGTTGCTCGGTAATCGTGTGGGTAGAAAGGCCTTCATCATCAACGGATGGGACCTGTAGCTGCGCCCGTAAATCAGGGAAGAATTCCAGTGGTGTTACCCATTCCTGCGCAGGCACGCCTTCCGCGATAGGCAGGTCGCCCACCCAAAGATTGAGCGTTTCACCAGGGTAGTATTGAAACTGGCCCTTGGTATTCGTTTTACCAGACTGGCTGGCGGTCTGGTAGCTTAGCCCGCTGACCCCCAAAGCGTTAACTTTCCCGGTGCTCGTGCCATTGCCGTTGTTATCACTGTCGCCGCCTAAACACCCGGAGAGAAGCGGGCTGATAAAAAGCGCGGTAAGAAGCGCACGGGGCAACATAAATGATGGGCGAGTGAGGTGAACGGCAGCCATGGTTCGTCTTTCATTCCCTGAGTTTGGGCCGTGCCAACGAAATGGGTGTGGACGGCCGATTGTAAATTGTTGTAACCGCATTATAGGCAGCCGGCTCAGGCTATATCGGGATACCTGTCGCAGTTTGCGGATTTCGCGGGCTTTGCGGGATTTTTGCAGCCTCGCGCCAGTCTTGAAATCAGCCTGACGCGCCTCAATAAATAAGTGTTCTCTGAAAGTCGTTTTTTTCGAACTGGAACCTGTTATGACCAATGCTCTGGAAATTGAAGGGCTCACCAAAACCTACGGCAGCGGATTTGAAGCCCTCAAGGGAATTGACCTTCATGTGGCACAGGGGGATTTCTTTGCATTGCTGGGCCCAAACGGTGCAGGCAAATCAACCACGCTTGGCATTGTGTGTTCGCTGGTAACGAAATCTGCCGGCAAGGTAAAGGTGTTTGGCTACGATATTGATACCCACCTTTCCGATGCCAAGCTCCATCTTGGGGTTGTGCCCCAGGAGTTCAATTTCAATCAGTTTGAGAAGGTGTTTGATATTGTCACCATTCAGGCTGGGTACTATGGGATTCCCCTGAAGAAGGCCGCCGTTTCTGCTGAGAAATATCTGAAAAAACTCGGTCTCTGGGATAAGCGCAACACCCCGGCGCGGATGCTGTCTGGTGGCATGAAACGCAGGCTGATGATTGCGCGTGCACTAGTGCATGAACCGAAACTGCTGATTCTGGACGAACCCACGGCGGGCGTAGATATCGAGTTGAGGCGCTCCATGTGGTCATTTCTTGAAGAGATGAACCGGCAGGGCACCACGATTATTCTAACGACCCATTACCTGGAAGAAGCGGAAGCGCTGTGTCGGAATATCGCCATTATTGATCACGGCCGGATTATCCGTAATGCCAGCAAACGAGAATTGCTGCAGCAGCTCAGCCTGGAGACGTTTCTGTTGGATGCGGAGACAGCGCTGAATAAAGTGCCGGAACTGGATGGCTTTTTCTGCAGGCTGGGCGATGAAGGCGTGCTTGAGGTAGATGTGCACAAAGGGCAGTCGCTCAACGACGTGTTCATGCAGTTGGAACAGCAAGGGATAAGGGTAGTCAGCATGCGAACCAAGGCAAACCGGCTAGAAGAGTTGTTTATTCGCATGGTTGAGCACAATGCACCCGCTGCCGAAGGAATAACGGAGGGCAGAACATGAATGCTCAGGCTCTGTTCACCGCATACAGCACGATTGTATCGCGTGAAATACGTCGGTTTACCCGCATTTGGCCGCAAACTCTGCTGCCACCAGCGGTCACCATGACGCTGTACTTTATTATTTTCGGCAACCTGATCGGTTCTAGAATCGGCGAAATGGGCGGTTTCGATTATATGTCGTTCATTGTGCCAGGGCTGATCATGATGGCAGTTATTACCAGCTCTTACGCCAACGTAGTGTCGTCGTTCTTCTCCATGAAGTTCCAGCGTAGCGTGGAAGAACTGCTGGTTTCGCCGGTGCCCAATTGGATCATACTTGCAGGCTACGTAACTGGCGGCATGGTACGAGGATTAGGAATTGGGGTTATCGTAACCCTGTTGTCGCTGGCGTTTACGCGCTTGCAGATTCATAACCTGCCGATGGTTGTGGTTACCGTATTTTTGACCTCGGCGCTGTTTGCGGTGGGTGGTTTTATTAACGCACTGTTGGCGACCAAGTTTGATGATGTTTCCATTGTGCCCACCTTTATTCTGACACCGCTTACGTATCTTGGCGGGGTATTTTACAGCATCGATCTGCTGCCGAATTTCTGGCAGGGCGTGTCTATGGTGAACCCGATTTTGTATATGGTAAATGGGTTCCGGTTCGGCATACTCGGCGTTTCTGATGTAAACCCGTTTGTGTCCCTTGGTATGATTTTGGCGTTCATCGCTGTGCTTACTTTTATTGCGCTTAAATTGTTGGCGCGAGGGAAGGGCATACGCCACTGACGTTCGGCTTGTTTTTCAGAAACATCTATCTTTAGGAAACCCTATGGCTCTCGATAATGCGCCGCTTGGCAAAACCAGCGATTACCCGGATCGCTATGATCCAGCCCTGCTTTTCCCGGTAGCGCGCGAGGAAAATCGCCGCCGCATCGGCCTTGAAGACGGCCGCTGGCCCTGGTTTGGAGGGGATCTTTGGCAAGCTTGGGAGATCTCGTGGCTGCGCCCTGGTGGCATTCCAGATCTTGCTTGGGCGGAAATTCGGTTTCCCGCAGCCTCGCCATCACTTGTTGAGTCTAAGTCGCTCAAGCTTTATTTGAACTCTCTGAATCAAACGGTGTTTTCATCCGCTAAGCAGGTTGTTGAAACCGTGACCGGGGATTTATCCAGCGTCTGTGGTGCGGCGGTGAGCGTCCGCTTCCTAAGCGTGGACGATTCAGGCACCGCCACTGGGCGCCCATCTGGCTTTGAGCTGATTGATAACGAGGCGGTTGACGATGTGGTGTACGACTATGCGCCTGAGTCGCTTTCTGCGAACGGGCCTGCGGTCACCGAGAAGCTCTGCTCCCACCTGTTGAAGAGTAATTGCCCGGTGACTGGCCAGCCGGATTGGGGAACCGTGCTGATCAGCTATACCGGGCCAGCTATCGATCGGGCTGGGTTATTGCGGTACATCGTGAGCTTTCGGCAGAAGCAGGATTTTCACGAGCATTGTGTGGAAACGCTGTTCACCGACCTTCTAAGCCGGTGCAAACCTCAGAACCTGACTGTTTGTGCCCGCTATACCCGCCGTGGCGGCCTGGATATCAACCCATGGCGCAGCACAGAGCCGGTAGAGCAGGTCGGCCCAAGGCTGGTTCGGCAGTAAACAAATCAGTCCCGGGCGCTATCTTCTTCATGCCGCAGGCGTTCTGTGGCATCTTCCAGTGCGCTGAGGATACTCTTGCGCTCTCTGTCTGTGATTTTGTCGGAATCCAAGTACATGGCAAAGCCACTGTGCTCATGTTCCATAAAGCTTCGGTTGGGGCCCATATCTCTGCGGAAATCTACAACTTCATAAATAGGCACGGGTTTGCCGAAGCCTTTCACTGTGATCTCCCCTTTATCACGGCACATGATCCGATCTTTGATCAATGAGAATGTTTCGTAGGACACGAGAATTTCGCCCGGCTCCGCGAGAGATTCCAGCCTGCTGGCAAGGTTAACTTCCTTGCCGATAATGGTGTAATCCATACGGTTTTCAGCGCCGAAGTTACCCACGGTTGTGTAGCCGGTGCTGATGCCCATGCGAATTTCAAGCGGGGTTTTTATGCCTTGGCTGCGCCATTTCTGCCGCATGATTTTCATGTGCTTGCGCATATCAATGGCCATGGATACACAGGCGAAAGCGTCTTCCCGCTGGCCGCGGCTTGTGGGGTCGCCGAAGAACACCATGATGGAATCACCCACAAACTTATCAATGGTGCCGCCGTACCTGAGCGCCACTTCAGCCATCCCGTTGAAGTAGTGGTTCAGCAGCTCCGTGAGAGCTTCCGGCTCCATTTCTTCCGAAAGCTCGGTAAAGCCTTTTATATCCGAGAAAAAAATGGCGAGCTTTTTACGCTGTGTTTCAAGACGAACGTCCCGTTCCCCAGTAAAGATGGATTGCCATACTTGGGGTGAAAGGTATTTTGACAGCTTGTGGGAAAGCGCGATGGATTGTTCGCGCTGGTTTTGTATTTGAGTTTTTGCCAGCATCAGGGCACGGGCTTGCTGGTGTGAGTAAAAAGCTGTCACACAGATGTAAAGCCCGGTGGCCAGTATGGACATCATGCTAGTGAGCAGTGGTGATTGGAACGACTCAGCTGGGCCGAATATGGCGAAGAACGCCGCAATAGATGCCGCCATAAACCCACAACCGATCAGCCACTGGCGAATACCGCCAATGATGACCGCGCTGAACATTAGCATCAGGATGATTGAAATAGAGGGAATGGCAACCAGGCCGATACATCCGATGAGACCACCGCCAATAATACAATCCCCGATAAGCATTTTCTGGCGGATACGGGGGGATTTTCTTAGACACGTGCGCCGGGTTACTAGGTGCGCAATGTGCGGCCAGATCAGCGCACCGGCAATCAGCCATAGGTGCCATTGCTGAAATGCACCCTGCAGAACACCCGTAACAATAATGGTTGCTGTTGCTGTATACGCCAGCAGGCGCCCGTTATAGTCGGGCATAGGGGGAATGGCCACCGGGCTGTTCAGAGCCTCGGATGCCAGTGATTTTTCTACGCTGTTGCTGGCATTGCGCAGATCTGCTGGAGCACTCATCATGTACGCGGATCACTCATGGCGCTGAAACCGTATAGTTTTGTTCGTGTTATGCGGAGTACGACTAAAGGTTAACAGTATTACGTATAACCCACAATTCACAGGTGTCGCTTGGGTGATATCCGATCAGAATTTAGCTACCGGAAACTATAGATATGAGTTCAGTCACTGACTTTTTGCTCAACCGGGCATCTGAGCCGCGGCTGGAGGCGCCGGCCCCCGATGCCGCAACGCTTGACCGGGCCTTTGCCTGTGCATCCCGCGCGCCGGACCATGCCTTGCTGCGCCCGTGGCGTTATCTGGTCATCGAAGGTGATGGTTTGAAAGCCCTGGGTGAGCTGCTTGCGGCCGGGTACTCCGATATGAGGGGTAAGACCGATGAGAAGAAGTTGGAGATAATACGTAATAAGGCACAGCGTTCTCCCATGATTATTGTCGGAATTGCTTCACCAAAAAAGCACCACAAGGTGCCCGAGGTTGAGCAGATACTTTCAGCCGGTGCAGGCATGGGCTTTCTTGGGCTGGCTTTGCAGGATGCCGGCTACGGGGTTATGTGGCGTTCAGGAGAGTTGTCCCACTACCCCATGGTGCACAAAGGGCTCGGCCTTGTAGAAGGGGAGTCTGTAACCGGCTTTTTATATACCGGGACGGTGTCCTCCACCAAACCTGCAGTTCCCAGGCCGGCATTGGCCGAATTTGTTGCACGCTGGCCTGCGTGATGAAAAGGTATGGTTCCTCCGCTATTTCAATGGGGGAAACAGCTTGCCGCTTTAATTAGGGTTTGCCGCTCCTTTCCCTGCACTTTTACCCCGTTTCCTCCCGTAACTCGCTGAAAGCGCCTTGATTCACAGGGCTTCCAAAAGCTGGCATCAGCATTGCTTTAGTTCTGCCATAGAACAAATCCGGCAAAGTTTTAACCGTCGGTGACAGGATTTCGGAGGTTGTATGGCGATCACTTTTGATAAAGCTCTTGGCATTCATCAGCACGCGCTGGAAGCCAGAGTTAAGCGCGCTGAAATTCAGGCGAATAACATGGCCAATGCCGACACGCCGGGCTTTAAGGCTCGAGATATGGACTTCCAGGCCGTGATGCAAAGGGCCCAGGACAACATGAGTGGCTTTGGCATGGAGAAAACCCACGCGGGCCATATGGATACGTCGGCAGGCGCAGGGGATTCGGACTTGCTGTACCGGGTGCCGAATCAACCTTCAGTAGATGGTAATACGGTTGACTCGCAGGGTGAACAAACCCGGTTCATGCGTAACGCGATGGATTATCAAGCCAGCTTCCAGTTTCTTAACAGCAAGTTTACCGGCCTGACTAAAGCCATTAAAGGCGAGTAAGCCGCCGTTCAACGATTAGCGAAGGAGAGACATCATGTCACTGGGCAGCATTTTTGACATCGCCGGTTCCGGCATGACAGCGCAATCGCTGCGGCTGAATACCACCGCCTCAAACATTGCCAACGCTGAAACAGCCAGTTCGAGCACGGATACCACTTACCGCGCACGCAAACCGGTTTTCTCAGCTATTCAACAGTCCATGATGAACCCGGGCCAGCAAGGCCTTGGTGCTCAGGCGGGAGAGGGTGCAAGTGCGGGTGTTCGTGTGGAGGGCATTGTTGAGAGCGATGCCGAGCTGCAGATGCGCTACCAGCCCCACCACCCGGCGGCTAACGAAGACGGCTATGTATTTTATCCCAATGTGAATGTGGTGGAAGAGATGGCAGATATGATGTCGTCTTCAAGAAGCTTTCAGATGAACGTGGACATTATGAACACGGCCAAATCTATGATGCAGCGCATCCTGACACTTGGTCAGCAGTAACGGGGCGAGGGCCGAATCATGAGTGCAATTAACGCAACACAAGCTTCTGACGTACTGGGTGATTACAGAACCCAGCAGCAGGATGGCGCCAACGGCAAAGGTGAGCTTGGCAAGAACGAGTTCATGGAATTGATGCTGGCGCAGCTCAAAAACCAGAACCCACTGGAGCCCCAGGATAACGGCGAGTTTATTTCGCAGCTTGCGCAGTTCAGCTCGCTGGAAGAGATGCAGAAGCTCTCCGGTTCGGTTGATGATGTGGTTGGACAGTTCCGCTCTACTCAGGCGCTTCAGGCCTCGGCGATGGTTGGCAAGACCGTTCTTGCGCCTTCCGAAGTTGGGATCTTGGGAGCTGAGGGCGAAATTTCGGGCAACATTCAGGTACCAGCCTCTACCGGCGGTGTGCGCTTGTCTATTCAGAGCCCTAACGGTGAGCTGGTGCGCCAGATTGATCTAGGCAATAGCGCGGCAGGTGTTAAGGCGTTCAGCTGGGATGGCAAGGACGGCGACGGCAACAGCTTGCCGCCCGGGCCATACAAGATTGTGGCTGAAGGGTCTTATCCGCAGGGCAGTGTGCAGCTTCCGACCCTTGTTAGTGCCAATGTAGACAGTGTTTCGTTGGGCCAGGGTGGCTCCGTTACTCTGAACCTGGCGGGCATGGGCTCTATTGCACTATCAGATGTTAAACAAATTAATTAATACCGGTGTCAGACCAGGGGTGAATTATGGCTTTTAATACAGGGCTCAGTGGCCTTAGGGCGGCAGCGGTTGATCTGGACGTAACCGGCAACAACATTGCGAACGCCAGTACCGTTGGATTTAAAGGCAGCCGGGTACAGTTCGGTGATCTGTATGCCAGCGGTTTTCTAAGCGGTGGCAGCAACCCGGTTGGGGATGGTGTAAGCGTTCAGAACGTAAAACAGTCCTTCAGCCAGGGTAACATCAGCTTTACCGACAGTGGTCTCGACATGGCCATTAGTGGTGATGGTTTCTTTATGCTGAATGACGGCGGCGAAACCCGCTATTCCCGCGCTGGCCAGTTCGCCATCGATAAAGATGGATTTGTGGTGAATAACCAGTCTATGCGGGTTCAGGGTTACACCGCCGACGATGACGGTAATCTCTCTGGTATCCGGGGCGATCTGGAGATTGGAACCGATAACCTGGCGCCGCGCCGAACCACCAACCTACGCTCTGACCTAAACCTGGATTCCCGCGAATCGGTGCTTGAATCCCGGGTGCGTGATGTTGGCCCCCTGGCATTTAACGATATCAGCGGCGAGCAATTCCAAGTGACGTACACCGACGGAACGCCTGCTTATTCGGTAGATTTGAGTGGTTTAACCACCGCAAGTCAAATTGCAGACAAGCTCTCCAATGCGCCGGGTTTGAGTGCTTCAGCGACAACAACCGCGAACGTGCCACTCATCGACGCCGATATTGCAGCGGCAGGCACCTCCTTCGAATTCAATCTAAGTATCAATGGCGCACCGCTTCAGATAGATACAAGCAGCGTGAACACGCTTGAGGATTTGAGGGCGGCGGTTAACCGCTCAAGTGATACCGCCATTTCCGCCGCTATTGTGGATGATGGCGGTGATAACAACGTGCTACGCGTAAGTCATAACCAGGGCGAGAATCTTGATATCACCTACACAGGTGGTTCGGTGTCGGAAAAAGGCGATATCAATGCGACCGGCGAAAGGACGATTGCGGGCGTTGATGTCACTGGAACCTCTGGCAATAATTTTGTTACTGAATACGGTCTGTCCCCCATCCGTATAACCAATGAGTTCAACCCGCAAGATCAGCGTACATATAATCACGCCACATCTACGTCGATCTTCGACAGCTTGGGTAACTCTCATGAGTTAACGCAGTTTTTTGTTAAAAGCCCTCCGCCCGGAAACGGCGTAGGGGTGAGTGAATGGTCTGTTTACTTGCAGATTGATGGCGAGATGGCTGCCGGTACGGATACTACGCCCTATACGGCGAGATTTGATCAGGACGGTACTCTGCAGTCCATTAATGGTGATGCAAATGGCGAAATTCTAATCGCCGACTGGGTGCCAAAGGATAAGAACGGCCAGCCTAACGGCGCCGATGGTCCTCCCGCACCGGGTGCAACGGTGGTTACTCCGATCCCGGATCCACCGACCACGTCAGCCTTCGTGTTGAGCCTGGGGGAGACTACCCAGTATGGCGCGACGTTTGGGGTTGATGACCAGCGCCAGAATGGCTACACCACCGGTCGGCTTTCTGGTCTTGATGTGTCTACTCAAGGTGTTCTGTTTGCCCGCTATACCAATGGCCAGTCCAAGGCCCTTGGGCAGGTTGCACTGGCTTCGTTTAACAACACAAATGGTTTGTCACCGGTAGGGGATACCAGTTGGGTTGAAACCTTTGAGTCGGGCCAGCCGGTTGTTGGCAAGCCAGACACAGGAACATTAGGCGGCATCAAAGCCAGCTCTGTGGAGGAATCCAACGTGGATCTTTCGGCCGAACTGGTGAACCTGATTATTGCTCAGCGCAACTACCAGGCGAACGCCAAAACTATTGAAACCTCCGATGCGGTCACTCAGACCATCATCAACCTCCGCTAACTGGCTTTGATGTAAATATGGCATGACTCCTGCAAGAATGTCTGAAAGAGCACTGGAAACAGTCAAAATTCCGGCAGGGGTTTACCCATGGACAAAGCACTTTATATCGGTATGTCTGGCGCCAAGCAGAATATGCTATCCCAGCGCGCCCATGCCAATAACCTAGCTAACGTAAACACCACAGGCTTCAAGAAAGACTTTGCCCAGGCCCGGAGCATGCCCGTGTTTGGCGAGCACCATCCTACCCGTGCCTACGCCATGGCAGAGCGCCCCGGTACCGATCTATCTGCCGGAGCGCTGATGGAAACCGGCCGAAAGATGGATGTCTCTCTGAAAGGTGAGGGCTGGCTGGCTATTCAGAACAATCTTGGCGAAGAAGTCTTTACCCGCTCCGGCAGTATGCAAGTTGATGTGAATGGCATGGTGCGCCTTTCTACTGGCGAAATGGTGCTGGGCAATGGTGGCCCGGTCGCTTTGCCTCCCTTTGATAATGTGCAGATTGGTGCTGACGGCACTGTCTCTATCATTCCAGTAGGCGGCCCCCCGGATCAGCTGGTGCAGGTCGATCGTCTTAAGTTGGTAAATCCGCCGCGAGAAGCGCTTGAGAAGGGCTTGGACGGGTTTATTCACCGCAAGCCCGATCAGGCTATTGATGGCGGAGAGCCCGCAGATGCTGCGTTGCGTGTAGCTTCCGGTTTTCTTGAAAGCTCAAATGTTAATGCGGTGGAAGAAATGATCTCCAACCTTCAATTGTCTCGCCAGTACGAGATGCAGGTGAAGGTTATGAGCACGGCAAACGAGAATTCCGAAGCAACGGCACGGCTGTTGCAGAACCTTTGATAGCTTTTGAAAAAAACGTGAAAACAACGCCAGCCTGGCGAGAAGCGGCAAACTTTAGCCGCACGCCAGACATCGGCAAGGAGTATTAAATATGCATCCGGCTCTTTGGGTTAGTAAGACGGGTCTCAGCGCCCAAGACACCAATATGACCACCATTGCCAACAACCTGGCGAACGTAAATACCACGGGCTTCAAGCGAGATCGGGCGGTATTTCAGGATCTGTTGTACCAGATCAAGCGACAGCCTGGCGGCATGAACACGCAAAACTCTGAGCTGCCCTCGGGTTTGCAATTGGGCACCGGTGTGCGAGTGGTCGGCACTGTAAAGCAGTTTAGCCAGGGCAACCTTCAGATTACCGAGCAGCCTCTCGACCTTGCAATTAATGGCCGTGGCTTTATGCAGATCCAGCTTCCGGATGGCCAGTCAGCCTATACGCGGGATGGTCAGTTCCAGCTCAACGCAGACGGCGACATGGTTACGCCGGATGGTTACGCACTTCAGCCGAACATCAACGTGCCTGCGAACGCCACAACCGTAACGATCGGCAAAGACGGCACGGTAACTGCCATCACCGATGACCAGGCTGCACCGATTAATCTGGGCCAGATCACGTTGGTGAATTTCATCAACCCGCAGGGCCTGCAGGCGATCGGCAACAACCTGTTCAAGGAAACCAACGCCAGTGGCGATCCTGCCGAGGGCGAGCCGGGTTTGGCCGGGCTGGGTTCTCTGGAGCAGGGCTCGATTGAGTCGTCGAACGTGGAAGTGGTTGAAGAGCTGGTGAACATGATTACTACCCAGCGCGCCTATGAGATGAACTCGAAAGTTGTCTCTACAACGGATCAGATGCTCCAGTTTATTACCCAAAACATTGGCTAATGTTCTGAAAGGCTGAGGCTTTAAGATGAATGGTGCGAAGCACGAGATGGGGAGCGAGCTCATGAAACCGACTACATCAACCTGGTTAGTCAAGCCGGTGGGAACCTTGGTGCTGGTTTGGCTGCTTATCTTGTTGCAGGGATGTACCGCCATGAGCCGGCCACGAGCTGAGCCAGACGATCCCGCCTACGCACCTGTGCGCGCTCAGGCAATGATGCAGCGTGATCCGGAATCCGGAGCTATCTACCAAAGCTCGCGGAACTACAATTTTTACGGGGACACGGTAGCTCTGAATATTGGTGATGTACTCACAGTCACGCTCAATGAATCCACCCGCGCCAGTAAGAATGCTGAAACCAAGATCAGCAAGGATAGCGATATCGCGCTACTGGAACCCAACATTCTGGGCAAAAACAATATTGGCATTGCGACGTCCATCAAGAATGAAAGGGACTTTAAAGGCAAAGCAGAGGCAGACCAGAGTAACAGCCTGGCAGGCAGCATTACGGTGACGGTTATTGAAGTTTTGCCGAATGGTGTCCTTCGGGTTCGTGGTGAGAAGTGGCTGTCGCTGACCAATGGCGATGAGTATATCCGCCTGACCGGGCTTGTGCGCCCGCAGGATATTGCCCCAGGCAACATAGTGGCTTCCAGCCGCATTGCGGATGCCCGCATCGCCTACGGCGGCACAGGTGATTTTGATCAGGCGAACCAGATGGGCTGGCTGGCCCGGTTCTTCAACAGTGAGTGGTGGCCCTTATGATGATACGCCGATGCTTCGTTCTCTCGCTGATGCTTGCTGTAATGGTGGCGCCGGTGATGGCAGATCGCCTGAAGGATCTGGCGCGGATCAAAGGTGTGCGTAATAACCAGCTTGTGGGCTATGGCCTGGTAGTGGGTCTGCATGGCACAGGCGACAAAGCACCCTTCACCAATCAAACATTCCGCAACATGATGAACCAGTTCGGTATCACGTTGCCAGAAGGGGTGAATCCGAACCTCGCCAACGTAGCGGCGGTTACCGTGACAGCTAACCTGCCACCGTTTGCCAAGGCCGGCCAGGATATAGACATCACAGTTTCGTCTATCGGTAACTCAGACAGCTTGCGGGGAGGGATGCTGCTGATGGCACCTCTCAAAGGCGCCGATGGTAACGTTTACGCCATGGCGCAGGGCAGTCTTGTAGTAGGCGGATTCGGTGCCCAGGGTAAAGATGGTTCACGCATAACAGTGAACGTGCCCAGTGTTGGCCGTATTCCTAACGGGGCAACGATTGAACGCGAAATAGCCTCTCCCTTTACCCGCGGCGATACGATTACGTTTCACCTTATGCGCCCGGATTTCACAACGGCACGGCGAGTGGTGGAAGTTGTCAATGAGAGCCTTGGTCCGGAGATGGCTTATGCCCACGATGCTACGTCGATCTCCGTGCGCGCTCCCCGCGACCCCTCTCAGCGTGTGAGCTTTCTTTCCATCTTGGAAAACCTTGAGGTGGACCCGGCGGAAGAAGCCGCAAAAGTGGTTATTAACAGCCGCACGGGCACCATTGTTATAGGGCAGAACGTCAGGGTAAGCCCGGCGGCCGTCACCCACGGCAATCTTACGGTGACCATTCAGGAGAATCCGCAAGTGCAGCAGCCCAATCCGTTTGCCGGCGGCGGCACTGCGATTGAGCAGGATACCCAGATTGCCATTACCGAAGAACCGGCGCGCATGTTCAAGTTTGGGCCAGCGGTAACACTGAATGAGATTGTTCAGGCCGTGAACCAAGTAGGCGCAGCCCCAGGGGATGTTATGGCGGTACTGGAAGCACTTAAACAGGTTGGCGCGTTGCGCGCCGAGCTCATTGTTATCTAGGTGACATGATGCAGGATTATCAGCTTCAACAGGCTAGGGTATACACAGATTTCAGTGGATTGAATGCGCTGAAACACGATGCCAAGAATGACAAGCAGGCAGCGCTTGAAGAAGTCGCGCGTCAGTTTGAAAGTATCTTTCTGTCTGAAATGCTGAAATCCATGCGTAAGGCAGGGGATGTGCTCGCCGAAGGTAACTATCTGAATACCAATCAGTCGGAGATGTACCGCGACATGTTCGACAGTCAGTTGAGCCTTACCATGGCGGGCGGGCGGGGCACTGGGCTTGCGGAAGCCTTGGCTCGGCAGCTGGGGGAAGATATCCCCGGAACAGATAAAAAAGGTGGCTCTCTGGCCTCGCAAAAAACAACGCTGGCGGACTATGAGCGCAGTTTACCGCGGCTTTCGCCACGGCTGCCTGAGCGGGTTGAAGACGTCACCGACGTTGCTGAGGCTAAAACTTTAGCGCCTGCGGGAGAAGCTGGCGCGTTGCCTGCAACGTTTGATTCTCCGGAGCACTTTGTGAGCACGCTACTGCCAGTAGCAGAGAAAATTGCTGCGGATACAGGGATTAACCCGAAATTGATGGTTGCACAAGCGGCTCTGGAAACAGGTTGGGGGCGCTACATGATACAGGGCGATGGTAGCCAGCCTAGCCATAACCTTTTCGGTATCAAGGCAGACAGCCGCTGGCAGGGTGACGCAGTAACCATAACCACCACTGAATTCCGTGAAGGTGTACCTATGAAGGAACGCGCGGATTTCCGTGCCTACCCCGATTACGAATCCAGCTTCCGGGATTATGTTTCGTTTCTAGAGTCTAACCCTCGGTATCGGGATGTGCTTGCCAGTGCAGATCAACCGGATGTGTTTGCCAGAAAGCTGCAGGAAGTGGGCTACGCTACAGATCCCCGATACGGCGATAAGATAAACCGAATTATGAATCGTGATTCTCTGACGTCACTTTCAATGGGCAATGGAGCCGGGGAGTAAAATTATGGCGGGACTGATTGGTATTGGCCTCACCGGTATCCTTGGCCATCAGAATGCACTGAATACCACGGGCAATAACATCACCAACGCAAATACGCCTGGCTACAGCCGGCAAGAGGTGGTGTTTGAAACCCAGCAGGGGCAACGCACTGGCGCCGGAACCGTGGGCAAAGGTGTCAGCATTGTTGATATCCGCAGGTTGGCCAACGAGTATCTTGTTCAGCAGGTTCGTGAAGACAGCATGCTCACTGGCGAGCAGCAAGCATTGAACTCCGAACTTAGCCGGCTGGACAACCTGTTGGGTGGGGAATCTACCGGGCTTAACAATGCCCTGAATAATTTCTTTGCAAGCCTGCAAAACGCTGCAGAAGATCCTGCCTCTTTGCCCCAGCGCCAACTGGTACTCAGCGAGGCGAAACAGGTGGTTAATCGCTTTCAGGCGCTGAGCCAAGAGTTCATCCAGCAGCGTGAGTCCGTAAAGACGCAAATGCAGCAGGGTGTTAAAGATGCCAACACTCTGTTGAAAAACATCGCGGGGCTTAACTTGGCTATTTCTGAATCCCCGGGCCTGGCCCAGGGCAGAATGCCGAACGAGCTATTGGATCAGCGCGATGAAGCGCTGCGACAGCTTTCCGAGCTGGTCAACATACGAGTAACAGAAACCGAGGGTAGCCAGGTAAACGTGTCGCTTTCCAACGGCTTGTCGTTGGTTGTTGGGAATGACGCAGCACGGCTTGGCACCGAGGGTAGTGCGGAAGACCCCACTCGCCTTGAGTTTACGCTTACCAGTGGCGGCCGCACGCTCAATATTGATGAGCAAATTACCGGCGGCAAACTGGGTGGGCTGAGGCGTTTTGATAACGAGGCGCTTAAGCCGGCGTTTGATGAGCTCGGCCGAATTGCTATCGGAATTTCCGCCAGTGTGAACCAACAGCACGAAATCGGTATGGACCTTGAAGGTGATCTCGGCGGCCTCTTTTTCAACGACGTTAACGATCTGGCGGTTCAGAGAAGCCGAGTAGTGGCTAACGCCAATAACCAATTGCCGAGAGACGGTCAGCTGGCGGTTGAAATTACCGACAGCACAAAATTGCCCGCCGGAAGCTGGACGCTACAGTTTAGTGGCGATGGGCGTAGTTTTGAGCTCATCGACAAAGCCTCTGGAAAAGTTGTGAACCAGGGCCGGCTGCCCGACCCAGTGCAGTCTGAAATCTCCATGCCCGGGTTTAATATTCGTGTTGAAGGCGGAACCTTCAATGCGGGCGATAAGTACCTGATTCAGCCTAGCCGAAACGCTGCTGAGTCCATCGACTTACAGGTAACCCGAGAGGAAGATTTGGCGTTTGCCAGCCCGGTAAGAGCCACCTCTGGTGATCAGAATGCCGGGACTGCAGAGATCGATCAGGGAACCATGTTGAACGTGCGCAACCCGTTCACTGGTTCGCTGTTGCCTGGTTTCGAGACCAGTGGTGAGCTGGCTAACGGGCCGCTGACCATTAGCTTTGCGCCCGATCCTAGTGATCCTTCTGCTTTAACCTTTACTGTTACTGGGCCACCGCCGGCCAGCACGCCTGTTGGTACGCCGAATCAGTCCTATGAACCCGGCAAGATCAACACCGTGTTCAGCGGCGACCCAGCCGCAGGTGACGATTACCAGGGGTTTCAGTTTAAGCTCACAGGCAAGCCGGCAGTCGGCGATACCTTTGAGATTGATTACAACAGCAACGGCGTTTCAGACAACCGTAACGCTGAGCTGCTCGCCTCACTGGGCACTGCGAACACGCTGAATGGCAAGAGCCAGAGCTTCACCGAAGGCTACGCCGGCTTAGTAGAAGATATTGGTGTAAAAACCCGCCAGAGCCAGTTCGATCTAGAAGCTGGCAAAACCCTGCTGGAGCAGTCTACCGCTCAGCGCGAGTCGGTTTCAGGTGTAAACCTTGATGAGGAAGCCGGCAAATTGATTCAGTACCAAGCGGCCTATAACGCCTCTGCGCAGGTAATTTCGGTGGCTCAGGATTTGTTCAACACGCTGTTGCAGACGTTCCGGTAACAGACGAGGTGATGTGACATGATTAGAATTTCATCACAACAGATATTCTCAAGCGGTATCAATCGGTTGCAGGAGCTGAACAGTACTCTGAACAGCACGCAACAACAGATAGCTTCTGGTAAGCGGGTGAATAAGCCCTCAGACGACCCGGTGGCTGCGGCCCGTATTCTAAAACTCGATCAGGAGTTGTCACGGGTAAAAACCTATGAGCGCAACGTAAGCCTTGCAGACAACCGTCTCAAGCAGGAAGAAAGCTCGCTGGCCAGTTCTATTGACGTGGTTCAACGCATCCGCGAGCTGACCGTGCAGGCAGGTAACGGGTCGCTCTCTCCCAATGACCGCAAGTCTATTTCTTCAGAAATGAAAGAGCGGCTGGGGCAGCTTGCCAACATTGCGAACACTCGGGATGCATCTGGAGAGTATATTTTCAGTGGATTTCAGGGTTCGGTTCAGGCGTTTCAGCAGAATGAAGAAGGTAACTATGTCTACCAAGGCGATGAGGGCCAGCGAGTTCTGGAAATTGATGACGGGGTGACGGTGCCGATCAGTGATCACGGCAAAGGTATTTTTGTGAATGTGCCGGCGGCGGTGACCGGAAGTTATACCAACGACGTGTCGGGTGGCTTCATTTCAGGTGTGTCTGTTGTGAATGAGGCGGATCTGAACGCGAGTTTCAGCGGGACATTCCCAGGTGATATCAGCATTGAAGTAGACGCAAGCGGTAATATCCAAGCACAGGATATCAATGGAAACACTCTGCCTGTAGCGCCGCCTGTGTATCAAAGTGGCGAGCCTTTTGTGGTGGCCGGCGTGGAAGCGACGATATCAGACGTAACCGCGGGATCTGGCGATACGTTTACTCTGAATATCAACAACAAACAGTCAGTATTTGGCACCATCGAAAACCTGATTACCGGCCTCGATTCCATTAATAAGGGGTCTCCTGAGGGGCGTGCCGCGTATGACGATTTAGTTGCACAATCTTTGGCCAATCTCGACAACGCCCAGGAAAGCGTTGTTCTAAAGCAGACTGAGCTTGGCGGGCGGATGAACGCGGTAGAGTCTACTAAGGGTTTTCTGGCAGATTCTTCTTTGTACACCAACGAAATTCGCTCCCAATTACAGGATGTGGATTATGCCGAAGCGATCAGCAATCTTAGCTTCCAGAGCTTTGTGCTGCAGGCTGCGCAGCAATCGTTTGCACAGGTTTCGCAGTTGTCATTATTCGACCGATTATAAGTGCTGGGGCCTGTGTGGAAACTAGCGGGCCCTGTGTGTTGCATTCACGATCAAGCTAAGTATAATTCCCCCACTCTTCGTTGGCGGCGTGGTGGAATTGGTAGACACGACGGATTCAAAATCCGTTGCTAGTAATAGTGTGGCGGTTCGAGTCCGCCCGCCGCTACCATCATTTAAGTCGCATAATGCGGCGTCGTGAACAGCCCAGTCCATGAACGTCTCCGATTTTCATTTCGAACTCCCGAACGAACTCATTGCCCGGTACCCTCTCAGGGAGCGCAGCGCTTCTCGCTTGCTATGCTTAGATGGCACCACCGGCGACACAACACACCGTTTGTTTACTGACCTCCCAGATTTACTACAGCCGGGCGACCTGCTCGTTTTTAACAATACCCGTGTAATCCCAGCCCGCTTGTTCGGAAAAAAAGAAACCGGTGGCCAGGTTGAAATATTGGTGGAGCGACTGACCGGTGAGCGCGATCTTGTTGCACATGTTCGCGCGTCCAAAGCGTTGAAGGTAGGGCAGAAGGTGATTCTTGAGGATGGCTCCGCGCTGCGCATGACCGGCCGAAGTGACGCATTATTCCATCTTGAAAGTGAAGCCGGTGAGCCGGTGTTGGATCTACTTGAGCGCATCGGGCACATGCCGTTGCCACCTTATGTAGACCGGCCTGACGAATCAACCGATCGTGAGCGCTATCAAACTGTTTACGCGAAGGAATCTGGCGCCGTTGCAGCGCCGACAGCTGGCCTACACTTTGACGACACCGTTCTGGATGCCCTGAAAGCTAAGGGTGTGGAGAGTACCTTTGTAACGTTGCACGTGGGGGCCGGTACGTTTCAGCCGGTTCGCGTAGACCACATAGACGACCATGTTATGCACAGTGAAATAGTGCATGTGCCCGAGGAAGCAGTAGAAGCAGTTAATCGCACCCGTGCTCGGGGTGGCCGCGTGGTTGCCGTTGGTACAACATCTGTGCGATCTCTTGAATCTGCAAGCCGTGGTGGTTGCCTGAGGGCTTTGCGGGGTGAAACGGACATCTTTATTCACCCGGGCTACAGGTTTCAAACCGTTGATGCGCTGGTCACCAATTTTCATTTGCCGGAGTCCACGCTGATAATGCTGGTCAGCGCGTTTGCGGGTTACGAGCATGTGATGCATGCCTATCGCGATGCGATTGCCGAAAAGTACCGTTTTTTCAGTTATGGCGACGCCATGTTCATTACCGGGCAGGAACTGAGTCGGGGTATGCTATTTGGCGCACCCGATGAGCCTGCCCAAACAGATCGCCCATCTTCACTTAATACCGGAGACAAGCCGTGAGCCAGCCCTGTTTCATGTCCTTTGAAAAACTGGGAGAAGACGGCCTTGCACGGCGTGGCCGACTGACCTTTCCCCGTGGAACTGTTGAAACTCCTGCGTTTATGCCCGTAGGCACCTACGGGACGGTTAAAGGGATGTTGCCCCGCGATATTCACGAAACCGGCGCCGAAATTATTCTCGGAAACACGTTCCATTTGATGCTACGCCCTGGCACAGAGGTGATAAGAGCACACGGTGATCTCCACGATTTTACACAGTGGAAAGGGCCGATTCTGACAGACTCTGGTGGCTTTCAGGTCTTCAGTTTGGGTGCGACACGCAAGATTACCGAAGAAAAGGTGACGTTTCGTTCGCCGGTAGACGGTTCACCTGTCGAGTTGTCACCGGAAATTGCCATTCAGGTCCAGCGCGACCTTGGCTCTGACATTGTGATGATTTTTGATGAGTGTACTCCTTACCCTGCAACTGAAACGCAGGCGAGTGAATCCATGGAGCTTTCGTTGCGCTGGGCAAAGCGCAGCAAGGATGCTCATGAGGGCAGCCCTTCGGCTCTGTTCGGTATTGTTCAAGGTGGAATGTACGAGTCGCTCCGGGATCGCTCTTTGGAGGGCCTTGAGGAGATTGGGTTTGACGGTTATGCCATTGGCGGGCTTTCCGTTGGCGAACCGAAAGACGATATGATTCGCATACTCGACCACTTGCCGCCGAAAATGCCTGAGGACAAGCCTCGCTATTTGATGGGGGTAGGGCGGCCTGAAGATATAGTTGAGGCGGTGCGCCGGGGCGTCGATATGTTCGACTGTGTAATGCCCACGAGAAACGCCCGCAATGGCTACCTGTTCACATCTACCGGAACCGTAAAGATTCGCAATGCTCGGCAGCGCCACGACACTGCACCACTGGATGATCGTTGTGACTGCTATACCTGCGAGAATTTTTCGAGAAGTTATCTGCATCATCTGGATAAGTGTGGGGAAATGCTGGGTGCTCAGCTGAATACTATTCACAACCTGCGCTACTACCAGAACCTTATGGCTGGATTGCGCAGAGCCATTGAAGCAGGTACATTGTCGGACTTTATAAATGACTTCTATGCTCTGCGCGGCGAGACAGTGCCCGCCATGGGTAATGAGTAAATCCTTTTGCTTAATCAACGGAGAGTTTTGATGAAATCAGTCAAGTTGTTTTTGGCCGGCCTTTTGGCAATGATGCCCACCCTGGCAATGGCTCAGGACGGTGCTGCTGGCGGTATGGGTGTTATGGGGCAGGTGATCTTCTTCGCCGGCTTTATTCTGATTTTTTACTTCTTGATTTGGCGCCCGCAGTCCAAGCGTTCCAAAGAGCACAAATCGCTGATGTCCGGCCTTAACAAAGGTGATGAAGTGGTCACCTCTGGTGGCATTGCCGGAAAGATCACCAAAGTATCTGACGATTTCATTGTTGTTGAGATTTCTGACAACGTTGAAGTGAAGGTACAAAAAGTAGCTATTGCCGCCGCACTGCCGAAAGGTACGCTCAAAGACATCTGAGCAAGGACTCTCTGGCCGGCCCTGATACCCGCCGGCCTGAACCTTCCTGGCTGAAACACCAAGGCCGGCCTCTGTGTCGGCTACAAGGGATCCCATGCTGAACAAGTACCCGCTTTGGAAAAACCTGGTTATCCTGGTCGCGATAGTGATCGGGTTTGTCTACGCTTTACCCAACCTGTTTCCCGATGATTATGCTGTGCAGATCACCGGTGCACGTAGTAGCACCGAAGTTGATTCTGCCGTACTCGAAAGAGCTGTCAAGGCCTTGGAATCGGATGGTATTGAGGTTAAAAGCAGTACGCTTGAGGATCGGGATGCCCTTATCCGATTAAATAGCTCCGATGACCAGTTGCGTGCTCGCCCTGCGGTTCAAGCTGCGCTGGGTAGAGACTATCTCGTTGCACTAAATATGGCACCTTCCACGCCGGCCTGGCTGAAGAGCTTGGGCGCCGGGCCGATGAAGCTTGGGTTAGACCTACGTGGCGGTGTTCACTTCCTTCTGGAAGTAGATATGGTTACGGCCGTTGGTCAGAGGCTTGAGGCTGTTTCGGGCCAGATCAAGCGGGAGCTCCGTGAAGAGCGTATTCGCTATCGGGGCGGTGATGTTGATGGCAAGAGAGACATCGTTCTGAGTTTCCGGGATGAAGACTCACGCGCTGAAGCATTCGAGCAGATCAAACGTCAATACAACGAGTTTCTGATGGATAGAAGAACCATCGGTGATGAGCTCCAAATTGTTCTTACCTTGTCTGAAGGTGAGGTAGATTCCATCCGGAAGTACGCTCTTGAGCAGAACCTGACCACCATTCGTAACCGAGTGAACGAGCTTGGTGTTGCAGAGCCTTTGGTTCAGCAGCAGGGTGCTGATCGGATTATTGTTGAGCTTCCGGGCGTACAGGATACCGCGCAAGCCAAGCGAGTTCTTGGTGCCACGGCAAACCTGGAATTCCGTATGGAAGCGCGCCAGGATGCAGCAGCAAGCGAGACAGAGCAGTTCAGTTTCCGTAACGAGCGCCAGCGTAATGCCCGCCTAGAACGGGATACTATTGCAACCGGTAATAACGTTGCTAACGCACAGCAGGCCTTCGATGAGAATGGTCAGCCGCAGGTCAGCATTACCATGGATTCTGTTGGTGGCGATTTGATGAATCGGTCCACACGTAACGCCATTGGTCGGCGCATGGCTGTTCTGTTTATAGAGTTCCGCACGGAAACCGAAACCAAAATGGTAAACGGCGAGCCGGTGGAAACAGACAAGCGTGTTATCGAGAAGGGTATTATCAGCCTGGCTACCGTTCAGTCCGCTCTGGGTAGCAGCTTCCGTATTACGGGTCTGGATTCCATTCCTGAGGCTTCGGAACTTGCCCTGCTTCTGCGGGCAGGTGCTTTGGCAGCGCCCATGTACTTTGTACAGGAGCGCACCATTGGGCCGAGCTTGGGGCAGAAGAACATTGATGCCGGCATGATGTCCGTGGCGCTAGGCTTTATTCTTGTGCTGATTTACATGTTGGCTTACTACCGTGGGTTTGGGGTTGTGGCGAATGTCGCTCTGACTATCAACATGATGCTGCTTATTGCCTGCATGTCCATTCTCTCTGCCACGCTGACGCTGCCCGGTATCGCCGGTATCGTGCTAACCGTAGGTATGGCGGTGGATGCCAACGTATTGATATTTGAGCGTATCAAAGAGGAGCTCAAGGCGGGTGTGTCACCCCAGCTGGCCATTAACTCCGGCTACTCGCGGGCGTTTGTGTCCATCTTTGATGCCAACATCACGACTTTGCTTGTGGCCGTTATCCTATTTGCAATGGGTTCTGGCCCGGTAAAAGGGTTCGCGATAACACTGTGTATCGGTATCCTGACGTCGATGTTCTCTGGGCTGATGGTCAGCCGGAGTATCGTCAATATGGTTTATGGCGGCCGCAAGGTCGAGAAACTGTCGATCGGAGGAAAACTCGCCAATGTCTGATGATCAGAAGCAAGCGTTTGATTTTATGGGTTTCCGGAAGATTGCTTCCGTAATTTCCATCGTTCTGGTGTTAGCGTCTATCGCACTTCTGGGGATTCGTGGCCTTAACTTTGGCATGGACTTTACCGGCGGTACGTCGGTAGAGCTGGAATATGCACAAGCGCCGCAACTGGGCCAGATACGCTCCACCCTTACGGAAGCCGGATACGATCAGTTTGTGGTGCAGAACTTTGGCGCTGATACGATTGTTCTTGTGCGCTTGTCTGAATCTGGCAATGACAAGCTGGCACCAGAGATTGTCGCAGTTTTGACTGAAAATGGTGACGATCTAAAGCTGATAAGTTCCGCGTTTGTGGGGTCACAAGTGGGTGGCGAGCTTAAAGAGGACAGTGGCCTTGGGCTTCTAATCGCACTTGTGGTTGTACTCATCTATGTGGGTATGCGGTTCCAATTCAAGTTCGGTATTGCGTCGGTGGTGCCTCTGGCTCACGACGTTATTATTGTTCTCGGGATTTTCGCACTGTTCCAGTGGACCTTTGATCTTACGGTTCTGGCAGCTCTGTTGGCGATTATCGGTTACTCGCTGAACGACACTATTGTTGTGGCGGACCGAATCCGTGAAAACTTCCGCAAAATGCGGGTGGGCGACTCTTGGGATATTATCAATGAGTCGATTCACCAGACCATTGCTCGTACCATAAACACGTCGGGCACCACGTTGGTGGTACTGCTTGCCCTGTATTTCCTGGGTGGTGAGGCGATTAACAACTTTGCCCTCGCGTTGATTATCGGTGTGGTGGTGGGTACCTACTCATCCATCTATGTATCCGCTAATCTTCTGATAGCGATGGGCATTTCCCGCGAGGATCTTATGGTGCCGGTGAAAGAAGGCGCTATAGATGCCGAAGAAGAGGAAGAGCCGCCACCGGAATGGCTCGACCGTATGTAGCCCTATTCAGGGGGAGGGTTCCGGGGTTAATCCCCGGACACAAAAAAACCGCCACTTTTCAGTTGGCGGTTTTTTTGTGTCCGAAGCTTGGCTTTAGTACGACCCCGAGCCTTAGCTTTGGAGTCGGTTACTAGCGTTAACCGGGTATACGGCCACGAAACGGATGCAGGATTTTCAGAATCTCCCGGAACAGTTTGGGGTTAGCAACCACCAGTTGGCGGGCTTTGTCTGTTGATGGGTTACCTGAGAAGTCGGCTGTGAGAGCACCGGATTCCATCGCCAAGGTTATACCTAGGTCCAGGTCTACCGTTTCTGGGCGGAATATAACCGCTGCATCCAAAAGGCCTGCAGATACCCGCGCAATATCAAGAACCACGCAGCCGGATGTGCGAAACATGGAAGAGTTCTGGGCCAACACGGCAGCCATCTCACCCCAGAGAAGCGGGTTATCACTCTTGCGAGCCTGATCCAACAGGTTGGTTGCAAAGGCTGCTTTATCTGCATGCCTAACTTCTGAAACCCGGACTCTGCGGCTGTTCAGTGCGGCTCCTCGGCCACGGCTGGCAGAATATTCTTCGCCCGTAACCGGGTTCACCAAAAGCAGGCTTTCGGTACGGTTGTTTTTCTTCTGGGCCAAGGCTAGGGCAAACTCGGGAATGCCTCTGATAAAATTTTCGCGACCCATAACCGGAAAAATATGCCAGCTTCTTTCGCTGGTTCCGGCGTCTGCTTCATTCAGCGGCGCGATGGTATGATCTTTGTAAGCTTTTTCGAGTTGCTCAGCAAAGTTGTCATAAATGGATTGCTCGACCCGGTCCAACTGGAGGCGACGTTCGTCGTCATCCTTCCCGGTAGGCTCCTGGCGCTCGAAGTGGGCTTTCAGGTAATCCGACCCTTGACGCGCGACGCGCAGGGCCATTTTAATAGCTGGTTGCATCTGAGTGATCGTTATCCGGGTGTGTGAAGGCCGGGCATGATAGCAAAGATTAGCCCCTCTTGTATGTTTTTTGACTCAGGGAAAGCACGGACAACACGATATCAGGGGTTATCCGGGGCGCAGGGAGGGGATGCTTTCTGATATCATTGCCGCCCTTAATTTATAACCGTGGGCCTGCCGCCAATGCATAAACCATCTCCGCCACTGGAAGGGCCGGACGCGTTTCAGGATCAGATTCGGATTGTCCTTGTTGAAACTTCCCATTCAGGGAATATCGGAGCCGTTGCTCGGGCCATGAAAAATATGCGGCTCGCCAACCTGTGGCTGGTTAATCCGAAGTCTTTTCCGGATGAGGCCTCATACGCTCGCGCTGCCGGTGCCTCCGATATACTTGATCGGGCGCAGGTAGTGCCAACGTTGGATGAAGCACTGAAAGATTGCGTGATGGTGCTGGGCACAAGCGCCCGGGGCCGGAAGATACCCTGGCCGGTTGTGCCACCGCCAGAAGCCGCCGCGATTGCAGCAGAACATAGCCAAGCCGGACCGGTAGCGTTGGTCTTTGGGCGGGAAAACCACGGGCTGAGCAATGATGAACTCCATCGCTGCCACTACCATATCCATATCCCTTCAAACCCCGATTACAGCTCGCTGAACCTGTCTATGGCGGTTCAGATTATGTGCTATGAATTGAGAATGCTGTATTTGCGCGGCCTTGAAGGCGGCGAAGGCAGCCCCTATTTAAAGCCGATGACCGCACCTGGCGATGCGGGGTGGGATGTGCCAGCGGCCAAGGTCGGCGATGTAGAGGGCTTTTTTGGCCATCTCGAGCAGACATTACATGATGTTGATTTTCATCGCCGGGATAACCCGAGGCAGCTAATGTCTCGTTTGCGCCGGTTGTTTCAGAGGGCAAAGCTTGATCAGATGGAGATCAATATTCTCCGGGGCGTTCTGAGTGCCGTGCAGAAGGCTGCAGGGGCGTCGGTAAATACGAAACCAACCCAGGACGGTACTGAGCCGACCGGACAGGAAGATGGCCATGTTTAGGCATTTACGTGAAGACATAAAAAGCGTTTTTCATCGAGACCCAGCTGCCAGAAATACCTTTGAAGTGTTAACCAACTACCCAGGGCTTCATGCGCTGCTTATTCATCGGTTTTCCCATTGGCTGTGGAATGCAGGGTTTAAATGGCTGGCTCGCACTATCTCCACGCTGGCGCGGTGGTTTACCGGTATAGAAATACACCCGGGGGCCACCATTGGCCGGCGGTTCTTTATTGACCATGGCATGGGTGTGGTTATTGGTGAAACGACCGTTATAGGTGATGACGTTACCTTGTATCAAGGGGTCACACTCGGCGGGACAAGCTGGCATAAGGGTAAGCGTCACCCTACTATCTGCGACGGCGTTGTTGTGGGTGCCGGAGCAAAGATACTGGGGCCTTTTGAGGTAGGAGAGGGGGCCAAGATCGGTTCGAACTCCGTGGTTACCAAGGCAGTTCCCGCCGGTGCTACCGTTGTGGGTATCCCGGGCCGAATTATTGTGAGGCAGAAATCGGAAGACCATGCCCGTCGCAAGGACATGGAAGAGCGTATGGGCTTTGATGCCTATGGCGTAACCGAAGAAATGCCAGACCCAGTCGCCCGTTCTGTTCGCGCGCTGCTTGATCACATGCATGTTGTGGATGAGCGCCTTGAGACTATGTGCAAGGCACTTCGGAAAGTTAACAGTGAATACCAGAACGGTGAGTTGCCTGTTTTGGATGAAGACGATTTTGATTGCGTGCGAGATGACAGCGAGGAACGTAGCTGAATACTTGACTGAATTACTTGGTCAATTCATACTCAGCTCCTCATACTAAGATTCAATCCCATCACGGGGCTGATGCCATGAAGTTGACTACTAAAGGCCGCTACGCCGTTACGGCAATGCTGGATCTTGCTCTCCACGGGGGGAAGAGACCGGTGGCTCTTGCGGACATTTCAGCCCGTCAGGAAATATCGCTTTCTTATTTGGAACAGCTTTTCTCACGTCTTCGCCGTCGGGAGCTTGTGACCAGCATTCGTGGGCCAGGCGGTGGATACCACCTGAGCCGTGGAGCAGCCGATATTTACATTGCGGATGTTGTTGATGCGGTCAACGAGTCTCTCGATACGACCAGGTGTGGGAATAAAGGTGATTGCCAGAATGGTGAAAAATGCCTGACCCATCACCTATGGTCTGATTTAAGCGATCAGATTCATCAGTTTCTCAGCGCGATCAGTCTCGGAGATCTGATGGAGCGACACGAAATCCGCCAAGTTGCGGACAGGCAGAACCGCCGCCAGTCTGATGGCGCTTCTGACACGATTAATACCGAGCGTCTGACGATCGATCAGGCGCCCGCCTGAATCAAGCCTCTGTATTTTATGAAAAAGCCCGTATACCTCGATTACGCGGCAACGACGCCCGTTGACCCCGCTGTCGCTGATGAAATGATCAAGTACCTGACGCCGGATGGCTTTTTTGGTAATCCGGCCTCTCGCTCTCACGGTTTTGGCTGGCAAGCGGAAGCTGCGGTGGAATCAGCTCGGGGCCAAGTGGCAAGCCTGATTCACGCCGATCCCCGTGAAATTGTCTGGACATCCGGTGCAACCGAATCTGATAACTTAGCCATCAAAGGGGCGGTTGCCGGTCGTGAGAACGCACATCTCATAACATCAACGATTGAGCACAAAGCGGTGGTTGATACCTGCAAGTGGCTAGAAACTCAGGGTGCTGAGATTACCTGGCTAGAGCCCGGCTGCGATGGCCGGATACAGCCAGATCAGGTGTTTGCCGCGCTTAGGCCCGAAACCGTTCTGGTGAGCTTGATGCTTGTGAACAATGAGCTGGGTTGCGTGACCGATACGGCCAGCATTGGCGCGGAGCTCCGCAAGCGCGGCGTTCTGTTTCATGTGGACGCAGCTCAAGCCGCCGGCAAGCTACCCATCGATGTTTCTGTCATGCCGGTGGATTTGCTGTCTCTGTCTGGCCATAAAGTCTACGGCCCCAAAGGTGTGGGGGCGCTCTATGTCAGGCGCTCGCCGGATGTGCGTATAAAGGCGCAGATTCATGGCGGAGGGCACGAGCGCGGTATGCGTTCAGGGACCCTGCCGACTCACCAAATTGCTGGGATGGGCAAGGCGTTCGCAATGGCTGAGTCTTCACTTGAAAGCGAGACCAGACAGTTAGAAAGCTTACGCGCCTCTTTTCTGGAAGGTTTGAGCGAATTGCCTGGGGTAACCCTCAACGGCTCGGAGACTTACCGCGTGCCGGGAATTATCAATCTTTCCTTTGACGGCGTGGATGCTGAGTCGCTGATGTTGGGTCTCAGAGATTTGGCGGTATCCTCTGGCTCGGCCTGTGCTTCCGCCGCCGTAGAGCCGTCTTATGTGCTCCGTGGTATCGGGCTGAGCGATGAGTTGGCCAATCGGGCGCTGCGTTTTTCAGTAGGGCGCTACACAACCGCTGAAGAAATTGCCTTTGCCAGCGCGCAAATTGTTGATGTTGTTACTCGCCTTCGTGCAGTGCGGTAGGCAGTGGGCCTTCGACTGCGTATAATCTCAAGCCTGAAATTTATCCGTATGCTTTTAACCCAACCCCTACTGGAGAAATACCATGGCTAACGAACGAACGCTTTCAATCATCAAGCCTGATGCAGTTGCAAAGAATGTAATCGGTGAAATCTACAGCCGTTTTGAGAAGGCTGGTTTGAACATCGTTGCTTCACGCATGATGCACCTTTCTCAGCAGCAGGCTGAAGGCTTCTACGCCGAGCACAAAGAGCGTCCGTTCTTCAACGATTTGGTTGCGTTCATGACGTCTGGCCCAGTTGTTGTTCAGGTTCTGGAAGGCGAAGGCGCCATCCTGAAAAATCGCGACCTGATGGGTGCTACTAACCCAAAAGAAGCTGAAGCTGGCACAATCCGCGCTGATTTCGCGACATCAATCGATGCCAACGCGGCTCACGGTTCTGATTCTGCAGAGTCCGCGGAGCGTGAAATCGCCTATTTTTTCAATGACAACGAAATCTGCCCGCGCGGCTGATTTTGTTGGCCGGGGGTTGCCGTTGGCAGCCCCCCGCATTGGTTATCTGATCGAGGTTATAAAATGACAGCGGCCGCTGAAAAGACCAATCTTCTGGGGATGCCAAGGGATAAGCTTGAGGCATACTTTGAAACCTTGGGAGAGAAAAGTTTTCGCGCCACTCAGTTGCTGCAGTGGATGCACCAGCGCGGCGTGGATGATTTCGATCAAATGACCAATGTGAGCAAATCCCTGCGGGAGAAGCTCAAGCAGGTGGCTGTGATCCGTGGCCCGGAAGTTGTCTATGACGAAACGTCAAAAGACGGCACCCGCAAGTGGGTCATGCGCATGGATAACGGCAACAGTATAGAAACTGTGTTGATCCCCGACGGCGAGCGGGGCACCTTGTGTGTTTCCTCGCAAATCGGTTGCACGCTTGACTGCACCTTCTGCTCAACGGGCAAGCGTGGCTTTAACCGCAACCTAACCGCTGCCGAAATTATTGGGCAGGTATGGGTTGCGCGTAAAGCATTCATGCCGTTTGAGCCGGGGCCTGAACGGCCAATTACCAACGTTGTTATGATGGGGATGGGTGAACCCCTGCTGAACTTCGACAACGTGGTAGATGCGATGAATCTGATGATGGAAGATCTCGCATACGGCATCTCCAAACGCAGAGTTACGCTGAGTACTTCAGGCGTTGTGCCAGGCATCGATAAGCTTGCCGAAGTTACCGATGTTTCACTGGCCATTTCGCTGCACGCCCCCAATGATGAGTTGAGGAACAAGCTGGTTCCGCTCAATAAGAAGTACCCGATCGCGGAGCTTCTGGCGGCAACGAAACGTTATTTCAGTCGTTTGCCCGAAAAACGTAAAGCGACAATTGAATATACGGTTATTGAGGGTATGAACGACAAACTGGAGCACGCCCATGAACTTGCTGAGCTGCTGCGGGATCTTCCATGTAAGATCAATCTTATTCCCTTTAATCCGTTCCCCGAGAGTGATTTCCGTCGGCCTAGCATGAATGCTACCCGGCGTTTTCAGGCTGTGCTGAATGAAGCTGGTTACGTCGCGACGATCCGAACGACCCGTGGCGATGATATAGACGCTGCTTGTGGTCAGTTGGTTGGGGAGGTAGAAGATCGTACCCGTAGAAGCCAGCGATACATTAATGTTCAGCAGGTGAGCTCCTGAACGGACGCTCGCAGTGCTTAACCCGCGAGGAGTGCAATCTGTGGCTCTGAAATTGATAAATGGACGTTTTGCTGCTGTAGCAACCTTGCTGGTCGCTATCCTTGTTACCGGGTGTGTCACCACAACAGACAGCCGTTTTACCCGGGAAGCCGATCGGCAGAAAGCCGTTGATAATTATGTTCAGCTTGCTACGGCCTATATCGGCCAAGGCAATACCGGCCGGGCGCGGTATCACTTGGATCGTGCTCTTGAGCTTGAGCCAGATAGCCCACAGGCTCTTGCGGCACTTGGGTTAATCTACAATAGTGACGGCGATGCGCAGCTTGCGGAAAAGAGCTTTCGACATGCTATTGCCAGTGACGCCGGTTACACCCGTGCCAGAGTGTATTACGGTGCATTTCTCTATTCCCAAGGGCGGTTGGATGAATCCCGTAAACAGTTCTATACAGCCTCCAAGGATACCGATTACAAAGATCGTGGTTCTGTGTTTTACAATCTCGGTATGACCCAGGAACGTCTTGGGCTTCAGGAAGAAGCTATTGTGTCTTTTCGTCGGGCGTCGGAGTTGACTCGAGGCGACGCTCGCTCGTTGCTTTCACTTTCCCGGGTGATGGTGGAATCCGGCGATGTTGCTGGCGCTGCGCGTCATTATGATCGGCTGATGCAGATCATGCAGAAAAACGAACGCCTACAACACTCTCCTGAGAGTCTTTTGACGGGTATTCGTATTGCGCGGCACTTTGGAAACGGAAACCAAGAATCCAGCCTAGTACTGCAATTGAAAAACAATTACCCGGAGTCAGTAGAGTACCAACAATACAAGGCGCTGATTTCTAATGACAAGTGATGACACCCAGCAAACCGTAGCAAATGAAGCCGTTGGCCAGCAGCTGAAGCAGGCAAGGGAAAAACAGGGGCTAAGTGTTTCTCAGGTTGCTGATGCACAGCATTTGAGAAGCTGTATCATCCAGGCTATTGAGAACGCGGATTACGGGCAGATCGACAGTGAGCTCTTTCTTAAGGGCTATGTTCGAGCCTACGCGAAGCAGGTTGGTCTCGATGGTGATGCAATTATTTTGGAGTTGAATCGCGAGCTTGAGCCCGCGCGACTACAGAAAGAACGCGAGTTGGAGGCTAACCCGTTAGTTGATATCGAGCGCCGCAGGCGCAAAAAACGCAGGGTTGCCAAACTGCTTCTGCTGGTGGCGGCGATTGTGATTATTGGTGCTTTAGTTGTCATGTTTGTTATGCCGAAGTTCAGCTCAGGCGCCGCCGATGCTGAGCAATCAGCTACGGCAGAAACCGAACAGCAAACCAGTAAGGAGGCATCAGCGACGGTCTCGGACATGCAGGTAGTGTCGGGTAGTGGCATTGAGCCTGAACCCAGTGATTCTGTTTCGCCCGAAGAGTTAGTAAAAGACCAGATACCGGTCGTTGCTCAAACCACCGAGCCTGTTTTGGCTCAGCCACCGGTGAGTGGCGAGCCCAGCCCTGTATTGGGCCAGCTCGAAATAGTGTTTGCCGGTGACTGCTGGGTACAGGTTAGGGATGCCGCAGGAAATCGCCTTGCAAGCTCTATGAAGAGGGCGGGCGAGCGGCTCGATGTATCAGGTAAGGCGCCTTTAAATGTGGTTATAGGCGCGGTGGATACTGTCAAAACAATTCGCTTTCAGGGTGAAATCGTGAACATTGGCGACTTTCCCGTGGTGAACAATCGTTCTGAGTTCACGCTGACAATCTGAACACATTTTTGCATTTATCTATCTCGGTTATAAACAAATGAAACAGGAATCCCCGATCATTAGACGCAAATCCCGCCAGATTATGGTCGGGGATGTACCCGTTGGCGGTGATGCACCCATCGCAGTGCAGAGCATGACCAACACTAACACCTGCGATGTTGACGCAACGGTGGGTCAGATCGCTGCGCTTCAGGATGCGGGTGCCGATATAGTAAGAGTGTCAGTGCCGTCAATGGAGGCCGCTGATGCGTTCGGAAAGATTCGCCAACGTGTGTCAGTGCCTTTGGTCGCAGATATTCACTTTGATCACAAAATTGCACTGCGAGTGGCCGAGCTGGGCGTAGATTGCTTGCGTATCAATCCAGGCAATATAGGTCGTGAAGACCGGGTGAGTGCTGTGATCAGCGCATGCCGTGATCGCAATATACCTATGCGTATCGGCGTAAATGCCGGTTCATTGGAGAAAGAGCTTCAGCGCAAATATGGGGAGCCTACGCACGAGGCACTGGTTGAGTCGGCGATGCGCCATATCGACATTTTGGATCGGCATGATTTTCAGAACTTCAAAGTTAGCCTAAAAGCCTCGGAAATCTTCATGACGGTGGCGGCTTATCGCAAAATTGCGACCCAGATTGATCAGCCACTGCACCTTGGTATCACCGAAGCCGGCGGGCTTCGGTCTGGTACGGTGAAGTCATCCATCGGCCTTGGCATGCTGTTGATGGATGGCATTGGCGATACTATCCGGGTGTCTCTGGCGGCGGATCCGGTTCAGGAAATCAAGGTAGGTTTCGATATCCTCAAAAGCCTTCGGTTGCGCAGCCGGGGCATTAACTTCATTGCCTGCCCAAGCTGCTCGCGCCAGAATTTTGATGTAATTCAGACCGTGAACGATCTGGAAACGCGGCTTGAAGACGTGAATGAATCTCTGGATGTCGCCATTATCGGCTGCATTGTGAATGGGCCGGGTGAAGCCAAAGTAGCTGATATCGGGTTGACCGGTGGTAGTCCGAAAAACCTGTATTACATGGACGGCAAGCCGAATCAAAAACTTGATAATGCCAATCTCACCGATGACCTAGAACGGCTCATCCGGGAACAGATCGCACGTCGCAAAGAGCAAGAAGATGCCATCATTGTGCGTTCAGACAAGTGATCGGTTAACTCGGTCAGGCACGATTATCCAGAAAGAATTAAGGGTTTACATTGGCTAAGATTCAGGCAGTACGCGGGATGAACGATATCTTGCCGGAACAGACACCCATCTGGCAGTTTGTTGAATCCACCGCGCGCAAAGTGCTGCGACAATATGGATATCAGGAAATTCGTATGCCGGTGGTGGAGCAGACTGATCTGTTCAAGCGTTCCATCGGTGAAGTTACGGACATCGTTGAAAAGGAAATGTACACGTTTGCGGATCGCAACGGTGACAGCCTGACCCTCCGGCCTGAAGGTACCGCTGGATGTGTTCGTGCGGCAGAAGAGCACGGGCTGCTGTTCAATCAAACTCGCAGATTGTGGTACACCGGCCCGATGTTTCGGCACGAACGTCCGCAAAAAGGGCGCTACCGTCAGTTTCATCAAATTGGCGTGGAATGCTTTGGTATTCAGGGCCCGGATATTGATGCGGAGCTGCTGATTCTTACGGCCAGGCTTTGGAAAGAGTTGGGGCTGGGCACCCATGCGCGCTTAGAAATCAACTCTATCGGCTCATCGGCTGCGCGCAAAGAGTTTCGCGGCGCCTTGGTAGATTATCTGGGGCAGTACAAAGCGCAGCTTGATGCAGACAGCCAGCGACGCCTTGATACCAACCCACTTCGTATTCTGGATAGTAAAGACCAGAGCACACGTAAGCTACTTGTCGACGCGCCGCGCTTGGAAAACTATCTAGACGAAGAATCGCGGGAGCACTTTGCCCGGCTTAAAGAGCTACTTGATGCGGCAGGTATTGCTTACACGGTTAATCCGGCTCTTGTACGGGGGCTCGATTATTACAGCAAAACCGTTTTCGAGTGGGTTACCGACAGCCTCGGCGCCCAAGGAACCATCTGTGCGGGCGGTCGATACGATGGCCTGGTAGAGCAACTTGGCGGTAAGCCGACCACTGCCGTTGGTTTTGCCATGGGGCTAGAGCGCCTCATTCTTCTGTTGGAAGCGCTTGGGCTGGTGCCTGACGAGGCAAACAACAACGCGGATGTTTACGTTACGGCTATGGGTGAAGCCGCTGTCGCTCCGGCGCTGGCACTTGCAGAGACATTGCGCAATGAACTTCCGGGCTGTGTAATTGTTAGTCATTGCGGTGGCGGTAGCTTCAAAAGCCAGATGAAAAAGGCAGATAGAAGCGGTGCCCGGTACGCTGTAATTCTAGGCGATAATGAGATGGAGAATGCAACGGCGAGCCTTAAACCGCTGCGTTCAAATGAAGATCAAAGCAGTGTGGCGCAGCGGGATCTGGCAGCGGCGCTTGCGAAAGCCTTGGCGAACTGATTCGCACCAATACAAAATTAAAAAACCATTACAGGAGTCAACATGGCGGAATTGAACACTGACGAAGAACAGGTGCAAGCGATCAAGGACTGGTGGAAGCGAAATGGCAGTTCTCTTCTCATTGGTATCGGTGCCGCTCTGGCAATTGTATTTGGCTGGCAGGCTTGGCAAAACTACCAAGATCAGGAACGAGCCGAAGCTGCTAATCAGTTTGTCACCCTGTTAAACGCGTTTGGTAACGAGGCGGATGAAACCGCTGGAGAGACGGTAGCATTTGTAGCGAAAACTCTGCGTGACGATTACGCCGATAGTGCCTATGCGGTATATGGCAATCTGGTTCTGGCGCGACAGCAGCTGATTGCAGACAGCAATGCGGAAGCAGCCATTGATTCACTCCAGTGGGCTCTTGAAAAATCCGGTGAGCACAAAGCACTGGCGTTGGTAGTACGTAACCGCCTTGCTCGTGCTCAGTTCTCTGCCGAGCGTTATGACGATGCACTGGCGACAATCGATGGCGCTGGAAGCGTGGAGAGTGCAGATGCGTTTGCGGCAATCTTCTCTGAGTTGCGCGGCGACATCCTGTTAGTCCAAGGCGATGAATCGGGTGCGCGCGATGCCTACCTGGCCGCTCGTGAGCAGAGCCAGCAAGGGCGTAGCGGTATTCTGGAGCTGAAGCTATCTGACCTTGGTGTCGGGGAGGAGGCTTGATGCGGTTGACCGGCAACAGGCTGGTTCAGGCTGGCGTTTTTTCAGTCTTAGTGGCCGCACTGGGTGTTTCTGGGTGCAGCACAACCGATACCTTTGAACAGCCGGTGCCGGTTCCCGACGTCGACAACGCTGTAGAGTTCAAAACAGTTTGGAGCACGTCGGTCGGCGACGGGCACGATGGCGACTTTTTGTACCTGGCGCCACTTAACGCCGGCGATACAGTTTACGCAGCTTCGGCTGATGGTGAGCTGGTCGCTGTGGATGCAGAGACCGGAAAATTACGCTGGGAGCGAGATTTAGACGATCGAATCTTTGCCGGTGTAGGCGGGGATCTGAGCCAGCTCTATTTGGTTACCCGAGAAGCCGATTTAATCGCACTTTCCATCGAAGACGGTAAGGAACTGTGGCGCGTTGCGCTGCCAACAGAAGCGCTGGCTGCTCCGCAGTCGAACGGGGCGCTGGTGGTAACCCAGACCACCGATGGTCGAGTTATTGCTTTTGACACGGCTACCGGTGAGCAACGCTGGCAGTATGATGGCGTGGTGCCTGCGCTTTCCTTGCGTGCAGCGGCAGCGCCACTGGTCGGCGGCGACGTTGTGCTTGCTTCGTTTTCCAACGGCAAGCTTATTGCGTTGTCAGCCGATGCGGGTCAACCCCTCTGGCAGTACGAGGTGGGGCAGCCCCAAGGCCGCACAGAGCTTGAAAGACTGGTCGACATAGCCGGTCAGCCGTTGGTTCTTGATACCGCAGTGATGGTTTCGGGATACCAAGGCACGCTTGCTCTGGTTGATATCCGTACAGGTCAAGAAATCTGGAGCCGCAAAGCGTCCAGCCTGCATGCTCCGGTGGTGGGGGGTGGTAACATTTACCTGTCTTCCGCAAACGGTGATGTTGTCGCTTACCGGGGCTCAGACCGTAGAGAATTATGGCTTCAGGATCGTTTGTCCTGGCGTCAGTTAACGCAGCCAGCGGTTTACGAAAACTATCTGGTTGTTGGCGACTATGAAGGCTATTTACACGTGCTTTCGGGTGACGATGGCAGCCTCGTAGGCCAGAAACGTTATGACAGTGATGGCCTGCGGGTTCCATTGCAGCGCATGGCCAACGGAAACCTAATGGTTTTCGGAAATGGCGGTAAACTGTCCGTATTCAAACTGAAGGAACGGAACTGATCCGTACTCCCTCAACGCTCTGCCGCACGCTGAGCCTAAAACGACTGTATAGCGAATCATTATGACCCCAGTAATTGCCCTTGTCGGCCGGCCAAATGTTGGCAAATCGACAGTATTCAACCAAATGACGCGCTCTCGAGATGCTCTGGTGGCCGACTTTCCCGGTCTGACCCGGGATCGCAAGTACGGTGAGGGCATGTACGATGACCAACGCTTTATCGTAATTGATACCGGCGGACTTACCGGCACAGAAGAAGGGCTGGATGCCGAGATGGCTCGGCAATCTATGCAGGCTGTAGACGAGGCAGACATTGTTCTGTTTATCGTTGATGGTCGTGCGGGGCTTACCGCGGGTGATGAATTGATCGCCGATCATATGCGCCGATCGGGCAAGAAGGCTCATCTGGTGGTCAACAAGACGGACGGTCAGGATCCCGATATCGCGGCCGCTGATTTTTATAGCCTCGGATTTCAATCAACCTTTATGGTAGCGGCATCCCACAACCGTGGCATCCGCTCGATGCTCGAGTTGCTGTTGCCCTCTGAGGAAGACCGGGTTGAAGCCGACCAAGCTGGCCGCTACCCGGGTATTCGCATCGGCGTTGTTGGCCGGCCGAACGTCGGCAAATCCACACTGGTTAATCGGATGCTGGGCGAGGAGCGGGTGATTGTTTATGACATGCCCGGTACTACTCGGGACAGTATTTACATCCCTTATGAGCGTCACGACAAGCAGTACACTCTTATTGATACTGCGGGTGTTCGGCGGCGTAAGAATGTTGATGAGACGGTGGAAAAATTTTCTATCATCAAGACCCTTAAAGCCATTGATGATGCCCATGTGGTGATACTCGTTATCGATGCGCGTCAGGGGCTGGTCGACCAGGATTTGCACTTGATCGGTTTCGTGCTTGATGCCGGTCGTTCACTGGTGATTGCGGTCAATAAATGGGATGGAATGGATCCGGAAGACCGCGCCAAGGTAAAAGAGCAGGTAAAGCGTCGCCTGGATTTTCTTGATTACGCCGACAAGCATTATATATCTGCGCTTCATGGATCCGGCGTGGGTGTTATGTATGAGTCGGTGGAAGCTTGTTATGAATCGGCCATGGCGAAGTGGCCAACCAACCGCCTTACTACCATCCTTGAGGATGCGATTTCTCAGCATCAGCCGCCGCTGGTTCGCGGGCGCAGGATCAAGTTGCGCTATGCTCACCAGGGTGGCTCTAACCCTCCGGTTATTGTTGTTCACGGCAACCAGACAGCTTCATTGCCAGGTTCCTACAAACGTTATCTTGAAAATACGTTTCGCAAAGTACTGAACGTGACTGGCTCGCCGATCCGGTTTGAATTCCGTTCCAGTGAGAACCCCTTTGCTGGGAAGGTTGACCGACAGACTCCTCGCCAGAAGGTCAAAAAAGACAACGACGAAAAAGAAGGGCGCAAAGTAAAAAGGGTCCGTCAGAAAAGCACCAAGCGCTGACAGGTCTGGTTATTCAGCGGGGCGGCTCAAGCCAGCCCCGCATCCTCTACCTGCTTTGCCTGTACCGCAGTTAGCGCAATCGTAAACACAATATCCTCTACCAGCGCACCCCGCGACAGATCGTTAACCGGCTTTCTCAAACCCTGAAGCATAGGCCCGATACTTACGACATTGGCGCTACGTTGAACCGCCTTGTAGGTGGTATTGCCAGTGTTGAGATCCGGGAAGATGAACACAGTTGCTTTACCTGCCACCTTGCTATTCGGCGCTTTGCTTCGGGCAACACTTTCGATAGCGGCAGCATCGTATTGCAGCGGCCCATCAATCAGCAGGTCTGGTCGGCGCTCACGGGCTATTTTGGTTGCCTCCCGAACTTTCTCCACATCGTGCCCGGTTCCGGACTCTCCGGTACTGTAGCTGATCATGGCGACCACAGGCTCAACACCAAAAGCTTCTGCGGACTCCGCACTCTGTATGGCTATATCCGCGAGTTCCTCAGCATTTGGGTCTGGGTTAATCGCGCAGTCGCCGTAGACCACAACCTGCTGTGGCAGCAGCATGAAAAATACCGAGGAGACAACCTTGGCTTGATCGTGGGTTTTGATCAGTTGCAGGGCCGGGCGCACGGTATTGGCGGTGGTGTGGATGGCACCGGAAACCAGGCCGTCGGCCTCATCCAGCGCGACCATCATGGTACCCATAACCACGTTGTCTTCGAGCATGGCTTCCGCCATATCCGGCGCCAGCCCCTTGTGTTTGCGTAGCTCAACCATCGGGGCTATGTAGCTTTTTCGTACTTTGGTGGGATCGATGATTTCAATATCATCGGGCAATTCCAAGCCTTGGGACGTGGCGATATTTCGAATTTCGGTTTCGTCGCCGATCAACGCGCAACGGGCGAGCTTACGCTGGTGACAGATAATGGCGGCCTGCACTGTGCGAGGTTCGCAGCCTTCAGGAAGCACGATGCGCTTGTTAGCCGCCCGAGCCCGCTCAGAAAGCTGGTAACGGAATGCCGGAGGTGACAGGCGGCTCTGAACCGCAACACGCAGATGCTCTTGAAGCCAGTCGGTGTCAATTTTTGTGGCTACCGCCTCCATAGCTTTTTCGATTCTATCCGGGTCATCGGTTGGAATCGCAGCAGAAAGGTTAGCCAGCATGTGAGCGGTTTCATAGGTATTGGTGTGCGAGCTCAGCACCGGCAAACCGGTGCTCAGTGCCCGGGAGCATAAGTCGATCACCCGTTGGTCTGGCATAAGGCCGCCCGTGAGCATCAAACCGGCAAGAGGCACGCCGTTGAGAGCGGCCACCGCAGTGGCCACGATAATATCTTCGCGATCTCCAGGCGTAACCATCAGTGTGCCTGGGCCTAGGGTTTGCGTCATATTGCGGATCGATCGAGCGCACACAGACACTTTCTGAACCCGGCGGGTGTACATCTGACCTTCGTGTAGCACCGGAATATCCAGCTCCCGGGCAATATCGGATACTCGGGGTGCCATCAAGTTCGGCTGCCAAGGAATTTCTGCTAGTAGCCGAAAACGCCCATCTCGAAAGACGCTGCAAGCGTTTTGATAATCAACGGTTTCCCCAGCAATCTGGCTTATGTCGCTATAGGGTTCGAGCCCCGATCTTTCAGGTTCGCCGAGTTTGTTGAGGATAACGGCAATCACATCTTGTGCCGACACATCAGAGAATAGGCGCGCTGAAAAATCTAGATCTTCATCCAGTTCGGTAGCGCTGCTTTTGCCTGGCGTGCTGACAAGCACCACCTCGGAGCCAAGGTTGCGAGCTACTTCTACGTTAAGCCGTGCTATGTAAGCTTCACTGCGATCGGGTACCAGCCCCTCGATGATCACAACATCAACGTCTTTGGCAACTTTCTGGTACTCGCCGACCACGGTTTCCATTAGAAAATCGGATTTTCCGCGATTTACAAAGTGCTGAGCTTTTTTTAATGGAATCGGTTCCGGCGGCTGCAGGTGGCTGCGCAATCGAACGAAGGTAACGGACGCGTCCTTGCCGTTGTTGTGCTGCGATTCCCCCTGGTTCACCGACTGACAAAAGGGTTTGTAGAACCCAACGCTGATACCCACACGCTCCATGGCACGTAGCAGGCCCAAACAGACGGATGTGAGGCCGGACCCCATAGATGTCGGAGCAATAAACAGACTCTTGGCCATAAAAATTCCCGGTGTTTCAGTAAAAAGGTTGCTTTAAATGGTTTAGCTGTGAGTGTCGCTCAGGATGCTTGGGCCAGGCGGAATGCTTCGCGGGCAATGACCAGTTCTTCGTTTGTTGGGATGACCAGAACGGGAAAGCGTGAGTCGGCGTGCTCGATTCGGCCGTCAGTGTGCCGACCATGATGCTCATTTTTATCGGTATCAATATCAAACCCTAGAAGTCCCAGATGGCCCAGGGTTTTCTCACGCACCTGCACGCTGTTTTCTCCGATACCACCCGTGAACACCAGTGCATCTAGATGGCTTAGAGAGGCCATCATAGCCCCCACGTACTTAGCCAGACGGAAGCAGAAGATCTCGATGGCGAGAGCGGAAGGCTCGTGGCCGCCATCCGCCAATTCACAGAGTGTGCGCATGTCGTTGGTTCGCCCCGATATCCCAAGAAGCCCACTGTCGTGGTTAAGCACTTTGTGAACTTCCTCCAGGGCAACACCTCGTGTGCGCAGATATTCAAAAAGCCCAGGATCGACATCGCCGCTGCGGGTGCCCATAACCAGCCCTTCGAGAGGTGTCAGTCCCATGCTGGTATCGACACTTAAGCCATCCTTAATGGCCGTTATGCTGCAACCGTTGCCAAGGTGAGTTGAAATGATAGAGGTGGTTTCGGGGGTTTTTCCAAGCCGTCGAGCCGCTTCATTAGCCATGAAGAAGTGGCTTATTCCATGAAACCCATAACGCCGCACGGCCCAGTCACGATAGTAGGCTTCTGGCAGTGCATAGAGGAAGGCGCGTGGCGCAAGCGTTTGGTGGTAAGCCGTATCGAACACGGCGATCTGTGGCGTGTCAGGAAACTGCTCCCGCGTGGCTTCGATCCCTGCAAGGTTGACCGGGTTGTGAAGAGGCGCAAGCCCAGCGCAATTACTGATGGCCTTCACTGCATCGTCGTCAATCAGAACAGCTTCGCGAAAGGTTTCTCCGCCATGTACCACGCGGTGACCAATAGACGCGGGAGCCTCAGACATGAGTTGGCGCTCCCGAAAAGCGGAAACCAGCGCCTGCAATGCCTGTTTATGATTGGCGTTGTCAGGAAGCGCAACGCACGGGTTGTCGCCATCAATTCGTGCGAATGCATCCTGCCCGTTAAGGCGTTCTGCCATTGCCGATGCGAGTTTTGTTTCATTTTCGTCGAATAGGGCGAGCTTTAACGATGAGCTGCCGCAATTAACAACAAGAATGGATTCTGTCATGTTCCCGCAGATCCTTGGGTGTCAGATTGGTATACGGTGATTGGTTTTTAGCCATTCCATAAACTCCCCGGCAGGGAGTGGGTGACTGTAGAAGTACCCCTGGGCGAAGTCACAGCCTTCCTGTTGTAGGAAGTAGGTTTGAGATTCATCCTCAACGCCTTCCGCTATGATAGACAGCCCAAGGCTGTGAGCCATGTTGATAATCGCACGCACAAGAGCGGCGTCATCCGGATCTTTCATCACATCTTGAATAAAAGATTTGTCGATTTTAAGGGTGTCAAACGGATAGCTCTTAAGGTAGCTGAGGGCAGAGTAGCCCGTGCCGAAGTCGTCGACGGAGAGGCGTATGCCCGCTCGATCCAGTTCCCTGAGAATTTCTGCTGTTTCGATCGAATTATCGAGTAACAGGCGTTCGGTTATTTCCAATTCCAGTCTTTCGGGAGCCAGGTTATTCCTTGAGAGAGCACTCATAACGGCAGCGGTGAAACCAGGATCGCGAAACTGCCGCGGGGAGACGTTAACCGATATGCCAATGTCCTGACCCACTGATTCCTTCCAGCCCCGTGCTGCAAGGCAGGCCTGCTCAAGTACCCACTCACCAATGGGAATGATCAACCCTGTTTCTTCGGCGAGCGGGATAAAACGATCAGGCATAACCATGCCCATAATGGGGTTTTTCCAGCGCAACAACGCCTCAGCTGCTCGCAACTCACCGGTGTCAGTGTCTACGATAGGTTGAAAATAGAGTTCAAACTCATTTAGCTCCAGCGCTCGCCGCATGCGGGATTCCATTTGCAGGCGCTCATGGGATATCTCAGACATTTCCGGAGTAAAGTGCGCATAAGAGCTCTTGCCCTGATGTTTTGCCTGATACATGGCTGCGTCTGCATGTTGGAGCAGGGTGCCGCTGTTATCGGAATCCGTAGGGAAGATCGCAATGCCAATACTGGTGCTAACAAATATCTCCTGGCCATTCAGGACATAGGCAGGGGTAAAGTTTGCAAGAATACGTTCTGCCACCTGAGAGGAGGATTCTGGCCCGGTAAGGCCTGGCAGAATCACCAGAAACTCGTCTCCCCCAAGGCGCGCAACGGTGCTGGTTCCGCGCAGACAGCTGGAAATTCGGCGAGCCGCCTCAATCAGCAGGTTGTCACCTGCGTCATGGCCCAGGGTATCGTTAATGTGTTTAAAGTTATCAAGATCCAAAAACATGACGCCAACCATGGAGCCTTCGCGCTTGGCCTGTGCCAGCGCCAATTTTAGCCGATCCAGTGCAAGCATACGGTTGGGGAGGCCCGTTAAGATGTCGTAGTTTGCTTGGCGCAATAGCTGTTGTTCGTAGCGTTTTCGGATGCTGATATCTTCACCGAGTATGAGATACCCCGTGGCGTCACCAGCAGCATCTTTAATGGGCGTAATGATCAGTTGTTCCCAGAACCGTTCGCCGTTACGCCGTACGCTGTTTACTTCGCCCTGCCAAACTCCAACGCGCTGAACCTGTAAGCGGATGGATTGCCAGAGGTTGCGGTTGTCACGATTTTCTAGGTTGTTATCGCTCAAGGCACCGGGGTGCCGGCCAACAATCGATTTTGCGTTATAACCGGTGAGTTGCGTGAATTTTTGATTGGCAAACTCGACCCGCCACTGGCGATCGCACATAACAACGGAGGAAGGGCTTTGTTCGATCGCTTTGGAGAACTTGTGAATCTCAGCTGCGTCTTTTTTCTGGCGCACCATGTCGTCGTTCAACCGTTCGCGCATCTGATTGATCGCTTCGGTAACGCGGCCGATTTCATCGCTGCGGTGCGAGGGCGTGTCCGGACGGTCGAGCGTAAGTGGCGCGCTGAGGTTTTTTAGGGAAAAGTCCTTTGCGTAATTCGCCATGGTTGTTAGATGGCGGGTTACAAAGTGCTGGAAAACCACGATGATTAGTATGGATACAAAAAAGGTCTTTAGAAACTGGGTGGCCAGAATGATGCCAACCTTTACTTTCAAATCCTCGTAAACACGATCCAGATTGGCCGTTACGGTAAGTTCGCCGAGCTTAATCGCACCCTCGCCCGGATGGATAACATCGAATTTGTGAGACTTGGTATCAGCACCACGAGGGATTTCGCCCATGATCAGTTCGGAGTCGGGTTCAATTCCAAGCCGCAGATGAACAATGTCTGGGAGGCTAAGAATACCTTCCATCTGGGTCTGAAGCAGTGTTTGATCGAGTGCCCATAGGCTTCTGGCAAGGCTGGAGGCATACCCGGATTCAACCACATGCATGCGGCTATCAATCTGGGAGAGTTCTTTGCGGTAATCGGAATAGATTTGGATAGCCGACGCAATCAGGGTAAAAACCCAGATAAACAGAAGTATCCAGGCAAGCAGCCTGAAAGACAGGGGAGAGCCCGAGCGGAAGCGTTGAAAGCGTGTCGGCAGTTTCGGCATGTCGTACGTCAGCCACCCGGAACGGTTGATAAAAATGGACTGTCATTTCTTGGCCGACTATAGCAGCACTTCTTGGCAAATTCCCTGCAAATCATCGAAATTGTGGGAGAATCTTGCTCACTTTGGTGTTCGTTGGATTTTCGGTTCGAAGAGTGATGTCGGCCATTGACGTAGATCAATACTCGCATCTTGGGGTGACGTAACCTGAGCTTAATCAAGTTTGATATGGGCTGGGAGAAGAGTCATGTATATGGATGTGGTCGTTTTCGCCGGAATCGCAACTGTACTACTAACAGTGGCGTTTTTTATTGGTGTGGGGGTTTTCATTGTGCGTGACCAAAAGGCTCACGGGGATGCCCAAAAAGAGAAAAATCTGAAGACTGGTGAGAAAGCGGCCTGATCAGGCTGGCTGAAACCTCTATAACTTAAGCTACTTTCTACTTCCGGGCTTATTGAGATGAGAAGTAGAAATGGCGTCCCCTAGGGGGTTCGAACCCCTGTTGCCGCCGTGAAAGGGCGGAGTCCTAGGCCACTAGACGAAGGGGACGCAACGCTTAAAAATATTACCTCGTCGAGGTGGCGCGTATAGTAAGTAAGCTTCCTCTACCTGTCAACGCTTTTATCAAAAATTGCGCGTTTTAACCTGTAGCATTTTCAAGCGCTTTCCCAAGGGTTGGGTAGAGAAACCCGAATCCGGAACCTGTCAGTCTTGCGGGCAGTGCCTGTTGGCCGGTAAGTAAAAGGCGTGACATTTCCCCGAGAGCTATTTTCAGAATCGGTGCAGGCGCCGGAAATACTGCGGGCCTTCTGAGCACACTGGCCAGGCAGCGAGTGAAGTCACGGTTTGTAGCTGGGTTGGGGCTGACCACATTGTATGCGCCTTCAGCTTCCGGTGTCTCCAGCATCCAGATAAGCGCTGCTACAACATCATCACGATGAACCCAAGGCATGTACTGGTGACCATTCCCCAGGCGGCCGCCCAGTCCAAGCTTGAATGGCAGCATCATGCGCTGTAGAAAACCGCCTCCGGGGCCCACCACGACACCTGTTCTTGACAGGCATACGCGCACATTTAGAGATTGCAGCTTAAGGGCCGCGTTTTCCCAATCCCTGCACAATTGATGGGCAAACTCATCATGGGGTGCCGTATCTTCAGTTACTAGGGTGTTGCCCTGATCCCCATAAAAGCCTACAGCAGAACCTGAAACCACGACCTCGGGCGGCTGAGCCCAGCTGCGAATGATCTCCGTAAGGGTGTTGGTCAGGCCTATACGGCTATCCCGCAGTATCTGCTTTCGCTCATCAGTCCATCGTTTATCCGCAATGCCTTCTCCTGCGAGATTAATCACGGCATCGTAACCGGTATGTGATCTAAGGCTCTCAAGATCATTGATAGCCTCAACCTGGCCACACAGTGCGCGCACTTTGTCCGCAGGCTGTCGGCTTAAAACAGTCAACTCATAGCCTCGGCCGCGCATTTGAGGGCACAGAACGCTGCCGATAAACCCAGTACCGCCGGTAATAAGTATGCGTTTATTCATGATGGCTTCCTTATTCGCTGGTGCTTTGGGCAAGCTGAAGTGCAACTACATCTTTGATTGCCTGCCCCAGAAGCGGGTTTTCGCCAATAGGAGGGGAAAGCTTGATGCTGGCCCCCGTAGCTTTCTCAAGTGCTTCTATCATTGCCGGCACATCCTTGCGCAGGTGACGCCCCGCTGCCAGGAATAGAGGTACGATGGTGAAATCGTGGGTACCTGCAGCAACCCCTTCATGAACGACTGCGTTTAGGGACGGCTCTGCCAGCTCCATATAAGCAATTCTGGAGTTGCTGACAGCCTTTAAAGTGGGTTCAGCGAGAGCTTCGAACGTGTCGCACCAGCGTTTGTCGCTACTGCCATGTGCTAATAGAATAATGCTTCGGCTATTCATTAAAGCTCCCGGGTCGTTGGTATAGAGATGTGTCTGTCGTAATTTCTTTTGTGGGCCGGTATTCTCTGCCTGTATCGTCAATCAAGATAACAGGGTGTCATCTAATGTTCGATTGGAAAGAGATTCTGGATTTCTGGTTTGGAGATCTTGATGAAAATGGCCTACCTGATAGCCTTCATCGCAACCATTGGTTTCGTTCAAGCAAGAAGTTTGATCAGGAAATTCGCCGTCGGTTTTTTTCCATGGTTCTATTTGCATCTGAACAAGGCCTTGATCACTGGCGCAAAGCGTCAGGTGGCCGGCTAGCGGAGATTATACTTCTGGATCAATTTTCTAGGAATATATTCCGGGGTGGAGCGCTGGCCTTTGAGCAGGACAAGCTGGCAAACAAGCTCTGCAAAGAGGCTATGTATAAAGGCCATGATATGGCGCTCCCTCCTGTGCAGCGCGCGTTCATCTACATGCCGCTTGAGCACGTTGAGCGCCTTGAGGATCAGGTTTTGTCCGTTGAGTGTTATGAGCAGCTGGTTGCCTCGACGTCCGGAATGCTCCAAGGCTTTATGAAGAGTTTTTTGAAATCGGCGCTGGATCATAAAGAAATCATCGAGCGTTTTGGCCGCTTTCCCCATAGAAACCAGGCTCTCGGGCGGTCGTCTACCGACGCTGAAAAAGAATACCTGGGCTCTGCCCGCCGCTTTGGGCAATAAAAGTTCAGAAATGGGGTTGACGAAAAAGGCAGGGTGCGTAGAATACGTTTCCGTTGTCGGTGTCAGCCGCTCAACATTGCGGGAATAGCTCAGTGGTAGAGCACGACCTTGCCAAGGTCGGGGTCGCGAGTTCGAATCTCGTTTCCCGCTCCAGATTCCAAAAACCCGGTCTCGTAAGAGGCCGGGTTTTTTGTTTTTGGTTATACTGGCCGCCTCGTTAACACTTACGCTCTGCTCCGGAGACGCGCCTTGTGAAAGTTCACTCACTTCATATTTATCCGGTTAAATCTCTCGCCGGTATTCAAGTTTCCTCGTTTGAAATGGACGACTTCGGCCCAAAAGATGACAGGCGCTGGATGATCGTTGATGAGGATCGAAACTTTGTTACCCAAAGAGCATTGCCGGAGTTGGCAAGGGTGACCACTTCTTTGGAGGGTGGCAGCGTCAGTGTTCATGTTCCGGGCGAGGGTGGCTTTACGCTGCAGGCGACGAGCCAAGAGTTGCGAATTCTGGTCTGGCGCGATTGGGTAAAGGCTCACGAAGGTGAAACCCCTGCCAGTGAAGCTCTGAGCCGCTTCTGTGGAAAGGAACTGCGCCTTGTCTATATGCCAGACTCATCGTTCCGGCGTGTTGATGTCGGGCGAGTAACCGACTACCGTCGCGTTGGGTTTGCCGACGGGTTTCCTTTTTTGATCACCAGCCTTGCATCGCTGGAAGACTTGAACGGGCGCCTCGATGCGCCAGTGGACATGCGCAGGTTCCGGCCCAATATTGTTGTTGAGGGTTTCACCGCTTGGCAAGAAGATAAATGGTGCAAGCTAAAGCTGGGTAATCAGAGCTTTGATATCGTAAAGCCCAGCTCCCGTTGTGTGTTGACTACCGTTGACCCAGATACCGGAATAAAAGATCCCAGCCTGCAACCGCTGAGGATGCTCTCTTCCTATCGAAGAACGGCAGACGGTGTGATTTTCGGCCAGAACGCAATCCACGAAACACCCGGAATTATCCATGTGGATGATTCCGTCACTGTTATTGAATCGGAGTAAAAAGCAACGTGCCACTGTTAACGCTGGACTCGATATCCCTATCCTTCGGGATGCACCCACTGCTGGATCAGGCATCTCTTATTATTGATGCCGGAGAGCGAGTGTGTCTGTTAGGAAGAAACGGCGAGGGCAAATCTACCCTGCTTAAAGTTGTTAGCGGGGAAGTCGTGCCCGATGGCGGGCATGTTCGCCTCGAAGATGGCGCCGTACTGGCCGTACTGCCACAGAATCTCCCAACTGACGATACGAGAACGGCGTATGAGGTTGTAGCGGGTGCGTTCCCTGAGACAGGCCAGCTCTTAGCCGAGTTTCATGCACTTACGCAGCATGCGGATGAATCCAGCTTGAACCGCATGATGAAGGTTCAGGAGCGCATTGAAGCGCTTGATGGATGGCGGCTTGATCAGAAGGTTACGGCTGTTCTGGCGCAATATGGCATAGACCCGGACCAGCGTCTCAATACGCTTTCTGGCGGCTGGCAACGCCGAGTATTGCTGGCCAGGGCCCTAGTAGGAGAGCCTGATATTCTGTTGTTGGACGAGCCCACCAACCATCTTGACGTACCAGCCATTGCTTGGCTTGAAGGGGCGCTTGGGGCTTTCCGTGGTGCCATACTGTTCGTGAGTCACGACCGTGCTTTCATAAGGCGTATGGCTACTCGGGTTGTGGAGCTAGATCGTGGCAAGCTGATCAGCTTTGCGGCTTCTTATGATCACTATCTCGAGCTGAAAGAAAAGGCGCTTGAGGAAGAGGATCGAGAAAACGCGCTTTTTGATAAACGCTTGAAGCAGGAAGAGACCTGGATTCGCCAAGGGATCAAGGCTCGCCGTACCCGTAACATGGGGCGGGTGAGGGCGCTTAAGGCGATGCGCGAAGAGCACCGACAGCGCAGAGTTCGCGGCGGAACAGCAACGTTTGCCGTGGAAGATGCAGTGCGCTCCGGCAAGCTGGTGGTTGAGACGGTTGATGCCGGCTTTGCTTATCCCGACGGGGCGCCGGTTATGCGTGATATGAATCTAACCGTATTCCGGGGCGACAAGATCGGCCTTGTGGGCGAAAACGGAACGGGTAAAACAACGCTGGTAAGATTGTTACTGGGCGATCTTGAGCCGACGGAAGGCACGATCCGTTTGGGTACTAACCTTCAAGTTGCCTATTTTGATCAGCTCCGCGGCGAGCTGGATCTGGATCGCAATGCCCTCGATAACCTGTCAGAAGGGCGGGAGTTTATCGATATTAACGGTCAGAGCAAGCACGTGCTCGGGTATTTGCAGGACTTTCTCTTTACGCCAGAGCGTGCACGGTCTCCTGTTAGCGTGTTTTCTGGAGGCGAGCGCGCACGGCTTTTGCTGGCCAAGCTGTTCAGTAAGCCAGCGAATATTTTAGTGCTTGATGAGCCGACCAACGATTTGGATGTTGAAACTCTGGAACTGCTGGAGGAGCAGCTTGCCGAATTTGCTGGCACGGTGATTGTTATCAGCCACGATCGTGAGTTCTTGGACAACGTTGTTACTGAAACTGTCTTTTTGGATGGCACAGGCAGGGTTCTGGAATACGTGGGCGGTTACAGCGACTGGCGTCGGCAGGGCGGCTGCTTCCCTGCCGAAACAAGCGGTGCGCGCCCCGACCGGCACGACAAGGCAACTAAGTCTGGTAAGCAGGGCGCCGGTGGTAAACGGAATGAATCGACAAAATCCACAAAGTCTAAGCCAGAGGTGCAAGTCGAATCTTCCAGCAACACTAAGCCAGCCAAGCTGAGTTACAAGCTAAAGCATGAGCTCGAGCAGTTGCCTGGGCAGATTGAGGAGTTGGAGAAAAGCGTCGCCAGCACTAAGGAGCGCATCTCGTCGTCGGACTTTTATTCGGGCTCGCCCGATGATATTGCAGCGACGCTGGAAGAGCTGAAGCAGAAGGAAATGCGCCTGGAGAAAGTGATTGCGCGATGGATGGAGCTTGAAGAGCAGGCGCATAGCTGAGTTTTCTGGGGATAAAAATAAGCCCGGCGGCAGTGTATATGCCCCGGGCTGTTTTCAAATCGTGTTCTTGAAGGGCGTTGTCAACGAATCCTGATGGCCAAAACATCGCATTCAGTTCCGTGCAAAACGCCATTGGCAGTTGAGCCCAGCAGCAACTGAAAACCTTTTCTGCCGTGGCTTCCCACGATCACCAAATCCGCTGCGTGTTCTTTGACCAAGCGATGAATCTCAGACTCTGGCCGGCCTACAGTGACAATTTGGTTGGCCTTGTCAACGCCATACTTTTCGCCGTAGGCAGCAAGCTGTTCTCGAGCGGCTTTGTCGAGCTGATCCTGAAGTTCTGTTAGATCCATGGGGATATCACCGCCATAGGCGTAACCCACCGGTTCTACAACGTGTACCAGAACAAGATTTGCACCGTGCGCATCGCTCATGGCTCTGGCTTTATCCAGAACCTGAGGCGCCTCCTCGGTAAGATCTATGGCAACAAGCATTTTTTTGTAGACAGACATCCCTAACTCCTTAGTGTATCGGCTTCGCTACAGCATAGTACGCAAGCCAGTTCGGGGGAAGGGGCTGCGGGGCGTTCAGTCGCTTTGCTGGAGCAATTCGATAGCTGTTGTCAGGCCTTCGAGAATCCGCTTCGAGTACCTGTCGATTACAAAACTTACGTTGTCTTCGTTGTAGTTGATGTAGGAGCCGCGAATAAACTGCCACTTCGAGGCGATATCGTTCAAAAGCGCTTTCAGTTCACCTTTACTATCGCCCTTCGTGAGAGTGCTCAGCAACTGGTCAAATTCCTTGGCCTGCACGTCGAGCGGTGTTTCCTTGGATGTGCCTTGGAAAGTCTGGGCCACGGAGGAATTAGTCCGGACTGAGTACTTTGCCATCATCTGGGCAATCGTGACGGCGCCCATCCTGGCAGCCTCAACCCTGGGGCTCGTGTTTGCCTTGGAGCTTTCTTGAGCCACCTGGTAGAACTCGGCTGCCTTGTCGTTCATGACCAAAGCTTGGTTGGCCATGTCAGACGCCAGACGTAAATCCGGATAGCCAGTATTTCGCACATCGGTGATATTATTGCGCATCAGGCTTTTGAATTTGTCGAACTCGCTGTTGAGGCTCTCTACTTGCTCGTTCGTTAGCACGCCACTTGTGCTTTCTGCCAGAAGGTTCATGGAGTCGTTGGCTGAGTTAATACCTGCTACGATCTGGTTTAGTATGTCGGTGCTGCCGTTTCCGAGGAACCGGTAGAATGCATCCAGAGAGGTGTAATTGCTGACACGAAAGTTGTGAAGCTGGGCTAGGGGGTCTTCAGCCTCTTGAGCCTGCACGCCTATAGAGGTGAGCATGAACAAGAAGAGCGCGGCTACCAGGGATCGTGTCCGCAGGTGTGTGGTTTTCATCGGATTGAGTCTCCGTAATGCGTTTATTATTGTGTACCAAAGTCGTAGATCGAAGGTAAAGTAACTTCCCCGGCCAATCAAGCGGTTTTGAAGATGCTGGTTCCGGGAAATGTAAATATCTTTGAAATTTGCGTGATAAATCTCAATTTTTTCTGCGAAGTGTCGTGTAGGTAACTGAAAGTAAAGAACTCTAAGCAAAAGTGCCTAAAAAAGCAGTGTCTGTAATAGGTGTTCAGAAAGAAACAAATTGACAAACGTGTGGTTTTTTCTCATCGTGTGCCCTCACGATTCAAACGACTGTATGAATTTTTTGAGTCGATTAATCGGGCAGTGACCGAAATCTCGCTGCATAAAACAGCTCTGGCAGCTCGTTAATGAGCCCGGCCGGGGCTGGTAGCAGTTCCAAACACAGACTGGAGATCAGTTGATGATTTACGAAGGTAAAGCCATCACGGTTAAAGAGATCGAAGGCGGGATCGCTCAGTTGGACTTCGACTTGCAAGGCGAGTCGGTAAACAAGTTCAACCGTCTTACTATTGAAGAGCTCCACGCCGCGACTGATGCACTTAAAGCACAGAAGAACCTCAAGGGTCTGGTAGTAACCAGTTCCAAGGATAGCTTCATTGTTGGTGCGGACATTACAGAGTTTACCGAACTGTTTGCCGGTTCTGAAGAAGACCTGGTAGCCAACAACCTGAAAGCCAATGCCATTTTCAGTGCGGTAGAGGACCTTCCGTTCCCGACCGTAACAGCCATTAACGGCATGGCTCTGGGTGGCGGTTTTGAAATGTGCCTTGCGACCGATTATCGGGTTATGGCTCCGAAGGCAAAAGTTGGCCTGCCGGAAGTCAAGCTGGGCATCTTCCCGGGCTTTGGCGGTACTGTTCGCCTGTCTCGCTTGGTAGGTGTGGATAACGCCGTTGAATGGATTTGTGGCGGTACAGAAAACCGTGCTGACGCCGCTCTGAAAACTGGCGCTGTTGATGCCGTTGTTGAGCCTGCAAAGTTGGTTGAAGCCGCTATTGCAATCATCAATGAGTGCAACGAAGGCAAGCTTGATTACGAAGCACGTCGCGAAGAGAAAAAAGGCAAGATTAAGCTGAACGCCATGGAAAGCATGATGGCCTTCGAAATCTCCAAGGCCTTTGTTGGTGCCAAAGCGGGTAAGAATTACCCAGCACCAGTAGAAGCTATCAAGGTGATGCAGAAGCATGCAGGCTTGACTCGCGATAAGGCAATCGAAGTAGAGGCCAAAGGCTTTGCCAAGATGGCGAAGACCAATGTGGCAGCTTGCCTTGTTGGCCTGTTCCTGAACGACCAGGAGCTGAAAAAGAAAGCCAAGGCGTGGGAAAAGGAAGCTTCTGAAGTGAAACTGGCTGCCGTACTGGGTGCTGGAATCATGGGTGGTGGCGTAGCCTATCAGTCTGCACTGAAAGGTACCCCCATCATCATGAAGGACATCAACCAGGACGGTATCGACCTGGGTCTGAAAGAAGCCAAGAAGCTGCTGGTTAAGCGTATAGGCAAAGGCCGCATGAAAGCAGACCAGATGGCCGATGTACTCAACAGCATTACTCCGACCCTTAACTACGGTGATTTCAAGAACGTAGATCTGGTTGTTGAAGCCGTTGTTGAGAATCCGAAAGTAAAAGATGCTGTGCTGTGTGAAGCCGAAGGCATGGTTCGTGATGACGCTATCCTTACGTCTAACACGTCTACTATTTCCATCGACCTTCTGGCGAAAAATCTGAAACGTCCGGAAAACTTCTGCGGCATGCACTTCTTCAACCCGGTACACATGATGCCGCTGGTTGAGGTTATTCGTGGCGAAAAGACCAGTGACCGCGCCATTGCAACGACAGTTGCTTACGCCAAGTCCATGGGCAAGACCCCAATCGTTGTAAAAGATTGCCCAGGCTTCCTGGTTAATCGTGTTCTGTTCCCGTACTTCGGAGGCTTTATCGGCCTGGTGCGTGACGGTGCGGATTTCCAGCACGTAGACAAGGTTATGGAAAAGTTCGGCTGGCCTATGGGCCCGGCGTACCTGCTTGACGTTGTCGGCATGGATACTGGCAAGCACGCTGGTGCCGTTATGGCTGATGGCTTCCCGGATCGTATGAAGCACGAAGGCACAACGGCTATTGACGTTATGTTCGATAACAACCGTTACGGCCAGAAAAATGAAAAAGGCTTCTACAAGTACGAGCTCGATCGCAAGGGCAAGCAGCAGAAGGTTGTAGATGAAGAGACCTACAAGCTGCTCGAGCCGGTTGTTCAGGGTAAGAACGATTTCAGTGACGAAGACATCATCGCTCGCATGATGATCCCTCTGTGCATGGAAACTGTTCGCTGCCTGGAAGACGGCATTGTTGAAGACCCGGCTGATGCCGATATGGGTCTGATCTTCGGTATCGGCTTCCCGCCGTTTCGTGGTGGTGCCCTGCGTTATATCGATGATATGGGCGCAGACACGTTCGTAGAACTGGCAGACAAGTTTGCAGATCTGGGTCCTTTGTACCACCCGACCGAGAAGCTGCGTGAAATGGCCAAAACTGGCGAAAAGTTCTTTGGTTAACCCTGAACGAGATTTCCGAACGGAGAAAGATCTATGAGCCTTAATCCGAGAGACGTTGTCGTCGTCGATTGCGTGCGGACTCCGATGGGCCGTGCCAAAAACGGTTGTTTCCGCCACGTGCGCGCGGAGACCCTGTCGGCTACGCTGATCGATGCACTGTTCGATCGCAACCCGAAGCTCGACCCGAAAGAAGTTGAAGATGTGATCTGGGGCTGTGTAAACCAGACTAAAGAGCAGGGCTTTAACGTGGCTCGGCAGATTTCTCTGCTGACCCGTATCCCTCATGAGTCTGCAGCCCAGACTGTCAACCGTCTGTGTGGTTCCGCCATGAGCGCAATCCATACGGCGGCTCAGGCCATCATGACCGGCAACGGTGATGTGTTCATGGTAGGCGGTGTAGAGCACATGGGGCATGTCCCCATGACGGAAGGTTTCGACCATAACCCGGCTGCTTCTAAATACACTGCCAAGGCATCGAACATGATGGGCCTGACAGCAGAAATGCTGGCGAAGATGCACGGTATTACCCGTGAGCAGCAGGATGCGTTCGCGGCGCGTTCACACCGCTTGGCACAAGAAGCGACGTTGGAAGGCCGTTTCAAGAACGAAATCGTGCCAATTGAAGGTCACGATGAAAATGGCTTTAAAACGCTGATTGAGCACGATGAGACCATTCGCCCGGACACCACGGTGGAGTCCCTAGGCAAGCTTAAGCCAGCCTTTGATCCAAAGAACGGCACCGTGACTGCAGGTACTTCCTCGCAGTTGACTGACGGTGCTTCGGCTATGGTGTTGATGTCTGCAGAGCGGGCAGAAGCACTGGGTCTGAAGCCCATCGCGAAGATTCGCAGCATGGCGGTAGCTGGCTGTGATCCCGCGATCATGGGTTATGGCCCTGTGCCGGCCACCAAAAAGGCGCTGAAGCGTGCAGGCCTAAAAGTTGAAGATATCGACTTCTGGGAACTGAACGAAGCGTTTGCTGGCCAGTCTCTGCCGGTACTGAAAGACCTGAAATTGCAGGGTGTAATGGAAGAGAAGGTTAACCTGAACGGCGGTGCGATTGCCCTTGGCCATCCGCTGGGTTGTTCTGGTGCGCGTATCTCCACCACTTTGTTGAACGTAATGCTGGCCAAAAACGGTAAGCTTGGTGTTTCCACCATGTGCATCGGCATGGGTCAGGGCATTGCGACTGTCTGGGAGCGTCTGTGATCCGATAGACAGGCACAGTAACGCTTTCATTGAAGGGCTCGGCATGCGCCGGGCCTTTCTGCTTTCAGGGCGCTCTACAGGCGCTTCCTGAAATGCTGAAAAAAATATGATTGAAACAAAGAATGGGTTGTCTTGCTATTCTTGACCCTGTAAAACAGTGAGCTTATGCACAATGGCGGCTCCTATAGTTTTTCCAGCCGATTGATTTTACAGCGAGTTTACGGTCTTCTTGTTTGCCGACCGATTTATCGCCAAGGATATAGATCTCCGATATGGGTAAAAGTCTCGTAATTGTCGAGTCACCAGCGAAAGCGAAGACCATCAACAAGTACCTGGGCTCTGACTTCATTGTTAAGTCTAGCGTTGGGCATATTCGTGATCTTCCCGTCAGTGGCAGTGGATCCCAGTCTGATCCAAAAGAGCGTGCTAGGCAGGCAGCAATCACCCGCAAACTCAGTCCTGAAGACAAAGTTGTGCACAAAAGGCGCAAAGCCAAGGATCAACTGATTGCCCGGATGGGTGTTGATCCCGATCAGAATTGGAGCGCGCGCTACGAAGTCCTACCTGGAAAGGAAAAGGTCGTCAGCGAGCTCAAGCGTCTGGCCAAATCGGCTGACCATATCTATCTTGCAACGGATCTCGACCGCGAAGGGGAGGCTATTGCTTGGCATCTCCAAGAGACTATTGGCGGCGAACCGGAAAAGTATCGTCGTGTGGTGTTCAACGAGATCACCAAACGTGCGATTCAGGAAGCGTTTGAAAACCCAGGAAGTCTTGACACCAACCAAGTGAATGCCCAGCAGGCACGGCGCTTTCTTGATCGTGTTGTGGGTTACATGGTATCGCCGCTGTTATGGGCAAAAGTTGCCCGCGGGCTGTCGGCAGGTCGAGTTCAGTCGGTTGCCGTGCGCTTGATTGCAGATCGAGAGCGGGACATCCGGGTGTTTGTACCCGAAGAGTACTGGCAATTGTTTGCCGGGCTCGGTGCCAAAGCCAGTGATCAACCCGTGCCGTTTGAGGTTACCCGCTATAGTGACAAGCCTTACCGCCCTGTTAGTGAACAGCAGAGTGTCGAGCATGTAGAGCGTCTTAAATCCGGCAGCTTTAAGGTATCCAAGCGGGAAGACAAGCCAACCAAATCCCGCCCTGGGGCGCCGTTTATTACATCAACGCTGCAGCAGGCGGCGAGTAATAAAATGGGCTTCAGTGTGAAGAAGACCATGATGCTGGCCCAGCGTCTTTATGAAGCCGGCTACATTACTTATATGCGTACCGATTCGACAAACCTGAGCCAAGACGCTGTCAGTGGCTGTCGTGATTATATTCGGGAGCAATTCGGGGACCGGTACCTGCCAGAGAATCCCAAAGTTTATGGCAGCAAACAAGGTGCTCAAGAGGCGCACGAAGCTATTCGCCCCACAGAAGCCACTCGCCAGGCTTCAGCCATCAGTGGCCTCGAAAAAGATGCAGAAAAGCTATACGAGCTGATCTGGCGCCAGTTTGTGGCGTGTCAGATGTCAGAAGCTGAATTTCTCAGTACATCGATTGTGGTGTCCAACGGCGACTATGAGCTGCGTACACGCGGCCGTATTAGTAAGTTTGATGGTTTTCTCAAGGTCGCACCTCAGTCGGCCAAAAAGGAAGAAGATGTTGCTCTGCCTGACATCAAGGTAGGAGAGACCCTGAGTCTCGAAAAACTTGACCCTACCCAGCATTTTACTAAGCCGGCACCGCGTTATACAGAAGCCAGCCTGGTGAAAGAGCTTGAGAAGCAGGGCATTGGCCGTCCTTCTACCTACGCTTCGATTATCTCGACTATTCAGGATCGAGGTTATGTGCGTCTGCAGAACCGGCGGTTTTACGCTGAAAAAATGGGTGAGATTGTCACTGACCGTTTGTGTGAGTCGTTTTCCAATCTGATGGACTTCGATTTTACCGCGAAGATGGAAGGCGACTTGGATCACATTGCCGAAGGTGATGTGGACTGGAAGAAGGTTCTTAACGATTTTTATGCGCGATTCCGTAAGCAGTTGGAGTCAGCCGAGGCTGCCGATGGCGAAGGCGGCATGCGCCCGAATGATCCGACGGAAACCAGTATTCCATGCCCGACCTGCAGCCGTAATATGCAGATACGGGTAGCCAGTACCGGCGTGTTCCTTGGTTGCTCCGGCTATTCGTTACCGCCGAAAGAGCGTTGTAAAACCACCATCAACCTTGTGTCAGGCGATGAGGTTGTCAGTGCTGATGATGACGTTGAAGGCGAGGGCGAAACCCGACTGTTGCGCAAAAAGCGTCGTTGCCCAAAATGCTCTACGGCCATGGACAGTTACCTGGTGGATGAGACCCGCAAGCTGCACGTATGCGGTAACAACCCCGATTGTTCCGGTTATGAAGTAGAGGAGGGCACATTCCGTATTAAAGGTTATGATGGCCCCACCTTGGAATGTGATAAATGCGGTTCTGAGATGCAGCTTAAAACAGGCCGTTTTGGCAAGTATTTCGGTTGTATGAGCGACACCTGTAAAAACACCCGTAAGCTCTTGAAGAGTGGCGAGCCGGCACCCCCCAAAATGGATCCGGTGCCCATGCCCGAACTGCAGTGCCAAAAAGTGGAGGACACCTATGTATTGCGTGATGGTGCCTCTGGAATGTTTTTGGCGGCCAGTAAGTTTCCGAAAAATCGTGAGACCCGGCCACCTCTGGTGATGGAGATCAAACCGCACCAGAAGGAAATCGATCCGAAGCACGATTACCTGATGGAGGCCCCAGAACGTGATCCAGAGGGTAACCCTACGGTTATCCGTTACAGTCGCAAGACTAAAGAGCAGTACGTGATGTCGGAAAAAGACGGCAAGGCAACGGGCTGGTCTGCGTGGTATGTGGACGGAAAATGGCAGCCCCGGCAGAAATAGTCACGCCGGCGCCAGCATGGTAGAGAGTTAAAAAAGAGGTCAAGAGCGTTGCTCTGACCTCTTTTTTATTTACCTGATTTTTGTCGACTTATCTGAATTTTCGTAGCCTTTGGATCAGCGAAGACGTATCCCAACGCTTTCCGCCCATCTCCTGAACGTCACCGTAGAACTGATCTACCAGAGCCGTCACGGGCAGTGAGGCGTTCACCTTGCGTGCTTCATCCAGGCATATGCCCAGATCTTTGCGCATCCAATCAACGGCAAACCCGTGATCGAACTTACCATCAATCATGGTTCCTGAGCGGTTTTCCATCTGCCAGGATTGCGCAGCCCCTTTTGAAATGACATCCACAACTTTCCGCACATCTAAGCCTGCCTGCTCAGCAAAGTGCAGGGCTTCAGAGAGCCCTTGTACCAACCCAGCGATGGCAATTTGGTTAACCATTTTAGTTTTCTGACCGCTGCCTGCAGGCCCCATCAGGTTGAGGGCTCTGGCGTAGTGTTGTAGCAAGGGTTCGGCTTTGGCGTAGTCAGGCTCAGTGCCACCACACATGATGGTAAGCTGGCAGTTCTGGGCCCCTTGCTGGCCGCCCGAGACTGGGGCATCGATAAAACCCATGCCAGCTTTGCTTGAAGCTTCGTCAAGCCTCTCGGCAACGCCTGCGGACGCCGTTGTGTGGTCCACCAGAACGGCTCCAGGCTGCGCATGGGCCAGAATGCCATCGCTCCCTTCATAAACCGCAATAAGATCTTTGTCGGCGCCGACGCAGGTCATCACAAAATCAGCGCCTTTCACGGCTTCTTCAATGGTCTGGCAAGCGGTTCCCGGATACTCCTTGGCCCACTGCAGAGATTTTTCAGTTGAGCGGTTCCATACCCGCACGGCAATGCCGGCATTAGCCAAGTGACCAGCCATGGGGTACCCCATAACGCCGAGGCCAATAAAAGTTGCGGTTGTCATTATTTTCTCCTTGTAGTGCTCTGGAGTTTAACTTAGCACAGAGTTCGCGGGTTGCCGGATCGAAAGGGATATTCGCTAAATTCGTCAAAAAAAAGGCCGCTGAGTCAGCGGCCTTTTGGTTTCCTGAATTGGCAGAGATTTACTCTTTAGGGTAATCCCGTGCCGTAGGGCCGGTGTAAAGTTGGCGCGGACGGCCAATGCGGTAGTCGCCGCTGACCATCTCGTTCCAGTGGGAGAACCAGCCAATCGTCCGTGACATAGCAAAGATTACGGTAAACATGGACGTCGGAATGCCCATTGCCTTAAGGATCAGGCCGGAATAGAAATCCACGTTCGGGTAGAGCTTGCGCTTGACGAAGTATTCGTCTTCCAGAGCGATCTGCTCAAGACGCTGGGCGATTCTTAGGAGTGGATCATTTTCCAGCCCAAGTTCACTCAACACTTCATGTGCAGTTTCGGCCATGACTTTCGCGCGCGGATCGAAGTTTTTGTATACCCGGTGACCAAAGCCCATCAGGCGGAAAGGATCGTCTTTGTCCTTGGCCTTGGCAATGAACGTATCAATGTTGGACTCGTCGCCGATTTCCGCGAGCATGTCTAGAACGGCTTCGTTGGCGCCCCCGTGAGCCGGGCCCCAGAGGGCTGCAATGCCGGAAGCAATGCAGGCGTAGGGGTTGGCGCCAGAAGAGCCTGCCAGCCGCACGGTGGAGGTCGATGCGTTCTGTTCGTGATCAGCATGCAAAATGAAGATCTTATCCATGGCTTTGGCCAGGATCGGGTTTGGCTTGTATGTCTCGCAGGGCACGCCAAACATCATCTGCAGGAAGTTTTCAGAATAGGACAGATCATTCCTTGGATACACAAACGGCTGGCCAATGCTGTACTTGTAACACCAAGCTGCAATGGTCGGCATCTTCGCTATCAGGCGGTGCGCTGTGATTTCCCGCTGATGCTCGTTAGTGACATCCATCTGGTCGTGGTAAAACGCAGAAAGCGCACCAACAACACCGCACATGATGGCCATTGGATGCGCGTCCCGGCGGAAGCCGTGGAAGAAATTGCGCATCTGATCGTGCAGCATGGTGTGGTTTTTAATGGTGTCGTGAAACTGCGTATTTTCTGCGGCCGTAGGCAGTTCGCCTTTCAGCAGCAGGTAGCAGACTTCTAGGTAATCTGAGTGCTCTGCGAGCTGCTCGATCGGATAACCTCGGTGTAGGAGAACGCCGTTTTCACCATCAATGTACGTGATCGCCGACTCACAGGAGGCTGTTGATACAAACCCCGGATCGTAAGTGAAAACGCCTTGCTGTACTAGGCCTCGAACGTCGATGACGTCAGGGCCAGCGGTACCGGAATAAACCGGTAGCTCAATGGACTTGTCCCCCACCGAGAGCGTGGCTTTCCTGTCGGTCATAGTGCTCTCCTATTTATCAGCTTTAACAGCGCGAGCTGTCTTTGTTGCGCGAGAAGGCGCGTATTATCGCAAAACTGGCGGCAAAATATAGGGCGTTGGCTTTTTTTGTCAATGAAAGAGTAAGGAAACCTCGTAAACGTGCCTTGTTGAAAATCAGGGATATCACGAATAATTCGGGCCCGGGCTAAAAAGTAAGTTTGTCAATACGCCTAATAGCTGGCTCGGTTACGGTTTGCATGGAGCTTTGGCGTGGGTTGCGCGTTTGTAATTATACGGGCGCCTCCTTATAATCAGTAGCCCGGAATCGGGGATTCACCTATATGGATGTTTGTGCGTAGCAAGCTACCAAGTTGGTGTCCGCCCTTCTGAACCAATCGTCTGTCGATATCGTATTGTACATTCGATCTTTACATACCAACTAACCGCCACCGGCTCGCCGGTTCTGCGGTACAAAAGAGAGTGTGAGAGCGCTGTGAATAGCAAACGACCAGTAAATCTCGATCTCGGCAAGTTTCATTTTCCGCTGCCAGCCATTACGTCCATATTGCATCGCATCAGCGGCATCATCATTTTTGTTGGTGTTGCGTTCATGCTTTACGGGCTTCAGCTTTCCCTTTCCGGGGAAGAAGGCTTCAGTCAGGTCAGTGAACTGCTGAACAGCTTCCTTGCCAAGCTGATTATTTGGGGCATCTTGTCTGCTCTGCTTTTTCACCTGGTTGCAGGCATCAAGCACCTGCTCATGGACATGGGTATTGGTGAAGAGCTGAAGAGCGGGCGTATGGCCGCCAAGATCACCGTTGCAGTTTCCGTCATCCTCATTATTCTGGCAGGAGTCTGGGTATGGGCATGAACAGTGCTACCAATATAGGCCGTAACGGTGTCCAAGACTGGATAATCCAGCGGGTATCTGCCTACGTATTAGCCTTCTATACGCTGTTTTTGATCGGCTTTTTTGTGACAACCGATGTTGACTATCCGTCTTGGTCGGCTCTGTTTGGTCAAGCTTGGTTCAAAATATTTACGCTGGCAGCGCTGCTTTCCATCGGAGCTCATGCGTGGGTCGGGCTTTGGACCGTTTCTACCGACTACATCAAATCTGCAATGCAGCGCTTCCTGTTCCAGGCGGCATTCATTCTGGTGATTTTTGTGTATGTGGTCTGGGGTATTCAGATTATTTGGGGGCTTTAATCGATGTTTAATATCAAGACCATGTCGTATGACGCGATTGTTATCGGCGGCGGCGGTGCCGGTATGCGAGCGGCCCTGCAGTTGACCAAGTCGGGCGTCAAAACCGCGTGTATTACAAAAGTATTTCCTACTCGTTCGCACACGGTATCTGCCCAGGGTGGTATTACCTGTGCGATAGCAAGCGCTGATCCCAATGATGACTGGCGCTGGCACATGTATGACACCGTAAAAGGGTCTGATTATATTGCCGATCAGGACGCAGTGGAATATATGTGCTCGGTGGGGCCGCAGGCTGTTTTTGAGCTTGAGCACATGGGCCTTCCGTTCTCCCGCACCGAGCAGGGTCGCATTTATCAGCGCCCGTTTGGTGGCCAATCCAAAGGTCCGGATGATCCTACTCAGGCAGCACGTACCTGTGCTGCTGCCGACCGAACCGGTCACGCACTGTTGCACACGCTGTACCAGGCAAATCTTAAAGGTGGCACTACTTTCCTGAATGAGTGGTATGCCGTTGATCTGGTCAAGAACAGCAAAAACGAAGTTGTTGGTGTTGTGGCCATTGAAATCGAAACGGGTGAAGTGGCGTACATCAAATCCAAGGCCGCAGTTATGGCCACGGGCGGTGCAGGCCGGATTTACGCGTCGACTACGAACGCGTTGATCAACACCGGCGACGGCGTTGGCATGGCATTGCGTGCGGGTTTCCCGATGCAAGACATGGAAATGTGGCAGTTCCACCCAACGGGAATCTACGGTGCTGGTACGCTGGTAACGGAAGGTTGTCGGGGTGAGGGCGGTTACCTGATCAACTCTGAAGGCGAGCGCTTCATGGAGCGCTATGCTCCGAATTCGAAAGACCTTGCCGGCCGTGATGTTATTGCGCGCTCCATGGTTATCGAGATTCTTGAAGGTCGCGGCTGTGGCCCAGATAAGGATCACGTTTTACTGAAGCTGGATCACCTAGGTGAAGAAACACTGAACCTGCGTTTGCCGGGTATCTGTGAACTGTCCCGTACGTTTGCTCATGTGGACCCGGTAAAAGAGCCGATTCCGGTTGTACCTACGTGTCACTACATGATGGGTGGTATCCCGACAAACGTAGGTGGTCAAGCGCTGACTCAGGACGAGAACGGTAACGATCAGCCGATTCCAGGCTTGTTTGCCTGCGGCGAAGCGGCCTGTGTATCAGTACACGGCGCTAACCGACTGGGTGGTAACTCGCTGCTGGATCTGGTTGTTTTCGGTCGCTCAGCCGGCTTGCACATTGAAGAGCAGTTGCGCGGTGGCTTTGATACAGACGATGCCACCGATGAAGATATCAAACGCGCAATGGCTCGTTTGGATCGCTTGAACAGTGCATCTGAAGGTGAAAGCGTAGCCGAGGTTCGCAAGGAACTTCAGAGCTGCATGCAACTTTACTTCGGCGTATTCCGTGACGGCAAGAGCATGGAAGAAGGCCTGAAGAAGCTTGAATCAATCGGTGAGCGTGTTCGCAACACCAAGCTGGCTGATACCAGCAATGCGTTCAATACCGCGCGCATTGAGGCGCTGGAGTTGGATAACCTTTTTGAGGTGGCCCAGGCTACAGCGATTGCGGCCCATGAGCGTAAAGAGAGCCGCGGTGCGCACGCCCGTAACGATTATACCGAGCGTGATGATGAGAATTGGCTCAAGCACTCTCTCTACTTCCCGCTGGACAAACGTATTGGCAAGCGTGACGTGAACTTCTCGCCGAAGATTGTCGATACCTTCCAGCCGAAAATCCGGACTTACTAAGGGGGACGTACACTATGTTGGTAAGCCTTTACCGTTACAACCCGGAAACTGACAGCGTCCCTTACATGCAGGACGTGGATGTTGAGCTTCCGGCTGGCAAGGATCTGATGGTTCTTGACGTGCTCAACCTCATCAAAGAGAAAGATGAGTCTATGGCCTATCGCCGCTCATGCCGTGAAGGCGTTTGCGGTTCAGACGGCATGAATATGAACGGCAAGAATGGCCTGGCCTGTATTACGCCTATGTCTCAGGTTGTCAAAAAAGACAAGCTGGTGCTGCGCCCACTGCCAGGTCTACCGGTTATCCGCGATCTGGTCGTTGATATGAGCCTGTTCTACAAGCAGTACGAAAAAGTAATGCCGTACTTGATTAACGATCAGCCCGTGCCGGCTATAGAGCGTTTGCAGTCACCAGAGGAGCGCGAAAAGCTGGATGGTTTGTACGAGTGTATTCTCTGTGCATGCTGTTCAACGGCCTGCCCATCGTTCTGGTGGAACCCGGACAAGTTTATTGGCCCGGCAGGCCTGCTGCAGGCATATCGCTTTTTGGCTGACAGCCGGGATACGGCTCAGGCGGAGCGTTTAGCCGATCTGGATGATGCGTTCAGCGTGTTCCGCTGCAGGGGCATCATGAACTGTGTTAGCGTTTGCCCAAAAGGCCTTAACCCCACAAAGGCAATTGGCAACATACGGAATCTTCTGTTGCACCGAGCTACGTAAGTAGCAGAGTTGTAATCAGGCGCTATACTGGTCTGAACAGGTTGGAACCCCGGAAGGCCTCGCAGAAATGTGGGGCCTTCAACCAAAGGCTTATAGTCAAAGGTCTTACCCGGGTGCACACTACGCAGGCCGTGGCGGGAACTTACCTTGTTTTCTTACGGCGTTGCTGAATATAAAAATCATTGGGGAACGGAAAATATCCGTGTTGAGTGTGGTGGCCACAGTCGATCCCGTAAAAACCCGTATTGACTGATAGTTACCGCTGGCCGACCATACTTGGCACCCCCGCACCAGCCCAAGGTGAGCTATTCAAAATGCAAGAAAGCATCATGGAGCAGTTATGGCAGACTTCCCACTTGCAGGGTGGAAATCTGACCTATGTTGAACAGCTTTTTGAAACCTACCTGACAGACCCCAATGCCGTTCCGGAAGAGTGGCGGAGCTATTTTGACAGGCTTCCCAGCGTTGATGGCTATCAAGGCCGCGACGTTAATCATTCTTCGATCCGTGAACAGTTTAAACACATATCCCGTAATCAGCGTTTTTTCGCGAATGGCGGCGTGCCTGTCAGTGCAACGTCAGATGCTGATAAAAAACAGATTCGCGTTCTCCAGCTAATCAATGGCTATCGCTTCCGCGGTCATCAGGAAGCCAAACTTGATCCTCTCGGTGTATGGCAGCGTCCGAAAGTAGAGGATCTCGATCCGGCTTTTCATGAGCTGTCTGAGTCCGATCGTGACTTGGAATTCCAGACTGGTTCTCTGAGCTTCGGCTCTGAAACCATGAAGCTCGGAGATATTGTCGACGGGCTGCGCCAGACATACTGTGGCAGCATCGGCGCCGAATATATGCACATAGTTGATACCCGCATTAAACGCTGGTTTCAGCAGCGCATGGAGCCTGTTCGCTCCGAGCCGGGTTATGAGGCCAGTACCCGTAAGCATATTCTGGAGCGCTTAACGGCGGCTGAAGGCCTAGAAAAATATCTTGGCTCCCGTTATCCGGGCGCAAAGCGTTTTGGCCTTGAGGGTGGCGAAAGCCTCATCCCCTGCATGGACGAGCTGATCCAGCGTGCAGGTCATTATGGTGCCAAGGAAATCGTACTGGGCATGGCACACCGTGGTCGCCTGAACGTTTTGGTGAACACGCTCGGCAAAAATCTGAAAGAACTGTTTGATGAGTTCGAAGGTAAAACGCTCGCAGCCTCTGGCACCGGTGATGTGAAATACCATCAGGGTTTCTCCTCCAACGTACTGACGGATGGCGGCGAAATTCACCTGGCGCTAGCCTTTAACCCGTCTCACCTCGAGATTGTATCTCCGGTGGTTGAGGGTTCGGTACGTGCACGCCAGACCCGCCGTGAGGACACCAAAGGCAATCAGGTGGTTCCCGTCATCATGCATGGCGATGCTGCGTTTGCCGGCCAGGGTGTGGTGATGGAAACCTTCCAGATGTCCCAGACCCGAAGCTTCGGTGTGGGTGGTACCATCCACATTGTTATCAATAACCAGGTTGGCTTCACAACCAGTAAGCAGGAAGATGCGCGCTCCACGGAATACTGTACCGACGTTGCGAAAATGGTTCAGGCGCCGATTCTTCACGTGAATGCAGACGATCCCGAAGCGGTGGTCTTTGTTACGCAGATGGCCATGGACTATCGCAATGAGTTCAATAACGACGTTGTGATTGATTTAGTGTGCTATCGCCGCCGCGGGCACAACGAAGCCGATGAGCCTGCTGCAACCCAGCCGATGATGTATGAAAAAATCCGTAAGCTGAAAACGACCCGCACCATTTATGCAGAGAAGTTGATCGCCGCAGGTGTTGTGACCGAAGACGAAGTTAAGCAGATGGAAAATGACTACCGTGACGCGCTTGATAATGGCGAGCACGTGGTCAAGTCTCTTGTAAAAGAGCCCAACAAAGATCTCTATGTTGACTGGGCACCCTATCTTGGCCATGAATGGACTGCCAAGTGTAAGTCCAGTGTGCCACTGAAGACCGTCCAAAAGCTGGGCAAAAAGCTGACGCAAGTACCCGAAGGGTTCAGCATTCAGCGCCAGGTTTCCAAAATTGTCACTGATCGCGAAAAAATGACTGCCGGTGCACTGCCCATTAACTGGGGTTACGGCGAGATCATGGCGTATGCGACCTTGTTGAATGAGGGCCATCCAATCCGGCTAACGGGTCAGGATGTGAGTCGTGGAACCTTCTCTCACCGTCACGCAGTTCTGCACAACCAAAAAGACGGCTCCAGGCATATTGCGCTTGCAGAGCTTTCCGACAAACAGCCGAAGTTTGAAATTTACGACTCGCTGCTTTCTGAAGAAGCGGTGATGGCGTTCGAATACGGCTATGCAACCACCACGCCGGACACTTTGGTGGTCTGGGAAGCTCAGTTTGGCGACTTCGCAAACGGAGCTCAGGTTGTCATCGACCAGTTCCTCACCAGTGGCGAGCTCAAGTGGGGGCGCCTATGCGGGCTCACCCTGCTATTGCCGCACGGGTATGAAGGGCAGGGGCCTGAGCACAGTTCTGCGCGCCTTGAGCGGTTCCTCCAGCTCTCTGCACAGCACAACATTCAGGTATGCGTGCCAACAACGCCTTCTCAGGTCTTCCACATGTTGCGTCGACAGGTGAAACGCCCACTGCGTAAGCCTCTGATCGCGATTACGCCCAAGAGCCTTTTGCGTCACAAGGAAGCAACGTCGAACCTTGATGACCTGACGTCGGGCACCTTCCAGACTGTGCTTCCCGAAAAAGAAGCGCCCGATGTGAAGAAGGTTACTCGGGTTGTTCTTTGCAGCGGTAAGGTTTACTACGACCTGCTGGAAAAGAAGAAGACCGAAGAGCGTGATGACGTTGCCATCGTACGTATTGAGCAGCTTTACCCGTTCCCCAATGAAGATTTGGACGAAACTCTGGCTCAGTATCCTAAGCTTAAGCATGTTGTATGGTGTCAGGAAGAGCCAATGAACCAGGGTGCCTGGTATTGCAGTCAGCATCACATGCGCAATGCGCTGCAGCGCCTGAGCCCCAAGCTGAATCTTCAGTACGCCGGCCGTGATGCCTCCGCCGCCCCGGCAGCTGGACATATGTCGGTACACATTGAAGAGCAGAAAAAACTTGTTAACGACGCGTTTGACATCTGACGAGCTACCGAACTAAGGAACTGTAATGTCTACTGAGATTAAAGCCCCCGTTTTCCCGGAGTCGGTCGCAGAAGGTACCGTCGCGACCTGGCATAAACAGCCTGGCGAAGCCTGTTCACGTGACGACCTGATTGTCGATATCGAAACCGATAAAGTGGTTCTTGAAGTTGTTGCGCCGGCTGACGGCGTCATTGAAGACATCCTCAAAGGTGAAGGCGACACCGTGGGAAGTGGTGAAGTTATCGGTAAATTCAAAGAAGGTGCTGTGGGTGATTCCGGCTCCGCCGATAGCAAAGACAGCAAAGCCGATGCCGATGCCGATACCGACAAGGGCGAGGCCAAACCTGAGCAGAATGAGGATTCTGGCGACGCGATTCTTAGCCCGGCAGCACGCAAGCTGGCCGATGAGAACGACGTTGATCCGAGTGCAGTGAAAGGCACCGGAAAAGACGGTCGCGTCACGAAAGAAGACGTTCAGAGCCATGTGGATAAAGCCAAGTCCTCAGGTGGCTCCCCGAAGGCGGCGCCAGCAGCCATGCCTGAGGTGAATGTTGCTGCGGGCGAGCGCCCGGAAAAGCGAGTCCCCATGACTCGCCTGCGGGCCAGCATCGCCAAGCGACTGGTTAATGCACAGCAAACTGCCGCCATGCTGACGACCTTTAATGAGGTCGACATGGGCCCCATCATGGAGCTGCGCAAGCAATACCAAGAGAGCTTTGTGAAGCGTCACGATATCAAGCTGGGCTTTATGTCGTTCTTTGCCAAAGCCGCAACCGAAGCGCTGAAGCGTTTCCCCGCGGTTAACGCTTCTATCGACAGCAACGATATGGTGTATCACGGCTACCAGGATATCGGTGTCGCAGTGTCCACCGAACGAGGCTTGGTGGTTCCGGTCATTCGCGATGTGGATGCGTTGAGTTTGGCAGACATCGAGAAACAGATTGTTGAGTACGGCACCAAAGCAAAAGGTGGCAAACTTTCAATTGAAGATATGACCGGTGGTACCTTTACTATTACCAACGGTGGTATTTTTGGATCGCTTATCTCTACACCGATCCTTAACCCGCCGCAAACAGCTATTCTGGGTATGCACAAAATCCAGGAACGCCCGATGGCGGTAAATGGCAAGGTGGAGATTCGTCCGATGATGTACCTTGCGCTGTCCTATGACCACCGCATGGTCGATGGCAAGGAGGCGGTGCAGTTCCTTGTGACCATCAAGGAAATGCTCGAGGACCCGGCGCGTATTCTGCTGGACGTGTGAGCTGACACTTAACGAATCGGAAAACAGGATTAACTATGTCTGATAAGTACGACGTAATCGTCATTGGCTCTGGCCCGGGTGGCTATGTTGCCGCCATAAAAGCTGCTCAGCTTGGCCTCAAAACCGCATGTGTCGAGTCGTGGACTTCCATCGATGGTAAAAGCCAGGTGCTTGGTGGTACTTGCTTGAACGTGGGCTGTATTCCATCCAAAGCATTGCTGGAAATTTCTCACAAGTTTGAGGAAGCGAGCCACGACTATGAGATGCAGGGCATCATCGCCAAGGATGTCAAAATCGACATCGCTAAAATGATGGAGCGCAAGAGTGGCATTGTTAAACAGCTGACCGGTGGTATTGCCGGATTGTTTAAAGCTAACGGCGTAACTTCTATTTATGGTCACGGCAAGCTACTGGCGAACCGCCAGGTTGAAGTCACCGATAAAGACGGTAAGACAAAGACCTACGAAGCCGATAACGTAATCATCGCCAGCGGTTCCAAGCCTATCGAGATTCCCCCCGCGCCCATGACGGAAGGGTATATTTTTGATTCGGAAGGCGCATTGGAATTTGATGAAGTTCCCAAGCGTCTTGGTGTTATCGGTGCCGGTGTTATCGGCCTTGAGTTGGGCAGCGTATGGGCGCGGCTGGGCTCCGAAGTGACGGTACTTGAAGCTCAGGACACCTTCCTGCCGGCAGTGGATCAACAGATTGCCAAAGATGCTCTGAAGCACTTCCGTAAGCAGGGCCTGGATATCGTAATGGGCGGCCGTGTAACCGGCGCAGAGGTCAAGCGCAAGCTGGTCAACGTGAGCTACGAAGACAGCAAGGGCAAACAGGAACTAAAAGTCGACAAGTTGATTGTTGCGGTTGGCCGCCGGCCATACACCGACAATCTACTGGCAGCGGATTCTGGCGTTAACCTGGATGAGCGTGGTTTTATCTTCGTTGATGACCAGTGCAAAACCGAGGCGCCGGGCGTCTGGGCCGTTGGCGACGTGGTACGTGGCCCGATGCTGGCGCACAAAGCTTCGGAAGAGGGCGTTATGGTTGCGGAGCGTATTGCCGGCCAGAAACCCCAAGTGAACTATGACTGCATTCCTAATGTTATCTACACATCGCCAGAAGTGGCCTGGGTAGGTAAAACCGAAGAGCAGCTCAAGAAAGAAGGTGAGGCTTATAAGGTTGGCACCTTCCCGTTTGCGGCTAACGGCCGCGCGATGGCGGCAAACTCCGCCTCTGGCATGGTGAAAATTATTGCCGACGAGAAGACTGACCGAATTCTTGGCTTCCACGTTGTAGGCCCACAAGCATCAGAAACCGTTGCTCAGGGTGTTATTGCCATGGAATTTGGCTCCAGTGCAGAAGATCTGGCGCTGACCTGTTTTGCACACCCAACTCTGTCCGAGTCTGTGCACGAGGCAGCACTGGCCGTTAACGGTGGCGCGATTCATATCGCGAACCGTCGCAAAAAGAAGTAACGCAAACCAGGAAGCAGGGGCGCCCGTGATGGCGCCCCTTTACCATAAAAACAGCTGATTTCCGGTTGCGATCATGGCGAGCTAAGGTGTGACCCCCTGCTCGCCGAGCCGAATTCGCAGTAAAGATTCCCCTTATGTGGAGTCGCGGGTTCACTTTCCGTACGTGGTTATCCTCCATCAAAAAGTGGGACACTAACTATGAATTTGCACGAATATCAGGGCAAACAGCTTTTCGCTGAATATGGCTTGCCTGTATCACAAGGCATTGCCTGCGACACCGCCGATGAAGCAGTCGCAGCTGCAGAAAAAATTGGCGGCGATAGCTGGGTTGTTAAGGCTCAGGTTCACGCTGGTGGTCGCGGTAAAGCCGGCGGTGTAAAGCTGGTTAAGAGCACCGACGACATCCGCGCATTCGCGGAACAGTGGTTGGGTAAGAAGCTGGTTACCTTCCAAACCGACGAGCACGGCCAGCCGGTCAGCAAAATTCTAGTTGAATCTCTGACGGATATCGATCAGGAACTGTATCTGGGCGCGGTTGTCGACCGTGGCTCTCGCCGTATCGTATTCATGGCGTCCACCGAAGGTGGTGTTGAAATTGAAACGGTTGCGGAAGAAACTCCAGAGAAAATCCTGAGAGCCGAAATTGATCCGTTGGTAGGCGCACAGCCATACCAAGGTCGCGATTTGGCGTTTCAACTTGGCCTGGAAGGCAAGCAGATTGGTCAGTTCGCCAAGATCTTCATGGGCCTGGCGAAACTGTTTGAAGACTATGATCTGGCGCTGATGGAAATCAACCCGCTGGTTATCACTCCGGCCGGCGATCTGCACTGCCTAGATGCCAAGATCGGTGTCGACGGCAACGCTCTGTACCGTCAGAAGAAGCTGCAGGAAATGCGCGATCCTTCACAAGAAGATGCTCGTGAAGCGGAAGCCGCAGCCTGGGAACTGAACTATGTTGCGCTTGAAGGCAACATCGGCTGCATGGTGAACGGTGCTGGCCTGGCCATGGGTACCATGGACATCATCAAGCTTTCCGGTGGCCGCCCGGCCAACTTCTTGGACGTTGGCGGCGGTGCGACCAAAGAGCGCGTATCCGAAGCGTTCAAGATCATTTTGTCTGACGACAACGTACAGGCCGTTCTGGTGAACATCTTTGGTGGTATCGTTCGTTGCGACATGATCGCCGAGGGCATCATTGGTGCGGTTAAGGAAGTGGGCGTCAAGGTTCCCGTGGTTGTGCGCCTCGAAGGCAACAACGCTGAGAAGGGCATCAAGGTACTCGCCGAAAGTGGCCTGAACATTATCGCTGCCACAAGTCTGGCGAATGCTGCAGAGCAAGTCGTTAAAGCCGCAGGGGGTAAATAATGAGCATCCTGATCAATAAAGACACCAAGGTTATCTGCCAAGGTTTCACCGGCGCACAGGGTACATTCCACTCTGAGCAGGCTATCGAATACGGCACCAAAATGGTTGGTGGCGTTAGCCCTGGTAAAGGCGGTACCGAGCATCTTGGCCTGCCGGTGTTCAACACCGTACGTGAAGCTGTAGAAAAGACCGGTGCTCAGGCAACCGTTATCTATGTTCCGGCTCCATTTTGTAAAGATGCCATCATTGAAGCAGCGGATGCCGGCCTTGAGCTAATCGTATGCATCACTGAAGGTATTCCGACCATCGACATGCTGTACGCCAAAGAATACGTTGATCGTAAAGGCGTTCGCATGATCGGGCCTAACTGCCCAGGTGTTATCACCCCGGGTGAGTGCAAGATTGGCATCATGCCAGGCCACATTCACAAGCCAGGCAAGGTCGGTATTGTGTCTCGTTCGGGCACCCTGACTTACGAAGCGGTCAAGCAGACCACAGATTTTGGCTTCGGTCAGTCTACCTGTGTGGGCATCGGTGGCGACCCGATTCCGGGTTCCAGCTTCATCGATATTCTCCAGCTTCTGCAGGACGATCCGCAAACAGAAGCCATCGTAATGATTGGTGAAATTGGTGGTACCGCTGAAGAAGAAGCGGCTGCATTTATTAAAGAGAACGTTACTAAGCCTGTGGTTTCCTACATTGCCGGTGTTACAGCACCTCCAGGCAAGCGTATGGGCCACGCCGGTGCGATTATCTCCGGTGGTAAGGGCACAGCCGACGAAAAGTTTGCTGCTCTGAACGACGCTGGTGTGAAAACCGTGCGCAGTTTGGCTGAAATTGGCAAGGCTCTGAAGGAAGTAACCGGCTGGTAAGTTGGTTTCTTCCAAAAAAACCCCCGTTCTGTTCTGCAGAGCGGGGGTTTTTTATTTATAATGCCAGGTCGTCTGATCTACTATGGACGAATCCCATTCAAAAGAAGGAGTTTGTGCTTTGAGTTCAGTAGATTCCCAGCAACGGGTTTTGTCCGGTATGCGTCCGACCGGCAAGCTTCACCTTGGTCATTACCATGGTGTGCTAAAAAACTGGGTGAAACTCCAGCACGAATTTGAGTGCTTCTTCTTTATCGCCGATTGGCATGCCCTGACGACCCAGTACGATGACCCTTCCGGTATCGAGCAAAGCGTCTCGGATATGGTAATTGATTGGCTGGCGGCAGGGGTTAATCCCGGCTCGTCCACCATGTTTATCCAGTCGCAGGTGCCCGAGCATGCGGAGTTACACCTGCTGCTGTCCATGATTACGCCACTGGGCTGGTTGGAACGTATTCCCACCTATAAGGATCAGCAGGAAAAGTTGCGGGAAAAAGACTTGGCGACCTATGGATTTCTGGGCTATCCGCTGCTGCAAACCGCCGACATACTTATGTATCGCGCGGGCAAAGTACCGGTGGGTGCGGACCAAGTATCCCACGTTGAGTTTACCCGTGAAATTGCCCGCCGATTCAATCATATCTACGGACGCGAAACGGGGTTTGAAGAGCAGGCGGAGTCGGCCATCGTCAAGATGGGCAAGAAAAACGCCAAACTTTATCGCACTCTCAAAAAGCGATATCAGGAAGGGGGCGATCTGGAGGCTTTGGATACCGCTCGCGCCTTGCTCATGGAACAACAAAACATTTCTCTTGGCGATCGCGAGCGCCTGTACGGGTTTATTGAAGGCGGCGGTAAGGTTATTTTGCCAGAGCCCCAGCCATTGCTGACGCCGGAATCCAAGATGCCAGGACTGGACGGGCAGAAAATGTCCAAGTCCTATAACAACTACATTGGTCTGCGGGAAGAGCCAGACAGCGTGGCACAGAAAGTCCGTACCATGCAGACTGACCCCCAGCGGGTTCGGCGCACAGACCCGGGCGAGCCGGAGAAATGCCCGGTGTGGGGCTTGCACAAAGTGTATTCTGATGAGGCAACAAAAGAGTGGGTTCAGGTGGGCTGCCGCAGCGCTGGTATTGGCTGCCTCGAGTGCAAGGCGCCGTTGATTGAATCCATTATTGAAGAGCAGCGGCCATTGCGTGAGCGAGCTAAAGAATACGAAGGCAACCCGGATCTTGTGCAGTCGATTCTGCAAGAAGGGCGTGAGCATGCCCGTGATGCAGCCCGCGATACACTTGAAGAAGTCCGTGCAGCCATGGGCCTGAGCTATCGCTAAGCCCAAACCACCGCCACTGGCACGGGTATCCGGAAAGCCGCTGATTGATCTTCCCAGCGACTTGTATATCCCGCCGGATGCCCTTGCGGTGTTTCTTGAGGCCTTTGAAGGCCCTCTTGATCTTTTGCTTTACCTTATTCGACGCCAGAATATGGACATTCTGGATATAGACGTAAGCGACATCACCCGGCAGTACATGGATTACATTGGAGCCGTTGAAGCTATGCGCTTTGATCTGGCTGCAGAATACCTAGTGATGGCGGCTACGTTGGCAGAAATCAAATCTCGTATGCTACTGCCGAGGCAAGAGAGCGATGAAGAAGAAGAGGTGGATCCAAGAGCAGAGCTGATTCGCCGGCTGCAACAATATGAGCGCTTCAAGCAGGCCGCAGAAGATATTGATGCGTTGCCTCGGATGGAGCGAGACACTTTGCCTGTATCTGCTGCTCTGCCGCAGCTAGCGTCAAATCAGCCCCATCCGGATGTCGATCTGCAGGATATGCTGCTTGCGCTTCAGGGTGTACTGAAGCGGGCTGACCTTTTTGTCAGCCATCATGTTGAAAAAGAAAGGTTGTCCACCCGGGAACGGATGTCAGCCATTCTGTCGGTATTGCAGGGTGATCAGTTTGTTGCCTTTCAGAGCTTGTTTACCGAAGAAGAAGGGCGGCTTGGGGTAGTGGTCACGTTTTTGGCAACGCTGGAACTGGTAAAAGAGCAGTTGATTGAATTAGTGCAGACAGATGTCCTAGGCTCGATTCACGTGCGCGCGCGGGCAGCCCGATAGAACACTCCGCACTGTAAATACGTAGAGTTATCATGAACGAAGAGCACCTTTCGAGAATTCAGGCTATTACCGAAGCAGCGTTGCTTGCGGCGGGAAGACCCCTCACTCTTGATCAGCTTCGGGAACTGTTTGCCGAGGATGATCGCCCAGCCCGGCAGGTTATGGAGCATGTAATGATGCTTCTTGGCAAAGCGTGTGAGGGGCGTGGATTCGAGCTGCGTAAAGTGGCCAGTGGTTATCGCCTGCAGGTTCGAGAGGAGTTTGCTCCCTGGGTCAGCCGTCTGTTTGAGGAAAAGCCTCAGAGGTATTCCCGGGCTCTGCTGGAAACCCTTGCTTTGATTGCCTACCGACAGCCCATAACCCGCGGCGAAATCGAAGACGTTCGGGGTGTTACGGTAAGCAGCAATATCATTCGCACATTACTTGAGCGAGAGTGGGTAAGTGTCGTGGGGCATCGGGATGTTCCCGGCAGGCCTGCTATGTATGCGACAACCCGGCAGTTTCTCGACTATTTCAATCTTTCTGGTCTGGGTCAGTTGCCGCCGTTATCCGAGATCCGGGATTTGGACGAAATAGGCCGGGAAATCGAAAAGAACATTCAGGCCAAGATTAAGTTTGACTCCGCACCGGCAGAGCCTGTGGACGATAGCCCGCCAGACCAGACAATTCACTGATACCATTCGGGTATCAGTCAGCGACTAAGGATTATTTTCATGGCGTCAGAACGCCCCGGAAAAAAGGTAAAACCGGCCGCAGATACGGCCACTAACGAAGGCCCGGAGCGAATTCAGAAACTCCTCGCCCGTGCTGGTATTGGCTCACGCCGGGAAATTGAAGGCTGGATGGACTCAGGGCGCCTTACGGTAAATGGCGATCCTGCGGCACCGGGCCAGAAGGCAACGGTGGATGATCGTTTTGAGCTGGGTGGAAAGCGCCTAGACGTTGCCGGGGCGGCTGTTACGGTGCGCCGGGTTCTGATCTATAACAAGCCCGAAGGTGAGCTATCCACCCGTAAAGATCCCGAGGGTCGACCAACCGTCTTCGACCGCCTGCCAAGGCTTAGGGATACCCGTTGGATCTCGATCGGCCGGCTGGACATCAACACCACAGGGCTTGTGCTTTTCACAACCGATGGTGAGCTGGCCAACCGCCTGATGCACCCGTCTAGTCAAATTGACCGTGAATACGCTGTCAGGGTATTTGGCGAGGTTGATGACGCCATGATTGCGCGCCTGATGGCGGGCGTGCTGCTTGAAGACGGTATGGCCAAGTTCAGCGACCTCAGCCCGGCGGGCGGTAGCGGAATAAACCGCTGGTTCCACGTTACGCTTCTGGAAGGTCGTAACCGTGAGGTTCGGCGTTTGTGGGAGTCTCAAGGGGTACGCGTAAGCCGCTTGAAGCGAGTACGTTATGGGCCGATTTTCCTACCTAGCAGGTTGACACTCGGTAAGTGGGAAGAGTTAGATCAAAAGGCAGTGGATACCCTTAGTTCAACGGTCGGCCTCGAATCAGTTGATATACCGCAGAAAACCCCGGACGAAAAGGCTGCATATGAGCGGCAGAGAAGAAAAAGCCCAGGGAGTGGCGGCAGAAAAGCTGGGAGCCGACGCTGGGATGTGAGTGATACCAAGCCTGCACGCAGCGGTGGCTCTGATAAATCCCGTGGTGGCTCTGACAAACCTCGCGATGGTGCCGGCAAGCCAAAAAAAGGGGCGCCTAGCAGACCCCGCAAGGCTCATTCCGACAAGTAAGGCGCAGAAAGGTTAGAAAGCGGATAGCCTGAGTGCAATTTGGGGCAGGCTATTCAGCCAATACTTGCAAACACCTTAGTGCAGTTCCTGCCTTGGTCTTTCGCTCTGTAAAGCGCCTCGTCAGCGCGGGTTATCCACTGATTTGCGACTTCTTCTGCCAAGTGCCGGGCGACGCCGCAGCTGATGGTTACGGACAGTTCAGTGCCGCCGCAGTCGACTCTAATGCTGGCAACAGCGTTGCGTACCCGGTCGGCTACATCTCGTGCTTCCTGCTCGCCTGTATGGGGGAGCAAAACTGCAAACTCTTCTCCGCCAAACCGGTAAACGCTGTCGGAGTTTCTGATCGCGCGTTCGATAGCCTCCGCGGTCAGCCGCAACAGATGATCACCCACCACATGCCCGTGTTGGTCGTTCACCGCTTTGAAATGATCCAAGTCGCAAAGAATCAGCGAATATTCCTCCCCATGGCGGTCTGAAAGTAGGCTTGCCCGCTGGAGGTGCTCATCGAGTGCGCGCTTATTAGGGATAGAGGTCAGTGCATCGGTCAGTGCCGCTTGTTCAATGGTAATAAACTGGCAGGCGTTGCGTAGCGGGCAAATGGCTGCGCTGATGAGCATTTCAATGCCCTGTAGCTCATCGTCTGAAAATTTGTGCCGACGATTCAGTGTCAGGGTGCCGTAGCACACGCCTTCAAGGTTGAGCCGGTATTCACAGCGGTGGGGCCCGCCCATCCCGGTCACGTATACGAAATCCCGTTGTGCGATCTGATGACGATAGCTCAGGGAATCAAACGGAATAATGCTGGCCATTTCTTCCGCCAGAATGCCGAGCTGGGTTTCCAGCGAAAGGCTAGTGGAAAGGCGGCGCGTAAGCTTTGTAAGGGGGTCGGGAGCGTTTGACCACCCTTGGTAGGCCTGCCGCAAGGCTGCCAGATCTTTTAGCTGAGTGGTGCTTCGCTTTATCGATGGTATGTTTTTCACTACGGCTCACTCGCTGGCAGAATTTATCAATGCTTTGCGAATGCGATGCATTTTTCGTGCCTGTCATATTTATATCGATATAGGTCAAACTATTAGGAGTGCATGCTGATGTAGTTTGATAGAGGTTTTAGGTGACTTTGGGTCGAACGTCAAGAAAACGGCAAGCTTCTTCCGGCGGATACGCACACTGGCATAAAATGCCCGTTTAAGGGGGTGGGGATGAAGAGCCCCTGTGGTAAGCTCTCGGGCTTATATCCGCACCAATATTCAGACGTGAGCAGCATTTTGTATGACGTTTCAGGCCCCAGAAAGTCTTTCCGAACAAATTGCCCAGCATTTGGGCCAGCGGATTGTTACGCGGGAACTGAAGCCTGGAAGTCGCATTCAGGAGCTTAAGGTTTCGGGTGATCTCAACGTTAGCAGGGGCTCTGTCCGTGAAGCCTTGCTAATTCTCGAGCGTAGGCACTTGGTTGAGATTTTCCCCCGCCGGGGTGCTGTCGTTTCAAGCTTGACTGTGGCCAGTGTTAACAGTCTCTATGACATTTACATCGATTTGCTCTGCATGCTCGGGCGCAAAGTTATCGAGCGCTGGAGCGGTGACGAACTGGGCGGTGTCATGAGGCGAGTCCGGGAAGTTGAGGCCGTTATTCAGGCGATGAATTCAACCGGGCCAGATGCTGCTGAGAAAGTGATCGATGCGGGCTTCGGGGTAATGCGTTATGCCTACGAGCTGGTAGAGAATCCGTTTCTTGAAGAAACCCTGGAAAACTTCAGGCCAGCAATCAGTCGTACCTATTTTGTTGCTCTTGAGAATTTTCGTGAAGGCATTGGGCAGACTGCGATATTCTTCCAGCGCCTTGGCGAGGCCGCACTGAGTGGCGACGCCGAGCGTTTGCAATCCGCAATACAGGCTTTCGGTGAACATCAGCGCCAGCAGATATTGAGCATTCTCAGGGAGGAGGAGAGCGCGTGACATGCGCCTGAAGTCCATCAAACTTGCCGGGTTCAAATCTTTTGTCGACCCGACAACGGTTCCATTCCCCACCAATATGACGGCGGTGGTTGGCCCCAATGGTTGCGGTAAGTCCAACATCATCGATGCTGTCCGCTGGGTGATGGGGGAGAGCTCCGCCAAGTACCTGCGCGGCGAATCCATGACCGATGTTATTTTCAATGGTTCCACCGCCCGCAAGCCGGTGGGCCAGGCGACTATCGAGCTGATATTTGATAACACCGATGGGTCTGCACCGGGAGAATTCGTCCGCTTTAACGAAATATCAGTGCGCCGCCGAGTTTCCCGCGAAGGCCAGTCTGAGTACTTCCTCAACGGTTCCAAGTGCCGTCGCCGAGATATTACTGACCTGTTTCTGGGCACAGGTCTCGGCCCCCGAAGCTACGCCATTATCGAACAGGGCATGATTTCACGGCTGATCGAGTCTAAGCCAGAAGAGCTGCGAGTTTACATTGAAGAGGCAGCCGGCATATCGAAATACAAGGAGCGTCGTCGGGAAACGGAAAACCGAATGCGTCGCACCCAGGAAAACCTTGAGCGACTTACGGATGTACGTGAAGAACTGGGTCGCCAGTTGCAGCATCTTGAGCGTCAGGCGGCGGCTGCGGAAAAATACAAATCTTACAAACACGACGAGCGCCAGAAAAAAGCAGAACTAACGGTGCTGCGCTGGCGGGCTCTGGATAACGATCTACAAACGTGGCGCGACAGAATCCGTGACACGGAACTGGAGCTTGAGAAACAGCTTACCGGCCGCATCAGCCTTGAAACGTCCCTCGAATCCCTGCGCGATAGCCATCAGGAACGTACGGAACATTTTAACCGTGCCCAGGCCCGCTATTACGAAGCCGGCGCAGATATAGCCCGTATTGAGCAGAGCCTTAAGCATCAGCGCGAACGCAGTCGGCAGACCGCTGCGGAGTTGGACCAGGCCATGGCCAATCAGCGGGAGCTCGCGCGGGAACTGAGCCAAGACGAAGACAAGTTGGCCACGATCCGCGAAGAGTTAGACATGATTGAGCCGGAGCAGGAAGCTCTGGCTATCCGTTCTGATAAATCCGGAGAGAAACTGCAGCAGGCGGAAGACGCAATGAACGAGTGGCAGCAGCGCTGGGAAGAGTTTAGCTCACGCTCTGCTGACGCTCGCCGTGAGGCGGAACTTGCACAATCTCGAATCCGCTCCCTAGAAGAAGCTATAGAGCAGCTGTTGACGCGCCAGCGAAAGCTTCACGATGAGCAAGCACAGCTTGATGGACAGGTTGATCGCGTCGGGCTTGAGGCGTTCCTGGAGCAGCAAGAAGCGCTGGAATTACAGCGAGAAGAAGCGGCGGAACGTATTGACGCAGTACAGGACGAGCTCCACGATGCCCGCCATAGCCAGCGAAATACCGAACAGGGCCTGGCCGCCGCTCGACAGCGAGGGCAAAGCCTGCAAGCCGCATTGGAATCCCAGCAGTCTTTACTTGATGAGCAAATGGGCGGGCAAGATGACACGTTACAGACATGGCTTGCGGAGCATGAACTAGGCAATTTGCCCCGGATTGCGGGCAAACTTCACATAGACGATGGCTGGGAGTTTGCGCTGGAACAGATCATTGGGCGATTCAGTCAGGGCTTGTTGCTGCCCGATATCGATTCGTTGTCCCAGGCTTTACAGGGCGCTCCGAAAGGCCTTGCGGTTATTCAGCCCGGCTCTGGCGGCGGGGCGCCTGCTCAGGGTTTGGCAGCGAAAGTTAATGGAATGCCGTCTGTAAATGCCATGTTGGTGGGTATCGATACTGCGGAAACCCTTGGTGGTGCCTTGTCGCAGCGGGCTAAGCTTGCGGAAGGCCGCAGTATTATCACCCGTGAAGGTGTTTGGGTGGCTCGTGACTGGGTGCTGATGCCAGATTCTGATGCCGGTCAGATTGGTGTTATTGAGCGGCAGAAAAAAGTTGACGAGCTAGCAAGCCACTTGGCGCAAGCTGAGCAGGCCCTGGAGGAAGTGAGTGCGCGTTATGAGGCCCTGCAGGAGCGTACTGAAAGGGCGGAAGCTGCAAGGGATGACGCCCAGGCGCGGCTGAGCGAAACAGACCGTGAGCTTAGCCTAGTGGTCTCTAAAGTTAGTGGGCTACGCGCCCGTGCCGAACAGATCGATGCACGCCTCGCACGCATTCACGCGGAAGTGTCTGATGTAGCCCTGAACCTGGAAAGCCAGCAGGAAAACCTCGGCATTGCCCGTGAAGAATGGCAACAGGCGCTGGCCCTGACGGAAGATAGCGACGACGAAAAAGAGCGCCTGCTTGAGCAGCGTGACCTGCTTCGGGAAAAGCTGGATGACCTGCGACAGGAAGCCCGCCACGACCGAGATCATGCCCATCAGCTGCAATTACAACTGCAAACGCTCAGCAGTCAACGGGATGGTTTGGGCCAGACCATCGACCGAATGCAAATGCAGAAAGAGCGTCTGGAGGAGCGCCTGGAAATGCTCAGGGAGTCCTGGGAAAGTGCCGAAGAGCCCATGGAAGACCTGCAGATGCAGCTTGAAGGGCTGCTGGATCGCCGGCTTGCCGAGGAAGAAAAGCTTGGTGTAGCGCGTGATGCACTGGAAGAAATTGATCGCGAAGTGCGGGAAAAAGAGCAGGGCAGAAGCGGTACAGATCACCGAATTCAGGACGTCCGCTCTAAGCTGGAAAAGCTGAAGATGGAGTCCCAAGCACTGGAGATCCGCTCAGGAAATTATATCGAGCAGTTAGAGGAGCTGGATGTAAAGCTTCAGGACATACTGTCGCAGTTGCCCGAGAAGGCAAACCAAGACGAATGGGCAGCAGAACTTGACCGAGTCGGCAGCCGTATTCAGCGCCTTGGGGCGATCAACCTAGCGGCGATTGACGAGTACCAGGTTCAGAGCGAACGCAAAACCTATCTCGACAGCCAACATGACGACTTAACCGAAGCGCTGGAAATTCTAGATACCGCCATCCGAAAAATCGATCGAGAAACCCGCCAGCGCTTCAAGGAAACCTTTGATCAAGTAAATGGAGGCCTTCAAGCTCTGTTTCCAAAAGTATTTGGCGGCGGCAACGCCTATCTGGCACTCACCGGCGAAGACCTTCTAGAGACGGGTGTGACAATCATGGCGCGCCCGCCAGGCAAGAAAAACAGTACAATTCATCTGCTTTCGGGTGGCGAAAAAGCATTAACTGCCATTGCCTTGGTGTTCTCCATTTTCCAACTCAACCCCGCGCCTTTCTGTATGCTGGATGAAGTTGATGCGCCCTTGGACGATGCAAACGTTGGCCGCTATGCCAATCTGGTCAAGGAAATGTCGAACCAGGTTCAGTTTATCTACATAACCCACAACAAGATTGCCATGGAAATGGCCGATCAACTTATGGGTGTTACCATGCACGAACCAGGTTGCTCCCGCCTGGTCACCGTGGATGTAGAGGAGGCGGTTGCACTGGTGGAAGCCTGAAAAACGGCCTGACCAAAATTCCGACAACAATGACAAAAAGGCCATGTGACATGGCTTTGCGTTGTATTCATTACGCGCTTTTTTTAAAGTAGCAGCCAGAGCACTTTATTCGCTCCCGGATCCGATCTGCAAACAGGACAGCAGCACTATGTCACTTAGGGAATGGTTAATTGCCATCGGCACCCTGGTTATCATCGGCATCGTTATTGATGGTTTAAGGCGCATGCGCCGCGCCCGGAAGGAATCTATTGCGATTTCTTCCGGCATGGGCGCCGATAACCTGAAAGCATCTCCGCTGGATGAATATCATAACCCCGAGCTACCGAGCGGGGGCGCGAGGGCTATTTCAAACGATACGCTTGAGAAGCGGGGATACGTGCGACGTGAAAAATCATCGCGCTCCAAAGTTACGCAACAAAAGCCGACACGGCCCGTTCGTGAAACTCTGCGGGACAATACCTCTTCGCCTGCAGAGAATCCTGCGCACGCAGAGCCCGCGCAGGATAAAAACGAAGAGTGGGCACACGAAAGCAGTGAAGCATCTGGCTTTTCGTCCATAGAGCAAGAAGATACGGCTCGCCGCGAGCCTAAAAGCCCTGACCCCGCGCTGCCTTTGGCTGGAGCTAACCGTCCGGAAGCTCGCGAGGTTATCGTGATTAACGTGCTAGCGCCTCAGGGGAAGGATTTCAGCGGAACGGCTTTGCAGAAGTTGTTTGAAGCGTGCGGCTTGGTTCATGGCGATATGGATATTTATCACCGCCATGAGGCAGAAGATACCATCAGCCCAGTGCAGTTCAGCGTAGCGAATGCGGTGGAGCCGGGAACCTTCACGCCTAACAACGTAGCTGCCATGACGACGCCAGGCATCAGCTTTTTCATGAGTATGCCGGGGCCAACCAGTGCGTTGCAGGCCTTTAATTTTATGCTTGAAACCGCCCAGTGCGTTGTTCGTAATCTTGGTGGCGATCTTAAAGATGAGCGTCGCAGCGTGATGACCGCGCAGACAATTGAGCACTGTCGGCAACGCATCCGCGAGTATGAACGCAAGCAGCGGTCGCCACGTCACTGAGCCGGCCGGGGTCAGAACGAAACGAACAATGCCCGGATAACTCCGGGCATTTTTTTGATAGCCAAGAGCACGAATTTATGATCAAGCCTTCACCGGATGATATCAAGCGGGTAGAGGAACTGCGGTCGGCCCTTGATGAGCATAATTACCGGTATTACGTGCTGGACGATCCCGGTATTCCGGATGCGGAATATGACCGCTTATTCCGAGAATTGCAGAAGCTTGAGACCGACAACCCGGAGTTGGCATCGGATGATTCGCCAACCAAGCGGGTAGGGAGCAAAACTGAGACCAGCTTTGAAGAGGTAGTCCACCGCTTGCCCATGCTGTCCCTGGATAACGCATTCAGCGAAGACGAGCTGCGCGACTTTGATCGCCGGGTAAGAGAGAGGCTCGGCGGTGATAACGACGTTGAGTACGTGTGTGAGCCGAAGCTGGATGGGCTGGCTGTCAGTCTGCATTATGAGCAAGGTTCCCTTATTCGAGCGGCGACCCGTGGTGATGGTTATGCCGGGGAGGATATCACGGCAAATATCCGCACCGTCCCATCGGTTCCGCTGCGGTTACGAGGCAGCGGTATTCCGGATCTGGTGGAGGTTCGCGGAGAGGTCTATATGCCGAAAGCCGGATTCGAGGCGCTAAATAGCCGGCTGACAGATCAGGGCGAAAAAACCTTCGTAAACCCCCGGAACGCAGCTGCCGGCAGCCTGCGCCAGAAAAAATCCAAGATCACCGCAAAGCGGCCTCTGGAAATGTGCGCCTATAGCGTCGCGGTTATCGACGAAAGCCAGTTGCCGGATACGCAATGGGAGAGCCTCCAGCAAGTCCAACGCTGGGGGTTCCGGATTAACCCTGAAATGCGCAAGGCCCAGGGTGCTAGCGAATGCCTCTCGGCTTATGAAGAATTGATGCACAAGCGCGATGCACTGCCGTATGAGATTGATGGCATCGTGTTCAAAGTAAACCGGTTGGATTATCAGAAATCACTTGGGTTTGTGTCTCGTGCACCGCGCTGGGCAATTGCTCAAAAATTTCCCGCTCAAGAAGAACTCACGGTTATTGAAGACGTGGAGTTTCAAGTGGGGCGCACGGGAGCCGTTACACCCGTTGCGCGGCTCAAGCCGGTGTTTGTGGGTGGAGTAACGGTGAGCAATGCCACGCTCCATAACATGGATGAGATTCGCCGTCTCGACGTGCATATCGGCGACACGGTATTTATCCGCAGGGCCGGCGACGTTATCCCGAAAGTCGTGAAGGTGGTTACCCAAAAGCGGCCAGACAACGCAAAAACGGTAGAACTACCGAAACAGTGTCCGGTTTGCGACTCCGATGTTATTCAGATAGAAGGCGAAGTGGTTGCCCGTTGTTCCGGCGGCCTGTTTTGTCCGGCCCAGCGAAAAGAAGCGATTCGCCACTATGCCTCGAGAAAAGCATTGGATATCGAGGGCTTAGGTGATAAGTGGATTGATATTCTGGTTGATCAAGGCATGGTGAAAACCGTTGCGGACATCTATCACCTGACCACTAAGGATTTAACCCGTCTTGACCGCATGGGTGAAAAGTCGGCCAGTAACCTGGTCGCGGCCATTGATGGCGCCCGACAACCAGTGCTTTGGCGCTTTCTCTATGCGCTGGGTGTTCGCGAAGTGGGTGAGGCAACGGCAAAATCCCTCGCATCGCATTTCGGAACCTTAGAGGCTGTGGCAGAGGCAGATGAGGAATCACTCATAGCTGTACAGGACGTTGGGCCGATCGTTGCTGGCCATATTCGTCGTTTTTTCGAACAACCCCATAACTGTGAAACCCTCGACGCCCTGCGTGAAGCCGGCGTGAAGTGGCAGGAAGAGGAGGTTACCGCTAGCGCGAAGCCGCTTCAGGGCCAGACCTGGGTGCTTACAGGCACTTTGTCAGAACTAACACGGGATGAAGCCCGAGAAAAGCTGGAAGCGCTCGGGGCAAAAGTAGCGGGTAGCGTTTCGAAGAAAACAGCCTGTGTTGTGGCGGGTGAGGCCGCCGGGTCCAAGTTGGTGAAGGCAGAGCAGCTCGGCGTGCAGGTGCTTGATGAAACAGGTTTGCTGGATATGTTGAAGAAGCATGAGCAGTTGTAAGCACTCGCGTCACAGTTTGCAGGAATCCAAGCCCGCGGGACTGTGGCCGGCCGGTGAATCTGAGAACTCGCGCAGATACCCCGTTTCCGAAACTGGCTAACATGGTGTTGTTCTGTAACGGTGTGTAAATCGCTGGCTCGAACCCGCGTGCACGCACTGCCATAACAACAACGTTTTGAAACGGATTTTTCCATGCGCGCCGAGTTGTTTCCCCGCACTGTCATCTCCATGCAGGTTGCTGCTGTATTGCTGCTTGTCGTTACTGCCTCAGGCTGTAAAACCGAGAAAGATCCGGATCAGCCAACCATTCTGGGCATTCCACCGACGACTGCCTATTTGGGTGTGGAGTATTACTACAACTTTGGTGCATACGGCGGCGAAGACATACTCGACTACACGCTGACGAATACCCCTTCCTGGCTGGCCCTTGAAGATACCAGCAACAAAGCCCGGCAAGGCATTATCATGCGCGGTGTGCCTGGCCTCACGGGTGGTGCCCGCGGCGATGCCGATCTCGGTAAGCTAACAGGTATTAATTTGGTGAGCACCGATGGCCAAATGGCAGGTGCCCAGCCGTTCGATATTGAAGTGAAATACAATGCCCTGTCACTTGAAGCAGAAACGTTTACAGAAGGTGTCTCTCCGACCATTCCGGACACCCGTCGGGAGCGTTGTGAATTGCCGGATTTGGAGACGAAAGGGGAGCACAGCTTTACCATTAATACATACGATGACAATGGTGATGTCTCCGGTACCCGCGATCTTACCCTGCCTACCCGGCCGGTTTTCGCAAAAGTGATACTGGATCGGCCCTCAGTAACCCGAGTAGCCGTAGCGTTCGAACTAACATCAGATTACGACGCCTCTAGCTGCGATCCGGGGATTACAGGCCCTCATCAACGCTGCGATCACAGCCAGGCAAACGCTGGTGATGCCATTCCTGGTCAGGATATCGTGGCTCTTGGTAGCGCCAGTGACCCACTGTTGGAAGATCTTCCCTATTTGACCTATGAAGCCGATAACACCGGAGTCTATACGGGAGGTGTTATCACATTCGAGCCTGGAATTACCGAGTGCTATATTCGACTTGAAGTGGTTGATGACAGCTTTCCCGAGCCTACAGAGTCGGCACGTCTGGATCTGACGGAAGTACGTTCTGGCCTTGCAGGGCTGGGAGAAACCAATGGCGGCGTGCGTACCACACTGGTGATTGATGATAACGAGCCGACGGTAAGCCTGGAAACCATGCATGGTGGAACACGGGATACGCTGAATGTTGGTGGCTCCCGGACATACGTTGCGCGCCTGACTGGTGAGCGCGACGGAACAATCCGAGCCAAGCTGGGGCATTCGGAAGATTCCTCAGCCCGGCTCGGTACTGAGTTCAGTACAACCCTGCCGAATGATGAGCTCGAGTTTTTGGAGGGTACCGATGAGGTTAGATTTACGGTGAATATTGCTGATTCTGCCTCCTATTCTAACCTTGGCCCAGACGATCGTTTTATTCTGCTAAGCTTGAATTCGGTCTTTCAACTTGGCCGAGAAAACTACGCCCGGGCGGCGAGCGAGAGCATGCTCCGGGTTAGTATCAATGAGCTTACGTCTCCGTTGATTACAAACCCCGGCGGTGATTTTGTCGCAACCGATATGGCCGTGGGACATGCCGGCAGAATGTTTGTAGCCGGGTACGATAGCGCGGATAACGACAGGGTTCTGGTGCGACTATTCGATCAAAAGGGTGACTTGCTTCAGGGGCTTGAGGTATCGGCACCGGGAGACCAGTTGTCCGCGCCGGAGCCGGTGATCAGCTTGGCCAAGCGCCAAGTAACAAAGAACAACATCAAGAGCGACCGCTTTGAGCTTGTGGTGGCTTACAGCACAGATGCCGAAGCAAACGGCACGACAGGGCTGGGCGGCAAGGATGTTGTCAGTTCATTGTACTGGTACGACGAAACAAGTAACGCGGGTGAGTATGTTGAAACCTGGACGACTCGCACGGGCACTGCAGGCGACGATGTGGTTCGCTGGGCAGGCATCAACTCTGCAAGTGGTTTTGTTGTGATTGCCGGCGAGACTGATGGCGAATGGCCAGAACAAAAATCTGCAGGGGGGGTTGACAGTTTTCTGCAGCGTATAGATTCACTGGCTGATGGAAACGGTTTTATTGCAGAGTTGGCCTGGACGCGCCAGGCCGGATCTTCCGCAAATGACGAGGTTGCGGGTGGAGATGCCGAAGGTATAAGCCCGCTATTATTTGGGTCTGCCCAGGGCGCCGTTAACGGTGAGTCTTCATTGGGAGGGCAGGACGCGTATTTTTACGCCACGGCATCTGGAGACGGTAGCCTCACCGTAAATCAGCGCGGCACCGGTGCAGATGAGCATGTTACCAGCGGTGTAGTGGAAGGAAGCACCTTGTGGTTACTGGGCAACGGTAGTAATAAATACACGGTTACGCAGGTAGAAGAGGAAAACGAAGAGGAAGAGGGCAGCTTGAGCCTGACGAGCACGCCTATCTCTAGCGAAAGCGGTTTTGTACTCGGCTACACCATCGGCGGCGACGTTGTCCGGGCGTTCAATCTGAATGATGAAGGGGATGCGTCCACAGAGCAGTTCGCTGCACTAACCGGATTTTCCGGTGACTTGGTCGCTGCAGGCCTTACCGATGGCGACTTCACCGGCTCTGCCAGTACCAGCGGCAGCAGCTCCGCAATAATCGCTCGAATGTCACTGGTGCCCGAAGCGGAGCCAGACGAAGAAAGTGACGTATTCCGAAACCGGTGGCGCTACCAGCTCAATGCTGGTGACTCAGAGATCACACGACTCGCTAACTACCGGGATGACGAAATTGTAGCGCTGACACGCCAGGGTTCAAAGTGGGTGATATTGCTGTTCAGCCCCGAGGGTGTGTTGCTGACCCCTTAGTTGCTGACATCCTAAACACTGCCTTGCTGGCCATCGGCGCTGGCATACAACCGTAAATAGTCCGTGCTGGTGACGACACCCACGGGCTCATTATGAGAGTCCACAACTAGCGCGGCATTGAGCCGGTGCGCCAGCATCAGCCTAGCAAGCTGGTGAGCATCGGTTTCAGGAGAGGCCGTCAGAAATGCCGGTAACTCTATGTGAATCAGGCTCTGGCTCATGGCATCGCCTTGGTGCTCGTGAAGCCAGGCCAGAAGCCACTGTTGCGCTACGAGCCCGGCAACATGAGTGTCTGCGGTAACAACCAAGTGATTTGCGCCTTGCTCGGACATGGTGGTGATTGCTTCTGCGACAGTTGCGGAGGCGGGTAAGGTGTAAACTGCAGGGGTGAAAATAGAGGAGATCGGTAGATAAGGCCGCTGTTCCTTGCGTTCGCCGGCGGCGGCCGCTCCGTACTCTTCCAACGCGCGATGCCGGCCGGATTGCGCCGCTAGCTGAAACTCAGCATCCGTTGCTTCGCCACGCTCAGGGTTGATCGGTTGGCTCTCTGCCAGCTCGCTGACATTGCCCACGCGACGCCCCCGGAGTACGTCCGGTAATCTTGTCCCTATTGGACGGCCTGGTTCGCTAACAAAAATAGACACCTGTCTTACCCTCTGGAAAACAAACCTTTCATACAGCGTATCGGCGGGTGAGTGCAGATCATTAACAGTGATTGATTACGAAGACGCCACCTTTAGTTGTCGCATGCGCGCGGTCGCCAGCCTTTTTGCTAGGGATATCGGCAGGGCGCTAGGTTGCCCCGTTAACTGGTCCGCTACAAATTCCGCGAGCAGAGGCGCATAGGTGAGGCCCTTACTACCCATACCAGTCAAAAGATAAAGCCCTTCCACTTCTTGCCCCTCTATATCACAAAGCGGCCCGGCTACGGGCTGATAGTCATGGGTTGTGCAACGAAACCCAACGCGCCCCGCAAGCTGCCCCGGAAGATCCCCGGCGGCCATATCTTCTGAGAGGATGTTTGGCACCATTGATGAAAGCTCCCGGATATTCTCTCGGTGGCTCTCAGTTGTGGGGGCAGGCTCATTGCTGTGAAGATCAAACGTAGCGCCGATAACGGCTAGCCGTTCGCCCTGGAGGCCGTGGGCAGGGTTGAGATAGCGTGCGCCGCAAATCACAGCCTGAGGGCTGTTGATCAGGGGTTCAGGTAAGTGAGTGACCTGCCCACGAATAGCCTTGAAGCGGAAACTACCCGAGCCCGGGATCAATTGTGGGGTCAGGTGCCCGGCGCAGATAACCACTTGATCTGCGCGAATGTCCGGGTTGTCCGGGTCGGTTCCGGAAATATGCCATTCGCCCTCAGACGGCTCGATTTTCTCAACCGAGTAAGTGAGCACCTTGCGAATGCCCGAATGCTTCGCAAGGGATTTACAAAGTTTGCCGGGCTCCAGCCAACCGCAACCGGGAAACCATAAGCCACCGCTCATGAGGCTGGTGCCTGTAAGCGCTTCAGCTTCCTGCCGGGTGACCGGGTGCAGAAGGTCTTCGGGGTATTGGTTACGCTCAATAAACCGACGCTGGCGAGACTGTTCAGTGTCACTCCAAGCCAGTTGAATCAGGCCGGTTGGGTGCCAGTACTGGTCCCGATACGGGGCGTAATACCGCTGGCTGAACGTTAGTGAAGAGAGGGCGAGTTCGGTTTGATGGTTAAACTCCACGCCGAGTTTTACGTACATGGCGCCCTGAAGATTGCCGGATGCGGCTGATGCGGGTTCATCTGCAGCATCTATTAGCGTAACGACATAGCCTCTGCGGGCAAGGTTGTTCGCGAGCAGGCACCCGGCAATGCCAGCCCCAATTAAAGCCACGGAGGGCACCGGCGCTTTAGACGCACCTGGCTTGCTGTGTTGGCAGACCTCGCTAATAGCAGGTTTTTGCCAGGTTTCAGGGGCTATAGCTGGCTCAAAACCGTTCAGTACCCAAGCATCGGCCTTAAAGCTCAGTGTGTTCCAGGCGTCGTGCATGTCACCAAAGAACAGTGTCAGGCGAACCCGGCCTCCGGCCAAAACAATGCGGTGGGTGCCTCGAACCAGTGGTGGGTAACTGGCAACCAGTTCCTCAGCTAGTTCCCCGAGCTCTGGCCACACCAAAAGCGCTTTTTTGAGATCCTGCGAGGTCAGCGGAAAACGTTCAGAGGCGACGAAATGAAGTGTCGCTGCGTGGGATGGGCCCCAGGCTAGCCAAGCTTGCCATGTGGCAAGAAAGCTTAGGCCTGAACCAAACCCGGCCTCTGCAACCACGAAAGAGCCTGCTTCAGAAACACAGGAGAAACGCGCGGGCAGATTGTTGTGTTCAATAAACGCGCAACGAAATTCTTCCAGCCCTTTCTTGCAGCTGAAATAGCCATCCCCGAATTGCTTGGATTCGGGAACGCCGTGGTGCCAGCTTATCTCCGCCGGCTCTATTGCTGGCGGAACAGTGGGGAGAGTCATTCTAGGTGCTCCGCCGTGTTCTTCTATTCCAGCAGGGTGACGCTTTCGATGATCACAGGGTTCACCGGCACGTCGGCCATGCCCCGAACACGAGCAGTTTTTACTTTAGCAATGGTATCCACCACGCCCATCCCTGCGGTTACCTTAGCGAAGACCGTGTAGCCTGCTCCGCGAACCCCGGCGTTCAAAAAATCGTTGTTTGCTACGTTGATGAAAAATTGGGACGTTGCAGAATCTGGGGCGTTGGTTCGTGCCATGGACACCGTACCACGGAGATTGGGCATGGTTGGTGAGGCTTCATTCTGGATGGGTGTGCGGGTTTCCTTGCGTGTCATCTCCTTAGTAAAACCACCGCCCTGAACCATAAAACCCGGAATAACCCGGTGATAAATTGTGCCGTCAAAAAAACCATCGCGGGCATATTGCAGGAAGTTCTCAACGGTTTTCGGGGCCACATCAGGGCGAAGTTGCAGTTCGATGGCACCTTCGCTGGTGAGGATCCGGACTTTAGGCAATTCGGCTTTTACGCTATCGGCGTCAGTTTGCGCGTGTGCTTGAAGTGCTAAAAGGGATAAGCCGAGAAACATAACTACGACGTGGATCACATTACTCAAGGGTTTTACCAAATTTGTCATTACCTGGCTCTCAGTCGGTTAGCGGCAGATGGTTTTCCTGCAATAATTACATAGACTCAATTGTTCTCCGATCTTAACAGATTTGATTCACAGTTCGGGAAACACGCTTGCGCAGAATTGGCCGTTATCAACTAACCTTTTCTGGGAGCCATTGCGTAGAAAATTACTCACCGGGCCGGGTTGTACGGTAATCACTGTGAGAAAGGGGAGAGGCTAGTGAGATTCCGTAAAGGGTTTGAGGAAAAGTCACGGCTTGGGCGGCTGCTGGTCAATCGTGGTTATTTGTCCGAGGGGCAGGTAAAAGAAGGCCTCAAGCTACAGCGTGAGAGCGGGAAACGCCTGGGTGAAGTGCTCATTACGGCTGGCTGGATAACCGAGAGAGAGCTCGGTCGGGTGTTGAAGCACCAATCCCGTTATCGTAGCGCGGCAGCAATGGTCACCATGGTAGCTCTGCCGTTTCAGCCGCTGGTTTCGTTTGCGGCGAGCAACAATGCCAGTGCAGCTCAAGCGGCAGAAGAGGGCGAGCTTTTTGATGCAACAGGAATGTCGCCGCTGACGGAAAGCGAGTTGTCGGCGGTTGCCGGGCAAGGCAATAGCTCGTTGCTTTACCAAATTGGCGTGGTTGCTGGTATGGCGGAAAACCCGGGTTCTGATGAAAGCAGCGGCCAACTAAAGCCTGATGTTATTGAGGGAATGAAACTCACGGCCAATGTGTTCGTTCCCGTGCTCAATCTGCTGGATTCAGACCTTTCAATTTCTGGCGTGCATTACCGCGAAGGGGAGCCCCGGTATGTTGTGGGTGAAGACGGCGCGATCACCATGGCCTTTCCGGAGCGCATTGAAGAGATTCGTATGGATAATATCCGGGTCAGCGGTGGCGGCAGTCCTGCTATGGGTAACGTTAGCATTACGGACATCCGCTTCCACCCTGATTCCCGAATGACGATCTACACCCGTTGATCAGGCGCTGGCGAAAACCGTGCGGCTTGATACGGTTGTTTGCTGGCCCTTGGCGCCGTATAGCTTCTGTTGACCTGAAGCTCCTCGAAAAATATCCGTAAGCCGGGTCAGTCGTTTTTGCAGGTGATTAAGAATACGCCCGTTGTTCTCGTTGAGAATATGGCACTCACGAAGCTTTGCGTCTGCTTCTTGCCAAAGGGTGTAAAGATCGTTAAGGCCGGCACTGCGAATAAAGCGTGAAGGCTCGCCACTGTCTGGCCGAAACCCCATTGCCACTAACAGATGAATTTTCTGTTTCGCGCGCTCACGGATCTCCCCGAGTACAGTATTCTTTTCCTGAGTCAGTGTGTCGAGCGTTTTGGTATCGGAACCGGAAAGACAAGACTTCTCTTTATGTAGAGTATCCGCCAGAGTTTCTAGCTGGCGGATATCCAGGGAAAGAAGATTCTTCAGATCATCAATTGCAGCCATGATTTACTCACCCGAATATGCTTTTATCCATATCAAGCATTTTCTGGGCCAGCTTTTCTGCATCAATCTTGTAGGTGCCGCTTTCGAGCGCTGAACGAATCTCTTCGATTCGATCGTCATCCATTTCAGGGTAATCCCCCAGCTTCTGTTCCAGCTGCTTAAGATTCCTAGCCTGGCTGCTCAAGTTAACGTTTTCGCCGCGCGCACTCTGGGCCTTAGCGTTGGCCTGCTCTGGAGCGGCTTGCTTGGCACTTGGGCTGTTGGCGGGCTTGTCGGCCGTGGTTCTTTGGGTGTTGACCTGGCCTTGGCCAATTCCATTTAAGTCAACTGACATATCGATACCTGCTTACGGTTGAGCCACACATGGGTGGGCTGACTCGGGTTTATATCCGCTTAACGGCACATTGCCGGCATACTTTAGGGGCAGATATATACTTTTTGTTAACATTCTGTAACGCGCCATGGGGCGCTTGAGACGGTGACGATCTGGCGGCATATTTTTGCCGGCGGAAAAGTCCTGCCATGTCGTCTGCGCGCTACATCGGCACCTCGACGTGCCCGGGCGCCGTGACGTTCGCTCTTACAGTCCTGGACGAACCAAGGTTTTCCACTAAAACTTGCTCACCAACGGACGCGTTGGCCAGGGCTTTGCCCCGGGAACGAACCGAAAAGGATCCGTTGCGGGCGGTGATGATAACATGATCTCCTCGGCTAACGGCATCTGGCGCTTCGAGCAGATCGGGGGTTAGAACTGAGCCAGTATTAACCGGCCTGCGTACAACCATGCCTTCCACCAAGTCTGCATCCGTTATTATTCCCCGTCGGCTAGCATTCACCACAACAGAGCGGCTTTTAAGCATGCTGCTGGTTATGCGTTCGCCTCGACCAAGCGGGCGGGTCGCGACCAGTGCGGGGCCGTTGATGGAAACCGTGGTTGTAACAAACATGCGCCACGGACGCTCGCCGATGCAGGCTACCTGTACCGAGGGGTGCTCGCTTTTCCACGGGTCACCGGTAAATTCGACCGCTAGAGCGGCAGAGCAGGGTGCCAGTGCAATTCTGCTGTCGATATTGCCAGTCTCGAACGTAACCTGGTAATCCCTTTCAGCCTGCGTTGCTGCAAAGGCTTCAAGAAACGACAAGGTTGCTTCGTGTATCTCGTTCGCAGTGGTTTGTGCCTGCACTGAGCTGGTTAGAGCCATGAACAAGGTCAATACTAAAAGCTGGGTGCGCATATGTCCTCGTTTGTCCTATGCTGTCAGTAATACGGCAGAATTCATTAAAAATGCCTAAGGAATACGGTGCCCTGGCCGTTAAACAGGCTGATCCGCTTGCGGGCGACGTTATTACGTCACTCTGACAATTTATTTAATAGAACAGCAAAATGCGTGCCGGTGCTATCCGGCCAGCTAGGAGAGACTGCAATGGCAGGGGTATTGGACAGTGTAAACCAGCGCACGCAGCTGGTCGGTCAGAACCGGCTTGAGCTCCTTCTTTTCCGTTTGCGCGGCCGCCAGATATACGGCATCAACGTGTTCAAAGTTAAAGAGGTGCTCCAGTGCCCCAGGCTGTCTTCCATCCCTAACAGCCGTGCAGTGGTTCGTGGCGTGGCGCACATCCGCGGCGAAACCATTCCGGTTATTGATCTGGGTATGGCTATAGGTTTGCCAGGAATTCCTCAGGAAGACTTGCCGACCAGCTTTGTGATCATTACCGAGTACAACCGAAAGACCCAGGGTTTCCTGGTAACCGGGGTAGACCGGATCATGAACATGAATTGGGAAGACATTCTGCCACCTCCGAAAGGAGCCGGTAAGGATATCTACCTTACAGCCGTTACCAAGATTGATGATAAACTGGCGGAAATCATAGACGTAGAAAAGGTTCTTTCCGAGGTTTCTCCGCTTCGGGAGGATGTTACCGATGCAATTCGGAGCAAAAGCGCGGAGCGGGTTTCGGTGCACTTGCCAGTTCTGGTGGTGGACGATTCTGCCGTTGCGCGCCGCCAGATTGAGCGCTGCCTTATAGCTATTAGCATGAATGTGGTAACCCGGAACGATGGTAAGCAGGCGCTCGAATATCTTAAGGAAATTACGGCGGACGGCTCAAAAGCAACCGACCATCTGTCCTTAATTATCTCTGATGTGGAAATGCCTGAAATGGACGGGTATACACTGGTTACCCGAATAAAAAGTGATCCCGCACTGACGGACCTCTTTGTTATGCTTCATACCTCACTGAGCGGTGTATTCAACAAGGCCATGGTCAAGAAGGTCGGGGCGGATGATTTTATGGCCAAATTCAGCCCCGATGAGCTCGCTGAGCGCATCATGGAAATTATCGACCAGAACTGAGAACCAATGAAAGCGGAAATCACCCCACAGGAATATGAAACCTTCAAATCCTTCCTGCAGGATGCGTGTGGTATTTTGCTGGGCGAAAACAAACAGTATCTTGTGAAAAGCCGGTTGCGGCGGATTTCGGAAGAGAACGATTTGAACTCTTTGGGGGAACTGCTCGGTCGCCTGAATAGACCGGGGCGGGGCAACCTGAAAGAGGTAGTAATCGATGCGATGACCACCAACGAAACCCTTTGGTTTCGCGACAATCATCCGTTTCGGATTTTGCAGGAAAAACTGCTTCCGGAGTTTGCTACACGCTCTTCCATGGCGCCTTTACGAATCTGGTCTGCGGCTTGTTCTACCGGCCAGGAGCCCTATTCGGTTGGCATGATCGTCGATGAGTTCCGACGTCAGAAGCCAGGCAAACTGCGTGATGTAAAAGTGACGGCAACAGACATCTCGAAAAGTGTACTTGAGGTGGCCCGCCGTGGTGAGTACGAGATGATCGCCATTGGGCGAGGGCTGTCTCCGGAACGGCAGAAACAGTTCTTTACGCCTTCTGAAAATGGGGGCTGGCAGATCCGGGCGCAGATCAAAAGCTTGGTTGAGTTTAAAGAGCTCAACCTGCTCGAGCGCTACATGCTCGGCAAATACGACATAGTGATGTGTCGCAATGTGCTAATCTACTTTTCTGCAGATCTCAAGAAAGACATTCTGACCCGTATTCATGCCACATTGAATCCCGGTGGTTACTTGATTCTTGGCGCCTCTGAGTCCCTAAATGGCCTACCAGATTTGTATGAAATGGTGCAGTGCCACCCCGGGATTATTTACAGGAAAAAATAAGCAATGCCCTTTAACGTTTGGGTGCTGGCAGCGGCACAAGCTCTGGCCATGTGCACAGCGCCCTTCATTGTATTTATCGGGAGTATTCAGGGAAGGCTGCTTGCGCCTGCTCCGGAGTACGCGACTCTTCCCGTGGGGCTGGTTGTTTTGGGTACGGTCCTCGCCATAAAGCCGGCTACCTGGCTAATGGAGAGGCTAGGTCGCAAGCGTGTGATGCTGCTTGGTGCATGCATGGGTATGCTGGCCGGGTGCCTAGGTGCTTTCGCGTCTTGGCTCAGTCTTTTTCCACTGCTTTGTCTAGCGGCTGTTGTCGGTGGCACCGGGCTGGCGGTGGTGCATCAGTACCGCTTTGCTGCAATGGAGTCCGTGCCCGATAACATGGCCGGCTCAGCCGCCGCACGAGTGTTGCTCGGCGGCCTGGTTGCCGCATGGCTCGGGCCTGAAATTGCCACACTTGGCAGCGGGGCAGAAGCTGCTTATCCGTTCCTTATAAGCTGGCTCGGCCTGGCGGGTGTTCAGTTTGCTGCATTGGTGATACTCAGCATTGGTTATCGGGCGCAAGCTGAGAGGGCAAGAGAAACCCATGCAGGCGGTGGCAGGCCACTGCGGGAAATCCTCGCCAATCCGCTGATCTGGGCGGCCATGAGTGCCGCTGCCATTGGCTATGCGGTGATGAGTTTTATCATGACGGCAACGCCTCTCAGCATGACCGAAATGGCGGGGCACGATCTGGATGATGCCAAGCGGGTCATTCAACTTCACATTATGGCTATGTATTTGCCATCGCTTATCAGCGGTTGGCTGACACGGGTGGTGGGCATACCTCTGATGATGGCAGTCGGGCTACTGGCCTACCTGGGGTGCATTGTACTGGCTGCCAGTGGCGTTAGTTTTCATCACTATCTATCTGCACTGTTGCTACTGGGCGTTGGCTGGAACTTTCTATTTGTGGGCGGCACAACTTTGCTACCCCGTGGCTACACAGATGCCGAACGTTTCAGGGTTCAGGGCCTTAACGACATTTTCGTGTTTGGGTCGCAAGCGACAGCCGCTTTATCGGCGGGTGTTATCCTCTCCTGGCTTGGCTGGTCCGCGCTTGTGATGATTGCCGTGCCTTTTCTGGTTATCCATGCGGTGCTGATGGTTTTTTGGTTAACACGCGGAGAAACTAAAGTCCGCGGGTCGATTTAGCCCGTAAACTGCTCAGGATCTTCTTAATATCGAAAATAGAGGGCTATCTATGGCATTTTTACGCAATCGCCTGAAGCTGTTGTTCGCTTTATCGCTAACAGTGTTAATCGCCGCCTGTACCGGTGTTCCGCAAGGCATTCAGCCTGTGAGTGGTTTGGAAGCGGATAAGTACTTGGGTACTTGGTACGAAATCGCTCGCCTGGATCATTCGTTCGAAGAAGGGCTTAGTCGGGTGAGCGCCGAATACGAGCTGCAGGATGATGGCAGTATCAAAGTCATTAACCGTGGATACGATGCAGAAGCTGGCGAATGGAGCGTTGCTGAGGGCAGGGCAGTATTCGTAGACGATAACAAAACGGGGCACCTAAAAGTCTCGTTTTTCGGCCCGTTCTATGCTTCGTACGTTATATTTGAGCTCGACAAAGACAAGTATCAGCGCTCTTATGTAACCGGCTACGACCGTGACTATCTTTGGTTCCTCTCACGCACGCCCGAGGTTAGCGAGGAAGCGATCGCCCGATTCAAGGAAACAGCCTTGAAAGCGGGCTTTGATCTTGAGGAGCTTATTTTGGTGGATCATAGCCCCGTTAAATAGGTTCCGCTCAAAAGGGTAAGTGGCCGGTCTTCACCCAGATAACGGTTTCCTGCTCCACAAAGGGGTGGTGCTGGCTCATGTGAGGGCTTCGCATCCAAGTGCCTTCAGGGTAGCGCCCATGGTCATCACAAAACTCACCTGAAAGAACGAAGATCTCTTCGCCTCCGAAATGCCTATGCGGCTGAAATTTCTCATTGGCTGGCCATTTAACAAGTGCTACATGCTCATGCTCAAATTCATGAAGCGGCATTACTTCAAGGCCACCGATTCCAGGCTGCCAATCGCAGTTTCGGGTATCAATCTGCACAGTAGCAAGATCGCATTCATTGAACTGATGCAGTTTTACCAACAGCGTGCACCCTGGATTGCTGAACGGCGTATGCCCGCTCCCGGGTGGGTTTCGCAGATAGGTACCGGCAGGGTAGTCGCCGTTTTCATCCGAAAACACGCCTTCCAGAACCAGTATTTCTTCCCCAAGAGGATGCTCGTGGCGGCTGAACGATGCGCCGGGCTCATAGCGAACAATACTGGTCGCGTGGCCTCGTTCTGCTTCTTCTCGGGCCAACGGCTTTCTGATGACTCCGCCTGACGGGCTGGGAGCCCACTCTTGTTCACGAGTGCGGACGACAACCTTGCGGTCAAAATCCATGTTGAGCATATTGTGTGCCTCTTTAATACAAGTCGAGACGTTCATTACGACGCAAAGCTGCGAGTGGATGAGCGGGTTTGCGACTACTTAATCAACATCTGAACGTCGCGGAACGCAGGGTGTTTGCAGTGCCGCATCCATTCAAACGCTACCATTTCTACAGTGACAATGCGTGCGCCGCTATGGCTGAGCCGGTCAAGTGCAACATCCCGGTCGAATTCATTCCGTGATCCCGTCGCATCTGCAACAACCCAAACCTTATAGCCTGCGTCAATCAGGCTGAGCGCAGTCTGCATCATGCATACATGAGTTTCGCAGCCGGCAATAATTATGTGTTGCCGGCCTTCAGGAAGACTATCAACCAACCCGTCGGGGCAGGCGTCGAAATGGTGTTTTGCCAATGTCTGGTGGCAAAGCTCCTTAACGGCCTCCACGTTGGGCCCCAGCTTTTCTGGTAACTGCTCGGTGGCCAGAACCGGTATATCCAAAAGCCCAGCAATTGTGGCGAGGGTTACGCACCGGCTTACCACCTCCTGGCCGTGAGTAATCGCCGGCATTAGCCTTTCTTGAACGTCTATCAGCAGCAGGGTCGATTGTTCCGATTTCATGAGCATGGCTAGCCTCCAAGCTTGGTTAACATGCTGAACAGATTAGATATACCATGGTACTAGCAACGAGAGGGGCGAGCACCATACGCATTAATATTGGCATAAACCGGAAATTTTGCCGGGATTTATCGTAAGAGAGTTGCCAAGCGCCGCCAAAACGATTAAAGTTTGCGCCCTCAAATGAGCGACGATATGGCTGATTTGAAACAGGTTATTGGAGAGGTGGCCGAGTGGCTGAAGGCGCATGCCTGGAAAGCGTGTAAACGTTAATAGCGTTTCGAGGGTTCGAATCCCTCTCTCTCCGCCAATTTAAACCCCTGATTTTATTAAAGAAATTCATGGGTTATTTTTTTTTGGGCCTAGATTGAGATTTCACTGTCCGCTACTGTCCACAATAAAACCAAGTTGTTGAGAAATTTTTGCTGCCATTTTTGGTGAGTCGTCCGGAATCCATTTAGCGTAGTGCTTTTTCACCATGCTGGTATCAGAGTGGCCCAGCTGTCTCGATATCCATTCCAAACTCACATAATTCGATACCATCTGACTAGGGTCTGTTGACGTTTCATTACATCGGCAACCATAAAAACCACAAGCCATGGCGACGCCGCTCTGATAGTTGCGTTTCAATTTGTCATAGCGCGTCGCCAGCCCACGAAAATGTTTCAAGCGTGCAAGCGCATTTTCCACCAAATGACGGTGGCGATATAACGACCAATCCATATCCGCATTACCTATGACCGAATTTGACCTTCTTGGAATCGCGGCGTTGGCACCTTTGTTTTTAATCTGTTCGCGAATCTTTCCACTGTCATAACCTTTGTCCGCTACCACGGCTTTAGCCGGCGGTAATGGTTCAATTAATTCGCTTGCCGCCGTGCTGTCATGGATCTCGCCGCCAGTCACTGTAAACTCAATCGGTAAGCCGTAACTATCGACTGCCAAATGAATTTTTGTTGTATTTCCGGCGCGACTTTTACCGATAGCTTGCGAGTCAGCACCTCTTGCGCCCGCGCTATGCTGATGAGCTTTTACATAGCTGCCATCAATAAATTCCCACTCAGTATCCGGTTCACTGACCAGATTTTTGAACAGCAACAACCATTTTCCTTTTTTATTCAATACCTTATGCGAAAACGTCAACAGCCCCTAGGGTTTCGATGTTTTTTATTGTCTGTGAAGCCGTACCCCGGGTCGTGCCATGGAAAGTGTCGAAGGCGGACGGCGTTCGCGATACGCCCCAAGTGATAGACCAAATCTGCGATCGCACGACTGTCCATATTCAACCCCCTTTCGTTATGTTTTGACAGTAGCGTTTTTAAACTATCTTGACAATATTATAGTTTCGGAACGATACTATAATCCTGCTGTATTGGTGAAGGTCATGAGGCCTTGGTAACCCTTGGGAGGATAAAATGCTGACAGCGAATAAACTAAGAGACTACATCATGAATGGCCTGACCTGCGATCATGTGGAAGTGCAGGGCGATGACGGCCAGCACTTCGAAGCGGTCATCGTGAGCCAGCAATTTGCCGGCAAAAATAAGATACAGCAGCATCAACTGGTTTATCTGGCACTCGGAGATCGGATGCGCTCGGAGATTCACGCGCTGGCTATGCGCACTTTTACGCCCCAAACCTGGGCGCGACCAGCCACCAAATAACGTCGGAGAAATCAAAAATGAACGTACAGGAAAAAATTCTCAGTCAGGTCACAACTGATAACGTCGTGCTCTACATGAAAGGCAAGCCCCAGTCTCCGCTGTGTGGTTTTTCTGATACGACTGTGCAGGTATTAAATGCCTGCGGCGTGCAGGATTTTGCTGCTGTCGATGTGCTGGCCGATCCGGAAATCCGCGATGGCATCAAGGTGTACAGCAACTGGCCGACCATTCCTCAGCTCTACATTAAGGGCGAGTTTGTCGGTGGTGCCGATATTGTGCGTGAAATGTATGAGCAAGGTGAACTGCAGAAATTGCTCCAATCAGCGCTGGCTTGATGACATTGAAACCGGTGAGGGGCGGGCTTCCAACGATGCAAAGCTTGACTGCACCAGAACCAGAACTGGCCGCATGGTTTTAACCACGTTAGCAACCTTACAGGTGGCGTTCATGCCTGGGCTCTGCAAGTCGACGGCACGATGCCGACCTATTGAGTTTCAGGTTTATCGACTTTCGCAAAAATGATGGTGGGCAATAAGCGTATGAATTGGGGTTGGTTGTTATTTTGGCGGCAGAGATCAAAGCCACTTTCTCCCCCGTTAATTGAAAATACAAGGAACTTAACCATGCAGACCACTGACCGTAATCAATCTAACGCGCCTGACGCGTCATCCCGGTCGGCTGCTAGCGCCGATAAGCTGCCCGGGATACGGCATATCATCGCCGTCGGAAGTGGCAAGGGCGGCGTCGGAAAATCCACGGTGAGTGTGAACTTGGCGCTGGCACTGCAGCAGCTTGGGGCGCGCGTCGGAATCGTAGACGCCGACATTCTTGGCCCTAGTATTCCCGGTATGCTCGGCATCGCAACCGGTGAGAAGCCAACGACGACCCAGAGTGGCAAGATGATCCCTGCGGAGGGGCATGGCCTGAAGGTAGTGTCGATGGCGATGCTCACCAACGATGACCAGCCGGCTGTTTTACGCGGGCCGATGGTAGGAAAATACCTGAAAATGTTCGTCGACGGCGTGCAATGGGGGTCGCTGGATTACCTGATTCTTGACCTTCCACCCGGCACCGGCGACGTCCAGTTGACGCTGGCACAGAGTATGCCGCTGTCGGGTGTGGTGATCGTAACGACACCACAGGCCGTGAGCCTCAAAATTGCCCGCCGAGGCTTGCGAATGTTCGAGAAGGTGCAAGTCAAGATTCTTGGGCTCGTCGAGAACATGCGCACCTTTACCTGTCCTCACTGCGGCGAGAACACGGATATTTTCCGTCACGGCGGTGGAGAACAGATGGGCCAGGAGCTTGGCGTCCCGTTTCTGGGTGCCTTACCTCTCGATGCCGATGTCGTTACCAGCGGTGATGAAGGTCGCCCGATAGTGGCACAGCAACCAGCGTCGGTCAGCGCCAAGGTGTATGCCACCATCGCCACGGCGCTTGCGGAGCAGCTCAACGAGTCGGTCACGGTGCTGAAGCCGTTTGTCTGGACGTGGGATAGCAACGAGGGGGCCCCTGACTGGGCGGAAGGTGCGGCGCAGCCTGCTGGATCGCAGAACACCCCGATCGGTTTACTGCGCCGCGATCCGCGCACGTTATCCATCCTCTGGGAGGACGGTCATCGCGACGACTTTGACGTCCGCGATCTGCGCCTGGCGTGCCACTGCGCCCTGTGTGTCGAGGAAATGAGCGGACGCAAGCTACTCGATCCAAAGACAATACGCCATGATGTGGCGCCGCGACAGATCGTGAGCATAGGTAACTACGCCATCAAATTCGATTGGAACGACGGCCATAACAGCGGGATATATACGTTTAACAACCTGCGTGCCTTGGGTGCCAGCGCTGCAGCGAGCGATGTTGAAAATGTCTGATGTCCTGCTTGCGGATCAGCCGGTCAGTATTCGCGCAGAGTCTTCGCTCGCCGACCCCGATACGTGTAAGTTCATCGTCAGCCGTAGCTTGCATCCCGGCGGCCCGTTCTTTTTTGGCAACAAAGAACGAGCCGTTGGTTCGCCGCTCGGCGAGCAACTGTTCGCACTCCCTGGCGTGGCTAACCTGCTCATTGCCGATAGCGTGGTAACCGTGTGCAAGGAGCCAGCCGCCTCGTGGTCAGGGCTGAAAGCAGATATCGGAATGGCCATCCGTACGCAACTGCGGACGGGCGTGCCGGCGATCCTGGAGATGCCTGTTGGTAACCGCACGCAAGGAAGATCCGATGCAGAGCTCGCTACGGCTGTTCAGGAACTCCTGGATAAAGAGGTCAATCGTTCAATTGCTAATCATGGTGGAAAAATTTCTATTGTGGAGGTCCGGCAAGGGAAACTGTCTATCACCATGAGCGGAGGCTGCCAGGGATGCGCTTCCTCTCAGGTAACTCTGAGGCAGGGATTCGAAGTCATGCTCAAAAGAGTCGCCCCGGAAATCGAAGAGGTTATCGATGTGACCGACCACGCAGCAGGAAAGCAACCTTTCTACCCGCGCCATAAGGAGCCCTTGTGATAAAGCGACCGCCCCAGAAAACCGCCGCTTTAGTTTCGACCCTCGACGATCTTGCGACGTTGGCAAATTATTCGCTCATGGATTCCCTCAACTGCGACCCTGACGCGACTGTAAACGGAGACGATCACGCCCCGCGACAAGTCTTCACGGGCCACTATGTTCCCGTCAATCCCACGCCAATCGAAAACCCCGAGTACGTCGCGCACAGTAAAAACCTGTTCCGCGAACTGGGCTTCGCCGACAGCATGGCGCAGTCGACTGACTTCGTTCGCGTGTTCTCCGGCGACCTTGAGAACGTTCCGGAGCCGATGCGCAAGGTTGGTTGGGCGTGTGGCTACGCACTATCCATCTACGGCACCGAATACACCCAACAGTGCCCGTTCCAAACTGGCAACGGGTACGGCGACGGTCGCGCAATGTCAGTGCTCGAGGCCGTTATCAACGGCAAACGCTGGGAAATGCAGCTAAAAGGTGGCGGCCGGACGCCATACTGCCGCGGTGCGGACGGGCGGGCCGTTCTGCGGTCTAGTGTTCGGGAGTTTCTGGCGCAGGAGCACATGCACGCGCTTGGGGTGCCAACGTCACGGTCACTGAGTTTGTACGTGTCAAAAACGGAGAAGGTCAAGCGGCCGTGGTATTCGGAGGGCTCACGCTCGACGAATCCAGACACGCTTGTATCGGAGGCAGTCGCCATCTCGACGCGGGTCGCACCTTCGTTTATTCGAGTTGGCCAACTGGAACTCTTCGGTCGCCGTGCGCGCAAGAAGGAACATCCTCAAGCGATGGAGGAGCTTGAGAAGATTGTGTTGCACTTGATTGATCGTGAGTACGGTGACGTCATCGACCAGAACCTGGCAACCACCGAAAAAGTGGTGTTGCTTGCGCGGGAGTTCCGCGGCCGACTCACATCGCTTGTGGCGAACTGGATTCGTGTCGGCTACTGCCAAGGCAACTTCAACAGTGATAACTGTGCCGCCGGCGGTTTCACACTCGACTACGGCCCCTTCGGATTCTGCGATGTATTTGATCCGCAGTACCAGCCATGGACGGGTGGCGGACATCACTTCTCGTTCCTGAACCAACCGATGGCGGCAGAACGCAATTTTCACACGTTTTGTTCGGCGTTGCGCCCGTTGCTGACGGCGAACCAGGACTGCCTGCTTGAGCTCGACGAGATTCAAAGTGACTTTCCGAAGGTGATGCAAACACAGATGGAAAAGATGTGGGCTGCCAAACTCGGACTTGCCACTTTTCACGCGGCCTTGTTCAGTGAGCTCGCAACGCTGATGGTGCAAACACCTGTTGATTACACCATGTTCTTTCGCCAGCTCTCGACGGTGCCCGACGACATTGGCCTACTCAAAAAAAGCTTTTACAAAGGCTCAGCTTTTGAAACAGACCTCGAAGGCATGGACAGGCGTTGGGCGGAGTGGCTCACAAAATGGAAAACGCTTGCCGGCATTGTCAGCACAACCGACGCAACTGCAACTGCAACTGCGCCGCGCGCTCGTGAGGAGCTCTCTCAACAGATGAAACTCGTCAACCCGAAATACAGTTTGCGGGAGTGGTTCGTTGTGCCTGCGTATCAGCAAGCAGCTGCCGGTAACTACTCTCTAGTGCGAGAACTGCAGGACGTCATGACGCAGCCATACGCCGAGCAATCGAAAGACGTAGAGGAGAAATACTATCGGCTGAAGCCGTTGGAGTTCTTCGACGTTGGCGGGTCGTCATACTATAGCTGCTCGTCATGACCCAAAAAGTAACGGAAAAGTTGATCGAAAACCACCTGAGCGCAGACGCTATGAGGCGTGACGAAAAGATCGATAGGAGCCATGGGCATGGCTGATGAGCTTAACGAAAAAAAGGCGTTTTTGACATGGGAAGAATCGGTGGTGGCCTTACAAACCGATGCTGGGCAGGGCTCCGCCCGTGCGCAACGTTTATTGGCGATGCGATACTTGCGCGGCCGTGGAGTGCCTAAAGATGAGACCATCGCTTTTTATTGGATGCAGCTCGCCGCACAACAAAATTTTGCCTTGGCACATCGCAGTCTGGGCGAGCTTTACGAAAATGGCTCGGGTATCGCGCAGGACATTACCCTGGCGGCCCATTGGTATCGTCTTGCAGCAGAGCAGGGCGATCCCATCGCTCAAAAACATTTGCAACGTTTAGCACAGCCAAACACGTGATGTAAAAAGCAGTCAATCCACCCAACAAGGCCCTATGACGACTGGCTAGGGAACCGTTGATTGTTTTAGTCAGAAATTCAACAGTCAAATATCAAAGTACCCGGAGGCAATTTTGAGCATAGTTCAGGAACACACGATAATCCCGCTGTTTCTCAGTGAAAGTGCGGTGTCCAAAGTACGTGAATTGGTCGAAGAAGAAGGCAACGAGAACCTGAAGCTTCGGGTGTTCGTAACCGGGGGCGGCTGCTCTGGATTTCAGTACGGCTTCTCGTTCGATAAGGTGCAAGATGATGAAGACGCGGTGATTCAAAAAGACGGCATGAGTCTGCTGGTCGACCCGATGAGCTATCAGTATCTTGTGGGCGCAATGGTCGATTATCAGGAGGGGCTACAAGGAGCCCAGTTTGTAGTGCAGAACCCGAACGCCAGCTCAACCTGTGGTTGCGGCAGTTCGTTCACTATCTAGTGTCTATACGGAAACCAGTGATTTCCAGCACCACCTCTGATCGTATTTTATACAGTCGTGTGGTGGTCAATCTACCATTAGCTGCAGCGGGCGGCATCTCGTTCTGGGGCCATCGTTTTGGCCATTCTGCAGACGGCCGAAGGCCGTGCCACTCATTCTGGCGTGATATGTCTCTTGTTCAGCGGCTACCAGTTCAGGTCTGAAGCAGTCGTGCCAGCAACAGCACGTTTCTCGAGACCACCGCAGACCAGACGTACGATCTGAAGTGCTCAAGTCCTTTCCAGGTGCAACGGGACAGACCATAGGCACGCTTCAGACAGGAGATGTTGCCCTTGATGCCGGCACGGAAGTGCCTGAGCTTGCGATACACCCAGGGGCTCTTGACCATCTCACTGACCTTGAGCCCCTTCTTTTTATGGGAGGCAACGTCTTTGGTGCCCAGCGCCTTGGCCGCCGCCAGGTTCTCCTGGCTGGCATAGCCGCCATCCGTGGCGACCTGGCGCGGTGGACGTCCGTAGATCGTTGTCTGCCGCTCCATCATTGGCAGGAAACGGGCGGTATCAGCAGCCGGGTTGCCTGACTCGATCACCACATCAAGCACGAGCCCACTGCGGCCAGTGGTGAGGTTCAGCTTGTGACCGAACGCGACGTCTCTGGCGCCTTTGATGATGATGTCGGTATGCGGCTCGAACAGGCTGAAGACCTTCTTATCCGCCGGCACGGTCTCGCCCTGGAATACCCGCCGCTGCGTCTGATCCTCCGTGACGATATCCGCATCAATGCGGTGAAGATTGGAATGCTTGGCGACGCAGCAATCATTAATGTTGTCGCAGAGGGAATCAGGGGGCTCGACATTCCGATTGTACTTGGTCCGGTGATGGTTGCGAAAAGCGATGGCCGCCTACTTGCTCCCGATGCGGTGGAAGCACTGCGTGCGCAGCTTTTGCCCTGCGCCACGGTATTAACCCCCAACCTGCCGGAAGCCGCCGATCTTTTAGAAGTGGCTGAGGCCAAATCCCCCGCTGATATGGAACGTCAAGCCAAGGCCATTCTTGCGCTCGGGCCACGCGCGGTCTTACTCAAAGGGGGTCATCTTAGCGGGGGTGATAGCCCCGATCTGCTGGCCACCACCGACCAATTGATTTGGCTTGACGGGCCGCGTTACCCCACGCGCAACACCCACGGCACCGGCTGCACCCTATCTGCCGCGCTGGCAGCACAATTGGCGCAAGGCGAGCCTTTGGTGCAGGCGGTTCGGATCGCGAAGCATTATGTTGCAGAGGCCATTAATCGCTCCGATGAGCTTGATGTTGGTGCTGGGCACGGCCCTGTTCATCATTTTCACGCACTATGGCCGAAAGTTGGCGGCTGACTTGAAACGGGTTTTTTGTAGGTTGCAGCGAGCAGCCCTGGGTAGCACTCGAGAACCCGTGGCTTATGCATTCAGCCCTTCATGCCGTCCTCGGTATAGTGCTCACCGGCCACATCCCGTTTCGATACCCCGGCTTCCAGCGCTGTGACCTCATCGGACGACAGCACTAGATCTGCGGACGCGACGTTTTCTTCGAGGTATTTCGTAAGCACCAATAAATCAGCACCTACATTCCCGTTCACCGATTGCACACACTGACTCCTCACCCATTCCATGAGGAATCAGCATGACCCCAACCGAACGAGCACACGTCTGGCAGCAGCATATTACTGACTGGGAAGTCTCCGGCGTGTCCGGCAGCGCTTACTGCAAGCAGCAGTCATTGGTTTATCATCAATTCGTTTACTGGCGCCGGAAGCTGGCCCCGACTGAAGACTCTCTGGAGCAGGCGCAAACGGCCACCGGGTTCGCGCGAGTCGTTTCTGCTCCTGGCGCTAGCATCGGCGGAGCCGATGGCCTGACCGTGTCACTGCCTGGTGGCGTCTCGATCACCGGGCTGCACGCCGGCAACATCGAGTTGCTAGGCGCTGTTTTGAGACAGCTGTGATGCGCCACCGATATTTACGCCCGTCTTTGTCGTCGCCAGCGTGGATTCTCGGACCAGCTGTTACGTGAGCGTATTGAGCTGACCCTCAGTAACCAAGAGAAGGTCGGCGCCAGCAAGACCTTCTTCACCAAGGTTAAGGAAGAGCTGCAGTTCATTCCCGCTCAACTGAAGGTCCTGGAATACTGGCAGGAAAAGCCGTGTTCGAGCAAGATGGTGAAGAGCGCATCCTGGCAGCCACCCGCCCGGTTCATCCGCTGGGCAAGTGCACCGCCACGACCTCTTTGCTGGCTTACATCATCACCTCAAAATACGCCGATGGCCTGCCGCTGTACCGCCTGGAACATATGCTCAAGCGTCTTGGGCATGAGGTCAGCCGTACCAACATGGCGCACTGGGTCATCAGGCTGGACGACGTGTTCAAACCTTTGATCCATCTGATGCGGGAGGTTCAGAACAGCAGTGACTATCTGCAAGCCGATGAAACCCGGATACAGGTGTTGAAAGAGGACGGCAAAACAGCCCAATCGGACAAATGGATGTGGGTCACCCGCGGTGGTCCACCAAATCAATCGTCGGTGTTGTTTGATTACGATCCGTCCCGTGCCGGCAGCGTTCCTGTGTGTCTGCTTGACGACTTTAAGGGCATCCTGCAGGCCGATGGCTATTCGGGTTACGGCAAGGTGTGTCGAGATAACGGCATCACTCGGATCGGTTGTTGGGATCATTATTCCAAGTCGATTTTTATCCGGAGTGTAGCCTGAAAATCCCAGTGTTCATGCGGCCGGGGGCGGTCTTTTGACGGGATAAAATTACCAACTTCTACAGCGATGTCAAGAAGGCGAGCAAGTCAGCGCTTGGTTGCCACGGCTTTGCATTTGTCGGTTCGATACCGGCGCGTTTCCAGAAGGCTTCGAGTGCTTCTCGTTTCATCTGAAAATTGGTGGTGAGGTAGCGACTGGTGGTGGCGATACTGGCGTGACCGAGATAATCGCGGATGACGGTAACGTCGACACCAGACTGCAACAGTGCGACCGCGCAACTGTGGCGAAGCACATGCGGGGTGATTTTTCGGCGCTGTAAGGTAGGGGCTGTCGGGATCGCGGCGACCACATATTTTTGAAGCAGATAGGCCGCGCCGTCGCGCGTCAATGGCTGGCCCTGTCGATTCACAAAGACAAATGCCCCTGGCGCGCCGCCGCGTACTGTAGGCAGGCGCTTACTATAAACTATCTCGATGCGGCATCATCAGGCATGGGGATGCCCTTGAAACAAGCAATCTTACGGGATTCCTAATGCTAGAACGCAGACAGATATTCTTCTCCACTACTATAACCCTGTTTATTTTCGTAAGCTCTATGGCGCGGGGGGAAACGTGCCTCGCCCCGGAACGACCCTTCGTTCCAAGCGATCGTCACGCCGCTCGAGAGTATGCCGATTTGATCCGGAAGGATTTCGAGAACTATATTTCGGACATGCAGAACTACTTTCAATGCATGGAGGGTGAGCGATCACGCGCCTTCCCGGAGGCGCAGGAAGTAAGCCAGAAATACGGTCAATTCATCCAGTTCGTGCAAGAGTGACACTTTCGGCAACAAGTTGCGGATCAAGCCGCGCTAAAGTCCGATGACTAATTTGCAAATTCTTAGTGAAATGTGCTCGATATTCATTGGTTTTGGTCATAGCGGCTGTCAGGCGGGAAGACCTTGACGTGAGTGCAGGCTGCGACTGGCATGATTGATCTTACTTATACGCATCAACCGCTAACTCAACGACGACATCGACGTGCTCGCTGCACTGCACCCGTCCAACGAGAATGTCTGCAACGTCCCACCACCCCGCATCGCTTACATCGTCGGCAGCGGCAGGCTCGCCGGAGACATATTCACAGAGCACGGCTGCAAGCAGGAAGTGGAATGTGATCGCACCAGCGCCGTCACGCACAATGATATCCACGTTTGTGAGATAGTGGAGCGGCCGGGCGATCACGCCCGTCTCTTCGCGCAACTCACGCGCGGCCGCTTCCAGTGCTGTTTCGCCAAAGTCTACATGCCCGCCAGGGAACCCCCAAAGCCCGGCATCAGGTTCGTTACGTCGCCGGACGAGCAAAATGCGACCGTCGCTAACCACCACGGCAAGGGCTGCAAGACGAGGGGACGCGGTCACGATGAAACCTTCCTTCTGGTCGTGGCTTGGGCTCCGCCGAAGGCAGCAATAAGCGCACCTAAAATATAAATAGCCAAGACCTTCATAGTGGCGGTCGCGTAGCCTACACGACCTTCGACGAACTGAAGGACAAAGACGGCCAGCGGCCCCAAGGCAGTGATCGTGGCAAGGGTTCCGGTAGAGAGCATGGAAATCGCCTTTTGCATGGCAAATACCGGGAACGCGATAACTATGAGACCCACAAGGACCACCACGGCCAAGTTTTGTGTATCCACAGCTCCTTTGGCGTCGATCCCCAAGCCGATAGCGCAGAGTGAGAAAATTATATAGAGTGGAAATCGAAGTCCATACTGCGCAATCGGGGCGATCCCGAGCCGGTCAAGGCGGTGACCGTAGATCATCATCACCGCAAGACTGATAGCGGCGGTGGGGAGCCCGCCTCGCACAAACCCGGAGCGACCTAGTATGGTGATCGCCCAGAGATAAATCACACCTAATCCGATAACGGCCAGACCTATTTTTTCAATGCCGTTGTGTGGAGTTGTGGCCTCTGGGACGCCAAGACGAGAGGCGGCCACGATAGAAAGTGGAATCAGCCCGGAAAACACCATGAAAACTACCGCTGGTTCGATCATCTGGAGGGCGAAGAAATAGGCAATCCACACTATGGTCGTTGAGAAGCTCAGGCCGAGGAGGCTTCTCCGCTTCGACCAGGCGATGTTGAGTTGATCCGGTGTCCGCAATTGGGCCCAAGCGAGCGTGGCAGCAGAGGTTGTGCCAAAGACTAACGCTCCGATAACGAATGAGTCATGGGCCTGAAATATACCGCCGAAAAAGACCGCCTGAATGGCCTCCAGTCCGACAAAAAAGATGGCCCAGAAGAGCCCAATGCGCAGTCTACTCATGCGGTTCTCCTGACGCACCAGACTGACCGTGCTGTCGAGTATGATTCCGGCTTGCTACACTGGCATTACCCAGATCAGCTTGGAGGTTCCGGGAACATGCGTCCCCATCTCAGCTACGACGTTACGCAGCACCCTGTAATATTATAAGACCAACATTTCCATATAGAAAAAGCAAGGCGCAGTTGCCTTTATCTACCTCCGGCGAGCCATTATAAGAGCCTGGCTCAGATCAGCCCTAACTCCAGCCGCGCTTCCTCCTCCAGGTTGTCGTAGCTCCAGGGCGGATCAAACACCACATCCACCTTGCCGTCTTTGACATTCGGAACCTGCAATAGCTTGTCTTTCACGTCGCCGGCAATAATGGTGCCCATTCCACAACCCGCCGACGTCAGGGTCATTTCAACAAATACAAAATGCTTGTCCTGGTCAATATCCAGTTTATAGATGAGACCCAGACCGACGACATTCACCGGAATTTCCGGGTCATAGACCAGTCGCATCGCATCCCAGCATTGCTGATCACTGATTTGCCCATCCTCAGGGGGTTCGAACACGATGGCGTCTGACTGAAAGCCCAGCTTCTGGGTGACTTCTGGGGACAGTCGATACAGATTGCCCTGGTAGTTAACGGTGTAGCTGCCGCCGAGCGCCTGGGTTATCGAGACAGACGCTCCCTGCGTAAGCGTGACAGACTCACCGGAGGGCACCTTTAGGGCACTGCAGTCTTCTGACAAAACGAATGTTTTGGGCGGTTTTGCCGGTTTTTTCGAGTTCGGTGCCTTGATCGTTGGGGTCTGAAGACCATCCTCTTCATCAAGGCCGATCTGCATGTCCTGGAGATAGGGCACGCTTGCCGCTTCGAAATAGAGGATCAGGTCACCAAACTCTTTTCTGACATCCTTGGCTGACTCTTCGCCGGGCGGGCAGAAGGCCAGGCAGGTCTGGGCATTCTGAGTGCCACCCTTCTCCATATAAACACGCACCGTCATTCCAGGCACTTCCTGCTTTGCAAGCAAGGACATCAGGAAATCATTGGCTTCTGGTGTTATTTCAGCATTAATGTTCACGAGCTATACCCCCCATGTTCTGCGTTTTTCACGACTGCGCTTGAGCTGGTTGCAAGTCATCGTTATTTCCTTAGGCACTGTGAAAATAAGGGAAGCTCTTGCATGCCTTATCGAGCCTCGTTTGATGTCGATCAGGAAACGGTGAAACTTTCGCCGCAACCGCATTCAGCAGTGGCATTGGGATTGCGGAACTGGAACACGGAGTTCACGCCTTCCGTCACAAAATCGATCTCGATACCGTTGACCAGCGCCATGTGCTCTTCTCTGACATAAACATCCACACCGTCGATGTGGAAGATCTTGTCATCCGCTGCGGCATCTTCGACCCATTGGGTTTCATATTTGAACCCGGAGCAACCGCTCTTCCGAATGGCCAGGCGGATGCCTTTGGCTTCCGGTTGCTTGTCTACTTGTTTACGCACATGTGTGACCGCACTTGGCGTCATGGTGACGGCAACGGTTGGTGTGAATACTTCGGCTGTCATGGTTCTACCTCCATCAGGCAAAAAGACGCTGGATTTTCTGCAGGGCAGTGAATAACTGCTCAGGCCTCTTGAAACGTTTGATTGAAAAAGTCATTCAGCCGAAGCTGCACTGCTTCGCGAACCGCCTCAACGGGAATCTGTTCAACCAGTTCGTTGATAAACGCGATGGTCAGCAGCGTGTTGGCTTCGCGACGACCGATGCCACGGGAAACCAGATAGAACAACGAGGTTTTATCAAGCTGGCCAATAGTGGCACCGTGGGCGCATTTTACGTCGTCGGCGTAGATTTCCAGCTCAGGCTTGGTGTCGATCTCCGCGCCGGTTGAGAGCAACAGGTTCTTGTTGTTCATATTAGCGTTGGATTTCTGGGCACCCTGATGAATATGGATGCGCCCATTGAAAATCGCATGAGACTGGTCGGCAGCGATGTTGCGATAGGTCTCTTCACTGTCGCAATGGGCTGCTATGTGCTCGATTGACGTATGGTTGTCGTAGTGCTGATTGCCCTGAGTGACCACCACACCATTCAATTTGCACTCGGCGCCTTCGCCTTCGAGACGTACCTGCAAATCGTGCCGACGCAGCGGGCCGCCAAAGCCGACGCAGTGGTTTTCAAAACGCGAGCTGGCCGCCTGGCGAACACCCGTTGCACCGATGTGCTGAACGCTTTCGCCTTCCAGGGTCAGCCTCACGCCGGTTATCTGGGCACCTTCCGCCAGCACAAATTCGGTGACCGTGTTGACCATCACCGGCTCACTGCCGGTAGACATGTACTCTTCTACCAGAGTCATCTGGCTGTGCCTTGCCGCATCGACATAAATACGCGGATAGGCAGAACCTGCCGCCGAAGCGTTGACTTCGTGGATGATGAACAGCGGCTGGTCGAGCACGGCTTCCTTGTCCAGCTGGATAAACAGGCCATCTTCAAACCGGGCGGAGTTCAGCCGGGCCATCTGCACGGCCTGGCTGTCCAGTGTGTTGTCCAGGCGCTCTGCCAGCGCAGCAGCGCTTTGGTCGTCAAGGTCGCAGAAGCGCTGAATACGAATGCCGTTAAGATCCGGAAAGTCGCTGGCTTCCGGCACCATGACGCCGTTGCGAAAAACCACGCGGTAGCCAGGCATCAACAAGCTGGAGCCTTCCTTGCCAAGGAATGGCAGGGAAACGGCAAGCTCATCCGACAGCTTCAGGTGGCGGCTGGAATACTTCCAGTTCTCGGTTTTACGGGTCGGCAATGGCATATCCACCAGAGCCGTGCCCCTTTGTTTGCGCAATTCGAGCAAAGGCCCGGGCAGATAGCGGCCGGCCGGCTCAAGAAAGGCGCGGGAAAGCGTTGGTGCTGACTTCATTCGATGGCCTCCGTTAACCGGCTGGGGAGCTGGCTGTGGCTTCTTTGTCTTTCACGTTGAGCCAGCCATAACCGCGCTCTTCAAGCTCATGGGCCAGCTCGCGACCGCCGGATTTGACGATTTTGCCACCGGCCAGAACGTGAACATAGTCCGGCACAATGTGGTTCAGCAGGCGCTGGTAGTGAGTCACCATCAAGATGGCTCGATCTTTAGCGCGCAGTGCGTTAACACCGTCCGAAACCACGTGCAGCGCATCGATGTCCAGCCCGGAATCGGTTTCGTCCAGAATGGCCAGCTTGGGCTGAAGCAGCAGCGCCTGCAGAATTTCGTTGCGCTTCTTCTCGCCACCGGAGAAGCCCTCGTTTACGCCGCGCTTAAGGAAGGCCGGGTCCAGATCGACTTGCTTGGAGACGTCCTTCGCATGCTTCATAAACTCAGCCGCGTTCATCTCCGGCTCGCCACGGTGGGCGCGCATGGCATTGACGGCGGTACGCAGGAACTGCAGATTGCTGACGCCTGGAATCTCTACCGGGTACTGAAACGCCAGGAAAACGCCTTTACGGGCCCGTTCTTCGGTTTTAAGGTCCAGCAGGTTTTCACCGTTGAGCGTCACTTCACCCTCGGTGACTTCAAAGGTTTCACTGCCTGCCAGCACCTGTGACAGGGTGCTTTTACCTGAGCCATTGGGACCCATAATGGCGTGGACTTCCCCGGCTTTGACTTCCAGATTGATGCCCTTGAGAATTTCTTCGCCCCCAACGGACGCGTGCAGGTTTTTGATGTTCAACATGTATTGGCTTCTCTCTTTTCTGAAATCTGTCATCTGAAATTCTGTATCTAACCGACCGAGCCTTCCAGGCTCACCTCAAGCAATTTGCCAGCTTCAACGGCAAACTCCATCGGCAGTTCCTTGAACACCTCTTTACAGAAGCCGTTCACGATCATGGACACGGCCTGTTCAGGGTCGATGCCGCGCTGGCGACACAGAAACATTTGTTCGTCGCTGACCTTGGAGGTCGTGGCTTCGTGCTCGACAATGCCCGATTTATTTTTGCTCTCGATGTACGGAAAGGTATGCGCACCGCAGCGGTCGCCAATCAGCAGCGAATCACACTGGGTAAAGTTGCGTGCGCCCTCTGCGCCGGGGCCAAACTTCACCAGGCCACGATAGACATTGGAGCTTTTACCAGCGGAAATCCCTTTGGCGATGATGGTGCTGGACGTGTTTTTGCCCAGGTGGATCATCTTGGTGCCAGTGTCGGCCTGCTGGTAATTGTTGGTCAGCGCCACGGAGTAGAATTCGCCAACGCTGTTATCGCCCCGAAGGACGCAGCTAGGATACTTCCAAGTAACGGCAGAGCCGGTTTCGACCTGAGTCCAGGAAATCTTGGAGTTTTTGCCGAGGGCAGCGCCACGTTTGGTGACGAAGTTGAAGATGCCGCCCTTGCCGTTTTCATCGCCCGGATACCAGTTCTGGACGGTGGAGTACTTGATCTGGGCGTCGTCCAGGGCCACCAGTTCGACCACCGCTGCGTGGAGCTGATTTTCGTCGCGCACAGGAGCGGTGCAGCCTTCCAGATAGCTGACGTGGCTGCTGTCTTCGGCGATGATCAGGGTGCGTTCGAACTGCCCAGTGTTGGCTGCGTTGATGCGGAAATACGTGGACAGCTCCATGGGGCAACGCACGCCTTTCGGTATGTACACGAAGGTGCCGTCGGAGAAGACCGCAGAGTTCAGGCCTGCAAAGAAGTTGTCACCCGCCGGAACCACAGAGCCCAGATATTTTCTGACCAGCTCCGGGTGCTCTTGAATGGCCTCGGACATGGAGCAGAAAATCACGCCCGCTTTGGCCAGTGGCTCTTTGAACGTTGTCGCGATTGAAACTGAGTCAAACACGGCATCGACCGCCACGCCTGCCAGCTGTTCACGCTCGTGCAGGGGAATGCCCAGTTTTTCGTAGGTTTTAAGCAGCTCCGGGTCCACTTCGTCCAGGCTCTGGAGCATGTCTTCTTTGCGTTTGGGCGCGGAATAATAGGAAATTGAGTTGAAGTCAATTTTTGGGTAACCCACGTGCGCCCAGTTCGGCTCTTCCATTTCCAGCCAGCGACGATAGGCCTTCAGCCGCCACTCAAGCATCCATTGTGGCTCTTCCTTGATGCCGGAAAGGCGGGCAATCACGTCTTCGTTCAGTCCGGGTTCGAACGTGTCGGACTCGATATCAGTCACGAAACCGTGCTCGTATTCCCGCTTGACCAGCTCGTTCACTTCTTTATCGGTAGTCGCCATTATCGTCGCTCCGTATCTCTCATTGAAGGCTCCAAGAGCCTTGTTTTTTCTGCGGTTTTCATTTAATACCCAAGGTCATCATCGCTTTCTTCCTGATGTCTGGTAAGCGCGCCCATATCGCTTTTTTCCTTAATTAGTGTCGGAACGATGCTAAATGTGGATAACGAATTTGTCAATATAGTATCGAAACGCTATCGTATTGGCCGTGACCTCATTACGGTCTGAATATTGAAGAGGTGACCTATTAAAGGTGTTCAGGGCCTCACACCCTTTAGGAATACGGCAATACTATGGTATCGCTCCGAAACTACAATATTGTTAAGATAATTTTTAAACGCTATTATGTAAGACTGATTAAGGAGCTTGAAATTAGACGCCACCAAATTAAGTATGATCGAGGAGCTGGAAATGAACGGTCGCGCTAATGCGGAGTTGGTCTTTCACTTGGGGCGCATAGCGTCCGGCGAGGGTCTCGCGGAGGGGCTGACGGCAGCCCAATGGGCGGCGCTCAGATACTTCGCGCAGGCCAACCGTTTCTCGCAAACGCCGTCCGCCTTCGCCGCGTTCCATGCCACAACCCGGGGTACGGCGTCACAGACAATCAAAAGCCTCGAAACCCAAGGCTATCTGACACGCATGCGGTCAGAGGACGACAGGCGCAGTGTCCGGCTAGTTCTGACCGAGAAAGCCCGGGGCATTCTCGCGAATGACCCCTTCGAATCCCTGGTCCGTGCTGCGGAATCTCTACCCCCCAGCGTCCAAGGCCACTTCGCCAGTGCGTTGCAACGCTTGCTCGGTCAGGTGACGCAAGAGAGATGTAAACCTCGCTTCGGCGTCTGCACGTCGTGTCAACATCTGGAAAGCGACGGCTGCAGCCAGGACGGACAGGCGCCCTATGCGTGCGGTTTCATGAGCGCGCCCCTGTTTTTGGAAGAACTCGACGGAGTCTGCATCAACTTCATCCAGAGCAAACCCGTAACGGTGAAGGGTTCTGTCACCGGAGCCGAACAGCGATGAGTCCTGTTCTGCATCAGCGTTTGCCCTCGTCAGGACCGTGTCATGACTGATACAGCTTCACTGAAGCCCGTTAAGGAATATAATGAATTCCAAACCGAAATTCTTGTCCACCACCGCCACGGTGGATAAACGCGCCATTCTGCCGCTGCCCGATTCCCGCAACATCCATGAGGAGTGCGCTGTGGAGCACAAACATGACATCGAAGCCGAAATCCAACACGCCCAGCAATACGGCCTTTACAACCCCGCCAACGAGCATGATGCCTGCGGTATCGGTTTTATCGCCCATATTAAAGGCCATAAAAGTCATTCGATCGTTAAGCAAGGCTTGCTCATCTTAAAGAATCTCGCCCATCGCGGCGCGGTCGGTGCAGACAAGTTGATGGGCGACGGCGCGGGCATTCTGATTCAGCTGCCGGATCAGTACTATCGCGAAGAGATGGCAAAGCAGGGTGTCGAACTGCCGCCGCTAGGAGAATATGGCGTAGGCATGATTTTTTTGCCGAAAGATAATGCATCTCGCATCGCGTGTGAGCAAGAGATAGAACGTGCGGTGCGCGCCGAAGGCCAGGTCGTGCTGGGTTGGCGCAACGTGCCGATCGACACGGAGATGCCAATGTCGCCGAGCGTGCGTGAAAAAGAGCCGGTGATCCGCCAGATCTACATAGGTCGCGGTCCAGACATCATGGTCAGCGAGGCGCTGGAACGTAAACTGTACGTGATTCGCAAGTCTGCGAGTCATGCGATACAGGCGCTAAATTTGCGCCACGGCAAAGAGTTTTTCGTCCCTTCGATGTCGGCCCGTACCATTGTCTACAAGGGTTTACTGCTGGCAGATCAAGTCGGCGTCTATTACAAAGACTTACAGGATGGGCGCTGCGTTTCCGCATTGGCACTGGTGCATCAACGCTTCTCGACCAATACCTTTCCGGAATGGCCGCTGGCTCACCCTTATCGCCTAATCGCCCACAACGGCGAGATCAATACGGTCAAGGGTAATGTCAACTGGATGCGTGCGCGTGAAGGCATAATGAAATCCGCCGTGCTAGGCGACGATTTGCAAAAATTATTCCCGCTGATTGACGAAGGCCAATCGGACACTGCGTGCTTCGATGACGCGCTTGAACTGCTGCTGATGGCCGGCTATCCGATCGCGCAAGCGATGATGATGATGATCCCCGAAGCCTGGGAAAATCATACCTTGATGGACGACAACCGCCGCGCTTTCTACGAATATCACGCCGCGATGATGGAGCCGTGGGATGGCCCCGCCGCGATGGCGTTCACCGATGGTCGTTACATCGGTGGCACGCTGGATCGCAACGGTTTGCGTCCCGCGCGTTATATCGTAACCGATGACGACTTGGTGGTAATGGCATCCGAATCCGGCGTGCTGCCGATTCCCGAATCCAGAATCATCAAGAAATGGCGCCTGCAACCCGGCAAGATGTTCCTGATTGACCTCGAAGCCGGGCGCATCATCGATGACCAGGAAATCAAAGATACCTACGCCAACGCCAAGCCTTACAAAGCGTGGATCAATTCTGTGCGTATTAATCTGCACGACATTAAGCTTCACGAAATCACGCTCGACGACATCAAGACGCAAACATCGGCAGCAAAAACCAGCGCATCCTTGCTCGACTGTCAGCAGGCATTCGGCTACACACAAGAAGATATCAAGGTACTGATGTCGCCGATGGCGCTGAATGCCGAAGAAGCGACGGGCTCAATGGGCAACGACTCGCCGCCGGCAGTGATGTCTAACAAGCTCAAACCGCTGTATCACTACTTCAAGCAGATGTTCGCGCAAGTGACCAACCCGCCGATCGATCCGATCCGCGAAGCGATGGTGATGTCGCTGGTGTCCTTCATCGGCCCCAGGCCGAACCTGCTCGACGCCAATAACATCAATCCGCCGATGCGCTTGGAAGTATCGGAGCCGATTCTGGACTATTCAGACATCGCCAAACTGCGCAACATCAGCGCCCACACCAGCGGTAAGTTCAAATCCCACGAACTGAATATTTGCTATCCGGTGGCCTGGGGTAAAGAAGGCATGGAAGTGAGCCTGGCATCGGTGTGTGCGCAAGCGGTGGATGCGGTCAAATCAGGCCACAACATCCTGATCGTGTCCGACCGCAAGGTGGACGCCGAGCAAGTAGCGATCCCGGCCTTGCTCGCGACGTCGGCAATCCATTTGCATCTGGTTAGCACGGGTTTTCGCACGTCGACCGGCTTGGTGGTGGAAACCGGTTCTGCCCGTGAAACGCATCATTTCGCGCTGCTCGCGGGGTTCGGCGCAGAAGCCATCCACCCGTATCTGGCAATGGATACGTTGGCGGAAATGGCTAAGAGATTACCCGGTGATTTGTCGCCGGAAAAAGCCATCCAGAATTTCCAGAAAGCGCTCGCCAAGGGTTTGTTGAAGGTGATGTCGAAAATGGGCATATCGACTTACATGTCGTACTGCGGCGCGCAGGTTTTCGAAGCGATCGGCTTGAATAAATCGCTTATAGACAAATATTTCAAAGGCACTGCATCCAATATCGAAGGCATCGGCGTAGTCGAAGTGGCAGAAGAGGCGTTGCGTCTGCACCAGCAAGCCTTCGGCAACGACCCGGTACTGGCGCATGCGCTCGATGCCGGTGGCGAATACGCGTTTCGCGTGCGCGGCGAAGAGCACATGTGGACGCCGGATGCGATTGCCAAGCTGCAGCATTCGACCCGATCCAACAATTTCAGCACCTACCAAGAGTATGCGCAGATCATCAACGACCAAAGCAAGCGGCACATGACCCTGCGCGGTTTGTTTGAATTCAAGCTGGACCCGTCCAAGGCGATTGCGTTGGATGAAGTCGAGCCGGCGAAAGAAATCGTCAAGCGCTTCGCCACCGGCGCAATGTCCCTTGGCTCGATCAGCACCGAAGCGCACGCCACGCTGGCGGTCGCGATGAACCGCATCGGCGGCAAGTCCAACACCGGCGAAGGCGGTGAAGATCCGAGCCGTTATCGCCAGGAGATGAAAGGCATCCCGATCAAGCAGGGCGAGACCATGGCATCCGTCATCGGCCGTGACCAGATTGAAGCCGATATTGCCTTGCAAGATGGCGATTCGGTGCGTTCCAGAATCAAGCAAGTCGCGGCGGGCCGCTTCGGCGTGACAGCAGCATATTTGGATTCCGCTGATCAAATCCAGGTCAAGATGGCGCAAGGCGCCAAGCCGGGAGAAGGTGGGCAGTTGCCAGGCTACAAGGTGTCTGAATATATCGCAAAATTGCGTTTCTCAGTGCCGGGCGTAGGCTTGATTTCGCCGCCGCCGCATCATGATATTTATTCGATCGAAGACTTGGCACAGCTGATTCATGATTTGAAAAATGTAAACCCAAGCGCGTCGATCTCCATCAAGTTGGTGTCCGAAGTCGGCGTTGGCACGGTCGCGGTCGGCGTCACCAAGGCCAAGGCCGATCACGTGGTGATCGCCGGTCATGACGGCGGCACCGGCGCCACGCCGTTGTCTTCACTCAAACATGCGGGAACACCGTGGGAATTGGGCTTGGCCGAAACCCAGCAAACACTGGTACTGAACGGTTTGCGTGGCCGCATCCGGGTACAAGCCGATGGCCAAATGAAAACCGGCCGAGATATCGTGATCGCCGCCATGTTAGGCGCGGACGAGATCGGTTTTGCGACCGCGCCGCTGGTGGTTGAAGGCTGCATTATGTTGCGCAAATGCCACCTCAATACTTGCTCGGTCGGCATCGCGACACAAGACCCGGTGCTACGCGCCAAGTTCTCCGGTAAGCCGGAACACGTGGTCAACTATTTCTTCTTCGTCGCCGAGGAAGCACGGCAGTTGATGGCGCAACTAGGCGTCCGCACGTTTGATGACTTGATCGGTCGCGTCGACTTGCTCGACAAGTCGAAAGCGATTACGCACTGGAAAGCCAAGGGGCTTGATTTCAGCAAGATTTTCTATCAGCCGGAAGTACCTGCTTCCGTACCTCGTTATCACGCGGAGGAGCAAGACCACGGCTTGGAAAAAGCACTCGACCATAAGCTGATCGCGCAAGCGAAAGCAGCGCTCGAAAAAGGCGAAAAAGTCTCGTTCACTTTGCCGATCAGGAACCTCAATCGCACGGTCGGCACCCTGCTGTCTGGCATCGTTGCAAAAAAATACGGTCACGAAGGCTTGCCCGACGACACTATCCACATCCAGTTGTTAGGGACCGCAGGCCAATCGGCCGGCGCGTTTCTGGCACACGGCATCACGCTAGATCTAGTCGGCGAAGGCAATGATTACGTCGGCAAAGGTTTGTCGGGCGGGCGCATTATCGTCCGTCCGAATACAGAGTTTCCCGGTTCAGCAGACGACAACATTATCATCGGCAATACCGTGTTATACGGCGCGATTGCCGGCGAGGCATTTTTTAACGGCGTCGCCGGCGAGCGCTTTGCGGTGCGCAATTCCGGCGCCATCACAGTGGTTGAAGGCGTCGGCGACCATGGTTGCGAATACATGACTGGCGGCACAGTGGTGGTGTTCGGAGAAACCGGCCGTAACTTTGCCGCCGGCATGTCGGGCGGTATTGCTTACGTGTGGGACCCTGACGGTGATTTCGCCAAAAAATGCAATATGGCGATGGTCACGCTGGAACCTGTCCTCGCCCACGCCGAGCAAGAAGCGAACGTCGATCGCTCGATCTGGCATAGCCAGCTGCGCGGCGATCAAAGTGAGACTGACGAGGTGATTCTAAAGCGCCTGATTGAGCGCCATTTCAAGGTCACCGGCAGCACGCGCGCGCGCAATTTGCTGGATGACTGGTCCAGTGGCCGCAACAAATTTATAAAAGTCTTTCCGAACGACTACAAGCGCGCACTAGGTGAGATGAATATGGCGCGAGTGGCTATTCGGCAGAAAGAAAAAAACGCAACATAAGCTTGCTTCGCCAGGGCCTTCCTCCTCCGGGGGAAGGCCAGGATGGGTGATTCGACCCCGAACCCTCTCCCTGGCAGGGAGAGTTAGATAAGACAGAGGTAGGCAATGGGTAAAACAACCGGCTTTATGGAATTTCAGCGTCAGAAAGAATCGTATTTACCGGCCGCTTCACGCGTCAAGAACTATAAAGAGTTCATCCTGCCGTTGAAAGATGTACAAGCGAAAACAGAGGGTGCGCGCTGTATGGATTGCGGCACCCCGTTTTGCATGACCGGTTGCCCGGTTAACAACATCATCCCCGACTGGAACGACCTGGTTTATAGCGGCAATTATCGCGAAGCGTTAGAGACGCTGCATTCGACTAACAACTTCCCCGAATTCACCGGCCGCATCTGCCCCGCACCGTGCGAATCTGCCTGTGTGCTTGCCATCAACAACGATGCGGTTGGCATCAAATCAATCGAGCATTTCATCATCGATAAGGGCTGGGAAAACGGTTGGGTTATGCCGCAACCAGCAGCCTTCAAAACAGGTAAAAAAATTGCTGTGGTTGGATCCGGCCCTGCTGGTCTGGCTGCAGCCCAGCAGCTCGCGCGTGTCGGTCACGATGTGATTGTGTTCGAAAAAAACGATCGGATTGGCGGTTTGCTGCGTTACGGCATTCCGGGCTTCAAGATGGAAAAGTCGCATATCGACCGCCGCATCGAGCAGATGGAAGCCGAAGGCGTGCACTTCCGTACCAGTGTGTTGATCGGCGAAGATTTTCCGTCAAACATCATTAACTGGACTAAAGAAACCATCTCGCCTAAGCAACTCGATCAAGAATTCGATGCCATCATCCTTGCTGGCGGTGCTGAGTTGCCGCGCGACCTGCCGGTGCCTGGCCGTGAGCTGAAAGGCGTCCATTTTGCAATGGAATTCCTTCCGCAGCAAAATCAGGTGGATGCAGGTGACAAGCTCAACAACCAGATCATGGCTAACGGTAAGCACGTCGTCGTTATCGGAGGTGGCGATACCGGATCAGACTGCGTAGGCACATGCAACCGCCATAGCGCAGCCAGCTTGGCGCAATTTGAGCTGATGCCGCAACCGCCGGAACAAGAGGATAAGCCGTTGGTATGGCCGTACTGGCCGATCAAGTTGCGTACCTCCTCGTCACAAGAAGAGGGTTGCGACCGGGATTGGGCGGTTGCGACCAAGCGTTTCGAAGGGAAGGGCGGCAAGGTCGAGAAGCTGATTGCAGTCCGCGTCGAATGGATAGACGGCAAGATGCAGGAGGTGCCAAATTCCGAATTCGAAATGAAAGCGGATTTGGTATTGCTGGCGATGGGTTTTGTGTCGCCAGTGACGCAAGTGCTGGAAGCGTTCGCTGTCGAAAAAGATAGGCGCGGCAACGTCAAAGCAACCACCGATGGCGACGGTTGCTACCAGACTTCGGTCGACAAAATATTTGCCGCGGGGGACATGCGGCGCGGCCAGTCTCTGGTGGTATGGGCAATCCGTGAGGGTCGTCAGGCCGCGCGTGCGGCGGATGAGTTTTTGATGGGTGTCTCTGATTTGCCACGCTGAAAATTGGATTGTTACAAAATTTCTAGCTAAAAGCGACTACTCTACAAGGACTATTAGTAGCGCCGCAGTATTGGGCGCAGGAGATGCAATGTTAACTTTATGTAATCCCGTAATCTTATCAATGTTGGGAGAAGAATCATGAGTATGAACGTCACGCAGAAGTTGATTCAGTCGCATTTGATGGACGGCGACATGACGCCCGGCGAGGAGATCGGGATCCGCATTGACCAGACGCTCACCCAAGACGCCACCGGCACGCTGGTGATGCTGGAGCTGGAGGCGATGGGCCTGGACCGGGTGAAGACTGAGGTCAGCGTCCAGTACGTTGACCACAACATCATCCAGGAGGACTTCAAAAACCCCGACGATCATCTTTTTCTGCGCAGCGCCTGCCAGCGCTTCGGTGTGTGGTACTCGCGACCTGGTAACGGGGTGAGTCATCCGTGCCACCAGGAAAATTTCGGCAAGCCGGGCAAGACGCTGCTCGGCTCTGACAGTCACACGCCGGCCGCCGGCGCCATTGGCATGCTGGGCATCGGCGCTGGTGGGCTGGAAGTGGCTCTGGCAATGGCGGGCGAACCGTTCTTCACACGTATGCCGCTGATCTGGGGCGTGAAGCTCACCGGCAGCTTGCCGGACTGGGTGAGCGCCAAGGACGTGATCCTGGAGATGTTGCGCCGCCACGGCGTCGACGGCGGAGTGGGCCGGATCGTCGAGTACTACGGGCCGGGGCTGGCCACGCTGAGTGCGATGGATCGGCACGTGATCGCCAACATGGGCGCCGAGCTTGGCGCGACCACCACCGTTTTCCCTTCCGATCTGGAGGTGCGCCGTTTCCTGCGCGCTTGGCAGCGAGAAGAGGATTGGGTCGAGTTGGCCGCGGATACGGATGCGACCTACGATGTTCACGAAGAGATTGATTTGTCCAGCCTGGTGCCGCTGATCGCCATGCCGTCCAGCCCTGGGAACGTGCGCCCGGTCAGCGAGGTCGCTGGCGAGCGGATCTACCAGACCTACATCGGCTCGTCGGCCAATCCCGGCTACCGCGACTTCGCCGTTTCTGCGCTGATGGTGCAGGGTCGCAAAGTGAACGACCGCGTGTCGTTTGACATCAATCCCACGTCCCGAGCGCAGCTCGAAACCCTGGTGCGCGACGGGCACGTAGCCCACTTGCTGCACGCCGGCGCGCGGCTGCACCAGGCTGGCTGCAACGGCTGCATTGGCATGGGTCAAGCGCCGGCCACAAACGAGATCTCTCTGCGCACGGTGCCGCGCAACTTTCCTGGCCGTTCAGGCACCCGCGAGGACAAGGTGTGTCTGGTCAGTCCGGAGACCGCCACGGCGTCCGCGCTCACCGGCGTGATCACCGACCCGCGCACACTGGGCATCCCCTATCCACGCATCGCGGACCCGGACCACCCGATTATCAACCGCGCGATGTTCATGCCGCCGTTGCCGCTTGAGGAGGCGCAGCAATTGGACCTCGTGAAGGGCCCGAACATCGCTTCGCTGCCGAACTTCGAGCCGCTGCCTGATGAGATGGAAGTGTCGGTTCTGCTCAAGGTGGCGGACGATATTTCCACCGATGAGATCATGCCACCCGGCTTGCGGGTGCTGCCGTTTCGCAGCAACATTCCCAAGATCGCCGAGTTCTCCTTTGACCGACTCGATCCCACCTACGCCGCGCGAGCCAAGCAGCTGCCCGGTCACGTGGTGGTGGGTGGTAGCAATTATGGTCAAGGATCGAGTCGAGAGCACGCTGCACTAGGCCCTCAGTATCTCGGGCTGCGCGCGGTTCTAGCCAAGGATTTTGCGCGGATCCACGCGCAAAACCTGATCAACTTCGGTGTGCTGCCGCTTATCTTCGTCGATCATGCGGATTACGACGGCATTCAGGCCGGCGACGTGCTGCGCCTGACCAATCTGCGCCGCGTGCTGACAGAGGGAGGCGAACTGGTGGTCGAAAACGTCACGAGCCAGTACAAATTTCAGATGCGTCACACCATGTCGCCGCGACAAGTGCTGTTCTTGCTTCGCGGGGGGTTGATCAGCTGGATGAAAGAGCGCCTCTCCGCTTTACCCGAGTCTCGCGGTGCATGATGGGGTATGGGGCGCAATGCGCAAGTTCGGTATTGCCGATATCGAGCAGGTCGCGCTGCGCCTTGGCGGCGACGCCACCCACCGGTTTGACGATTTAGGGTCACGGCGGCGCTCAACGCTTACTCCGACTTTTAACGGTAACAGTGCCTCAGCGGCTCCGGCACTGTGCTGGTGTGCTTTCACATAGCGGCCATCAATGAAGACCCCGCGCGCTCAATAACTAAGTGCAACACCCTCTAATCGAGTACCGTGTTGCCATGGAAAAACACTATCATCACCTTAGTACCACCGACTGCGTTACGCTCATGTTCCTGAAGCGCCAGGGCCTAAGCCTTCGTGCCATTGCCAGTGAACTGAACCGTTCACCCAGCACCCTGAGCCGGGAATTGCAGCGGCGTACGGTTGAAGGCCGACTCTATGATGCCGAAGCAGCAGGACTCGCAGCGCGTTCAGCACGTTTGCTGTGCCGGCCCCGGCGCAAGTTGGTCGAGGGCACTGACCTCCATGAGGTGGTCGTCGACATGCTGCGAAACAAGTGGTCTCCTCAGCAAATCAGCGGCACACTGAAGGCTATGTCAGTGGTCTGGTGTTCCTGGCCAAGATGGACGGTGGCACCGCTACAGCGGCCGTTCAGGGCTTCAGTGCCGCGTTGAATCGGGTACCGCTGGAGATGCGCCAGACCTTCACTTACGACCAGGGTCGCGAGCTGGTGCGCCATGCTGAGATCACCCAAAAGACCGGCACGGCGATCTACTTTGCTGACCCACACAGCCCCTGGCAGCGAGCCATTAATGAGAACACCAATGGCTTGTTGCGGCAGTACATGCCCAAGGGAACCGACCTGTCTGTGTTCAGCCAGGATGAATTGGACGCTTTTGCCTTCCAGCTCAACACTCGGCCTAGAAAGCGGTTAGGCTTCAAACCACCGCTGGAAGTGTTTATGGATCTGATCAACCGTACCCAGGAAGCGCCATCTGGCGTTCATTAAACCGAGTGTTGCACTTGGAGTTGGAGACCGCCCTGTCTCAACGTTAAAGCAGGAGCACAGGGCATGAAAAACGTTTATCCCAGAAGTTTTTCGCACATCGGTATTTCAGTTCCCAACTTGGAAGCAGCCGTCAAATTCTATACGGAAGTTATGGGTTGGTATCTGATCATGGAACCGACCGAAATCGTTGAGGATGACAGCGCCATTGGTGAGATGTGCACCGAGGTATTTGGAGGAGGTTGGGGGAGTTTCCGTATTGCCCACCTATCGACGGGTGACCGGATTGGCGTCGAGATATTTCAATTCAAAAACCAGGTTAACCCAGAAGATAACTTTGAATACTGGAAAACCGGCATCTTCCATTTTTGCGTACAGGATCCGAACGTTGAAGAGCTGGCCGACCGCATCGTTGCCGCCGGTGGTAAGAAACGGATGGAGAAGCCGCGTTATTACTACCCGGGTGAGAAGCCTTATCGCATGATTTACATGGAAGACCCGTTTGGAAACATTGTGGAGATCTACAGCCACAGCTACGAGCTGATATACAGCGAAGGCGCATACTAAAGCAGTGTTGGTACCTTGACTGAAACTTCAATCCGTCAGAAGCCTTGTCTGCGCTTAATGATCTGGTCGGCAAGGGTCGTCAACTCCGATGCACAAAGGTCAGGGATGGGCACATTAGGTGCGGGCAGGTTAGCGTTGTAGGGGCGTGTGAGAAGCGCGCCCCGGCATCCGGTGGCCTGTGCGCCAATAGTATCCCACAAGTGACTGGCTACAAGGCACAGGTCTGAAGTCTCGACAGACAATTCCGCGGCGACCAGGCGATAAGTTTCTGGGGCAGGCTTGAATTTGCCTACGGTGCCGACACTGAAATTCCGTTCAAAAAAGCGACTTAATCCTGCTTTTTCAAGCGGGGTTGGTGAGGCGCTGCTGGCTGAGTTGGTCAGTGTCACCATCCGAAACCCGGCATCTTGAAGGCGGGTGAGGGCCGGTACAACGTCGGGATGTGCCGGCATTGAACTCATCCGTTCTTTCAGCTCCGCAACGTCTGCATCTGCAATACTCACCCGATGAATACTCGCCGTCATTCTCAGTGTTCCTACGCCAAGCTCGCCAAAGGGTGTAAAAAGGCCGGAAAGGGTCATTGTCTGGGAGTAGAGAACAAGCTGGGCGAACCATTCTCTAAGCACGCGCGGATCGCCGAAGATACGATCAAACAAAGGTTCGAGAGTAGTGATGTCGAGCAGTGTTTCGTTCACGTCGAATACGATTATCGAGGGGAAGGCTGCGTTTGGCATGGGGCATCCTCTTGCGGTTTCAGTGGCACAGGTGCATGTCGGAATGGTAGTTCAATTCAGGGACTGTAGCTGGACTTGAGTGATTGCTCAATATAAAATTGAGCAATCACTCAGATTCTATTGCCGTGTTGTATTGCGGCACCGATAACTGGAAATGACCATGGCTCGTGCAATGATTCATAATCGGCAGGATTCTCTGGAGCGTTATGCCAGCCTGGGGCTGGCTAATCTCGAGCGTACCTTGAGCTCCCACGACTCACCGCTGGCAGGATTGGCAGCCTATTTACGGGGGTTGGGTGGGCTTTGTGATCAGGAATTGCCAAGTCGTGCCTGCATGCTGGTAAAAAGTTTGCTGGAGCTGGGTGAGCGAGAACATGTCGCTCGGCGCAAGGCTGAAGATTTGCTGGCCGGTATGGAAAAGCGCTTCGTGGATCGTTTCTCCGACGCACAAAAGATGGGTGAGCTGGATAGCAGGCTTGATCCGGTTCGGCTCGGCCGTCGGTTACAGGCAGAGGTGATGGGGTTGCGAGCTTTTGCTCAGCGTGATGTGGGCAGCTCGGCCGTGCACGCCCTGGCAGAAGATATGGCGCTGTCACTGGAAGCACTGCGTATCGATGGTGTTACAGATACAGATACAGATACAGATGCAGATACGCACTGATATTCTGTGCGTATCTGCTTGCTCTCATTGCTTTAGTGAAGAGGGTGGGCTGTTTAAAGCTGCGGGGTCAGGCAGTTGATTCCGGCGTCAGTTTATCTTGCGTTCTCAGGTTGAAATCCGAGGCGTCGTGACGTTCGTGCAGTTGCTCTGAAAGCTCGCCCCTGGTGCGATTCACTATGCGGCCACGCTGAACAGCCGGGCGTTCAAGGATCTCTTTTGCCCAGCGGCGCAGGTTCTTGTAGCTCTCTACCTGTAGAAACTCGCCTGCATCGTAGGCCTCGCCCAGCACAAGATTGCCGTACCAAGGCCAGGTGGCGATATCCGCAATGGAGTATTCGTCTCCTCCCAAATAACGATGTTCAGCCAACTCCCTGTCCAGTACGTCCAATTGGCGCTTGACTTCCATGGTGAAGCGATTGATCGGGTATTCAAACTTTTCAGGTGCGTAAGCATAGAAGTGCCCGAAGCCACCTCCCAAGTAGGGAGCGGATCCTTGCAGCCAAAAAAGCCAGTTCATTACTTCAGTGCGTGCCGCAGCTTCTTTGGGGAGAAAACGCCCGAATTTCTCTGCCAGATAGAGGAGAATCGCACCACTTTCAAAGACTCGGCTGCCGTTTTCTGTATCAAGCAGTGCCGGGATTTTCGAGTTTGGATTAATGTCGACGAAGCCAGAGGAGAACTGATCGCCTTCGCCAATCCGGATCAGGTGCGCATCGTATTCTGCGCCATTTTCACCTGCGGCAAGTAATTCTTCGGCCATGATGGTCACTTTCTGGCCGTTGGGTGTGCCAATTGAATATATCTGCAAGGGATGTTTTCCGCGCGGCAATGGGGCTTCATGTGTGGGTCCTGCGACGGGGCGGTTAATGCTGGCCCATTCACCGCCATTTTCTGCGTCCCAAGTCCAGACGCTTGGTGGTTGGTACTGATTGGTGTCCGACATAACCCTAATCTCCTATACATTTTCGTACTCAAAGCCGGAAGGCTACTTCAATTCGGTTTTTCAGCAAACCGGCCTTTGAACTTTTACTGATTAGCCAGCCTTATGCCACTCATACTTCTGCATAGGCTTGTCGATTGGCGTGTTTGCGAGATGGTTGGTGTAGTTGCTCATGATCTTCTGCGCGGTACCAAGAATGACTTCAAGAATCTGGCGCTTGGTAAAACCTGCGTTCAGGAAAGCTTCTACGGCGGTGTCGTCAACGTTGCCCCGGCCACGCACGATAGCGAGCGTGAAGTCACGGAGAGCTTCCAGGCGCTCCGTCGGGAGGCGTGTTTCATTGCGCAGCGCCTCTGTGATGGCGTCATCAACTTTCATGTTCTTGGCGATGCCGGTATGGGCGGGCACGCAGTAGTGGCAAGCATGCTCAACATTGATAGTTTGCCATACCACGGTGGTTTCTTCGTCATCGAAGCTGCTATCGAGAAATAGCTGGTGAAGCCTCTGATAAGCTTCAAGCAGCCCCGGCGCTTCGGCCATAACCGCGTGCAAGCTTGGGATCATGCCGAAGGCCTTGACGGATTTGTCGAGCAAATCCTGGCTTTCTTGTGGAGCGCTTTCTTTATTGTGAAGGGTAAAGTTGGTCATAGGGTGACTCCTGAAAGTGGGTCGAAATTGCTTTAAATCGGTTTAGCAGGAGCTACCGTAACGATATTTGAGTGATCGTTCAAGATATATTTGAGCGATCGCTCAGGTATCGAGACAGGATTTTGGAAGAGGCTATTGCTAAAATGATTCGTTCGATATGGTTGAACCCGATATCGATTTCCGTTAATGGTCTCAAGAGTGTCAGCGACATGAAGCATTGTGATCTGGTTTCGTGAGGAGCACTAAGGCAATGCACTCCGGTGGCCGTATCAAGGAAGTCTTCAGCGCCTTTCTACTATTGGGCCTGACCTCCTTCGGCGGCCTTCACCCTGCCTTCGGCGATCGCGCTGATGCTGTTCGCCTTAGGTGCTGCCGTGCTTGATGGCCCGATCAGTCAGGGCGCCATCCACGGACTCAAAGTAACGGCTGTGGCTATCGGCGCCCACGCTGTGTGGGCTATGGCACTGTGCCGGGCCCATACTGAGACTGAAGTGCACGAGCTGCCTATGCGCGTCTCCATCCGCGCCGGCCACTTGGCGAGCCTGACCTTCGCTGCCTTGTTAGCTGGCCTGCCGCTTCTGGCCTGGGTCAGCCCCTCCGAGACCTTGGCGGTAATGGATGCCTTTTATCGCGCTGGCGCCCTGGTATTCGGTGGTGGACATGTAGTGCTGCCGCTGCTGGAGGCGGAAGTGGTGCAATCAGGCTGGGTCGGTGCGAACGAGTTCCTGGCAGGTTATGGCGCCGCTCAGGCAGTGCCGGGGCCGCTGCTCACCTTTGCCTCCTATCTGGGGGTAACGATGACGCCGCCGTTAAAAATAGTGAGCTTTCAAAGGCCCCGAGGTCGGGATAACCTTGCTTAACGTTTTCTCCAGACCAGCAACCGATTATTCGCCGGCATCTCAAAGTCCGATTCCAGAATGAGCCCGTTATCACTGCTGAGTTTTTTTAGATCGGCCATATCCCGAATCCCCATTGCTGGGTTCCGTTGCCTCAACGATGCATCAAACTGCTGGTTGCTGCCACTGGTGAATCTTCCACTGTAATTGAATGGCCCATATAAACAGAAGGCTTCGCCTTGGTGGAGATTGGCAGCGACGCCCCGGAACATGGCCTTAACCTCTGGCCACGACATGATGTGAGCCGTGTTGGCGGAGAAGGCGCCGTTGACCGGCGGCAATTTCCAGTCGCTGATGCTGACGTCTAGGGCTAATGGTTTGTTGATGTTTGGCAGGCGAGCCTCCGCTAACCATGGCTCGCACAACTGGTAGTTGCTGGGGTGATCGCTTGGCTGCCACGTGATGTGTGGCAGGTTACCGGCAAAATGAATCGCGTGTTGTCCGGTGCCCGTGCCTATCTCCAGAACGGTGCCCGGGGCGCTGAATACTGCTGCGAGTTTTTCGAGAATGACCTGTTTGTTATTCGCGCAGGCTTGAGAAAATGGTTTACCTTCAGTCATTGGGCCCCTTGATTTATTGATAAATTCTCGAAGTTAATGGCGAAATTCAGATTAGCCCTGCACCTTTTAGGACAAATACTCCCAAGGTAATAGTGACACTCGCCATAAGCGTGGTTATTGCGATTATATTTGCCGCTAGGCGGTCATTGCCACCGAGTGCTTTGGCCATCACAAAACTGGCAGCGGCGGTTGGGCTTGCAAAGAACAGGAACAGTAGGCCGAGTTCTGGGCCGGTGAAGCCCACGGCCCAGGCTGCGGCGGTGCACAGTGTAGGCAGTATCACCATTTTCATCAGCGCGGCGCTGAAGGCCGTTGAACTGTCAGTGCGCAGAGCCCGGAACGAAACCGTTGCGCCAATGCATAACAATGCTAAGGGCAGTGTGAGGGAAGCAAAATAATCACCGCTGGTCAGTATCCATTCCGGTAGCTGAAGATTCAGCCAAGCCACAGGAATAGCTGCAAACACTGAAAGTATCAGGGGGTTGCGCAGGATATCCTGAAGTATGCGGCGCCACTCGGGAGATCGCCCTGGCTGGTAAGCTGCGAGCACAATCACCGAAAGAGCGTTGTAAGAAAGAATAACTACCCCTAGCAGAATACTGCCCGCCGAAAGCCCGAAATCTCCGTAAAGGTTTGCTGCCAATGCCAGCCCCACAATGCCGCAGTTGCCCCGGAAGGCTCCTTGAACGTACACGCCCCGATCTTCATGATCCACACGCCAGCGCGCCCACAACCAGGCCAAAATGAAGCTGGCCAACGTGGCAAAAAAATAGAAAATCAGTAGTCGAGGGTTCAGGGAGGTGCTGAGGTCGGCTTTTATAATGCTGAGAAAAACCAAGGTGGGCAGTGTTGCCTTGAAAACCAGAGCGGAAGCGGTATGCACGAATGCATCGTCAATCCAGCCAACTCTTCGCAGGCCCAGCCCGATAAACACCATGACAAAAACCGGGAGCGTGGTTTCTAGTGTTTGTTGGAAAAGGCTAAAAAGATCCATTCAAGATGGCCAATTGGCAGAGGAGTGAAGCCTCCATAATAGATCTGACTGAAAGGTAATGAAATCCCTTGCCGTAAGCTATGATGGGTGAGCTATAGTAATGCGCAACTTACCAGAATATGAGGCCAGCATGAATGCCGTAAACCCCACGCTGGAGCAGCTAGAGCAGGTTTTGGCCGACACCCCAAAAGACCAGCCGGTGGTGATGCTTAACCTGCTAAGGTTCCGGGACAAGGCAAGCTACGCCGATGAGTCTCGCGAGTTGAGCGGGCGTGAAGCCTACCAGCTTTATATGCGGGAAGCGGCTGCTAGCGTTAGCGCAGTGGGCGCCGAAGTTATTTGGTCTGGCCGAAGTATTGGGTCACTCATTGCGCCGCCAGATGAATCATGGGATCAAGCTCTGCTTGTACGCTATCCGTCAATCGACGCGTTTATGGCAATGATTCAGAGCTCTGAGTACAAAGGTGTCGTGAAACACCGCACGGCTGCACTGAGCGACTCAAGACTGGTTGCTAATGTGGAAGCGCAAGGCTGAAGGCAAAGCTCAGCCCAAAAAACCTGATTCCAGCACGCCGGTCTGGCGTATGAGCATATAAGTCGCTGTACCTGCAGCGATAGAGAGTAAAGCATTGCGCCGCCAAAGGTGAACGATCACCACAAGCGCACCCGCCAGAATGGCATCAAGCCCCGGTACTGTTGCTGACCAATCCCCAGAACGCTGCAAGAATACCGTTGCCAGCAAAGCCATAACGGCTGCAGGCAGGTAACGCCCTAAGTGTTTGATGAGAGGGTGCTCGGTATGACGCTCAAAAAACAGAAACGGAATAATTCTTGTGGCAAAGGTCGCGATTGCCGCAATGGCGATGAATGCAGCAAGGTAGGTTGTTTCAGACATGGTTGCCGCTCTCCGACTTGGTCTTGGCTCGCAGGTTCCGGTATTGCAACAAAAGCACGGCGGTTACGATGGCGATGGCGCCGATCAGCTGATGAGCCGGTGGCAGTAATATCATGGCGAAACCCGCAGCGGCAGCGCCCGCCCACACAGGAAATGCGTCTCCTAGGGCTTTAAGTTGTTCGATTGTTAGCACGATAAACAAGGCCACAAGCGCAAACTCAATGCCTGTGCTGTCGAATGCCACATTACGACCCAGTAGTGCTCCCAGAGCACAGCCAACCACCCAGTAAACCTGGTTGAACGCTGTGATCCGGAAATCCACGTCCAGCTCATGAATTGTGTCCTTAGAGCGGGGTCGGCTGGTGAGCAGTGAGTAAGTCTCGTCGGTCAGCCCGAAAATCAAGTAAAGCTTGCGCCAGCCTGCGCCCCGGAATTGCCCGAGCAAGGACAGGCCGTAGAAAAGATGGCGTGCGTTGAGTACGAACATGGCAATGAACACTTCCAGTAAGCCCGCGCTTACTGCGAGTAGGCTAACCGCCAGAATCTGGCCGGCACCGGCATAGATCACCACGCCCATAAGCGGAGCAGCCCACCACGCATAGTCCAACTGAGTCGTGAACAGAACCCCGAAAGCCATGCCGAGTGGGAGGTAACCGAACAAAATCGGAAGTGTGAGACGAAAAACCAAGGAGTTCATTAGCATCCAAACGTTCTTGAAACGAGAGATAGTAGAGAATTGTTCGCGGTTTTGAAAGCGGGAAAGGGTTCTCCTTCGAAGGCATAATCCTTAAGATGGCGTTCTTCACAGGAGATTGTATGAGCGACGAAACTGGGCACCAGCCACAACCTGATCCTCGGGAGGAAAAGTTCCTTGTAGACAAGGAACTGCTGTCAGAAGATCAACTGAATGGTTTGGCAGAAGAGTACTGCACCCGCTATCACGGGCTCAATGATACCGAAAACCCTCTCGCCGAGTTGAGCGGTGTATTGATGGCCATTAGCCGGGGCAATTTGGTTGTCTGGTTTGATCCGGTAGAGAACACGGCCGGGCTGGGCGTGCCGAAATGATCAGTTAACCTCTCAGGGTATTTCGGTTTGCACCTACCCGGGGGCGTTAGTAAACGGTACAATTGCGCTGATTTCTGAAAGCGCTGTGCGAGGTGGATTTTGATCAGGGTATTGGTTGTAGATGACCATGAGCTGGTTCGTTCCGGGATAACCCGGATGCTCGCGGATGATCCAGATATTGATGTTATCGGTCAGTCTTCGTCTGGTGAAGACGCTATAGAGTTTGTGCGTAAGAGCCGCCCGGATATCGTATTAATGGATATCCGGATGCCAGGTATTGGTGGTCTGGAAGCTACGCGGCGAATCCTAAGAATAGACGACACGATCCGTGTGATCGTAGTAACCGCGTGCGCCGACGATCCTTATCCCGCTCGGGTCATGCAAAGCGGAGCCACCGCCTACATCACCAAAGGCGCGGATATCCGGGAAATGGTTCGTGCTATTCGTATGGCCCACTCGGGCCAGCGATACATCAGCCCTGAAATTGCCCAGAAAATGGCACTGAAACAGTTGGGTGGCGACAAAGATGAAGACGGCGACTTATCGCTATTTGATCGGCTGTCTGAGCGCGAAATGCAGATAGCCATGATGGTGGTGGACTGCCAGAAGGTACAGAACATTTCCGATAAGCTCTGCCTCAGTCCAAAAACCGTGAACAGCTACCGTTACCGAATCTTTGAAAAGTTGGAAATCTCCAGCGATGTTGAGTTGGCTCTGATGGCAGTGCGGTTTGGGTTACTTGATGCCCACAAGGTCTGATGCTACAAGCGAAAGCAGCGGGGAGTTCGACAGTAAACACTTCCTGAAACAGCTGACGGAGCGGCCCGGCGTCTATCGGATGTACGACGACGCCGGCTCGGTGCTGTATGTAGGTAAGGCCGGCAATCTCAAAAAACGGGTCAGCAGCTATTTTCGCAAGACTGGCCTGGCGCCTAAAACTGAAGCTCTGGTCGCAAAGATAGTCTCCATTGAGGTAACCATTACCAACAGTGAGACAGAAGCGCTGCTGCTTGAGCAAAACCTGATCAAGTCTCTGCGCCCGCCCTACAACATCCTGCTTCGGGATGATAAATCTTACCCTTATATCTATGTGTCTTCCCACAGCGATTATCCGTCGCTGACCTTTAGGCGTGGGCGCGCCAAAAAAGGTGGAGGAACCTGGTTTGGGCCGTTTCCGAGCTCCGGTGCTGTGAAAGAAAGTCTTAATGTGTTGCAGAAGGTGTTCCGCATAAGGTCTTGTAGCGAAAGCTATTTCAGCAATAGATCAAGACCCTGCCTGCAGTATCAGATTAACCGCTGTACAGCACCCTGTGTGGGGTATATTTCGCCCGAGGACTACCAACAGGATATCCGTCACGCCAGCCTTTTTCTCGAAGGCAAAAACCCGGTCATCATTCGTAATTTGATGGATTCCATGGAAGAGGCCGCCAAAAACCTCGAATTTGAAAAAGCAGCCGGTTACCGCGATCAGATCAATCATTTGCGCCATGTGCAGGAGCAGCAATCGGTAGACGGTGAGGGCGGTGACGCCGATGTGGTTGCCATCGCGCAGGATGCCGGTGTGGTGTGCGTTGTGGTCATTATCGTGCGCGGGGGCAGGGTTTTAGGAACCAAAGACTACTTCCCTCGCTATTCCCTTGAGCAGTCGGAGGGCGAGTTGCTCAGTGCCTTTCTCGGCCAGTATTATTTTGGCGGCAACACCCGCCGCGAGATTCCGCAGGATGTGCTGGTACCGGTTGAAGTTGAAGGGCAGGCGCTTCTTGCTCAGGCGCTTTCCGATGCAGCTGGCCGTGAGACCCGCATACGTGGAAATGTGCGGGGAGAGCGCCGGCGCTGGCTGGAACTGGCTATGACTAATGCCCGGCAAACCCTGCTTACCCACCTCGCCAGCAAGGAAACCGTTTATCGGCGCTTGCTAGCGCTGCGGGACATGCTGGAGCTTGCGGAGACGCCGTCACGGATGGAGTGTTTCGACGTTAGTCACAGCCATGGTGAAAATACCGTCGCTTCCTGTGTCGTTTTCGATGAGAATGGGCCCCTGAAAAGTGACTACCGGCTATATAATATCGAAGGTGTTAAAGCCGGAGATGATTACGGTGCCATGCGCCAAGTACTGACCCGCCGTTACCGCCGCATGGTTGCAGGTGAGGGCAAGCGCCCCGATCTTGTGTTCATAGATGGTGGTAAGGGGCAGTTGAACATTGCCCGGGAAGTGTTTGATGAACTTGGGGTTTCAGATATCCCCCTGATTGGCGTGGCCAAGGGTGCAGCCCGGCGCGTGGGCATGGAGCAGTTGATTGATGCCATGACCGGCGACGTATTCCGTGCGCCTGCTGAGTCGCCGGCATTGCACCTGATTCAGCACATACGGGATGAGTCGCACCGCTTCGCTATTACCGGGCACCGCGCAGGACGCGACAAGAAGCGTCGCCAGTCGACCCTGGAAGGCATTGAAGGGGTTGGCCCCAAACGGCGCCGGGAGCTAATCCGGTATTTTGGTGGCATACAGGAACTACGCAAAGCCAGTGTTGATGAAATGACTAAGGTTCAGGGCATCAGTAAATCACTGGCTGAAAACATATACGCAGCACTGCACGACGAGTGATTACAGTATGAATTTACCCAACCTGCTCACACTCTCCCGCATCATTATGATTCCGGTTTTTGTGGTGGTTTTTTATCTCCCGGTGCAGTGGAGTTATATGGCGAGTGCGGCGATTTTCGGCATAGCGGCCGGGACGGACTGGTTAGACGGCTATCTCGCCCGAAAGCTTGACCAGAGCACGCCATTCGGCGCTTTTCTCGACCCGGTTGCCGACAAGTTGATGGTGGCGGTCGCGCTGGCGCTGCTCATTCAAGAGTATTCCGCACTTCTGCTTACCATACCTGCAACGGTGATTATCGGTCGGGAAATTGTGATATCCGCATTGCGGGAATGGATGGCAGAAATAGGCAGCCGTGCCAGCGTTGCCGTTTCATACATCGGCAAGATTAAAACCACGGCGCAGATGGCATCCATTGTGGGCCTGCTGGCATTTCCTCCGGGCCAGCTTCTTTCAGAGGTTGCCGTGGGTCTGTTGTATATCGCTGCGGTTTTAACGCTCTGGTCTATGGGGCTTTACATCAAAGCGGCTTGGCCGGATTTGTTCCCCGAAGAGGACTAATTCGGGGGTGTCTCACATGCCCTTGCCCAGTCGATAACCTCTTCTGCAAGCCTTTCTCCGGCACTGCCGAAAGCCTGCACAATTGAATCTATGCTCTTGTCTCCTGCCGGCATAGACACGATGAAGTTGTCGGAGCAAAGTGTTTCCCGTGAGCGGTTATCGATCAGCTGTCCATAGATAGCAATTGTCACCCGGGTACTGTCGCCTTGGCTGACAGTGTGGAAGGCTGTAATTTCAGTAGCCAGGTTCAGGTCGGTATTGCCTGGCCCAGTATCCATGATGACGTCTCGAAAGCTTGCCGTTGCCCTGAATACGCCCACCAGCATATCGCGCAGGATAACGGGCACTGTATCTCGCCACCGAACGCCCCCATAGACTCTGAACTCCCATGGCACCGGCTTTGCTAAAATTCTTGTGCTGTTAAAGGGCTCGGACGCAAAAGGTGTATCAACCCGAAGGCTCTGGGGCAGGCTGGTTACACTCTTTTGCAGGCCCTGCGGCACCGGAAAATCCATCACCCTGGGTGCTTCCGGTGACGGAAACACCGTGCAGGCTGTCATAACCCCAGAAACGACCAGCGCGGTGCCCACAGTCTTGAACGTTTTTATAGCATTATTAATCACTGGGATACCTCCTTGATGCTAGGGCCGCCCCAGATGGTTCCCGTGGGGTCTTCTTCCAGCCGGCGGGTGAACTGGTTAAGGTTTCTGAGCGTGTTACGCAGTTCTCTCAGAGCCGGTGCTAGCTCACCCATACCCTGAAGCCCGGAATCTAGAGCGCCTTCGTTATCCCGGGTTAACTGATCAAGTCGTGCAACGGTTTGTTGAACCGTTTTCATGGCTGCGCTCATGCTGATCAGTACCGATTTGCCTTCGTTTTGTAACAGAGCATTGGCGTTATCCGACACTGTGGAAACCTTAATTGCCGCTTCTGCAGCGCGCTTGCTGGCGTCGTCCATGCGCTCAAGCAGAGCCACGAGCTTGTCGCGGTTGTCTAGCAAGGAGTCGCTGGCATCCTTGGCGTTGCGCAGAATAGCTGTCAGGTTTTCGGTGTTTTCCTCTGAGAGAACCTTATTCGCGCTGGTGAGCAACTTTTCTGCTTTGGTTAGTAGTGCTTCACCGTTGGTCAGGAGGCTGTTAAATGCCGAAGGTTCAGCAGTGATCTGTGCAGGATGCTCTCTGCTGCCCTTCAGCACGGGGCTATCTGTGCTGCCGCCGCTGAATTGAACGCTCATGCTGCCGGTAATATTAGCCAGCACCAGCCCGGCGCGGGTGTTCTCACGCACGGGAACACTCTCCTCCACGCGCACCAGAACCCGAACGTGGCTGGGGTTATCGTCCCCCAGCTTTAGCTCCAGCACATCGCCTACTTCAATGCCGCTGTATAGAACCGGGTTGCCCTTAGACAAGCCGCTTACCGCGTGATCAAACACAATTTCATAATAGACCCACTCGCGGTCAGCGGATGACTTGGCTAGCCACAACGCGAAAAACAGTGCTGCCACAACCGCAATCAGCGTAAACAGCCCGATGATCACGTGATGTGCTTTTGGTTCCATAGTCTCTTACTCCCGTTGCCGGCTCGGTTCCTGAGCCCGGAATGCGTAACTGGCGGCCCGCCCTCGGGGGCCATGGAAATAATCCTGGATCCATGAATCGTCTGTTGTTGCGACTTTTTCAATCCGGTCTGCAACCAGCACCTTCTTTTGAGACAGCACGGCCACTCTGTCGCAGGTTGTATACAGTGTGTCCAAATCGTGGGTGACCAGAAAAACAGTCAATCCCAGTGCGTCCCGGAGGGTAACGATAAGTTTATCAAAAGCCGCCGCGCCAATTGGGTCAAGGCCCGCGGTCGGCTCGTCCAGGAACAAGATTTCAGGATCCATTGCCAGGGATCGCGCCAAGGCTGCGCGTTTGACCATACCACCAGAGAGTTCCGACGGGTACTTGCGGGCAGAATCGGCTGGCAAGCCGGTCAGTGCCAGCTTCATGCGGGCTAACGCCTCCGCGTCGGAGCGGGACAGTCTGCAATGCTCAATCAATGGCAGCGCAATGTTCTGTACCAGGTTCAACGAAGTGAACAAGGCGCCCTTCTGAAATAGAACGCCAAACCTTTGTTCAGTTTCTGAGCGTTCTTTGGTGCTCAGTTCGTCCAGGTCTTTCCCGAATACCCGGATACGACCAGCCGTAGGCTTATGCAGGCCAACAAGGCTTCTGAGTAATACGGATTTGCCCGTCCCCGAACCACCAACAACCCCCAGGATCTCTCCCTTGAAAAGATCCAGATCAAGATGCTCGTGAACGACATGGCTGCCAAAGCGGTTATCAAGACTCCGGACTTCGATGACGGGCGCAGGCTGGCTGTCCGTTTTCTGAACGTTTGAGTTCGTCATGATTTACCAGCCCATTTCCATAAAGAAAAGCGCAGCAATGGCGTCCAGAAGAATAACGACAAAAATAGATTGAACCACGCTGGATGTTGTATGCACGCCCACCGATTGAGCACTGCCGCCTACCTTGAACCCTTCGAGACAGCCAATAGCCGCGATTAGAAAAGCTAAAATGGGCGCTTTCGACATACCCACCAGAAAGTGCTTCAGCGCAACGTCCCGCTCCATAATCGCCATAAACTGAGCCGGGGAAATATCCAGGGAAATCGCACAGACCATAGCGCCACCTGCTAAACCGGCGAGCATTCCCACAAAGGTAAGAATAGGCAGGCTGATCATCATCGCCAGAACCCTGGGGATTACCAGCAGTTCAACCGGGTCCAGCCCCAGCGTGCGAATGGCGTCGAGCTCTTCGTTTACCTTCATGGCGCCAATCTGTGCCGTGAAGGCACTGGCGGTGCGACCTGCAAGTAGAATGGCGGCGAGCAGAACCCCGAATTCCCGTAAGAACGAAAAGGCGACCAGATTGACCGTATAGATAGTGGCCCCAAAGTCTTTCAGCACCGTGGCACCAAGGAACGCCACAACGGCACCCACCAGAAAGGTGAGCAGAGCCACAATCGGAAGGGCGTTGAGCCCGGTGTTCTGCAGGGCCGCTACAAATGGTGTAACACGCCACCGGCTGGGCCTAGGCAAAACAATAAAAAGTGTTGCGAGAATCTGCCCAACAAATCCCGCCAAGAGATAGATCAGGTGCCAGATGGCTTCCACGGTTTTGCCGGTTTCGGTGAGAAACTGCAAGACGGGATTAAGGCCTTCAGGCTCCAGCGCAGGCTTTTCCTGCATAGCATCAGCTACGGCTTGTAGCAGTGCGTTTTGTTCTTGGGGCAGCGTGCCATCCTGTTGTGTGAGTGCGCTCAGGGTTTCCGACCCCAGCAGCGCAACCAGAAGAGAGGCGCCTGCTGTATCGACCCGCCCGAGCGCCTTTAGATCAACATGTTCCGTTTCCCATCGCTGATCAGAATATTCTTCGATCTGCTTTTTAAGTGCCTGATAATCGGCAAGAGTCCAGTCGCCCCGAATAGCCAGGGTGCCGTTCTGGCTCCGGATCTGGGAAGCGTTTTGATGTTCTGGGGAGCTGGCACTGTTGGGCACGGGTGTCAGAAATCCAAAAGTTGGTTGGTTAGCTTACTAGCTTAGAGACTACAGACGCTATCTGCCAGTATCCGGCGGTCTTCCTCGTCGTGGCTGGCAAGCACAATGAGTGTGCCTCTGGCTTTTTGTTCTAGTAAGAGCTGCCTCAGAAGGCCCCGTGCATCGCTGTCCAGTCCAGCCAGGGGCTCATCTAGGAGCATCACTGGCTGTTGGCGCAGGATCGCTCGTAACAGAGCAACACGTTGCCTCTGGCCGCCAGAAAGGTCGCCGGGCAAACGCTTGCCAAAACCGCCAAGGCCAACGCTTTGTAAACCCCGCTCGATACCCTGTTCATCCTCTGGTGAGAGTTTAAGGCCCGGGTGAATGCCTAGGCCAATATTGGCCTCAACGCTCAAGTGTTCGAACAGGTTGTGCTCTTGAAAAACACTGGTCATGGGCCGTTGCCAAGGCGCGCTATTGCGAAGGGATTTATTCTGCCACAGGATGTCGCCAGAGCGAGGTTCAAGAAAGCCTGCCAGAAGATTCATTAGTGTCGATTTCCCCGATCCACTGGCGCCATGGATGGCAATGCAATGGCCTGGCTCTATAGTGAAATTAAAGTTCCACGGGGTTTCCTGCTCTGGATAAGCGAAAACCAGGTTCTTTGCTTCAAGCATGTTCTGGCTCCGAAACAGTGCGGGTAGAGTGGGTCGCCAGGCTGGCTCTGAATAGGGGGGAGCCCAGCCGGTTAAACAGGCTGAACAGCATCAGTAGAAGTAATACCAGCCACAACCCGGTCGCGGCGGCGGCATCCATCCGGTAGCTACCCAATTGCTGGTAAAGCAGCACCGGCAGAGTGGGCTGGCCCGGGCTCCCGAACAGGGCTATAACGCCGAAATCCCCCAGTGACAAACCTGTGCCGTACGCCATTGCCAATGCCAGAGGCTTGCGCAGGCGCGGCCAGTGCAGCCAGCGCCAGCGATACCAGCCCAGCACGCCAAGTTGATCGGCCTGTTGGCGGCTCGCCGAATCCAGGCTTCCCATGGGGCCTCGGAGCATCTGCAATACAAAGGGTAACGCCATCATTGCGTTGATCAGCGTAACCAGCACCAAGCCTTGGCTGGAGTTGCCAAGGCTTGGCCGGAACAGCAGAAACAAGCCAGTGCCGAGTACCAGTGGCGGAACCATCAGGGGAAGGTACGCAGCTACATCCGTAAGCCGAGTAATCGCAGGCTTGGCCGCAGTGGTTCCGCAAGCCAGAATCAGCAGTGCGGCGCTTACCGACATGAGCCCGGCGGGCAGAGCGATGGCCAGGCTTCTCAGCGTGGCATCGAGCAAGGCGGGGTTTACAGAGAAAGAGCCTTCCGGGAAGAAAGCAGAACCCATCCCCGGCAGTCCCCGAAGTAAAATGGCAATCAGCGGCATCAACAGGAACAGCACAAACACTACCATAGCTGCCCCGTCCCCCAAGCGTGCCCAAACTGAGCTGCCTGCTTTACTCCGGTGTGAAGCAACCCGCCGGTCCGGAAGTAGCGATGCGGTGAGCCCTTTACGGGCCGCCAACCACCAAAGAAAGCCGCAGATAACCAGCTGAACCATGGCAAGAAGAGCGGCCTGGCCGGCATCGAATTCAAAGCGCAACGACTGGTAGATGGCAACCTCAATGGTGGTGGCCGCTGGCCCTCCGCCGAGGGTCATTACGATGGCAAAACTGGTAAAACACAGGGTGAAAACCAGAGCCGCAAGGCCAGGCATCACGGGTTTCACCGCCGGCCACTCCACGGCACGCCAATACCACCAGCGCCCAAGCCCCAACTGCGCGGCAACCCGGCGCTGGGATGGCGGTGCGTTCTCAATGGCTTGTAAAAGAATCCGTGCGGCCAGGGGCGCGTTGAAAAACACGTGGGCCAGCACAATACCGTTGATACCGTAGAGGTTCCAGGACGTGCCCAGCCAGTCGCCGGCTAAACCCGTGAACCAGCCTTGGCGCCCATAAACACTCACCAGGCCAGATACCGCCACAATTGAGGGAAGCACAAGGCTGAGCTCCATTAAGCGGAGCAAAGCTGAACGACCGGGAAAGGCCGGTTGCCTGGCTAGAATTCTGGCTACAGGAATGGCCACAAGCAGGCTGAGCACAACAGAGAGAAACGCCTGCCAAACGGTAAAGGTAACCACGGTGCGTAGATAACGGTTACGCCAGAGCTCGCTCAGATCCGGGAGCGAGGCCTCCCATACCAACGCACCCAGCCCCGCCATCGCCAGTACTATGAGTGCACTGGCGATGGCCAGCCCGGGCCAGAGCCGCCATCCGGGGCGGCTGAAAGGTGCAGGGTGCCGGTTAGGATTCATCAGAGTGGGCACATTTAGGTTTAGCGGGTCATTGCGTCGAGCCACTCATTCAGCCATTCACGCCGATTGTCGTTTGCCACTTTCGGGTCAAAATAAAGTGCCTCTGAGGGCTGAATCAGCTTATCGAACACCTCTGGCAGCTCGTCGCCCAGATCCGTGGCTGGATACATGACGTTTTTCAAAGGAATGTGGCGCTGAAAATCGGCGGTTAGCATAAAGTCGAGAAACGCTCGGCCCAGTTCTTTTTGGTCGGATGATTGCACCAATGCTGCAACTTCAACTTGCAGGTAGTGGCCCTCCTTGAATTCGGCAGCCTGGTACCGGTCAGTTTTATCCACCGCCATGTGGTACGCAGGAGAGGTGCTGTAGGACATAATCATAGGCGCCTCGCCGTTCATGAACAGCGAGAAGTAGCCGTCGCTCCAGCTTTTGGTTGTGGTGAGAATTTTGCCCTTAAGCTGCTGCCATTTTTCTGGAGCCTGATCGCCGTATACGTGGCGCATCCATAACAGCAGCCCAAGGCCGGGTGTGCTGGTTCTGGGATCCTGGATAATGATCTTTAAATCATCAGGCGCTGCGATAAGCGCTTCCAGGCTCTCCGGCGGATTAGGTAGTTTTTCGGTATCGTAAACAAACGCGAAGTAGCCCCAGTCGTAAGGTACAAATACTGAATCCTGCCAGTCGATCGGCAAGTTCAGGGCGGATAGATCGATTTCATGGTTCGCCAGCAAACCCGTCTGCCGCGTTGTTTCCATGGTGCCAGTATCCAGCCCCAGCACCACGTCGGCTTGGGTGCTTTTGCCTTCAAGGCGCAGGCGTTGAAGAATGTCACCACCGCTATCCAAAACCACATAGTTAATCTGGCAATTGCACGTCTTCTCGAAGGTTTCCTTAACGGCAGGCCCGGGGCCCCATTCGGCAGCAAAAGATGGGTGGGTATAAATTGTGAGAGAGGATGCTTTTTGAGCGTTTGCCGGCACAGAGGCCAAAGTGAACAGGAGCAGTGTAAGCGCTCGAATGAGCATGATGTTATAACCTCCGCAGCAGATCAGGGGTAACCATAAAAGGCAACCGTGCCGCGGGCCCCACCGAAACCGGTGAGTGCTCAATCCCTTCGCCGGCATAATCCGGATCAGGTTCCGCGGGTATGGTCTCAGCCCGGCATTTGCCCGGCACCCCGTTGAGTTGGTTTGAGTGTACCATGCTCACAATGCCATTTCTTTTAGGGAGAACACGGGTGCCAAGATTTTTACACACAGCGGACTGGCAGATGGGCCGCACGTACAGCCGGTTTGACACCGAAGACGGTGCAGCGCTGGTAGAAGCACGTTACGAGGCCATAGAGAAGCTGGCTGCGCTGGCCACAGAGCACCAGTGTGATGCGGTGCTGGTGGCAGGGGATGTGTTTGATGCCCAAACGGTCTCCGATCGCACCATCCGGCGGGTATTTAATGCCACCCGTGGCTTTGCTGGCCCTTGGGTAATGCTGCCCGGCAACCACGACGCGGCGCTTGCAGAGAGTGTTTGGACGCGCGCAATGCGCCTTGATGCGGTCCCAGAAAACGTACACCTCGCGCTTGAATCCGGTGTTTTTCCATTACCAGAGCAGGGTATCGCCGTGCTGGCGGCACCTCTAACGCAGCGCCATACCTACGGCGATCTGACCCAGCCATTTGACGAGTTAGAAACGCCCTCAGATTTGCTGAGAGTAGGCCTGGCCCACGGCAGTGTGCAGGGTGTACTACCAGAGGACATTGATTCCACAAACCCCATCGCCCCGGACCGAACACAAACCGCAAAGCTGGATTACCTGGCCCTGGGTGACTGGCACGGTGTAAAGGAGATCAACGAGCGTACCTGGTACAGCGGCACACCAGAGCCGGAACGCTTCCGCAATAACGATGCGGGGTATGTCTTGATTGTTAATATCGAAGAACCGGGCGCGACACCGAAGGTTACCCGGCATGAAACCGCACGCTATCAATGGCACCAGTGGCGAGAGACTTTGTCCGTGCCTTCCGACCTGGATGAGCTGTTGCATCGAATCAACCAGTTGCCTGAAGCCTCGGTTCTGGACTTGAAGCTGAGCGGCACGCTTACATTGGCCGGTGATCAAAAACTGATCGATGCACTTTCCATAGCAGAGGCAAGGTACCGCAGCGTTACCTGTGACCGAACCGGACTGCAGTTGGAACCTACTGAGGATGACATCGCCGCCTTGCATGCAGATGGCTATCTCGGAGAAGTGGTTCAGGAACTACGAAAAAGACAGCAAACTGCCGACGTTGATGGTGACGCAGAAGTAGCACGGGATGCCCTAGCCATTCTGGCCAGCCTGCTGACATCAAAGGACACCGAGGTGGCCCAATGAAGCTTCAGCGTTTACGGGTTGAGCAGTTTCGCCAGTTCCGGCAGGGCTTTGAGTTGGGTAACCTGCAGCCCGGTATCAACCTGATACACGGCCCCAACGAATCTGGTAAAAGTACGCTGGTTCGCGCCATTCGCGCGGCGTTTTTTGAGCGCTACCGATCAAAATCCGCTGAGGACCTTGCGCCCTGGGGAGATTCCTCGGCTGCGCCGACGGTTGAGCTCTCTTTTGAACATAATGGCCAGCACTGGCGATTGGACAAGCGCTTCCTTAAGCGGCACCGCTGTGATTTGTTGATTGATAGCACGGGGTTTAGCGGTGAAGAAGCCGAAGAGAAGCTTGCAGAATTGCTGGGTTATCAATTCCCCAAAAAGGGCGCTAGCAAAGAAGAGCATTGGGGTATTCCGGGTTTGCTTTGGGTCGAGCAGGGCACTGGGCAGGATATTGAAAAGGCCGTTTTGCACGCCGGCGGTCATCTAAAGTCTGCTTTGAACAACCTGGTAGGCGAGGTGGCCAGTACGGGTGGTGATGAAGTTATCCAGGCCGTGGAACAGCAGAGAAAAGAGCTGCTGACAGCCACCGGAAAACCTCGGGGTGACTACTTAACCCTAGCCAATAACCGGGAAACTCTGCAGCAGCAGGTGACCGATCTGCAGGCCCGGGTTGAACAGTATCAGGTACAGGTAGACCGCTTGGGCAGCTTGGCGATTGAGCACGACAAAGCCAGCCGAGAGCGTCCTTGGGAAACGGCTCGGCATAGCATGCAGCTTGCAGAAACAAAGTACCGGGAAATTGAGGCGCTGCAGGAACAACAAAGCCGTGGAAAAGACTCCCTGATTCAACTGCAGCAAAACCTCTCTTTGCTGCAACAAAACCAGGCCCACTGGCGCAACCAGAGCGAACAGCTGGAGCAGCGTCACAAAAGTTACGAGAACGCCAGAAAACAACGTGAACAGGAAGAGCTTGCCAGTCCTGAACTGGTGAAGGCGGTTAAAAGCGCCCGCAGCCAATACCAGCTCGCCACCGGAGCCGTGCAGCAGGCTCATCTCAGAGACAAACGGGAGCGTCTGAAAAAGGACTGTGCGAGGCTGGAAGCAGAGCTGGCCAAGTTGAAGCAGAGCCAAGAGACGGCCAAAGGCATTCAGGCATCGCTGGATGGCGCCCGCAAACAGAAACAACTGAATCAGATTGATGCGGGTGCTGTGCGCCAACTTAAGCAGGCCCAGCGCGAACTGGATGATGCGACTATCCGCATTCAGACCGTTGCCACCCGTGTTACCTGGAATCTGGACCCAGGCAAAGGCCTGGTTCTGGATGAGCAGAGCATTGAGGGGCAGGGTGAAAAGCTTCTCATGGAGCCCAGTGTTCTCGAAATTCCCGGCTTGGGTAGCCTTGGTATTCAGCCCGGTGGTGACGACCTTGCAAGCCTCCGCCGCCAACTTGAGAGGCTGGAGCAGTCTCTTTCGCAGCAATTAGCTGCGCTGGCGGTAGAGTCAGTTGAGGCGGCCGAGGTTAAACAGGGGCGACTTCAGGATGCTGAGGTACAGATACAGCGCTTTGATGAGCTCTTGAAATCCCTGGCCCCGAATGGAATTGAGCGGCTGCATTCAGCAAGAGCAGACGGAGAATCCGAACTACTGGCCCGCACTTCCGAGTTTGAAGCCTTGCCGCAAGCTGCAGCCATTGAAGGAGACGAAAAGTCCCTGAGCCTTGTGGAAACTGAGTTAAAACAGGCGGAACAACGGCTGGCGGACGCAGAATCCCATCAGCGACACCAGGAAACCCAGTTGCTGAAAGCTCGCCACGCTAGTGAGGCGGCCCACCGCGAGTGGCAGCGAATGACAGATGAGCTGAATAGCCCCGAGCGACAGCAGCAAATTGAAAAGCTTACCCAGGATATCACCGCCGCTGAAAACCAGCAGGCACAACTTGAAACTGCCCTCAAAGAGCGCCAAGCAACAATCAACGAGGCACGCCCTGAGCTTGTTAAGCAGGACATTGAGCGCTTCCGAGCTACCGCCGAACACCAAGAAATAGCTCAGCAAAAGCGAGCCCTGGAACTGAGTGAAATCAGGGCAAGGCTTGAAGCTTGGGGCGCAGAAGGGCTGGAGGAGCAACACAACGAACACGTGGCTGAGCTGGAGCACGTTAACCGCCGGTACCTTGAGCTGGATCGAAGGGCCAAGGCGCTAGACCTGTTGCTGAGCCTGCTGAAAGAAAAGCGCCAAGCCCTGACACGCCGGCTACAAGCGCCGTTACAGAAGCACCTGGATCACTACCTGACCGTGCTGTTTCCAGAAGCCAGCCTAGAAGTGGATGAAAACCTGATGCCAGGCAAGTTCAGCCGGGGCAGTGAACTGGGCCAGATGGCCGAGCTGAGCTTTGGCGCCCGGGAACAAATGGGCTTGATCAGCCGCCTGGCCTACGCCGATCTGTTGCAGGAAGCAGGGCGCCCAACGCTGATCATTCTGGACGACACATTAGTGCACAGCGATGCTGAGCGCCTAGATGGCATGAAGCGTATCCTGTTCGATGCCGCGACCCGGCACCAGATACTGCTGTTTACCTGCCACCCCGAAAAATGGCGGGATCTAGGCGTTGAGCCACGGGATCTTGAGGTTTTGAAATTACAGGCTGCAGCTGGTTAAAAATTACTCACAATCCCCCAATAAAACAAAAACTTAAAAAAAGGTATTGACGAAAGAGCCGTAATCCGTAGAATACGCATCCGTTGTCGGGGCATTGCTTCGATAACTAGCTTAAGCAGTGAAGAGCGGGAATAGCTCAGTGGTAGAGCACAACCTTGCCAAGGTTGGGGTCGCGAGTTCGAATCTCGTTTCCCGCTCCAATTACTTCAAGTCTCTCAATGCCTACCTGAGAGCACAAAGACTCGATTCCTTCGATCTTTTTAGGCGCGGTGGCAGAGTGGTCATGCAGCGGACTGCAACTCCGCGTACGCCGGTTCGATTCCGACCCGCGCCTCCATTGTTTCCTTTCATATCAGTATCTTACATTGGTCAACTCTTGGTATTTTGTCCAGAAGCCTCGTGAACTCCGATGACGGCTGCCAGTTCCCGTTGTAAATGATTAAGTCGAGACGAGAAAACTGGCATACCTCTGCGGATTTTTGAACTGGTCAGGCAGGGGCAGTCGCTTGCTTCAATCCGCAGTGATACCAACTTTCATGGCAACGCGCTCGCCGTCCACTGAATCGATCTTTTTGGGATCCAGAAGACGCACTCGGTCAGTTGCGATACTGGCATCCGCATTTGGGTCGACCAGGGAGTCCAATCCCGCTCCGTCGGATGACTCATTCTGTTTTTCAGTGAAACGCGTCTGGACTGCCTCCAGGTCAGTTTCCGGGTAATACGAGCTGAACATCGTCTCGACAATACTCTGGTTAGACTCGGCCGTCAGCCTGGGATCCGCAACTTCGCGATCCGCCCCAGCCAATCTTTGCCGCAGGGCTTCTGTGGCTTTTTCACGTTGCAGGGCTGGGCCATCAAAATTTAGGCTGAAGGGGCCGGCAAGCTCCAGGGCCAGCGCCGGGCGCTGATTGAGGGCCTCGCGTAGTTTGGCGATGCGCTCGCGCTGGGGAGGGAGCAGGTCGGTGCGCCCCTTTGCGAATTCAACCTGGCCCAGGTTCTCCGAGCCCGCGCCGACGAGGTTTGCCAGAAAACTGAACGGCGCAGTGATGACAGACGTAATGGCATCTCCCAGTGCCTGGCGGATGACCTGGTTGAAGTCGAATTCCGGGTCGCCAACATTCCCGGTCACCGGGAGATTGAGATCAATCACGCCGTCGCTGGAGGCCATCTTTTCTCCGAGCTTCAGATCATGGAGCACCAGGTTGTTTTGTCCGTCGAGTTGTCTGCTCTCGATCGTATAGTCGAGATCGAGATCCATGGTGCCCCCCGCGATCTTGCGGCCCGCGAAATCCACCGTGTAAGGGGAGTATTCCGCGACCTGACCCTCCAGATCCACACGCGCTGGCTGATCCGAGGTGGAGTTCAAGGTCGATATCTGTCCGTTCAGGGTGTGGATGCTCGTTGAGAAGGGCAACGGCAGTGAGTAATCCGCAAACCGGAGGGTGCCGCCAGCTGTCCGAAATTGGTGGTCTGATCCTCGTGGATGACGACCCTGCCGGACAGGCCGTCGATGGTGATGGTAGCCGTCTCAAGCTGCTTTTCTTTGATCCCTAAATCAAGCTGTTCGGTCTGGAGGCCTTGCCAACCAATAAGCAGTTCGTCATTGGAAGCGCCCCTGATACTCAATGAGTCAACGCCGGCGGAGCCCTGAAAGGCAAACGGCTGCTGGGCATTTTTATGGATTTGCCCGCTCAGGTTCAGGGTACCGCTATCGAGCCTCACATCCGCGAACTGCCTCAAGTAGGGTTCGGCCTGCTTCAGTGCCAGTTCATCGATACGGGCGCTACCCTCCAGGGCGGTGGTCGGTAGAAGCTGAAGGGTACCGTCAAAGGCGAGCTTACCGCCTCCCGCGAGCTGCCCGTCCAGACGCAGAGGAAAACGAGTATTTTTCTGCAGCGTAAGGTCCTTTACGGATACCAGGACACTCTGCAGTACCAGCGACACCTGTTCCGGTTGATTCGCGGCAACGGCCGCCGGGTCCTGTAGGTTGTCAGCAAAGCGCAGAATACCGCCCTCAACGCGCAAATCGTTGATCCGCAACGCAGGCAGTGAATCGGGTTTATTTTCGGCCGGGGCCGTGTCAGAGGACTCTGATGCCAGCCGGGAGAGGCGGGTTTCGCCCGAGGCGAAGCGTTCTTCCAGAATGATCGGTTTGTCGAGACGGATAGTCTGAAAAGTCCAGGTTCTGTTGACCAGGCTCGACCAGGCAAGATCGATAAACAACCGATCCCAGCCGAGCAGCTGCCGGTTGTCAGTGTCGTCCAGTTCAACCCCGTCGATCTGGAGCGTCAGCGTGAAGGGATTGGCCTGTACCATCTCTATGCGGAGTTCGCGCCCAAAGTCTTTCTCAGCGAAATTCACCGCGAGGTACTGGATAATCCAGGGCAACGCAAAAAAGCCCAGTAATGTGTACAGGATGATCAACACGAGCAGCCAGAACCGGACCCGGCGCGGCGAAGCCCATCCTGTTCGTAGACCGCCGCCAAATCGGCGAAGTAAACCGCTGTACATAAGACCACGACCGTTGAAATGGGCTATATTACACAGTGTAGACCCGCCTGCACTCAACGCCACTTTTGCGCGAGTCTATTTTTGAAGCTATTACCATATTTCCTTATGTAACGTATTGAATCGATAGAATATGCGACCATATGATAGGCATTAAACTGGGCTTGTATATCGAACAGAACGTCAAACAGGCTCAGAGCGTCACAGAAAATATCGGTTCTATATTTTTAAGCTGAAACAACGATTTCTTAATGACTTGAAATTTCTGGATTTAATCATGAAGTGAAGGAGCGAATTATGGAAAATGTAAATGCGGACGGCACATATCATTGCGCGCACGAAGGCTGCGGTTGCAAAGTGGCCGATGATGAAACACATATCAAAACCGCGACAGGTATATTTTGCAGCAGAGAGTGCTCAGAAGGGAAAGGCTGCAACCATTCCGATTGTAACTGTGGTTCCAGTTAGATTCATAGCCGGGATTGTTTATTAGCGGGACTCCAGCCTGGCAGGCGTGTGAAAGGACCGGTCTGGGGGAATGAGTCAGGCGCACCGGAGGAGAAATCAGATGGGTTTGATTTTATCCGGGGCCTTTATTGTCATGTTCATCATGGTTGATGTGGTGTGGGCCACACTGACCACTCAGGGGGGCGGGCCGCTGACGACCTTACTGACCCGCGGGGCCAAAGGGTTATCGGGCGGAGTGTACTGGTTATTCGGAACCCGGTTCTTGACGAAGGGTGGGAGTAGTTTGAGTTTGAAAGGGAAGATCCGGAGGATGTTAGGAGGTAATAACCCGTAGGATTAAAAGGCACTATTGCTTTTTCATTCATTCCATAACCAACAGCGGCGGCTTAAGAATAGAATACTTTTCCCCACACTTCATAACTGCCCCTCGTTAAAGCCGATGCCAACTAGACCACGTACTATAAATACACTCTTGCTTCGGATTACATTGTGTTAATAAAAACCACATTATTATTACCCGTAATGATGTCTGAAACGCTTTGAAAAGGCGTCCAAATGGTTCTATATTTAAATTACTAACTTTTGTATCCGAAAACGAAATCCAGCGTTATCTTCTAGATAACAAAATTTTAGTAGTTAGGGGAAAATCCTATGCGCAACATTTTCTATCTCATCGGAGTTATCGTTGTCGTTCTGGTGGTTTTCAGTCTGGTCTTTTAGTTCAAGAAGTTCACCATGACGAATACTGAAGAAAATAGTCCTCGCGGTGAAAAGCCGATAACAGAGCAAGTCAGGCAAGCCGCCGGCGCTGCTTCAGAAAAAGTGAAAGCCGGTGCGCAGGAGGCCGCAGACACAGTGTCAGCCGAAGCTGCCCATTAGCTGATGAAGCGAAGGGGGCTGCAGCGGATGAGGTTAAAGATGTCGCTTCGGCCCTCCGGACCGCTGCAAAAGAAATGCGCAGTGGCTCTGCTCAGGAACGGACGTTCAGCCAGATCGCAGAAGAGCTGGCTGATGCCTCTGATGCTATGCGTGACAAAGATCTGGGCGAGGTGGTAGGTGCTGTTTCGAACTTTGCCCGGCGCAATCCGATGGTTTTTCTTGGCAGCGCGGCTTTGATTGGTTTCGCCGCAACCCGTTTTGCCAGGGCATCCGATGATGGCAGGTCCGATTCCAAGGGCGCCGGCCAGCATCGAACCCAACCGGATCGATACACCACCGGTGACCGGTTTGGCACTTCCAGCTCAGCCAGCGTCCAAAGCCCGGCAGGCACGCCCAGTCGTGGAGGAAACACGATATGAGCACCGATCCAAATAAATTCGCCAGAGGCTTGCTGACCGACGCCCTGAGCCACGTCAGTTCTCTTGTTCGGAGTGAAGTCGATCTGGCCTGGTCCGAAATTAATGAAAACCTTAAAAGCGCAGGCGTTGTCTTTGCGATCATTGCCTTTGTGATGATCAAAAAGGGCATGAGTGATCTGGAACTCAGCAGTCTCGCCCCAATTCGCACAGCGAAAAATGTAAAGCGCGACGCGCAAGCCGTGAAGGGGGTTTATGATGAAAAATGATTCACGCAGTCCCGAAGAAATTGAACGTGAGATTGAGCGTGAACGTGCCGGCCTGACCGACGCGCTGGATGGCTTGCAGAATAAGTTCTCGGTTGAGTCAATTGCGCGTCAGGTTTCGGACCAATTCCGTGAGCACGGTGGTGACATAGGGTGTGTCAGAAGCGGTTAAGTGTAATCCAGTGGCTTTGGCGTTAACCGGTGTAGGTCTCGCCTGGTTAATGATGGGAGACAAGTCCGTGAGATTACGGATCATGCTGCCAGTGAGTGCAGAGCCCGATGTGGAGACAGCAACGTACCGAGCGACGACAAGTAATGCCTCGTAAGCGGCTGCAGGCGTCATATTGGTCCCTCTGGTCCTTTCGCCAGCCAATAACTGCGCGGCAGGGAGTCGAGGAAGGTAAGCTTTCCAATGAACAGGTGGATCATCGCAAAGGCAAAGGCAAAGGCAAGGGCACAGGTTCCGGCTAGTATGCAAGTAAGGTTTTGAGGTTATTAATATAGGTTTTTGTTATATATGGGTTTGTAATCAATTTCCCGCCCAGATTACAGCAAAGAACCGTTGGAGTGGCCGAAGATTGAGCGGGAGAGTCGGGGCAAGCGGGAAATCGAGAGCAGTTGAAAGAGCCCAAAGCCTGGCTTTGGACTCTTCGTCCTCTACTGATCGCGTTAAGAATTATCTGTCGCCGATGTATTGATCGACGTCGAAGTTGTCCATGTCGGAAACATCATCGGCGGTATACGGGAGGTTGTAGGAATCGCGATTCGGATTCCAGCCGTGGTTATAACCGTAAAACGGGTAGGCATAGGTGCCATCGGCGAAGTCGTTGCTGCTGCCCGACACAATCACCGCCTGCATTTCACCGTCGTCATTAAACAGGACGTTTTCAACGACGCCGTAGCCTGTCCCTTCGCCCATGGTCGCGTAATCGTCAATCAGGTCGGAGAGCTTCCAGATACTGTTTCCGGCGTCCACTTCATCATCAACCTGAGTTACCTGTTGCAGGGCGCTCTTGCTGATGTATTCATTTTCACCGGCAAACAGGTTGTAATCGTCGTAGTTGTCCGCACGTAACGGCACCTGCAAGTTGCCGTCAATAACATCGATCTGATCCCAGGGAACCGCGACGTGTGTATCGGCTATGTCCCAGATACCACCAATTTGGATGATGATAGCTTCGATTTGGTTTTTGTCATTAATCAGTACGTTTTCAACGCTGCCGATGTCGGCTTCTTCCTGGGTCGACACATCCCGATCCATAAGCCAGTCGGCATCGAACCCACCCTGATTGTACAGGTCGTTATAGTTCCACTCATTAATAGCGATAACATTGTCACTATCGTCATACTGTTGAGCCTGCACGACCGAGCTAATACCCAGCGCGGCGATTGCGATTGCAAGCGTTGATCTAATTGGAAAATTAGTCATTGTTATACCTCTAATGTTCAGCGGTTGATTGATCGTCTGTTATCAACGTTAGATTTCATATACAAAGCTAGTCGTTAATTTAAAAGATTGCAAACTTGTTTTATCTGGTTGTTTATGGAAATCGTGTTATCTTAATTAATGTTAATATTACGATAACTTTATAATTTTACGTACTTATCGAATACATGGTTAAAGTGAATTAAATCGTCTTATTTAAATGCGAAATATGATCTTGTTGTATCGATAGGTTCGTTTTCCCATAGCTCTGGGGTCCAGGTTAGCGATCGCGCCTATGTGTTGGAAAATGGCTATCAGGTTCTGGATGAACCCTCCTACGCACTTCGGGACAATGAAATGATTAAGAAGGCCTACCTGGGGCTTTGATAGGCGAGGGGGGCAACCGAGATCCTCGAGTAGAAGTGGATCTCTTATATTGAACACTTCCGTTTTTCCAGTACGAATTGATCAGTAGATCCTTAGGTTTCGCGTAATGAACTTTAAATCAGTACTTACTATTTAACGATGATGTTATTTTCCACTGTCTTTACCTGATCATGGTCTTGGGCGATGGCTTCTGCCCGATCACGCTGCTGCGAGGTTTCAACGAAACCGCCCAGGATGGCTCGGTCGCCCTCCAGGTCGACGTCGATAGCCGAACCGGCCAGATCAGGAGCTTCGAGAAGCCGGACCTTGATCTGTACCGCTTCAGCCGAATCTTGCTGCTCGAGCCTTGCAGATTCGTTGATGGGGGAAGCGGAACAGCCGACTAGAAGCCCCGTCAGGAGCAGCCCTCCCAATATCAGGGCGCCGATCCAGTCGCGTCGGATCATGGCCTGCCTTCCTCGACCCGGATCGCCTCGCGAGAGCGACTGACCAGCCCCTCGCAATACGCCATGTCGGGATCGGTGCCCACAACCAGCAAGGGCAGGAGCGCGGCAATGGGACCGCCGAGAGTGCCGAGCACTGCACTGGCCCCGGCGCGCATTCCCAGTCCCAGGCCGCCACTATGGACACCGGGCTCGATATCATCGAAGGTGCCGCCCAGATGCAAGGGCGCACGCCCGGTAAAGACGCTGGGATCCTTGGGATGGGCGAAGATGGAGATATCCAGGCGCTCCGTATTCAGGTCCACCTCGCCGCCGGCCGTGAAGGTGGTATCCAGGGTATCGATGACGAAGGTATCCAGTTTGGCGACACCGCTGCGCGCCTGCAGGTCGGCGTAGACGCAGTTGATGGGCACCGGATCACGACCGCGCGCCCAACTGAGAAACGCCTGGAGGGTGTCGAGTCCGGCCAGTTCCACGAGCACTGCATCCAGCCTGCCGCCGGTCATCAGCAGGAGCAGGCCGCCATCAGCGGATGCGAGAAGCTCGGCGACCGATCGACCTTCGATCCAGAACTTGCCGCGCCCTCCCACGATGCCCACGCTTTCATCGGCCAGGTTCCAGTGCCGGAGAACATCGTTCAGATCTACACGCCGCACCTCCACCTGCATGGTACCGCCAGGTGGCAAACTTCCGGCATCCAGGTCGAGCACCAGATCGATGTTTCCCTCGCCGATGCCGAAACTGACCGGATCGAAGCGACCGTGTCCATCCTCCAGGCGAAAGTCGATGTCCACATTGCTCAAGGGCACATTGCCCGCCCGCACCGACTCTGCCCGGTAGCTTACGTCTGCCGTCACGGTGTGCCAGCCCTCGCCGACGAAGGGTGTGTCGGGCAGGATGAAGCGGTCCTCGCTTCCCTCCCCGTTCGGTGTCGCTCCGATGATAACCCCCAGGTCGGCGATGTCGAGGGAGGCGGAGCGCAGCTCGCCCGTCAGCTTTGGCGGACGGGGCCGCGTATCGAGGCTGAGCCAGCCATCGAGGTCACTGCCACCGATCTCACCCTTCATATTCTCGAGCATCCAGCGCTGGTCATTCAGCTCCAGGTTGCCCGAGAGCGAGTAAGGTGGCAGCTGCGGCAGGGCCAGGCCCAGTAGCCGACTCAGGCGTTGGGGGTTGGGGCCCGCCAGGGTGAACTTCAAATTCTGGCCTTCAAGAGCCAGGGGGCGCTGGAGCGTGCCCTGAAGCCCGATTCGGCTGCCGACAAGCTCGGCCTCAATGTCCACCGCGTAGGGCCGATCGAGATAACGTGCGTGAAGCAGGGAATCGCCCACCAGAGAGAGCGATGCCGGGTGGCCGTCGTAGCGTCCTTCCCCCTCTAGGTAAAAGCGCCGATCGCCATTTTCCCCGTCGCTGGCCGCGAGCCTCAGGGTGAGTTCGGTGTCGGCCTGGGGTGACTCGAAGCGAAGCGTCGAGGGCTCGAGCCTCATCCGGCCGATGAACGGCAGCAGTAGGTCATTGCGGCTGTCGATGGACAGAGTGTCGTGCATTTCGAGGTGCAGGTCAGCGGAAAACCTGCCCAGCCGGTCCTCCACCGGCGTGAAGGTGTCGACCAGCTCCGCTAGCGCGATGTCGTCGATGACCACATCGAGGCGTCCCGACGCCATCTGACCGGTCGCGTCCAAAACCAGGCGACTTGTGATCGAGCCGTCGGCGAGACCGAAACGCAGGGGATCGACGTCTAGCCTCCCAGCATCAAGGCTGGCGGAGAGGACAAGGCCCTGTAATGCGGTGCCGTCGGGCAATACCAGGCTGTCTGCGCGAAGCGCCAACTGCCCGTCGAAGCGGCGTAACGGAGCCAATAAGAAGTCGTCCTGAGCCTCCTCGTCTGACTCTTGGGTAGTCGCGGAAATCAGCTGGGCAAGGTCGACACGCCCGGCCTTGAGGTCGATTTCTACCACCGGGCGTGCGGTGTTGAGAACGTCAACGTTACCGCTAACATTGGTCGAGCCTATCTCACCCTTAAGCCCAGTGGCGCTCCATTGTTCGTGATCACGGCTCAAGCGGCCCGCGAGACGAAACTCAGGCAAGAGAGGCAAAACCGGGCCAATCCAGGCCTCTAGGGCCTGGCTGCTGTCCGCGTTGAGTACCACACCTGCTTCAAGCGTCTGAGGCGCCAAGAGTGAGGCCAGCGTGGTGTCCACTTGAGCGAACACGCCGTTTGAGCGGGCTTCGACTTCAAAGGAGTAATCTTGTTTCAGAGAACCATCCTCCAGGTCGACCAAGCTGGATAGCGGGGCCCCACTGACTTGCAACTCCAGCGGCTTGTCACGAAAGGTGCCACTCACATTGAGCAACAGCTCTGACGACTCTCCTTTGCCGGTGGTCTCAAGTGTCGCCTCAAGGTCGCTACCGGCCTTGGCGTCGCGATAAGCCAGACGAGCCTTTTTGATAAGCAGGTGCGCAAGCAGGGTATTGAGCTCGAACGTTGGGCGTTGCTCAAGTGACTGAAGCTCAAGGGCGAGGTCGGCGCCCAGAGTACCGCCGGAGGGCAGGGCGCTATTCAATTCTGCCATGTTCAGATTTTGCAGAGTGATCTGCGCCTCTGCGGCAACCCTTTCAGGGCTGCTGGTCACGTTAACCTCTGCCTCGATATTACCGTCTGCCATGTCGAAGGTTAGGGGAGAAAGCGCAACGGAGTGTTCAGCCAGCTGCACCTTTGCCTGAATGTTCTGGAACAGCGCCTGCTCGAGCCTCAAACGCCCTACAGACAGCACAATTTCTCCGCGTAAATCGGGTAACACGGGCATGGGCAGGCCCGTTTGTTGTTCGGATTTCGGCAAGGCCGCGCGTAACGCCGCGACGTCGATTTGTGGTGAGTGCAGCCAGCCGTCAAGTCTCAGCGTTTCATCGGCGGTATCCATCGCCAGCTCACCGGTTAGTTGGCTATCGGCCACTGCTGCGTCGATGTCGTGCAGTCGCCATTCGCTGCCCTGGCGTTCCATGCTTGCCGCTATTTCAAGGCTGTCCAGTGCTACCCGAGGCAAGCCTAGCGACTGGGACCACTCAGCAAGGTTTTGCAGGCTAAGCTCCATGCTTGCCTGTAATCGCGCTAATGAGGGCGCCTGGGGAATCTCAAAGGTGCTGGTAAGCAGGCTCTCGCCGGAACTGAGAGAAAACTCGCCACCGAATGCCTGGGCATCGCCGATGAAGGCAGCGATGGGATCAGTGTCTGCTTCGAGTTCAAAGCGGTGCTGCTGAAATGTCAGTGTCGCCTGGGTGTGCAAGGTTTCGTCATCTGCTTGCATCTGCAGAGATGAAACGGAGACCTCGAGCGGGGTCTCGGCTTCGGCGGCCCAATAGCGCACCTGTGAGTCTGACAGTGAGAGATTGCGGATAGCGAAAGGCAAGGCGGTATCTCCATCGGTTTGAGCTTGTCGATTCGCTTGTTCGTCACCAAACACCCAGTTACTGGGGGCGTCGGCGCGCTGCTCCAGGTTCAGCGTCGAGTCGAAAAACTCAATGGCCTCCAGTACCACTTCCCCTTGTAGCAAATTGCTGAGCGATGGCGAGACAATGACCCGCTGTGCTTCAAGCATGTGTGGTGAAGCGGCCCACTCGGGGTTGTCGAGTTCAAGCTCGTTAAATGATAGCTGCGGACGAGGAAACAGGCTGATTTCCACATCGCCGTGAATAGCCACCGAACGCCCAGTTGCCTTCTCCACACGTTCGCTGATGATAGGCTTTAAAAAATTCCAGGACATCAGCTCTATAGCAGCGATGACGAGCGCCACTGTGATGACCGGGGCAAGCCACCACCTTAGAAACCTCGGTGCTTGATATTGCATTATGTCGGCTACCTTGCTGCGTGCGAGGTCCATTACAGTATTTCTCAACCTCACCCTTCTAGCAACTGAAAAAGGGAAATTACGTGACAAAACCCGCCTGTTTTCTATACTGACACTGGGTGTCATCGGTATGTTTCGGGAAGTGGCTATATCGGGCGCATTGACGTGAGACGTACCGAATAAGTGAATGCCAGCAAGCATCAGGGAGCGAGAGGATCTATGAGCCAGAGCACCCGGAAAGCAGACACGCTGCAGGAGCAACCGTCTAACCGGCCCCATAAGTTATCCATAGCGGCTGTAGAGGAAAGCACGGATCGCCAGCCCCACAGTTACGAACGCTGGTTAATTGCAAAGTTTTTGAGAATGGCAGGCAATCCGCCCGTTCGATTTCAGCTTTGGAATGACGAAATCATTGAATCGGACCTCATCATCGCCAGTTTTACCCTCCGGCTGGCCGATCCCAAAGCCCTCTATCAATTGGTCAGCAACCCCAACCTGGCGTTTGGTGATCTATACAGCTCCGGACGTTTAGAAGTCGAGGGGGATCTGTCAGACCTGATGACGGCGCTATACCGGGCCGTGCACAAAGCCAGGGAGCAGTGGCCAAAATGGCTTGAAGCGGTCTGGCGTAATCATAACCCCCGCTCTACCAGTGTTTCCGATGCCAGGGAAAATATTCACCATCATTATGACCTTGGCAACGAGTTCTATCGGCTCTGGCTAGACCACGCCGAAATGCAGTACACCTGTGCCTACTACGAAAGCCCGGACCTGTCCCTGGAGCAGGCACAGCTGGCAAAGCTGGAACACGTTTGCCGGAAATTGCGGCTCCAACCCGGCCAGACCGTGGTCGAGGCTGGCTGTGGATGGGGCGGCCTGGCACGGTATATGGCCCGCCAATACGGTGTGAAAGTCCACGCCTACAACATCTCCCGGGAGCAATTGGCCTTTGCGCGCGCGGAGGCTGAAAAACAGGGCCTGAGCCATCTGATCGAATACATTGAGGACGATTACCGTAATATCGAGGGCCAGTACGACGCGTTTGTTTCTATCGGCATGCTGGAGCATGTGGGCAAGGACCATTACGGCGAGATGGCCCGGGTGATTCGTCGTTCCCTTAAGCCAGAGGGTATGGCGCTGCTGCACAGTATCGGTCGAAACCGCCCGATGTTGATGAATGCCTGGATTGAGAAGCGTATTTTTCCCGGCGCCTACCCACCCAGCATCGGCGAGTTCATGAGCATTTGTGAGAGTGGTGATTTCTCGGTGCTGGACGTGGAGAACCTGCGGTTGCACTACGCCGCTACCCTGGAGCACTGGATGGAACGATTTGAAAGTGTTCAGGACCAGGTCACTGAACTGTATGACGCGCACTTCACCAGGGCGTGGCACATGTATCTGGCGGGTTCTACAGCGGCCTTCCGGGCGGGCTCCCTGCAACTGTTCCAGGTTGTGTTCACCCACGGGGATAACAACAACCTGCTCCCGACCCGCAGACACCTCTACAACTCTCCCGCTGCGCCGGAGGCCTAGCTGATAGCCCATCAGTGCTTTTCGAATCGGTATGATGGGTCAGGCTCCTGTCGACAACGATCATGGTGAAACGGTCAGTTACGGTATTCGCCGGTGTGAGTTCGATGCCTATCTGTTGGACCGGGTGAGCGCCAGCAAGCAGTTGAACACTCCGGTAAAATCCATCGAGCAGAAAGGCCGTAACTGGGTGATCAACGACGCCTTTGAAGCCCCACTATTGATTGGAGTGACCAGCAAGTACCGCCGCTGGAGTCTGCGCGGTAGGAGCATTTTGAGCATCGATCTGCATGGCCGTGCCACTGCCAGCCCAGAATGTGCTTGATCCAACCGTTCACGGCCTCGACCAGATGCTTGCGCTGAGAGTAGATCGCCCGCCCCTCTGGGGTAGCAAGCTTCCGGGCCATTCGTGCCGTGGCTGGATACCGGGTCTCTTCGGGTTTTGTACCCCCTTTACCTTCTCTGCGTAACGAGACATAACCGTCAATGCCCTTTTCTTCCAGCGCCTTAAGATCCTCTTCCTTACGGTAGCCCGCATCGGCCAGACACTGCTCCGGCTGGCCTCCCAGGGTTGCTTCTCCCTCTATGTCATAACGACGTTCCTACCGCGCAGGCTCCTAGCTTGAGCGGCAGCACGCAGTTGCTGACCTCCACCGAAAAGCTAATCCCTCTGCCCTTGTGGCTGTCCCCATGGCCGAATGAGCCCGCACCACCGTGAGCCTCCGATGTGTGTCATCGCGTGTCGGGGTCTCGCTTGCGTTGGCCGATCGCATTCCCGACGTTCTGCTTGCCGCCGGCGTCGTGACGTTGAATGAGCGCGTTGATCTCCGAGCCAAACAGGATGGCCAGTCCTGCGATGTAAAGCCACATCATCAGCACCATGACCGCGCCAACGCTGCCGTAAGTGGCGTCGTAGGTACCGAAGCTTTGGGTGTACCAGGCAAAAGCCAGCGATGCGACTAGAAGAACGACGACGCCGACGACGCTACCTGCCGTGATGAACTTGAACTTCTGCTCGACGTTCGGTGCAAGGTAGTAGATGACGGAGAACGCCAGTAGCAGCCCTGCCAGAATGATCACCCAGCGAAACACGATGAAGATCGCCAGCAGCGCGTCGCCGATGCCGAAACGCGAGCCCAGCCACTCCTGGATCTGGCCGCCCAGAACGATGAGCGAGAAGCCGCCCAGCACCAGCACCACGAACAGCAGGCTCAGTGCGATCGCCACGAGCCGTGCCCGCAGGAAGCCGCGCCCCTCGTCGACGTCATAGGCGATGTTGAGCTGCTGCATGATTGCGTACATACCGGTGGAGGTGGCCCACAGCGCAGCGAGGAGACCGAACGAGAGCAGGTCACCACGTTGTTCTCGTGTGACCTCTTGAACGACACCCGCGAACATGTCGGCGGTGGTCGCCGGTAGCGCCTGGCGCAGCAGATCCATGATCGCCTGATCGACGTTCGCGATGGGCAGGTACGGGATAACCGCCAGCACGAAGATCATCGCCGGAAAGATCGCCAGCATCAGGTAAAAGCCCAGCACCGCAGCACCGTTGAGGATGTCGTCGTCAACGGTTTCTCGATACAGCTCTTTCAGAAACTGCCTGGTCGTCGCGAGTATTGACATCTGCCTGCTCCTTGGGACCTCGACTTCAGGAGGTTGAGTAAACGAGTGCTCCCCTGGGATCCGACTCCCCGGGCACCTCTGCTGAGATCATCTCATGCGGCGCCAGTTCCGGCAGTGCGGACCGTCGCCAGGCCGAGCATCTCCAGCCCGCGGATGTGGAGCCAGCCGATGTTGAACTCGTACGGCTTGACCGACAGTTTGGCCGAAGTCGGATAGGTGTGATGGTTGTTGTGCAGTTCTTCACCGCCGATGGTCAGTCCCCAGGGCAGGACGTTGCGGCTCGCGGCCGAGGCCTCGAAGTTGCGCCCCACCAGTGTCCGATGCCCGCCGCGGTGATCGGGATCCAGAGCATCTGTACCGCCCAAACGGTGGCGCCGATCGCGCCGAACAGGAACAGATCCGTCACGCTCATTGCAACGCTTTCAGACACCAGCCGCAGGCCATCACCGCTCTTCGGATTCCGTCCCGGACAAGGGCAGGCCGGACGTCTTCTCGCGATGGTCGTGCAGCCGCCCGAGCGTGCTGTCCAGCAGACGCGCCAGCTTCTGCGCGGCGCCATGCACCGCCTGCTCCAGCGTCGCGGCGTGGTCCGTCACCGCCACCGGCTGCCGGCCTTCAAGACGGGCCTCCAGCATGCAGCGCTGGTCGTTCTGGCCATTCTTGTCACCGTTTTCGTCGCTGAGATGAACTTCCACCCGGGTGACATGTTCGCCGAAGTGCTCCAGCGCCTTCTCAATCGTGGCACTTACCTCAGCGGCCAGCGCCTCGGTGCCATCGATGTGGACGTCGGTGTTGAGTTGGATCTTCATGGGGTTCTCCTATGGGGTACGACAAGGCATGCGCTCGGCCGGCAGGACATGGACCTCACCTCCCATGCGTTCGACCAGCGCACCCAGGTCGTCGAGCACGTCGTCCGCGCGCGGGTTGTCGAGATCGGCAGCATCGATGCGCCCGGTCGACTGCAGCCACTGGCGCAACGGCTTGGTGTGGAAGCTGTCGGCCACCACGGCTAACTCGGCCACCGGCCGCTGCAGGAGGAACACGCGGAACAAGCCCGGTGCGCCCAGCACGGCCAAGCCGTCCTGCGTGTGGTTCCAGAAGTCGTGGTCTTGTTCGAGGGCCTCGAAGGGTTCGAGCAGGGCCTTGACGGTACACGCTCCATGATCGGGACGGCAACCAGCACGCAATCCGGTGAAAGGATTCAGTCTAGCCCAGCCCGCGTGACTTCGTCTGTACGGCAGCGCACACACACTCGACCGTTCGGTAACGCACGGTACAGCCCGCACGGTGCGTGATAATCTGCGCAGATGATTCCCACGCGCGCGAACCTGCCGCCACGTACTCTGAGAAACCGGCGCAGGCGCCTGGCCCGAGATGAGTTGCTGACTGCGAAAGCCGTCGTTGCGTCAGCCGTGAAGGCGGCTGGCATCAGCAAGCGGATCGGGCCGCACAGCCTGCGACACTCGTTCATCACCGCCGCGCTCGATGCCGGGTCCAACGTGTAGCGGTGGGTGTCTTCTGCAACCGCAAGAGACGGTCGGCCGGGACGTCGCAGCGGCGAGGGGGCGTGTCGGATCAGTCGATGAGGCCGAGCGAGCGGGCCCGGGTGACTGCCTCGGCGCGGCTGCTTCTTCTACGAGGCCTGCGGCGATCGCGTCGAACAGCGGCTGCGCCCAACCGTGCTCGATGAGCAGGAATGCGAGTGCCGTCCCCGGCGACAGGGACTCGGCCAGTGCCCATGCGTCGTCCGCCTCGAAGCCCGACGAGCCATCGCCCACTGCGGTTTCCATGAGACCGCCGCCGTCGAGTGGGATGATGCTCGCTAGGAGAGCGCCGAAGTCCTCGTCGTCGCCGATGACCAGACGCTGGATCGTGCCGTCCTCGTCCTTGGCGACGAAGAGCATGTCGGGCGCAGACAGGTCAACAGTCTCGCTCTACGAGGCAGATGCTGGCTTTCCAAAGGGGGAAAACGGCCGCTTGATTACACGAGAGGACGCATGTCTTGCACTCCAACAGCAGGTTGAGGTCTGGCTACGACTACCCAGTCGTGCGCGCCCGGCTCGAAGACCGCGGGTTGACCGATCTCTACATTCGACGGCGCGGCACCAAACCCAAGCCTGGTGAGCCGCACCGTCTCACTCTCGGTCTGCGGTGGGTCGTCGAGGCACCAACACCTGGTGGTCCAACTACGGCCAGCTCCGACGTTCCACCGACCAACGCGAGCGCCACCGTCATGCCGCGCTCCGGTTGGCCACGGCGGGCGGCTTTTCGCTGCATGCCGGGATCGCAACCCGGGCCGATCAGCGAACCAAGCTTGAGCGACTTTGTCGCTACGTCGCCCAATCCGCGGTGGCCAACAGTCGGCTGTCGCTCACCCGTCAACGCCAGATTCGTTACTCACTCAAGACGCCCTGGCGCGATGGCACCACTCACGTTGTGTTTGATCCATTGGATTTTATTGCTGATCGTAGTAGGCGTTGAAGAACTTGCCGGGCTGGTCGCCGTGCACCGGGATATCGGTGCCGTCGAAATCCAGCACGATTTCATTGGATGGTTCGTCGTGCTGTTCGTTGAAGTGATGCCACAACACTTCATGGGCCTTGATCACCGACTGCCGGTTCACGCGCTGCTCCATCCGACATAGGGTCGACCAGTACCGGATTGCGGGCATCGTCCAGAACGGTAGCCAGGCGCTGAGTTAGCTGGTGTTGTTTGTCGACTTCACGCAGCAGGAGCAGTCCCGCATCGGAGGTGATGTGACCACCGGAGAAATCGGCTTCAATTTAACGGCGAGAGAGTGGCGAGCAGGTCAGCTTTTCAGGGTCCGTTTTGGATAGCGGCTGTTGGTGTTGGTTGATGGTGTAAGGTCCTGAAATTTTAACACTTTCAGCCGCTTTCTTTTATCCCCTTATGAGAAATCCGGGCTAGATCCACCTGTGAAGCCGAGAAGTCGCGGTTATTAATATACTGAACGAATTCAGGATTCTGGGGGCAGGGCATTAACTGCTCGACCCAGAGTAATGGCGAGCGCCCTGGCGAGGCATCACTGACGTTCGCTGAGTTTGCGTCGCGCTTGTGTGTATTCCACTACGATCCGAGGGAACTGGGGGACATGTCGGTGGTTCCCGAAACAGACGTTGCACGCGCGACAGAGCTCGGCCGTGCCAGTTGGGCGGCAGGTTATGAGTAAGACGCGGGACACTCATAGCGGTTTACCCCATGCCAGCAGGTTTAGAACGTACGGTAGCGTACAGTTGCAATACGGGCTCTGATGTAGACTTGGTGTTTAAGACCACCGATTCGAGACAAAAGCATCATGAGTATGGCATCAGCATCGACCTCCGAGTTCACCACTGCCCCCAGATCCCTGAGGCAGACACTCAGAGCGTATTGCAAGCCACGCCTGGCACGCAGCATTGCGGAAATCCTGATCACCGCAATACCTTTTGTGTTGATATGGGCTCTGATGTGGCTGGCGGTCAGTGCCGGATACTGGCCCGTGGCCCTGGTGCTGGCTGTCCCTGCCGCGGGATTCCTGGTACGACTGTTCATGATCCAGCATGACTGCAGCCACGGGTCGTTTTTCCATTCGCGGCGCGCCAATAACTGGGCGGGCCGTATCATCGGTGTGCTTACCCTGACCCCTCATGATTTCTGGCGCCACGCCCATAACCTGCATCATGCCAACTCCGGCAACCTGGATAGGCCGAGCGTTGGCGGGCTCGACACCCTCACAGTGCGCGAATTCCAGGCCCTGCCGCGGTGGCAGCAATGGCGCTATCGCCTCTATCGCCACCCGCTGGTGCTATTCGGTTTCGGGCCCATGTACACTTTCCTGCTGGACTACCGGCTGCCTTTCGGATTCGTGCGTGCTGGCTGGATGCCCTGGATCAGTACCCTGGGCACCAATGCGGCCATTGCGGTTCTGGCAACCGGCCTGATCTGGTTTGTCGGAGTGGGACCCTTCCTGCTGGTCCAGATCCCGATCACGCTGCTCGCCACCACTTTGGGGGTTTGGCTGTTCTACGTTCAGCACCAGTTCGAGGCCACCTACTGGGAACACGATGAACACTGGAATGCCTATGACTCCGCGCTGCAGGGCAGTTCCTACTATGTACTTCCGGGTATGCTGCGCTGGTTCAGCGCCAACATTGGCGTGCACCATGTCCACCATCTAGCTAGCCGAATCCCTTCCTACCGCCTGCCCGAGGTGTTGGAGGACTACCCGGAACTTCAAACAGTCAACCGGATCACGCTGCGCGAAAGCATCGAGTCAATACGCCTGACGCTCTGGGACGAGGACAAAAGGCGGCTGGTTTCCTTCAGGGAGGCGAGCGCCGGATCAGGCATCAAGTGAGAATGGGGTCAGACCTCACATTTCACAGAACAAGATGGGTGTGACTCAGTAACCCAAGCTGATCGTCAGGTCCAGGTTTTGCCCATCGTACGGGAATCTGGCGGCCTCGAACGAAGGCGCACCCATCAAGGCGCTTGCACCGGTTGAAAACCCGTAGCCTTCCGTGGGGATCCCTATCCCGTTGGTGCCAAGCTTGCCGTCCATATTTTCATCATGAATGACGGCAAGCGAATAGGTTCCCGGCGGGATGTCTACAAAATCGCAACGCGCCTCCGTATCCTGCACCTTCGTCATTATGATATTGGTCGCTGACTGCAGAAACTCAGTAGGAAAGCCCTCTGACGTTTTGAAAAGCGCGCAAGCTACTGCTCCAGCGCTGTTTCTGATGTCCAGAATCTTCACGTGAATGCCAGGGCACGATGATTGCGCAAAGGTGATCGCGGGAAAAGCCGCCAATACTAGCACTGTCAACAATGCTACAAACCGAGCCCTCAGGGGTGGCAGCGTCACTGCGGGATGCCCGACCGTGGAGGCCAACACGGACTTGCGATTAATTGACTCACTCATGAGCTTCCTCATAGGTCCGATTTGCGTCGTTTTAGAAATTAATCAATGTAATCGGAAGATTACCCACTGTTAAACAGTAGGTCTTCTATCAGTAGGCGTCAATCGCTGGAAATGCTCTGAGAAACAGTATTTCATGAAGCTATTAGGTGTTCAGGATATCGAGGGCTTGCCAAGTACCGAAATTCGATCTGTTGGTAGATGAATTTTATAAGCGTCCACATTTGCTTGCGAAGGTTGGTGTACGAGATGCTGAAATGGTTCTGGTATGAGGTGACCATGTCATGCAGGTAAATATTGTTAAGTAGTAACTATTCAGCTCAAATTTTCTAAAAAAGTTCTTGACAGGGTTTTGGCCCCAATTTCATGAATTTAGGCCACACTCAACGCAAACCCATAAAGCGGCGCGCAAAGCCTCCAAGATCCCTTCACGGCCCTTTCGTTTTGTTGTCCATCCCCGGGGCGACGTCGATTTGAAAACCCCCGTCAAATCCGCGCTCAGGACGAAAAATTCGACCTGAAAAAGTCGTGCGATAATAATGCATCACTCGACGGTACTCAGATCCATGAAGATCAGTAACATTGATGTCGACGCTGCGCTGGCGGACGTCAGACAACAACTCCAAGCAGACACAACCGTCGCGCCTTCCATGCGGACGGCCATCGAGTTGCTGATTGTGCTGGTCCAGATACTGAGTGGGCGGATTAACACCCACATTGCAAGCAGCAGTAAGCCGCCGTCTCAGGATCCGAACCGCCCCAGACAGAACCGTTTGAAGAGCGGGCGTAAGCCAGGCGGGCAGCCCGGTCGCGTTGGGAAGTTACCCAAAGGCGGCGCATTTCGGGTTGTGGGCTGCGAGAAACGTCAGGTCGTTGATCTGGACATCCGCCGTTTTGTCACCGAGTACCAGGCCGAGATCCTGGAAAACGCCCAGGGGCAACGTATCGTGGCGCCCCATGCACAACGAGGCCAGAAGGCGATGGATGCGATGGATGCGATCGGCATCCTGCCGCGCTTCAACGGTGTGCTCTGTCATGATCACTGGAAGCCGTATTACCGTTATTCATGCTTGCACTCTCTGTGCAATACGCACCACCTGCGAGAACTTCAGCGCGCCTGGGAGCAGGATAAACAGGTGTGGGCTCAACGGATGCAAGCTCTACTGAACATCATGACCGACAGCGTCGACGACGCCGGCGGCTGCCTGCCACCGGACAAAGCGCAGCGGTGGCGCAAGGTGTACCGACGCTGCCTGGCAAAAGCGCAAAAAGAGTGCCCGCCACCGGATGAAAGCCTGCGCCAAGGCAAACTGCATATTCCGGCCCATCATGAACACCCATTCCGGACGAACGTGAACACCCGTTCTGGTTTAACGTGAACAGCCATTCCGGCTGAAGGTGAACACTTTTCAGTGATTTTCCGGAATCGGTGTTCACCATGCTGGAATCGGTGTTCACATTCCCGGAATCGCTGTTCACGTTCAACCAGAATCCTTCTTAACGCATTGTTTATTCAACCGTTTGCTACTCTGATTCCTTTTTTTGGGGATCAGGGCCATGTCAGCAAAGAGAATGCCAATGCGTAAAATCAGAGAAGTACTTCGTCTGCGGCTGGAAGCCGGGCTCTCAATCCGGCAGATCAGCGCCAGCACCAAGACCAGTGTCGGAGCCATTCAAAAGGTCTTGGCTCGGGCCGATGCCTTAGAGATTGTCTGGCCGTTGCCAGAGGATCTGGACGATGGCCGCCTGGCGGCCATGTTCTATCCCGGCTCCGATCCCACCACATCGTCACGCCATCAGGTGCCTGACTGGACGACGGTTTATCAGGAGCTCAAGCGCAAAGACGTCACCAAGCTGTTGCTGTGGGAGGAATACACCGCCCGATACCCCAACCGGTGCTACAGCTACTCCCAGTACTGCGACCGTTACCGCCACTGGCTGAAGCAGCAAAGGCGCTCCATGCGCCAGACCCACAAAGCCGGTGAGAAGTGCTTCGTGGATTACTGCGGCCCCACCGTGCCCATCATTAACCCGCAAACGGGCGAGATCCGCACGGCTCAGGTGTTTGTCGCCGTGCTGGGTGCGTCGAATTACACCTACGCAGAAGCCACCTGGAGCCAGGGCTTGCAGGACTGGTTGCTGAGTCACAGGCGCACCTTTGAATTTTTTGGCGGCGTTCCGGAGATGGTAGTGCCCGATTATGTTGCACGGAACATAATCCCGACAACCTGAAATCCGGTGTTACCAAGGCCCATCGGTACGAGCCAGACCTCAACCCGACCTATCAGGACATGGCCGCCCATTACGGCGTGGCTGTTGTCCCTACACGGGTCCGAAAACCCCGTGACAAGGCCAAGGTGGAAGGCGGTGTGTTGATCGTCGAACGCTGGATCCTGGCAGCGCTGCGCCACCGTCAGCACTTCTCGCTCGGACAACTCAATGCGACCCTCCGTGAGCTGCTGGAGAAGCTCAACAGCCGTCCCTTCCGGAAGTTCCCGGCTGCCGGCGCGACCACTTCGAGCAGCTGGACAAACCAGCCCTACAGCCCCTGCCAGCTGAGCGTTATGTCTACGCGGAATGGAAGAAGGCCCGAGTGAATATCGACTACCACATAGCCGTTGACGGGCATTACTACTCGGTACCCTACACCCTGATCAAGAAGGAGGTGGAGGTCCGAATCACCCACAACATCATCGAGTGTTTTTACCGGGGCAACCGGATCGCCAGCCACCGCCGCTCGGACCAAAAGGGACGGCATACCACCATCGCCGCTCACATGCCTGAATCCCATCGGCAGGCGGGTGAGTGGTCACCGGAACGGCTCATCGCCTGGGCGGCCAAGACCGGACCCGCGACGGAAAAGCTCATCCGCACCGCACTGGGTGCCCGCAAACACCCGCAACAGGCTTACCGCTCCTGCCTGGGCATTCTCCGGCTGGGCAAGAGCTACGGCGAGGCACGATTGGAAGCCGCCTGCCGGCGGGCCCTGATACTGGGTAGTTGCCGTTACAAAAGCATTGAATCCATCCTCAAACATCGATTAGACCAGCAGCCCCTAGAAGAACAGCAAGAGCTGGCCTTACCCGATACCCACGACAATATCCGCGGCCCGGCCTACTACCACTGAGGGAACCTGACATGCTGAAACATCCGACTCTGGACAAACTCCATGCCCTCAAATTGACCGGCATGGCCGCCGCACTGGCTGATCAGTCGGCCACGCCCGACATCACGGAACTGAGCTTCGAGGAACGCCTTGGGCTGCTGGTTGACCGGGAGATGACCGAACGAGATAACCGACGCCTGACCAGCCGGCTGCGCCGGGCTGGACTGCGACACACCGCCGTTCTCGAAGACCTGGATTACCGGAACTCACGGGGTCTGGATAAGGGACTGATCCAATCCCTGGCAAGCTGCCAATGGGTGAAGGAACACCTGAATGTGCTCATTACCGGCCCCACCGGCGTTGGCAAAACCTGGTTGGCCTGTGCCCTGGCGCACAAAGCCTGTCGGGGAGGCTACACCGCACAGTACGTTCGCCTGACCCGGCTGCTACGAGAACTGACCATCGCCAAAGGAGACGGCCAGTACCCCAAGCTGCTAGCAAATCTCGCCAAAGTGGATGTTCTGATCCTGGATGACTGGGGGCTTATGAAACTGAGTGCTGAGAACCGAAGAGACTTGTTAGAAATGCTGGAAGACCGTTACGGCCGTCGCTCCACCATCGCGACCAGTCAGCTCCCCCTTGAGGAATGGCATGACGTCATCGGTGACGCCACTCTGGCGGATGCCATTCTGGATCGGCTGGTTCACAACGCCTACAAGATCAATCTCAGGGGTGAATCCATGCGAAAACGGCAGGCAAAGTTGACGGACACTATGGCTTCGGAGTAACAATGAAAACCCCGCGTCGCTACGCTCCGATGGGTGGCAGCTTTGCTCCGGTCCGGGTGGCAGGCTTCAGGTGGAATGGGTGGCAACCTTCAGCGGTTTACGCAGCCAAAGAAGTAGATGTTGTCGTTATTGAGGGCCTTGTCCCGGATCGGAGTGAAAACTATATTGCTCGCCTTAATGTTGAAGTAGCCAAAAACCTCGGTTCCGAGGTCATATTGGTGAGCACGCCCCAAGCGAGTCAAGCCGAGGATCTGGACGAGGAACTCGATTTCTACGCCAGGCTATTTGCCGGCCCATCCGATCCTGATGTAATCGCTGTCATCCTGAACAAGGTGGGTGAACCGGAAAAATCGGGGCTCTCCATACAAAGTAGCTCGGCCCCGGTTGAACTCGCCACAGATTACCGCACAGCTTGCAAAGTATTCTGCGAACAGCGATTCCGCCTTCTGGCTGAAATCCCGTGGCAACCGGATTTGCTAGCACCTCGGGTATCGGATCTCGCCCGGGAGCTGGATATTCAGGTGCTCCATGAAGGCCAGATGCATAGCCGGCGTGTTCAGAAAGTGTCGGTATGTGCCAGAACCATTCAGAACATGACCGAGACTCTGAAGCCCGGCACATTGATGGTCACACCGGGTGATCGAGAGGACATTATTGTCACCACGGCAGTAGCGGCTCTAAATGGTGTGCCTCTTGCCGGGCTTATGCTGACGGGGGGGGTTACTCCCAGATGAACGGGTGATTGAGCTCTGCCGGCGAGCATTGAATACCGGCCTGCCTGTTTTGAGCTCAGACACCAACACTTACGATACCGCCCACATGCTGGCCAATTTGTCGACCGCTATTCCAATTGACGATCCCGACCGCATCGAGAAAGCCATGGAGGCTGTGGCAACCAAAATTGATACTGATTGGCTTCAGGAACATCTGAAGGTTCAACGTCAGCGTCGGCTTACCCCTCCTGCATTCCGGTATCAGCTATCGGAGCGGGCACGGGCGGCCAATAAGCGCATTGTTCTGCCCGAGGGCAGTGAGCCCCGTACGGTTCAGGCCGCTATTATTTGCCATCAACGGGGGCCCGCTCGTTGCGTGCTTATTGGCGGCCCCACCGAGATCAGGAATGTGGCACAGTCTCAGGGGCTGGAATTGCCTGATGATATCGAAATCATTAATCCGTCAGCCGTTCGTGATCAGTATATAGACGCTATGGTAGAGGCACGGAAGCATAAAGGACTGGCACACGATATGGCGGAGGCCATGCTTGAGGACAACGTGGTTCTTGGCACCATGATGGTAGCCAGAGATGAAGCCGACGGCCTGGTTTCGGGAGCCATTCACACCACCGCCAACACCGTGCGGCCGGCTCTGCAGCTTATCAAAACCCACGATCAGGCAAAGGTTGTGTCATCCGTGTTCTTTATGCTGCTTCCACAACAGGTTGTGGTATACGGTGATTGTGCAATCAATCCAGACCCGAACGCTGAAGAGCTGGCAGATATAGCAATTCAGAGTGCTCAATCAGCCGAAGCGTTTGGGATTGAGCCAGTGGTTGCCATGATCAGTTACAGTACAGGAGAATCTGGTACCGGCCTAGATGTCGACAAAGTGCGGGAAGCTACCAGGATTGCGAGGGAAAGACGGCCAGATCTGTTAATAGACGGACCTTTGCAGTACGACGCCGCTGCCATTGAGAGTGTGGCCAAAAGCAAAGCGCCGAAAAGCAAAGTAGCGGGTAAGGCGACCGTGGTTGTATTCCCGGACCTGAATACCGGTAACACAACCTATAAGGCTGTACAGCGCAGTGCGAATGTGGTCAGTATTGGCCCTATGCTGCAGGGCTTGAGAAAACCTGTTAATGACCTTTCAAGAGGCGCATCAGTAGAGGATATTGTATTTACAATCGCGCTCACAGCAGTACAGGCAAAGCAGGTGGAAGACGCAGTGCCGTCGTAGCGGTGCGACTTTCTACCGCGCAGACTCCTAGGCCTCAGACTGTTTTTTTTCTGCCCTTCACCAATTCCAGCGGCTGATTTCTGCGCAACAGCACTTCAAACTGTTCAGCGGGTACGGCCTTGCTGAACAGAAAGCCTTGCCACTGATTACGCAGGAACTCCAGTTGCGCTTCGGTTTCGACGCCTTCAGCAATCACATTGAGGTTGAGGTTGTGAGCCAATGTGATGATGGCGGTAACGATAGCGGCGTCGTCAGGATCGGTGATCACGCCCTGACTGAAGGTGCAATCCACTTTAATCGTATCCACCGGGAGACGCCTTAGCTGGCTCAGTGACGAGTAACCGGTGCCAAAATCGTCAATGGAAATGATAACTCCGGCGTCCCTGAGTTCTGTCAGCATGGCGCGGGCGGGCTCCACATGGTGGAGGAATACCCCTTCTGTCAGCTCCAGCTCAAGCCAATGGGCCTCCAGTCCGGTCTCGTCAAGAATCCGCTCGATGACTTCCGCCAGGTCATGCTGCTCAAACTGGCGCATCGAAAGATTGACCGCGACGGGCATAGGCTTATAGCCCGCATCTTGCCAGGCTTTGTTCTGCGTACACGCTGTGCGGATAACCCACTCACCGATCTCCATAATCAGCCCGGTTTCTTCCGCCAATGGAATGAACTGCTCAAGCGGCATAAAGCCATACTCGCTATGGTGCCAGCGCAATAAAGCCTCCATTGAGACGATTTCGCCGGACATACAATCCAGTTGCGGCTGATAGTGCAGACGGAGTTCCTTGTTCCTGACAGCTCTGCGTAAACTGTTTTCCAGATCCAGCCGCGCCTTGGCGTGGGCGTTCAGCTCCGCTGAGTAAAACTGATGATTGTTACGCCCAAGTCGCTTGACCTCGTACATGGCAGCATCAGCATTGCGCAATAGCAAATCGACCGTATCACCGTCTTCCGGGTAGGTCGCAATACCAATACTACTGCCGATATAGAACTCACGACCGCCGGCCAGAAAGGGTTTTTTGATCGCCTCAAGGATACTGTTCGCCACATCAGTGGCCACTTCCGGATGGGCCATATTGAGCAGGGTCACAGTGAACTCATCACCGCCAAGGCGGGCTACTGTGTCACTCTTCCGTACACAGTCCACAAGACGCTGGGCCACTTCACGCAATAAATGATCGCCCTCGGCGTGCCCAACGGTGTCGTTGACGTTCTTGAAATGATCAAGATCCAGGAACATCACGGCCAGCTTCTGCTGTTCACGCTCCGCACTGTTGATTGCCTGCCCCAGACGTTCTTCGAAGCATGTGCGGTTCGGTAGCCCCGTTACCACATCATAGTTGGCAAGGCGCTGCTCGTGCTCGTGGGCCAGCGCCAACTTCCTGTAAGCTTCTTCCAACTCCCGGGCTTCGCGGCGTTCCACTTCTGCGACCGCTGCAGCGGCGGCCAGCTCTTTTTCCCGCTCGGCGTGCTCTCTCACCTCACCCAGCAGCGCTGTCAATTCGTCATTGCGTTGCTGCACCTCTTCGAGAAGTTCGACTCGCGAAAAACGTGTCAGGCGCGCTCTTTGATCGAAAAGAAAACTGTCAGAGGGATTGAATTGACGATCCGGGATTCGTTTGAGGACACCAAAGCTCTGTCGACCATCATCGAGTCTCAGAGCGTAGGTCTGATCGAAAAGCGCCCCTTTGCTTTCTGATGTCAGCGGGGGCTTATCACCCGCAAAAAGAACAAGCAGGTTGCAGTAATCTTTCTGCTTTTCAAGCCCGATGGTAATCGCACCGTCGTCGCTATGCTGGTAAACAGCCCGGCACAAGTTTGAGGTCATGGAGGCCAGGCGTGTTGCTGCGAAGGTGTCAAACTGTAAATCCTCGGCGAGAGAGCGCACACGATTTCTGGTGCCAGCGATTGCGGCAGTGCTGTTTATCGTAAGTGTGATCAGTTCAATCATTCAATCAACCTTGACAACAATACAGCTACCGTCATCATCATTTTTGCCGAATTTGTTAAGCAAGCGCTCGGCAATTTCCTGTGCCGTGCTGTGCGACGAGCGCAATTCGTTGCTCATATCAAGGTGTGCTGGCAAACCATCGCTGTGGAGCACCAACACCGTCATTGGAGACAGTATAAGCGTTTCTTCGCGCAATGTGCTCATTATGTAGCCTACAATGCCTTCCTGGGGAACAAAAGTAATCGGCTTTGGAGCGTAAAGCTTCACGGTAATATTGCCGACGCCCACGTACGTGAGCATGCGGGTTGCCGTTTCGAACCGGCATAGCGCCACAACCGCGCCGCGAGACCGGCGTAGATGCTCATGCAGCCCCTGCATAACGTCAATCAACCTGCTCTTACGACTTGCATCTTCCAGGTACTTTATGGCGCTGACCGCCGCGCTTTGGGCATCAGGCCCGTGGCCGAGGCCATCAATCAGCGCGATGAAAAGGTCATTATCCACCATTTTTAACAATCCGGCATCACCGCAGACGTCCTCGTCGGGGTGGGATCGTGTCGCTAGCGCGTAATCCAGCTGCATATTTAACGCGGCACTCATCGGCACCACTTTCTGACCGCAATTCGTGTGCCTGAAACACGCTCGGCGTCAAAGGAGAAATTGTCCATCAGGCGCTTCACCCCGGGCAAGCCCAGCCCAAGGGTGCCGATGGTGCTGTATCCCTCCGTCAGAGCCTGATTGATATCGCTGATACCCGGCCCTTCGTCCTCCGTTACCACCTCAACACCTATTCTCCCCTCCTCCGTGATGGTTCGCAGCGTCATAACGCCGGAACCAGCATGAAGTGCGACGTTGCGCGCCAGTTCGCTTACAGACGTAGCCACCATGAACTGGTCAGTCTTGCGAAAACCGACGCTTGCAGTCAGATCATGAGCCTGATAAACCGCGTGGGCGACATCGCTTTCTGCATTGATTTCGATGCGGCGCTCATCACTATTCATACCCTGTGACACCAGACATATAGCGAGGAACTTCCGATGTCTCGCCGGTATTGTCGAATGACGGTGTTTCCTCGTCCCCGTCAACGTCACCCACTGATAGTTCACCGGCACGGGCATACGGTTCCAGCATAGTCAGCGCTTGCTCAAATGTCACGGCGGTCTGCAAATCCAGCGGCGGCGTTTCAAGATCCATCAATGCGCTGACAACGGCGGGCCGAATACCGACCACGACGGTGTGTGCACCGAACAACCCAAGCATCCGCGCACTTTCCGAGAAGCTCGCTGCGATATGGGCATCCATCACCTCTACCATGGATACGTCCAGAACCACGCCTCTGATGCGCGATTGATGCACTCTGTCCAAAACATTCTGCTGGATCTGATGAATGACATCATCGTAAAGCTCGACTTGAATCGATACGATCAGGCAGCCGTGCATGACGTACATGCCCGTCTGCGGAAATGCATGACGACTATTCACAAGAGAAATCTCCTGAGCCACATCGCTGGTGAGGCATTACCGCACCGGCGCGTTCGGGGAGTACCGGATGTCCAGACCAAGCTGCTGAAGCGCAAAAGATACCGCGTCCCGCAAGGTTGCACGGGTAACAACGTTGGTCAGTGGAATGCCCAGTTGTACCAGCGTTTTCGCAATGTTGGGAGAAATGCCTGAAACGACGCAGCTACACCCCATCAGCTGCGTGGCCTGGGTGATCTTGATGAGGTGATTGGCTACCGCTGTATCGACCGTTTCCACACCTTCGATATCCAGTATCACCACTCGCGACTCGGTCTCGGCGATGCGCGTCAGCATGGAGTCCATAATAGACTGGGCACGTTGTGAGTCGACAACACCGACAATCGGCAGCATCAGAACGCGATCCCAAAGCAGGGTGACAGGTGTGTAAATTTCCATGGTTTTATTGGCACTGGACGTCATAGGCCCTCCGGAAAAGTGCGCTCACGATAGAGTGTATTTAAATCGAGAAGTAAGTTTACACATTGGGTATATAAAAGAGAACTCTCCATGACGCCCCGATCTGGATGCGCATCCTCTGGGCGGTGATCATCGGCCTGCTGACCCTGGCACTGCTAATGGCCGGCGGGCTGGGCGCCCTTCAGGGCACGGTGGTCATTATGGGTCTGCCATTCTCGGTGGTGCTGTTTTTCATGATGTTTGGTCTGTTCAGTGCTCTCAAGACCGAAACACTCAAGCACGGCATGAGTCCCATGCACGGGATGCCCACGGCCGCCGAAGGCAAATCGCTTTCCTGGCGCCAGCGGCTTGCCCGGGCCATGAGCTTTCCGGATCGGAAGGGCGCTCTCAAGTTCATGGATGAGACGGTGCGCCCGGCCATGGAGGAGATCCGTGACGAGCTTCGAAACAAGGGCGTGGCGGCGGATATTCAACGGGACAAGGATGAGCCCCATCTTTCGCTGGACGTAGACCTTGGCAACGATGGCCACTTCACCTATCAGGTTTGGCCACGGTCAGTTCCAATGCCCGCGTTCGCCATTCGACCACATTCCGAGACCAGCACTTATTACCGGTTGGAAGTACACCTGATTAATGGCGGCCAGGGTTACGACCTAATGGACTACGGTCGCTCCCAGATCATCGAGGATATTCTCGATCAGTATGAGCGTCATCTGGCCTATCTGCAGCGCCTCCGAGAAGCGCCGGGCGATGTCTCCATGCCGGGTCTGGGCGATCCTGTAAAAGAGTGAAAGCCTGTGCCGAACGCCAAATGACCTTCAACGATCAGAAAAGGAGTTTGCACATGCGTAATACACGAGTCGATGCGGCAGGTGTTGACCAGGCAACAAGGCTCTGGGCAATGTTGAGCTTGCCTCTGCTGCGGTCTCGGCTGAGCCCCAGGCACATCCTTTTTCAGGCCAAGCACAGGGGAGTATTGTCACGTGACTGATGAAAGTTTCGACCGGACAGCCGACTATGTCATCATCGGAGCCGGTTCGGCCGGCTCTGTTCTGGCCAACCGACTGAGTGCCGATGGAAACAGCAACTGGGTGAGATTGCGCTCCGCTGATCCGGAAGATCCGCCACGGATGTTCTTCAATTATCTCTCGGACGAGGCCGACAGACAGGCGTACCGGGATGGTCTCCGCCTTACCCGTGAGCTATTCGCCCAACCGGCTTTCGATCCCTTCCGCGGAGAAGAGGTCTCTCCGGGCCCAGACGTAACAACGGACGACGAGATTGATGACTGGGTTGCCCACAGCGCCGAGACCGCCTACCACCCCTGCGGCACCTGCCGCATGGGCACGGACGAACTGGCGGTGGTCGACACCGAGTGCCGGGTACACGGTGTGGAAAACCTGCGGGTTGTGGATTCCTCAATCATGCCCGCAGTAACCAACGGCAATATCAATGCCCCCACAATCATGATCGGCGAAAAGGCCGCTGATCACATACTCGGAAAAGGGCTCCTCGAACCGTCCAGGGCCGATTCATACGTAGCCTCGGATGGGGGTAAGAAGCAGCGCGAAGGAACACCGCAGCGGCGGGCTGATGAGGTGGAGTGACAGCCCGGCATCGCAGAGGAAAAATAGATCTGTCCCGGTTTCGCTGCACATAAAGCAGTGTATGAGTCGAGAATAGTTAACGCTTCATCCGGGATGCGTTGCTTCGGTCGCCCCATTTGATTACGCCTTATCTGAATTGGTTAATCCAAGCCTTTGACAAGACCCCAACCACTGTTTAGGTTTAAAAATAGCCAGTGATTGAAGAGTTAGGGCGAGTGGGCTGCCGATCTTGGTGAGTCCCATAAGGCGGCATGCATTGAATGCCATTATCAGGATGACCATGCAACAGGATGCGACAGCGTTGATTGCCGAGTACTGGGCCATCGGGCTTTTTGTGGTGGCTGTCATCGGCTTGTGCGCTTTTATGATCGGTGTTTCCGCGCTGCTCGGCGGCCGTAGCCACGGACGCAGCAAAGCGTTGCCCTTCGAAAGCGGCATCATCGGCACCGGGAGCGCACGCCAGCGTTTTTCCATTCAGTTCTATCTGGTCGCGATGCTCTTCGTGATCTTTGATATCGAAGCCGTATTCTTATTTGCCTGGTCCGTGTCGGTGCGCGAGGTAGGCTGGAGCGGTTTCTGGGGTGCGGCCGTGTTTATCGCTATTCTTCTCGCCGGGCTCGTTTATGACCAGCGTTCTGGTACGTTGAACTGGGCTCCCCACGGCAGTGATCGGCCGCATCGAGGAAGGTAACCACGCATTGGTTTTCAACTGGGAGGCACGTTATGGCATACACCCTAACCCGGGCAGAGGATGCGCTCGCCGCAGAAAGCGCACGCTACCCCTTAAATAAGAGCCAGCAAGTCGAAGACCCGATGAAGCAGCAAGTACACCGCAGCGTGTTCACCGGCAAGCTCAAAGACGTACTCAACTCGACGGTTAACTGGGGGCGCAAAAACTCTCTGTGGCCCTATAACTTCGGGTTGTCCTGTTGCTACGTAGAGATGACCACGGCGTTTACGTCTCCACACGATGTTGCTCGGTTCGGTGCTGAGGTTATTCGGGCTTCTCCCCGCCAAGCAGACTTCATGGTTATTGCCGGCACCTGTTTCGTGAAGATGGCACCGGTTATCCAGCAGCTTTATGACCAGATGCTGGAGCCAAAATGGGTGATTTCCATGGGCTCCTGCGCCAACTCTGGCGGCATGTACGACATCTATTTGGTGGTGCAGGGCGTCGACAAATTTTTGCCGGTGGATGTTTACGTGCCGGGCTGTCCGCCGCGACCGGAGGCTTTTCTGCAAGGATTGCAGCTACTGCAGGACTCCATTCAAGAGGAACGTCGACCGCTGTCGTGGGTGGTTGGCGATCAGGGCGTGTACCGCGCCGAGATGCCGTCTCAGCGTGAGAAACACCGCGATCGGCGTATTCAGGTGACAGAGCTGCGAACACCCGACAACGTTTAACCCAAGAGTCTGTTATTGGCTTCGCAAGGTAGTAGGCAGGTTCCAGGTTGGCATTCTTACCGCATTTCAAAGCGAGGCGAACACCGCCAAGATGAGCAGGGTTCAAACCGATACCAGCACAACAGCCGCTCCCGATCATCGGGCCAGTTCCCTTGTGGCACTGCAGCGAGAGCAGATCGGCGATCAGGTGCTGTGTGAGAAGGCCACCTTAACGGGCATGCCGGTGTTGTGGGTGGAGCGAGGCGCGCTGGTTGAGTTTGGGGCCTAATCACCCGTCCGCTCACGGCGCCTTTCGCCTTGTATTGCAGCTCGACGGCGAGGAGATTATCGACTGCGTGCCGGATATCGGCTACCACCACCGCGGCGTAGAAAAGATGGCCGAGCGCCAGTCTTGGCACAGCTTCACTCCCTACACCGACCGTATCGATTACGTGGGCGGTGTAATGAACAACTTGCCCTATATACTGGCGGTAGAAAAGCTCGCGGGTATTCAAGTGAATGATCGCATCGGTGGCGTGATGCAGGACCTGCCGAAAGGTTGGGGCAGGCTTATGCAGGGCTTCGTTGATTGGATGCCGCCTCGCCTCAAGGAGTATGAGCGGGCGATGATGGAAAACTCTCTGGTGCGCGATCGCACCAAACACATCGCCGCCTTCGATACCGCCAACGCTCTGGCGTGGGGCGTCACCGGCCCCAACCTGCGTGCCACCGGCTGCGATTTCGATCTGCGCAAGCAGCGCCCTTATTCTGGGTATGAGAACTTCGATTTCGAGATACCGCTGGCTCAAAACGGCGACGCGTTTGATCGCGGCCAGCTGCGCATCGACGAGATGCGTCAGAGCGTAAGAATTCTCTAACAGTGCATCAACCATATGCCGGCTGGGGACTACAAGGCAGATCATCCACTAACCACACCACCGCCTCGCGAGCGCATGCTTGAACATATTGAAACCCTGATTACCCACTTTCTGCAGGTGTCCTGGGGGCCTGTGCTGCCAGCCAACGAATCGTTGCAGATGATCGAAGTGACAAAGGGTATCAACAGTTACTACCTGACCAGTGACGGCAGCACCATGAGCTACCGCACGCGCATTCGCACGCCAAGCTTCCCGCATTTGCAGCAGATCCCGGTGCTGATGCGCGGTGGCTTTGTGCCGGATTTGATCGCGCACCTGGGGAGTCTTGATTTTGTCATGGCCGACGTGGACCGCTGATGATGTCAAAAACACCCATCTCCGTCAGCACAACCAAAGACCTCATCGCAACCGATAGTTTTCAGCTACATGAGGAAGATCGCCACGCCATGCTTACTGAGCGCGATCATTATGAGCAGCCGCAGGCGGCCTGTGTCGGGGCGCTGAAAATCGTGCAAAAGCGCTATGGCTGGGTGTTTACCCCCAGCCACTGATTGATACCACCGAATCTGCGATGAGCGAAGTGCACCGGCTGTTCGAGCCTCCCGCCATTACGCTGACGCCGGAGGCCCCCTGATGCCTTTTGCTGAGATGATCGCCTATCTGCCATTAATTCTGGTGGCTGCAACGGCTGTCGCGGTAATGCTTGGCATTGCCTGGCGGGTGATTCCTGTGCACACGACGCTGCTCGATTTTGATGGCCTCGCGTTATTGGCCGGGCTATTAATTCTCGGGTCGACACTGGCCTGCGCGATTCTGTCCCATGCTTACCTTGAGTCTTTTCACGGCGCCCGCGAAGAGTTCTATGTGTTGTTGTTGTGCGCGGCCGCTGGGGGGCTAGTGCTGGCGGCGAGTCGGCACCTGGCCAGTCTGTTTATCGGTTTGGCATGGCGCTGCTCTATGCTCAAACCGGTGATTTACGGATCGATGTTTTGATGGCCAATCTGGATCAGAACGCCGGTGCCTGAGGGTTGGCGGGCGTTGGTATGATGCTGGTAGGGCCGGCGTTGGCCAGCATGCTGGTGGGCAATCTGCTGGTACTGACTCAATCCAACCTCAAGCGCCTCCTCGGTTATTCGTCGATTGCTCACTTTGGCTACCTGCTGATTGTGTTGGTGGTCGCGGATGGTTTAGCGGCAGAGGCCGGCGGGGTTTATCTGATCACCTACGTACTCGCTACTTTGGCGGCGTGACGCATCCGATGATTGGGGTGCGCGGGCAAGCGCTTTCTTTTCAGCCAAAGCGGGCAGAGCTTCATTATGTTTGGCGTACAAGGTGCTTCGACGCGCCCGAATTGGCCGAGAGCGACGCGGGCGATAATTTCGACAACAGGCCGTTGATCATTTCGCTGGCGTACGCATGCTGCGGTGATAAATAGAAATATGGTCGTCTTTGAGGATGGCACCGGCTTGATTTGAGCTAGGGTCGACGGTTTCTGGTGTACGGCATCAGGCGCTCAGTCTCCTGCCGAACGACTTCGTAACACTCGCAACTGAGCTGTTCCAATTTCGGGCGATTTAGCACCAAGATATGCCCGCGTCGATATTCAATGACGCCGAGTTTCTGGAGTTTTCCCGCCGCCTCAGTGACGCCTTCACGGCGCACACCGAGCATGTTGGCAATTAACTCCTGAGTCATTAACAACTCATTGCTGGGGAGGCGATCGAGCGACAGCAGCAGCCAGCGGCAAAGCTGCTGATCAATGGAGTGGTGCCGGTTGCACACAGCCGTCTGGGATATCTGTGTGATAAGTGCCTGGGCATATCGCAGAAGCAGATTCATCAGGTCGCCATGAGTATTAAACTCATCTTTTATTCTGTGGGCCAGCACGCGGTACCCCACGCCCCCGCTCCGCACAATAGCCCTGCCCGAGGTGCTCTCGCCGCCCATGAATAGCGGAACGCCAACGAGCCCCTCTTTGCCTACGATGGAGATTTCCGCAGATGCCCCGTTGCGCATCACATAGAGCAACGAAATGATGCAGTCCAATGGGAAGTAAACATAACGCAGCGTGTCGCCGGACTCGTAAAGGACTTTACCGAGGGGCAGCGATACCTGCTCTAGGTAAGGCTCTAGAAGCCTAAAGGTGTTCTCTGGCAATTCCGCTAGGATCTGGTTTTGCCGCGGATCGCGCGCAGCCAGCGTTGTCTCGTCCATGGTATTTAAATCCCTTGATCAGCCTATGTGTCTGACAACAAGGATAGCCTACCACCATTGATTCAGTCACACCGTGCATACGTAATTTCACGTTACCACGTGAAGGATTTTCTGGAGGGCCCAGATGAACATCTTGATCGAATTTGATCGCCATCCTGGCTCGCTTAGGTGGTTCAACTCCAGCTATATAAGCCACCGGCCATTACGCCTTGTCGGTGATTAAAACTACAAAAGTTGCACAGCGTATAGTCTAAACCCACTAAACGTTACATTAGTATAATGAATGCACCGCTTATTAATTTCTCCGCAATTATTCGCAATAATAAATTACAAATTTGAGCATTTAGAATTTGGTTATAATCCGAATTTCACTTTTGATTAACTATTTGTTTTAAATTATTAAATTCTTATTATTAAAATCAGACTTGTAGCCTTAATATACAATACATTTATTTAATAATGACACTGTAGACTTGGCTCGACCTAAATATCCGACCAAGAGTACACAAGAGTTTTTTGTGCTTAAATCCAAGAATTCAGCACCAATGTTTAGCTGAATAAAGACAAATATGCTCACCAAGGATAGGAGTGTTTATTAGGAATTAATTTTGATTATGTCCGCTACTCGAAGTATTGCTTTAGGCATCCTTGTAACAATGAGCATCACCCCCGGCCTTGCGTTAGGTGAAAGCCAACCAGGCCTAGTTGACGTCTTGTACTGGGATGACATCTCAGGCACCAAAGTGAGCGACCTCACTGCGCATCCCGATTACCCAATGTCATCAACTTAAGCCCCAAAAGTCCATCATGACCCTCTGAGTCACCAAGATTACCAATCGTGAGACAGCCTATTATTGAATCGACAGGCGATTAAAATCAGAGTCTAACCCGAAATCAGCTCCAAAGACCGTCAATGGTGTATTTGCAGGTGTGTCAGAGCGGTTTCAGCCCTATTCAGGGCGAACGCCATCCGACCGGTGGCTGGCACAGTCTGTCAGGAAATCTTGTTAAACGCCGTCGAGGTGTGGTGTCGGTCAGCGAGTCGGTTTGTAGCCTTCACAGCCTTTGGCGGCTGGTCGTTTTCGGCGTCTTGGGCAGCTCCGCCCAGGGCGCACCGCACTCAAGCTGTTACCCATCAGACGACACAGGTTATCCAGGGCCTCGCGGCTGGGGCGCACCAACAGGGCGACGAGGGTATGCTTCAGCCGGGATACGCCCTGGGTGAAGTTTGCCTTCCAGGCCAGCTTTCGGTGGGCGGTTTTGCGCTCAATATCAGGCTGCTGCAGGGCCTGCATCAGCAGGGCCAGGTTCTTGAGCAGTTGGCAGGCGTGGATATCCTGCTGTACGGCGCAGACCGTCCGGCCACTGACGTTTTCCAGAGTTAGGGTTTGTTTAAGCCGGCGGTAGTCGGTTTCAATGCCCCAGCGCCGGTGATACAGGTCGGCAAAGAGCTCGGCGGGGAAGGCCTCGGTGTCCAGGAGCGAGGTGGCCAGCACTTCCGTTTCCCCGGTGGGCAGAGTCACCCGGATCAGCCGGATCTGGAGGGCCGTGTCCGGATCAACACCGGACTGCTCACAGACCTGTCGGGATAACCAGTGCCGGCACGTCATTGAGACGGTGTCGTCGTCTTTTCCGGAGGCGACAAAGGCGCGGACTTCCCGGGAGTGAGTGAGTGTCAGGCGCATCAGGAATTGCTGTTCACAGCGCTGTAGCTCAACAAAGAGCCAGTGGGCGGGATAGCCCCGGTCAAACAGAATCAGGCTGTGGTCAGGAGCATGCTTCAGGTGCATGCTGGCACAGCCCCGCTCATCTACATCCGGCGTGATCAGGAGGGTGTGCAGAGCCTGATCGGACAGCAGGTCTTGCAGGACCGACACCCGGGCCACCGGCAACCCGTTGTGGGTTCCGAAGTGCCGGGCCAGTGGGTCTTCCAGCGGCAAGTGCATGCTGGAGCCGTCCACGGCCAGCAGGCGCAGGCCCTGCCAGGTCTTGTGCAGCCCCAGCTCATCCATCTGGGCCTGCAGGGCGCTGTTGAGAGCCTCAAAGACTGACGCGCTGAGCTTCTGGCGGGCTTTGCTGAAGGCTTGGGCGGTGACCACCTGGGTTTCAAAGGCCGAGCCATTGAGCGTCTGAAAGAAGGCATCCAGTTCGGTTTGCAGGGCGCTGTTGGGTTGATTGAGCAGAAACAGGACCAGATTGGGGAAGGTCAGATGGCGTTTGCGGGTAAAGTGCTTCGGATGGGTGCGATGCTGGGCAATAAACTCGGGGCAGCTCAGTAAACTGGTTATTTTATGTACAATTTTCGGAAAGAATGTCGGTTGGGTTGTCAATCGTTGTTTTTTTATTGTGCTCCATAGGGCATTTCCTTGTTGATGGGTGAGGTCTAATTATATGATATTTTTGGGGAAATGTCTTAAGTTGACCTGATTACGCATAAGAGTCAGCCACCTTTAGCAGCCTATAGGGCATAGGCGGTGTCCGGGCTGCTACTGTCAGGAACCGCGGAAGCATGGCTTTGAGATCGTAGCGCCGATTGAAGCGGTATTCGAACTCAGCGAGGTAGCGAGGGGTGTGCTGCCCCCGGATAGCGTGGTAAGTTCCAGTGATCGCGTTCTTGACGTTGCCGAGCACGGTGTTGACCCAGTTGAACTCAGGATTCGCCACGCTGGCACGACCGCCACCGGTGATGTGGCGCTCGTGGACGCAAGTGGCCGTGTCAAAGGCCCGGAAACAGTTGAGACCATCGCTGACAACGTGGCTTCCGGGCGCAATGGACTGTTGGCCATAGCGACGCACCTCGGCCAGGCTAAAACCACTCACACGGCGAAGCTGAACCCGCATCGGGTGGCCCTCGCCATTGGTTTGTACCGCAGCGACAAAGGGGAATTTATGCTCGGCACCACGACCTGGTTTTCCCGACCGTTCGCCGCCCAGATAGGCGTCATCAATCTCGATGCGGCCGCTGAGCCTCTCTCCCTGGTTGCGATCGTGCATGACCTGCAGCACCTTGTGTTTGAGCTTCCAGGCAGTGTTATAAGTGACACCGAGATCCCGAGACAGCTGCAATGCCGAGACACCGTTCTTACGCTGGGTCAGCAGATAAATGGCCAGGAACCAGGTGGTCAACGGCAGGTGAGTCGCATGAAAGATAGTGCCGGCGGTCAGTGATGTCTGATGGTGACAGCGATGGCACTGGTAATGCCCCCTCGATAGCCGGCAGCCGGTAGCATTGCCGCAGTCAGGGCATACAAATCCCTTGGGCCAGCGGTGCTGGAAAAGGGCTTCCTGGCACTGTGCTTCTGTGCCGTATTGCTTGAGAAAAGCCGGCAACGACAGGCCGGGCTGGAACTGGATTGGGTTACGTGCCATGAGCTTGCCTCCAGCGCTGTATATAATATCAGTATATACCATAATGGCGGCAGCGTGGCTGACTAACGTGAGTAATCAGGTAAGTTGATGACATTGCCCGATTACCCCCACAACCCCCACGAAGTGCTTGAAATAACCAGTCTCGATTCCCCCCGAAACCGCGGCGATAACTTCGGCGCGCTGGTCAGAGGTTATATTGAGCCACCTATGGACGGTGCTTACCGTTTTTACATCACTGGTGACGACGAAACCCAACTATTTTTAAGTTCATCGGATCGTTCCGATAACGGCGAACTGATCGCCAGTGTCCCCGGGTGGACCAAAGCCGGTGAATTTAATAAGTACAGTTCCCAGAGCTCCGATTTGAAAACACTTGCGAGCGACCAGCGCTATTATTTCGAAATTCGTTTTAAGGAAGGCGGAGGAAGCGATCATTTTACCGTAGCCTGGGAAGGCCCTGGTTTTGCCCGCAGCGTTGTGCCCTCAAGCGCGTTGCACTCATGGGCGCCCGCTGCACCCGAGCCTGAAATGACCATTCAAGAAGCTTACAACCTAGGCTATAGGGTTGGATTCCTAGATGCGGATGCCAACATCGGCTTCGATTCGTCCTTCCCGCCTCGGGATGAGGATAGTGATGGTGTTTACGACAATTGGGAAGTGGTCAATGGCCTCGACCCCACAGATCCCAATGATGCGCAAAGCGATCCGGATGGCGATCTTCTTAGCGCCTATGACGAATTCTTCTTGAGTACGGCGGAAAACAACGCTGACACCGACGGCGATGGTATCCCCGATGGCGTTGAAGTTAGCAGCTCCCTCGAGCCGCTTGATCGCGAAGATGGCCAGCAGGACAAAGATGGCGACGGTTATAGCAACCTGGAAGAACACCAAGCCGGTACTGATTTAAACTCCGCGACCGATATGCCGGTGCCCGAGGCTAGCCACCAGTACCTCGCCGGCTTAGTAGGTCAGTATTTTCGAGGCAAACATTTTAATCAGCTGGTTGCCGTCAAAAACGAACCTAAGATCGATTTTGACTGGGGTCATGGTTCACCGTCTAACGATCTGCCACAGGATGGCTTCAGTGCTCGCTGGGTTGGCGAATTTACTGCGCCTCACGATCAAGGCGACGTTGTATATCGCTTTACTACACGCGCCGACGACGGGGTTCGGCTCTTTCTGGCAGGCCAGACTGTCATCGACGGTTGGCAGAATCAGGCGGCCACGAACTATTCACATGAGGTAGCGCTGGCCCCGGGAGAGTCCTTATCGGTTGCTATGGAATATTATGAAAATGGCGGAAGCGCAGTCACTCAGTTGAGTGTGGTTGAGGCGTTGACCGGCGCTTCAGTGGACTACGGGAACGTATTTCGGGCACCTGATCCCAGCAATTCCAATGCTACGGATACTGACCAGGACGGCTTACCGGATACCTGGGAGCTCAGCCAAGGCACCAATATCTGGGTGCAAGACGGCGATGACATCCTGAATTCCAGCAACGTTACCAACCTTGAGGCATTTCAGAACGACCTTAGCCCCAGAACCTTAGAAACAACCGTGGCTGATTCCGGTTCAGGCACAGGGGATGACTCAAATTCTGACCCGGCTGCGCTGGCGACGCTGACCTGGACAGCCCCTTTGACAAGAATCAATGGCAACTCACTATCGCTTAGCGAGATTGATCATTACCTTGTCAATTACGGACAGGATACGTCTGACTTGACCCATCAGGTTCAGCTGTCCGGCGATGCTACCCGTTTTGAGTTCGATGAGCTTGGTTCAGGCGACTGGTACTTTTCGATTCAGGTTGTCGACGATAAAGGCTTGGTTAGTGTCCCTTCAGGCCAGGCCTCCAAGTCAATAATTTGATCTGGAGTAAGGTCTGAATCCACGTTAGGGCTCGGTTTTGGGCTGAGCATCATTTTTCTCGTCCATTTGTGCCCGATACCAAGACTCGAACTCCGCTCCAGGCAAGGGCCGGCAAAAAAAGAAGCCTTGTGCCTGTCTGCAGCCCCGGGCGCGGATGTAGTCTAGGGCAGTGGTTGTTTCGATGCCTTCGGCTATCACTTCAAGATCCAGTGTGCGTGCAAGCGCGAGCATTGCATTGGTGACAGCACGGCTACCTGCGTCCTTTTCCAGTTGAAAGATGAACGACTTGTCTATTTTGATCTTGTCCAGCGGTAGACGGCTCAGGTAGGCCAGGCTGGAATGCCTGGTGCCAAAATCATCCAGCAAAATGGTGATGCCCAGGGCTCTAAGCTGCGACAGCAGGGTGATGGCGTGATCGAGGTCGTACATCACCGCAGTTTCGGTGAGTTCCAGTTCTAGCATGCCCGGCTCGATGGCATTCTCATGAATGAGCTGCTTGAGGTGATCAACGAAGTCGCGGTCCCGGAACTCAACGGCCGACACATTCACCGCAATCGGAATGGCTGGCAGGCCGCTGGCACGCCAAGAGGCAGACTGGCGGATTACTTCCTGAAGTACCCAACGGCCTATGGGGTTAATAATGCCCGTGGCCTCCGCAATGGGAACAAATTGCTCTGGACCTGCCTCATCATTACCTAGGCGGAGTAGGGCTTCAACGCTAACCACCTCATGGGTGTTGGTGTCGAGTACAGGCTGGTAGAACAGGTGAAAAGCGTTGGTATGAAGCGCCAGCTTTAGTGCCTGTTCAATCCTGTTCTGTTGTTGGATACCCGCAGTAAACGCCGAGGAGTAGAACTGAAAATTATCTCTGCCTTCCTGCTTGGCCTGATACATCGCAGCGTCGGCACGGTTCACTAATGTATCAATGTCTTCACCATCGCGCGGGAACATGCTGATGCCGATGGACGTTGAAATCGACAGCGCCAATTCTCCCACCTGATAAGGTTCACTGATTTTCCTGATAATATGGAGAGCTACCTCTGCGGCATAGGCGGGAACGCCTATATCTTGTAGCAGAATTACGAACTCGTCGCCGCCCATTCTAATTACCAGGTCTTCTGCACGCAGGCTTCGTGAAAGCCTGCTGGATACTTCCTTGAGCACCATGTCGCCAACTTCGTGTCCGTGGGTGTCGTTAATTGGCTTGAAGCGATCCAGATCAAGAAACAGTACTGCAGCGCATTGTGAAGCTCGCAGGTTGTGAGGCAATAAGTGGGCTGCGTACTCAAACAACATGGCCCGGTTCGGCAGACCCGTTAAGGGGTCGTGCAATGATGCGTGACGTATTTCTTCGTCGACCAATTTGCGCTCGGTAATATCCCGGAAAAACACTGCAAGCGCGCCATCAAGGGCAGGGTAGGCCCTTATTTCTATCCATGCGTGATAATCGCCAGGAAGCTCAAAGGGCAGTTCCATCGTGTTCGATTTCCCAGTTTGCCTGACTCCGACGTACAAGTCGTCGATAGCGGAGCCTCTCAGCTCCGGCCAAACCTCCCATTGTGTCCTCCCGATGACGTCACGAACGGGTTGTCGGCTGATACGCGCCGCTTCAGCATTGAAATGAGTTATGGTCCAGTCAGCAGATATTGAGATGAAGCCTTCCGTCATGCTGTCCAGAATGTGTCTGCTATGGTCTCGCTCTCGGCGAAGCTCGGCCTGCGCATGGGCGGATTCAACAGCGGCCCACGTCCGGTCCACCACATCTTCAGCCAAGGCAACGTCTACCGCTGACCAATTATGGACTTTGGAATCATGTACTCCTAGCAACACACGCAACGAGCCGGCTTTCATAACGGGAACCGCCAGAACAGCCTTTATGCCCCTATCGAGGTATGCCGGGGCAAAGGCGGCAGAACGCTCATCAGTGGTCACATCACTAAGTACAAAAGCGTCCCCGGCCTGGATCTGAGACGCAACTATGGGGCCAAACTCCTCTAATCGAAGCTCGTCCCCGACCATTGATTCTGCGCCATCTCTTGTCCACCCGGGTCTTACGGTTACCGTGTCGCCCGACTCTGAGAAGTCGCCATAGAACACGCGGGTAACGCCCAAAAACTGACCAAGCAATTCGGTTGCGGCAGCTGTGATCTCATTCGGATCCAGGAGCGGACGCAGCCGATCAGTCAGCTTCAAACGAAAACTCTTTCGTCGTTCAATCGCTTTCAGGCGGAACACGGTATCGGCCAGCTCACTGTTAACCCGCTGCAGTTCCTCCTGCGCCTGCACTTGGTCCGTTACATCGGTTCCTTCTACAAAGATCGCGCTGACTTCATCTTCCGGCCCAAGCACTGGCTGATAAACAAAGTTGAGGATGCGCTCCTTAATAGGCGCCTCCGGCGTTATCTGAACGCTATATTTAGCACGGTTCGCAATATAAGGCTCACCAGTGGTAAAGACGTGGTCCATGATGCTCACAAAGCCTTGTTCCATAGCATCAGGCAGGGCCTCTGCGACGGGCAGACCCAATACAGGGCGATGGCCTACAATCTGGTTATGACTCGGGTTAGAAAGTTCAAATTTATGGTCAGGCCCGCTCATTAGCGCCATAAACGTGGAGGTCTTGTTGAACATCTGGGTGAGTTGGTCGCACTTTGTGTCGAGGGTCTGGTTGGCATACATCTGGTCTGTGATTTCATTGCAAATTACGAGCGCCCCGCCGATGCCATCGGGGGCACTTTGATCATCTACAGGGCTGAAACTGCATGTCCAGTAGGTGTTGTCTTGGTGACCATGGAGGGTAAAGGGAACCGTGTGATTTATTTGTTTGCCCGCGCCCTTGTCGGTCATGACCTGTTCAATGATTGAGCCGATCATGGGCCAGGTTTCCCTCCAGACTTCACTTGCAGGCTGTCCCAGCGAGTCGGGATGCTGCTCGAAAACGAGGGATTGACGAAACGCATCGTTGTATAGGCAGGTGCCGTGTTCGCCCCAAAAAACCGCCATCGGTTGTGCCGTATTAAGCATCAGCCGCAATACGGTACGCAGTGATTGTGACCACTGCTGAGGCGAACCGAGTGCGCTATCAAGCCAGTCATGGTCGCGGATAAACCGGCCCATTTCGCTCCCACTAGGGAGAAAATCAAGTGAAGAAATTGTGGTCTTGCTTGCTGGATCTGACATCATCCGAATTGAGTCTCGCAATAACCTTTGGCAGGTATATTGTCTTTTTGAATAGCAAATGTAGAAGCGCGCGAACGATCTGTTACGAGAAAATAACCTCACGTCTGGTTATTTATAGACCACAAACCGGGAAAGAGTAATTTTTTTGGTCAGCCGCTCAATAAAGCCCAGCCCCAAATCACAAACACAACTATTGTGATCACGATGATAGCAGACACTTTGTGACGTTCGAAAATAGCTTGGGCACGATTGCCTGCAATAAGAACCAGCAGCCCCAGACCATAGTATCTTAGTGCCCGTGACAAGGCAGACGCGAGCATAAACAGGAAGAAGGAATAGCTGGTTGCACCGGCTGCTAGCATGGCAATCTGAAACGGAATCGGAATAACGCCTACACTCATGATAAACCAGAACCCGTCCTCCTCCAAAAATAGCCAACAGTGGCGCCTGCCAGACAGCCGAGCAGGGCAATAGTGCTGAGGAGGAATATCTGACTGCGGCGAGCCTGCATCAAGGGAATGAGGATTGCCTCGAGCGGGATGGGTATGAGGATGGATTCAAGAAAAGACGCGATACCTAATCCCCAGAAAGCGTGTCGGGAGTAGATCAGTCGTCGCGCCAGCCCTTTAATGCGGGCTAGTCCCTTGGGTTGGCGCGAAGTTCCGTCTTTCATCATGTCTCCTGAAATCTACACTTTATTGATGGCTCCTTCTCGGGGCCAATAACGCAGGCTCCGACACTTCTCAATGAAATCAGACGCAGCATCGTCTGCTTCGTTGGCATCCAGTAATAGGCAGCCGTCATCCAGTTTTTGCTCGATACCCACAGCTTTAAACAGTGTTCTGGCGGACTCGTTAAAGCCAATGAATTTGCAGTGTGCGAAGGCGTCATTAATAAAGTCGCGCACTGGGCCGTGATTTGCCAGCTGATCTAAGCCCTGCGAACCGGGCATCAGAGCAACGGCATCGAACAGCACGGAAGGGCCACCATCAATCTTTTCATTTGCCGGAATCTTGCGCCCATTGCTGTCACATACGCCGCTAATGTGAGGCGCAATGACGGCGACAACTGCCCCTTCTTTTTCGGCGGCTGCTTTGAAAGCATCGAATGTTTTCGCGTCGGTGCCTTCGCTGACAAACACGCCTAGTTTGCGACCGCTGAAGCTGCCCGGGCCGTTCTTCAAAATGCTAAGTGCGTCTGAAGGGGGCAGGTCTTTACGAGGTGTTGCAGCGGGTGTTGGTGCCTCAGGAAGCGACTCGAGCCCAAGCCCGTCCGCCACGGTTTCCGCTAGGCTTTCATCCACATTCCGCAGATGAGCGACCATGCGCAGGCGAATATCCGCGCGCTCAACCTTGCTCAATTCAAACACGAAGGCATCGGCTATGTGGCCTTGTTCGGTATCGGTCTGGCTGATGTAAAACTGCCCGGCCTGGCTGTAGTGATCTGAAAAGCTGGGTGAGCGTTCGCGAACTTTCGTGCCTTCTATCTCCTCTGCGTAGCTATGGAAACCGTCGGTCGGATTTTCACGGGGACCCGGGTTATCTTCCCAGCTGTTGGGCTCGTAATTAACGCGGCCTGCGGGGTTGGTCATCGCCATGTGTCCATCTTGCTGGAAATGATGCATGGGGCATTTGGGAGCGTTAATGGGAATATGGGTAAAGTTAGGGCCACCTAAACGTTTGGTTTGGGTATCCAGGTAAGAAAAATTCCGGCCTTGAAGCAGAGGATCGTTGGAGTGATCGATACCGCGCACGATATTCTGAGTGCAGAAGGCGACCTGCTCGGTCTCGGCAAAAAAGTTATCGACAGCGCGATTCAGCACCATTTTACCCAAGGGCGTAATGGGCACCTGCTCTTCGGGAATCAGCTTGGTGGCGTCCAGAATGTCGAATTCGAATTTTTCAGCAAAAGCGTCATCAAATATCTGCACGCCTAACTCCCACTCCGGGTAGTCGCCGCGCTGAATGGCGTCCCACATATCACGACGGTGAAAGTCCGGGTCGGCACCGTTTATTTTTAGAGCTTCGTTCCACACCACCGATTGCATACCGTGCTTGGGTTTCCAGTGAAATTTCACAAATTGTGATACGCCCTGTGCGTTCACAAAGCGAAAGCTGTGCACACCAAAACCTTCCATAAAACGGGGCGATCGCGGGATGGCTCGGTCAGACATGGTCCACATCAGCATGTGCATGCTCTCTGGCATCAGTCCGACAAAGTCCCAGAAGTTATCGTGCGCCGACTGGGCCTGTGGAAAACCGCGATCCGGCGCTTCTTTCACCGCGTGTACCAGGTCGGGAAACTTCATGGCGTCCTGAATGAAAAACACCGGCATATTATTGCCCACCAGATCCCAGTTGCCTTGGCGTGTGTAAAATTTTGTGGCGAAGCCGCGAACATCGCGGGGCAGATCTGCGGACCCTTTGTTGCCAGCAACCGTTGAGAATCGCGCAAAAACGGGCGTCTGTTCACCCGGGCGCTGGAACAAGTCTGCTGCAGTGAGTTCCGACTGATCGCTGTAGTTCTCGAAGTACCCGTGAAAGCCAACCCCGCGAGCATGAACAACGCGTTCTGGAATACGCTCATGGTCGAAGTGGAAGATCTTTTCACGCATTACGTGGTCTTCCAACAGCCCCGGACCGCGCGCGCCTGCGCGCAGGGAGTTTTGATCATCGGCGACAGGAGCACCTTGCTGCGTAGTCATGGTCGGGTGGGTGGTGTCTGCGTGTTGATGTAATTCGCCACCCTTGCCTTTGGCGTGCTGCGACGGGTTTTTGGGGTCAGACATGAGCGGGCTCCTCTCTCTGCAGTGTTCAGAATTCGACGTTTTCCGCCGCCTTCAATTAGGGGCGATCCAATACAGCTTAGTGCGCCCGCGGGATTCTGGTCGGCGTTATGACAAATATTTAAGACTGCCGCCATGATCGGCTTGAAGGTGACACCATCGTGCTTGAGGCGAAGGGTTAAAGTTTAGTCACAAAATATGGTTTTGTTGCACGTGTAGGGCACCAAAGGTCTGGATTCGCCGTGCCGATTCTCGGCCATGATATATTTGGCCAGCAGTACCATTTTATGACGGGTTACCTGATACGGGTTCGCCCGTCATTGCCCATCGAGGAGGCAACCTGATGTCAAACACACATAAGACCATCAATCCCGCCACGGAAGAAGTTCTTGAAACCTATCCTATGATGTCCCGCCATGAGGCAGAGAGCATTGTCGAACAAACTCATCATGCTTTTCTTAGCTGGCGCAAAACCGGGTTCGGCGAACGCGCAGATATTTTGCGTAAAACCGCCGCGCTAATTCGGGAGCGCCAAGACGACTACGCCGCGCTGATGACTCGTGAGATGGGTAAAACCCTCGCTGAGGGCAAACAGGAATGTGAGCTGTGTGCGGCGGTTTGTGAGTACACCGCCGAACAGGGCCCCAAGGCACTGGCGGATGAAACACGGGAGCTTTCGGGTGGCCGTGCAGTAGTCTCCTACCAGCCTCTGGGTGTGATTTACGGCATCCAACCCTGGAATTTTCCGCTCTACCAGGTCATCCGTTATAGCGCCGCCAATCTCATGGCTGGTAACACCGTGCTACTGAAACACGCTAACAATGTATGGGGCATGGCGCTGGAAGTTGAAAAGCTTTACAGGGATGCCGGTATGCCGGAACACGCGTTCCGCACGCTGCTGATTGACCACGAGGTGTCAGACGCGGTCATCGAGCACAAACTGGTGCGTGGCGTTACGCTGACCGGTAGCCCCAACGCGGGCCGAGCCGTGGCCCAGCGTGCTGCTAAAGTGCTGAAGAAAACCGTGCTTGAACTGGGTAGCAACGATGCCTACCTGGTGCTTGCAGATGCCGATATCCAGAAAGCAGCCAAAATTTGTGTCCAAGGCCGTACCTACAATGCGGGCCAAACTTGCGTGGCAGCGAAACGATTTATCATTGAAGAAGCGGTGTATGACGAGTTCCGGGATGCTTACCTGGCCGAAATGAAGAAGCTATCCTTTGGTGATCCCACCCATAGCGATACTAAAATGGGACCGATGGCGCGCGAAGACCTCAGAGACGGGCTCCATGAGCAGGTTCGGAAGTCTATCGAGGCCGGTGCAACCTGTTCTTTGGGTGGTGAAATTCCCGAAGGCAAAGGCTTTTACTATCCCCCAACCGTGCTGGAAAACGTCGCGCCCGGGCAGCCAGCTTATGACGATGAGCTGTTTGGCCCGGTGGCTGCGCTGATCAAAGTAAAGGATGCAGCCGAGGCTATGCGGGTTGCGAATGACTCTATCTATGGCTTGGGAGGCGGCATTTTTTCGGCTGACGAAGAGGAGGCCGTGCGCCTGGCGCGAGATGAATTCGACACCGGTATGATCAATATCAATGGCTACAACCTAGCGCTGCCCAATCTGCCTTTTGGCGGGGTAAAGCAAAGCGGTTATGGCCGCGAACATGGCGGTTTTGGCATGCACGAGTTCGTGAATGTGAAGGCTATTATGGTGAATCAGTCCTGATGCAATCGTAACCGGGGCTGGGCCTGGTTACGATTCTAAAAGGCATGTCGCGGATATTACCTGCAGCTACCCGCCAACTCGAGTAACTGTCGCAGTACATACGGCAGAATGCCGCCGTGCGGGTATTAGTCAGCCTCGGCCGGTGCAAATAGGTCGACACGCGATCAAAGCCAATCACCACCAATTCCAATCATGTTAATGCGATGTACTCTCGTTGACTTTCTATAAGATTTATCTATTATATATCTTATAGAAAAAAAGACAGGAGAAAGCACATGTCCGAACATCTCTACCCTTCCGCCACGCTGAAGACCAATAAACAGCGAGCCTCCTTGGCACCGGAGATTCACGACGCCTTTCAGGAGTTCAGTCAAAAGGTCTTCGCTGACGGCGCTCTGGATAAGAAAACGAAGCAACTGATTGCAGTGGCCGTAGCACACGTTACCCAGTGTGGCTATTGCATCCGGGGACATACGAAGGCGGCGGTTCGTGAAGGCACGGCCCCCAACGAGATCATGGAAGCAATATGGGTTGCCTCGGAGATGCGGGCGGGCGGGGCCTACGCCCATTCGATCGTGGCCCTGGACACGATCAACGATATTGAGAAGAAGTCCATCAAGGATTAAGCGGACGGGTTCCACGCATTTGAAGGATCGCACAAGCCCAATAAAAACCGAGAAGCCTTCTGGAAAGGGTTATTCTCGGTTGAGAGCGTGCAGCGCCCGACGGCGGCACCACGCCGTCAGCCGGCTGACGTATACTGAACCGAACAATCACCGCTGAGAAAGATAAGGCTGCACGCGTGAGTTCCGAGATATCCCGCCCCATCGTCCTATCCGGCATTCAGCCCTCTGGCGCGCTGACGCTGGGCAACTATATTGGCGCACTCAAGCACTGGGTGGTCATGCAGGACACCCACGATTGCTTGTTCATGCTCGCGGATATGCACGCGATCACGGTGCGCCAGGATCCGGCCGCGTTGCGCGAGCGCTGCTACGAGTTTTTGTGTCTGTATCTGGCCGCTGGCATCGACCCCGAACGCGCCACGTTGTTCGTGCAGTCACACGTGCCGGCGCACGCCCAGCTCGCCTGGCTGCTCAACTGCCATACCTCGATGGGCGAGCTCAACCGTATGACCCAGTTCAAGGATAAGTCAGCGAGGAACGCCGAGAACATCAACGCTGGTCTGTTCGGTTACCCGGTGCTGATGGCGGCTGATATCCTGCTGTACCGATCCGATGTGGTGCCGGTGGGCCACGATCAGAAGCAGCATCTGGAGCTGGCGCGCAATCTGGCCGAACGTTTCAATGCACGCGCCGGCGAGGCGGTGTTCAGCATCCCCGAGCCATTCATTCCTAACGTCGGCGCGCGCATCATGAGCCTGGGCGATCCGGCTGCCAAGATGTCGAAATCGGACGCCGTCGAGGCCAACGTGATCAAGTTGCTGGATGATCCGAAACGGGTGGCCAGGAAGATCAAGCGAGCGGTCACCGACTCCGACGGCGAAGTGCGCTTTGACGAAGACAACAAGCCCGGCGTATCCAACCTGCTGTCGATCTATTCCGCGGTCACCGACGAATCGATCGCGGATCTGGAAAATCGCTATGCCGGCCAGGGCTACGGCGCGCTCAAGAGCGATCTCGCCGACGTGGTGGTGGCATTTCTGGAACCACTGCAGCAGCGCTATGCGGCGTTTCGGGAAGACGTTGCCGGTCTGGATGCGATGCTGGCCCGCGGCGCGGCGGCGGCACGTCAGCGCGCCGAGCCGGCGCTGGAACGTGCCTTTGCGCTGACCGGCTTCCTGCCACCCGCATGATCGGCCGCCAAGTCCCAAGGCGCGCCCTTCTTTATGTTGGCTGGCGCCCTGAGCGAGACAACGTGTCAGATGTTCATGTAGCTTGCGTGTTTTTATCAGAATGATCTTTTTTGTTCAGGGAAATTCATTTCATCTTCCGCGAACAGCTCCTCGAGCTCCTTCAAGGCTTCGCGCTGTGACCTTATTAGCATTTCCGGGTAGCCCGGATTGGCGCTTGGTTTATTCAGCGTTTCAGAATCGTGACGATAAAAGCGCTCTTTTACATAGGCCGATTTCTCCTCGGTCAATCCCATGGACCGCAAAACTTGCTCTGCAAGGTGCATGCTCGACAAAAGGGTGTCGCGGATAATGACGTCGGCCCCCAGCGCTCGAAGTCGCATTTCATGCCCGCGAGTGTGAGCGCGTGCAAACAGCTTGACGTCGGGGTAATGCCGTTTAATCAATTCTGCGATCTTCAATGAGGTCTCAATATTACCGATTGCCAGCACAAAGACTTCGGCTTTGGCAATGCCCGCGGTATCAAGTAGTTGTTTTTGCGAGGCATCACCGTAATAGATTTTACTACCAAGTTGACGTATAAAATCGACACGGCCGATACTGATTTCGATGGTGGTAAAATAGATTTTTTGCGTACGGATGAGACGCGAAACAATCTGTCCGAAACGTCCGAACCCGGCAATGATCACCTTAGGCTCCGGAGCATCGATCACATCATAATCCGGTGGTTGCGCCGTGGTGGTTCGTTTTTTTATCAGCCATTCCACAAGGTACAGCAGTACTGGCGTCATCATCATTGACAAGGTGATTGCCATGATAAGCAACTCGCTGAGCTCAGCGGTCATGAGACTGTGCCTGGCGGACAAGGTAAAAACGATAAACCCGAACTCCCCACCCTGGCTCAAATACACTGCCAGCAGCAGGGCCTGTGCACTATTCAATTTCACCAGGCGCGCCATCAAAAACATCAGCGATCCCTTGCATAGCACGACCGCGAGCGCGATCAGCAGCACAGTTGCTGTCTCGGCAATCAACAATCCCAGGTTGGCGGTCATTCCAACCGCCATAAAGAACAATCCCAGCAGCAACCCCTTGAACGGCTCGATATCGGATTCGAGCTGGTAACGGTATTCAGAGTCGGCGACCAATACGCCCGCCAGGAAGGCGCCCAACGCCATGGACACTCCAATGAATTGCATCAACAGAGCAGAGCCGAGTACCAGCACGAGTGCCGCTGAGATAAATATTTCGTGAATGCGTACAGCGGTGACAAATCGGAGAATCGGGCGCAGCAAAAAACGTGCAAATAGCCAGAAAGCAAACAGGGTTGCAATGATGCTGGAAATATTCCAGACGATATCAGCGGTCGAACTCAGCTCGGTTACGGTAATGATAGGGATAATGACCAAAGCCGGAATGGCTGCCAGATCCTGGAACAACAGAATACGTAACGCGTTGCGACCGTATGGCGAAGGCAGTTTCTTTCGCTCCGCAATGAGCTGTAGAGCAAGAGCGGTACTGGACAGAGAAAGCCCAAAACCGACCACCATAGCGATCAACCAGGAATCTATAAATACATATGCCAAGCCGGCTAATAGAAGTGTTGTGACCACCATCTGTGCGGTGCCTAGTCCGAAGATGGACCTTCTCACTACCCATAAATGTGCCGGCTTCATCCCCAGACCAATGATGAACAGCAGCAGAACCACTCCAATTTCGGAGAAACGCAATATATCCTGGGAATTGGAAATCAGGTTCAGCCCCCAAGGGCCGATTAGCAGACCGGCAATGATGTAGCCCAATACAGAGCCGAATCCCAGACGTTGGGAGATGGAAACGGCAATGACTGCGGCACCCAGGAGGATGGCGGCACTTTGCAGCATGTCCATGGTGCGTTACCTGCGATTTCGTGGATCATAAGGCATACCCTGGCCCAACTTAGCCATATTTATTTCACTGTTGATAGTATGCTGACTTATAGTTTTCGCTTAAATCCATACCGGAACTACCCTAAAACTCAGTCCAGACAATCGATACGCGGTTTCATCGGATCGAATTGCGCTAAGACCAGATGGAGGTAGCTAATATGAAGGGCTTACAAACGATACCCAGCGATTTCTCAGTCGAACACACCATTGATCGTTTGGTCAGCAATATCGAAGATCAAGACTGGCACCTATTCGCGCGTATCGATCATGCCACGCAGGCCAAACGCAAGGGTCTTGTGCTTCGACCTACTGAAGTAGTTCTTTTCGGCAATCCCGAAGTGGGAACTCTCTTGATGCAGGATCGACAGACGGCGGCCATCGACCTGCCCGTTAAGGCCCTGGTCTGGCAAGACGCTAATGACAAGATCTATATTACCTACAACACCATACCGTGGTTGAAAGAAAGGCATGGTTTGACCGACGACGCTACACTTGACGCCATCGCTCAGCTAATAGAGAAGATGTGCCGCGACGCGGCAGGATCGTGTCTATAAAAACTCCTTGCTCGAGGCTGTGCAATGCGGTTGTGACTCCGCTATAGCCTAGCGTTCCCCCCAGTTCGAGCTACTGCGCAAGGCACAATAAAATTCGGAGCTTAGCGAAGCTAAAGCCAGGTGCGCAGGGTAATTTTCTGCTGTACTTCTGCTCAGTAACCGGTGAATTCCTCGGTACGGATATTGTCCTCGCTGACTTGCAGATCGACCAATAATTGGCGCATCGCTTTGACCATTCCTTCAGGACCGGACAAGTAGTAAATAGGTCGATTCAGATCTGGTACATATTTTTTCAGCATTTCTGCATGGACCCGGCCTCGCTCACCTGGCCAGTCGTCTGGCGCCGAGTCGGAGGCAATGGATACGTAGCTAAAGTTCGGGTTGTCTTCGGCCAAACGCTCGAAGTCAGCCTTGAGCGGAAGTTCGTCCGGCGTGCAGAAGCGTGATCTGATGGGCCGTCTTGTCGTGAGTGGCTTGGGCAACCATACTGCGCACCGGGGTCACACCGATACCGCCGATGATGAATACCGCCGGAGTGGATTCGGTCTTGTGCAGCGTGAAGTCCCCATACGGCCCATCCAGCTTGATTTCTGTACCGATCGGCAACTCCTTCAATACCCGCTTGAAAGCCGTGTCGCGCATCCGCATGGCCGCGACCAGTTCGGGTTCGTAGGGCGCGTGAACTAGCGAGAAACCGCGCGTGTTGCCTTCTTCGTCGGTTTCGGTAGAGTCCAGCAGCGTATAATCGACGAATTGGCCGGAACGAAAGTCAAAACCGTCGGGTTTGGCAAAATAAAGTGCCATAGTGTCCTCGGCAACCGGTTCTTTTTTGATCAGCTTTACGTTTGTAATCACGGTACACCTTCTGTTCGATGCTCTTAACGTTTTTACTAAAACTGGTGAACCTGGCCAAAGAAGATACCTGCCTGATGCGTCTTCGACATGGCCCTCATGTATCAGGTTGATTCGATGTCAAGGGAGGGTCGATTATCCGGCGATTATGGCTAACGCCACCGCCATTACACCGGCGACACCGAGCGCCAGACAGCCGAACTGTATAACGGCCACCGTCGCGATCTTTACACCGGTGTTATGCAGATAGTCCTCGGCGACCACCGTCAAGCCCAGTGCCATGTGCCAGAACAAGGCAATGAGTAGCAGAATCATCGGGATTGCCACGCCGGGCCGAGCCAGCCAACCGACTACGGTCTCGCGACCGCCTCCCACAACTGCAATCAGCGAGGCCAGGCTCCAGACAACCAGAGGTACCAGAACCGCAGCCGTCACCCGTTGCCAGCGCCAGGCGTAGACCCCTGTCCCTGCCGATCCCAAGCCGCGAGCCCGGCTTAATGCTGCACGATTGTCGTTGTCCCGCATTTCGCTTACCCCATTTGCCAAAACGCCAGTGCCCAGGTCACCAACGTCAGTCCAATACTCGAGAAAACCACAATCCATCCGGACCGGTAGATGTCAACCAGCTCAAAACCAATCACTGCATCCCACAGTAAATGGCGGATACCGTTACAGAGATGAAAGAACAACGCCAATGTCCAGACGAACAGCAGCAGCAAGCCTAGAGCAGAGCCAAGCCAGGCATTGAGATGGGTGAAAGCTTGCGCCTCGGTGGCGGCCGTTAATAACCATCCCACCAGCAATACGGCTCCAAGACTAAGGAAGAGCCCACTCAGTCGATGACCAAAAGACAGCACCGAGGTGAGTTGCGGTCGATAGACTTGCACATGGGGTGATCGAGGTCGTGACCTATGATTCATGACGGCTGCCTCCAAATTTCAACTCTGTATTCAACTCTCTATTTAACTCTCTACTTAACTCTGTCGCGTAATCATCTTGCGCTTGATTTCGGCGATCGCCTTACCCGGATTAAGGCCCTTGGGGCAGGTGCGGGTACAGTTGAGAATCGTATGGCAGCGATACAGCCGAAAGGGATCATCCAGCTCGTCCAAGCGTTCACCAGTCGCCTGATCGCGGCTGTCGGCCAGAAAGCGCCAGGCCTGCAAGAGTACCGCGGGGCCTAGAAATCGGTCGCCATTCCACCAATGGCTCGGACAACCGGAGGTACAACAAAAGCACAGGATGCATTCATAATAGCCATCCAGTTTACTGCGATCTTCCGGTGATTGCAGATGTTCTATGCCGCTTGACGGCGCCTCGGCCTGCAGCCAGGGTTTTATCGCTGCATACTGGGCGAACGCGTGGCGCTGATCGCCCACCAAGTCACGGATCACGTCCAGGCTATTGAGCGGATAAATGGTTGCCGGCTCATCGAGTTCGTCCATGCTACGAATGCAGGCCAGCCAGTTGGTGCCGTCGATATTCATCGAGCAAGAGCCGCAGACCCCCTCCCGGCAAGAGCGGCGAAAGGTAAGCGTTGGATCAATCTCGGCCTTAATCTTAAGCAGGGCGTCCAGCAACATCGGGCCGCAATCGTCCCGATCGATGGTGAAGGTATCGATTTGTGGCGGCTTCCCATTCTCCGGATTGTAGCGAAAGATCCGCAGTCGCTTTACGTTCTCCGCTCCCTCGGGCTCCGGCCAAACCTTACCCGGCTGAATGCGAAACTCAGGCGGAACCTGTGCATTACGGGGTATGGGAAAGCGCTTGAATAGCGTCTTGCGTGGTAGTTCATCGGAAGACTTGATCAACATTTTTATCTCCTCGCCCCCTCAAAGGGCCCACCGTGATGTTTCACCATGCCAGCGATTAAGCTATCGACCGGCTTCCCCTGGTTCCAGCAACTGTCGCAGTACATAGGGCAAAATACCGCCGTGCCGGTAGTAGTCGGCCTCGGCCGGGGTGTCGATGCGCACAATGGCATCAAATGTCCGAGTCTGGCCCTGCGGGTTGGTAACCGTGACACGCAGCTCGTGGGCTGGCGTCTCGTTATCCGCCAGGCCGGTGATCGCGAAGGTTTCTTCGCCTGTCAACCCAAGGGTCTCGGCATTCTGGCCATCGGGGAACTGCAGTGGCAGCACGCCCATACCGATCAGATTGGAGCGGTGGATACGCTCGTAGGATTCGGCGATTACTGCGCGTACTCCTAGCAGGGCGGTACCTTTCGCCGCCCAGTCACGGGAAGAACCCGAACCGTATTCCTTGCCGGCCAGGATCACCAGCGGCGTCTTGGCCGCAGCATAGCTCTCGGCTGCCTCGTAGATGGTGGTGACCGGGGCACCGACCCGGGTGAAATCGCGGGTGAAGCCGCCCTCGGTGTCGGGAGCCAGGTGATTACGCAAACGGATGTTGGCGAAGGTGCCGCGAATCATCACTTCGTGGTTACCGCGGCGCGCACCGTAGGAGTTGAAATCCTTGTGCTCGATATTATGTTCCATGAGATAGCGACCTGCCGGCGAATCCGGTGCGATCGCCCCAGCCGGGCTAATATGGTCGGTGGTCACCGAATCGCCGAGCTTGGCCAGCACCCGGGCGCCGGTGATATCGGTCAAGGGAGCAGGATCGCGCTCCATACCGTCGAAGAACGGCGGCTTGCGCACGTAGGTCGAATCGGCCTGCCACTGGAAGGTATCACCCTCGGCAATATCCATGCCCTGCCAGCGTTCGTCCCCAGCGTAGAGATCTGAATAGCCATCGGTGAACATCCCGGCGTGCAGATTCGCCGCGATTGTGTCCTCGATGGTCTGTGGCGAGGGCCATAAATCGTGCAGATAGACCGGCTTGCCGTCAGAGTCTTCTCCCAACGGATCGTGCAACAGGTTAACGTGCAGGCTGCCGGCCAGAGCATAGGCCACCACCAGCGGTGGCGAGGCCAGGAAGTTCATCTGCGTCTGGGGGTGGATCCGGCCCTCGAAGTTGCGGTTGCCGGACAGTACCGAGCACACGGTCAAATCGTTGTCATTGACCGCGGCACCGACTTCCGGGATCAGTGGCCCGGAATTGCCGATGCAGGTGGTACAACCGTAGCCCACCAGATGGAAACCGAGCTTTTCGAGATACGGCGTCAAGCCGGCGCGTTCGATGTAATCGGTGACCACCCGGGAGCCGGGCGCCAGCGAGGTTTTGACCCAGGGTTTGCTGACCAGTCCTTTCTCCACGGCATTTTTGGCCAGCAATGCGGCGCCGAGCATGACCGACGGGTTGGAGGTGTTGGTGCAAGAGGTGATCGCGGCGATCACCACCGAACCGTGATCGATTTCACATTGGCTGCCATCAGCCAGGGTTATCGGGATAGGGTTGGGTGACCATTCGGCGCCGCAGTCATTGTCGGGGAGCGCTCGCGGCGCATCACTGGGATCACTATGTATGATCGAGATCGGATCACTCGCCGGAAAGGAGGCATCAGAGGCTGCGTCAAGACCGACCCGCAGCGCGTCAACCTGGGATTGACCGGCAAGCAGTGCGCAAACCGCATTCGGCGCGATACGCAGTGGCACCCGGTCCTGCGGGCGCTTGGGCCCGGCCAGCGACGGCTCGACGCTGCCAAGATCGAACTCCAGGATTTGGGAATATTCGGCTTCGTGTTCCGGGTCGTGCCACAGGCCCTGTTCTTTGGCATAGGCCTCTACCAGGCGGATCTGATGCTCGGGCCGTCCGGTCAGGCGCAGATAGGAGAGGGTCTCGTCGTCGATCGGAAAGATCGCGCAGGTCGAACCGTACTCGGGGCTCATGTTGCCGATGGTAGCGCGATTGGCCAGCGGCACACTGGCCAGGCCAGGGCCATAAAATTCGACAAACTTCCCCACTACGCCGGTTTTTCGCAGCAACTCAGCCACCGTCAGTACCAGGTCGGTGGCGGTAGTGCCCGGCTTCAGTTCCCCGGTGAGCTTGAAGCCGAGTACCTGGGGCATGAGCATGCTGATCGGCTGGCCGAGCATAGCAGCTTCAGCCTCAATACCGCCCACGCCCCAGCCGAGCACACCCAGGCCGTTGACCATCGGCGTGTGTGAGTCGGTGCCGACCAGGGTGTCCGGGTAGGCAAGGGTTCCGTCCGGCGTTTCGCGGGTGAACACCACTCGGGAAAGGTATTCGAGGTTAATCTGGTGGCAGATGCCGGTATCCGGTGGCACAACCTTGAAATCGTTTAACGTCTGCGCGCCCCAGCGCAGCAGCTGGTAGCGTTCAGCGTTGCGTTCGAACTCCAGGGCGGCGTTGGTCAAGAAGGCATCGGCTCGACCGAAGACATCGACGATCACAGAGTGGTCGATCACCAGCTCGGTGGGGATTAGCGGATTGATTCGGCGAACGTCGCCGCCCAGATGGTCAATCGCGTCGCGCATGGCAACCAGATCGACGATGCACGGCACGCCGGTGAAATCCTGCATCAGCACCCGCGCCGGCGTGTACTGGATTTCCTGTGTGCGCACATGCTTCGGCTGCCAGCCAGCCAGAGCCTGGATCTGCTCGGCGGTGATTCGCTCACCGTCCTCGTTGCGCAGCAGGTTTTCCAGTAACACCTTCAGGCTGTAGGGCAGCCGCTGCACGCCGTCGATACGATCAAGGCGATAGATGGTGTAAGTCGTATCGTCGACTTTGAGCGTGTCGCGGGTATTGAAACTGTTGGATGACATGAGAAACTCTCCACAGCATGTGGGTTGTAAGATCGGGGGGGGCTCCCGATTTTAATTAAACGTAGCAGATAATCGGAAGGGCGGCCACTGGCGCGCATGACCTTTGAGATGGGCTTAATCGACAGGCGCCCTTGACAAGACCATAAGCGCCTCCTAGTTTAGAACTGACTGATAATTGGCAACATAAGCGAGTGTGTTGCCGATCTTGGTGGGTTCCTTGGACGGCAAATCACAGAAGCCATTAGCAGGATAACTATGCAACAGGGCGGGACAGCGTTGATTGCCGAGCATTGGGCCATCGGGCTTTTTGTTATAGCCGTCATAGGCTTGTGCGCTTTCATGATCGGCGTCTCCGCGCTGCTCGGCGGGCGCAGTCAGGGGCGCAGCAAAGGGTTGCCCTTCGAAAGCGGCATCATCGGCACGGGGAGTGCACGCCAGCGTTTTTCCATCCAGTTTTATCTGGTCGCAATGCTCTTTGTAATCTTTGATATCGAAGCCATGTTCCTGTTTTCCTGGGCCGTGTCGGTGCGCGAGGTAGGTTGGGGCGGCTTCTGGGGTGCTGCGATGTTTATCGGTATACTTCTCGCAGGACTGGTGTATGACTACCGTTCTGGTGCGTTGGATTGGGCTCCCGTAGGTAGCGAACGGCTGCATCGAGGAAAGTAATCACTTATTGGTTTTCATCTAGGAGGCACACCATGGCATACACCCTTACCCGGGCCGAAGATGCAGTGGCAGCAGAAAACGATCGCTACCCCTTAGGTAAGCAACAACACGTCGAAGACCCGATGAAGCAACAGGTGCACCGTAGCGTGTACACCGGCAGGCTTAAAGACGTACTCAATTCGACGGTGAACTGGGGGCGCAAGAACTCCCTGTGGCCCTATAACTTTGGCCTGTCCTGCTGCTACGTAGAGATGACCACGGCGTTTACGTCACCCCACGACATCGCCCGTTTCGGTGCCGAGGTCATCCGAGCTTCGCCGCGGCAGGCGGATTTCATGGTTATTGCGGGTACCTGTTTCGTGAAGATGGCGCCGATTATCCAGCAACTCTACGACCAGATGCTCGAGCCCAAATGGGTGATTTCCATGGGCTCCTGCGCCAACTCCGGCGGCATGTACGATATTTATTCGGTGGTGCAGGGCGTTGACAAGTTTTTGCCGGTGGATGTTTACGTGCCCGGCTGCCCGCCGCGCCCGGAAGCTTTTTTGCAGGGCTTGCAGCTGCTGCAAGACTCGATTCAAAAGGAGCGTCGCCCACTATCCTGGGTAGTTGGCGACCAGGGCGTGTACCGCGCAGAAATGCCGTCCCAGCGAGAGAAGCATCGCGATCGGCGTATTCAGGTGACAGAGCTGCGGACACCGGACAGCGTTTAACCCAAGAATTTCCAGATATTCTCACGCACCTTAGAGCGAGAGGGACACTGTTAAAATGAGCGTTGTTAACCCCAACACCAGCGCGGCAGCCGCTCCCGACCATCGGGCCAGCTCCCTCGTGGCAATGCTGCGAGAGCGCTTTGGTGACCAGGTGCTCCATGAACAGCCCACTTTGACGGGCATGCCGGTGTTGTGGGTGAGCCGGGACGCACTGGTTGAGGTGCTGGCAACGCTGCGCAAGCTACCCGAACCATTCGAGATGCTGTTTGATTTGTCAGCGGTTGACGAGCGCCTGCGCAGTCATCGCCATGGCTTGCCCGAAGCCGATTTCACTGTGTTCTATCAGCTGCTGTCCGTATCGGGCAATCGCGACATCATGCTTAAGGTGGCGCTCCTCGAGCAGGATCTGTCTTTGCCTACAGTGATCCCGGTCTACCCCAACGCCAACTGGTACGAGCGCGAAGTCTGGGACATGTTCGGTGTTCACTTTGACGGACACCCCAACCTTTCCCGCATTTTGATGCCGTCTACCTGGCAGGGCCACCCACTGCGTAAGGATCACCATGCCAGAGCGACCGAATTTGATCCTTATACCCTAACCGTGGCGAGCCAGGAACGAGAACAGCAAGCCCTGAAGTTCAAGCCTGAAGACTGGGGCATGAAACGTAAAAACGATGAAACTGATTTCATGTTTCTTAACCTGGGGCCGAATCATCCGTCCGCCCATGGCGCATTTCGCCTTGTATTGCAGCTCGACGGCGAGGAGATCATCGACTGCGTGCCGGATATCGGCTACCACCATCGTGGTGCAGAGAAAATGGCCGAGCGCCAGTCCTGGCACAGCTTCATTCCCTACACCGACCGTATCGATTACGTGGGCGGCGTAATGAACAATCTGCCCTACGTGCTGGCAGTGGAGAAGCTCGCTGGCATACAGGTAAACGCGCGCATCCAAACGATTCGGGTGATGATGGCAGAGCTGTTCCGTATTACCAGCCACCTGCTATTTCTGGGCACTTATTTGCAGGATCTTGGCGCCATGTCGCCGGTGTTCTATACCTTTACCGACCGCCAAAAGGGCTACGACGTGATTGAGGCGATCACCGGCTTTCGTATGCACCCGGCCTGGTTTCGCATTGGCGGCGTGATGCAGGACCTGCCGAAAGGCTGGGACAGGCTTATGCAAGGTTTTGTTGACTGGATGCCCCCCCGGCTGAGGGAATACGAGCGGGCGATGATGGAAAACTCGATGGTTCGCGATCGCACCAAAAACATTGCTGCCTTCGATACCGCGAACGCCTTGGCCTGGGGCGTCACCGGCCCCAATCTGCGCGCCACCGGCTGCGATTTTGATCTGCGCAAAAAGCGCCCCTATTCCGGTTACGAGAACTTCGATTTCGAGGCGCCACTAGCTCAAAACGGCGACGCTTTCGACCGCGGCCAACTGCGCATCGAGGAGATGCGTCAGAGCGTGAGAATTCTTCAGCAGTGCATCAATAACATGCCTGCAGGGGACTACAAGGCGGATCATCCGTTGACCACTCCGCCGCCCCGGGAGCGCATGCTTGAACATATTGAAACGATGATTACCCACTTTTTGCAGGTGTCTTGGGGGCCGGTGTTGCCCGGTAACGAGTCACTGCAGATGATTGAAGCGACCAAAGGCATCAACAGTTATTACCTGACCAGTGACGGCAGCACCATGAGCTATCGCACGCGCATTCGCACGCCGAGCTTTCCGCATCTGCAGCAGATTCCTGTGCTGATGCGCGGTGGCTTTGTGCCGGATTTGATCGCGCATCTGGGCAGTATCGATTTTGTCATGGCCGACGTGGACCGCTGATTATGCCGCAAACATTCATACCCTTCAGCACAGCCACAGACCTCATCGCAACCGATGGCTTTCAGCTGCACGAGGACGATCGCCGAGCCATGCTCACGGAACGCGACCATTACGAGCAGCCCCAGGCAGCCTGCATTGAGGCGCTGAAAATCGTGCAAAAACGCCACGGCTGGGTGCCAGATGGAGCGATTGCTACCATCGCCGAAACGCTCGGCGTCGGTGCCGGAGCGGTGGAGGGCGTTGCTACCTTCTACAGCCTGATCTTTCGCCAGCCCGTGGGGCGTCATGTGATCCTGCTGTGCGATAGCAGCTCATGCTTCCTCACCGGCTATGAAGCGTTGAGCGAGGTTTTGAGTGAGCGTCTCGGCATAGGCTTCGGCCAGACTACGGGAGATGGCCGCTTTACTCTGCTGCCGGTGTGCTGCCTGGGAGCCTGCGATCGCGGCCCTGCGATGATGATTGGCGATGATACTTTCGGCCCCATCGAAGCAGACGACCTGGATGAACTTCTGGAGGCCTATCCATGACGGTGATACCGAAAGATTCACGGCTGCGCTATCACTGCCAGCTGCGCCAGAGTGCCGAGGAGCGCCACGCTGAGACACACCCGTTGACCTGGCGACTACGCGAGGACGGCGCCCGGGTCGGGTTCGAGGAATATTGTGCGAAGGAGGGTTATCAGAGCGCAAGACAAACCCTGACACAGCGCACACCTGCCGACATAATCGACACCATGAAACAGGCCAATGTGCGTGGCCGGGGCGGCGGTGGTTTCTCCGCCGGGGTCAAGTGGGGCCTGACACAGGTAGGAGATCATCTGCCCCGTGGCTACCTGATCTGTAATGCCGACGAGATGGAGCCGGGTACCTTCAAAGATCGCCTGCTGCTGGAACAGCTGCCGCACCTGCTGATTGAAAGCATGATCATCGCGGGCTATGCCAACCGCTCTTGTTATGGCTATATTTTCCTGCGCGGCGAATACGTGGAGGCGGCGCGCTCCGTGGCCCTGGCCATCGAAGAGGCACGGCAGGCCGGCCTGCTGGGAAGCGACATCGCCGGCAGCGGCTTCGATTTCGATATCGCCTTACACACAGGTGCCGGGCGCTACATCTGCGGTGAAGAAACCGCACTGATCAATTCCCTGGAAGGTAAGCGCGCTAACCCCCGGGCCAAGCCGCCGTTTCCCGGCCAATCTGGCGCCTGGGGCAAACCCACGGTGGTTAACAACGTGGAGACTCTGTGCAATGTGCCTAGCGTTATGCAGCACGGTGCAGACTGGTATCAAGGACTATCCGGCGGGCTCAGTGGGGATGGTGGCACAAAGCTGTATGGCGTCTCCGGGTTAGTCGAACGTCCGGGCCTCTGGGAGCTGCCCATTGGCACCAGCGGCCGGGAGATCCTCGAACGCGCCGGCGGTATGCGCGAGGGCCATACCCTCAAGGCCTGGCTGCCCGGTGGCGGCAGCACCGGTTTTCTGTTGCCGGAGCATCTCGATCTGCCCATGGACTTTGATACGATCGGACAATACGGCAGCCGTCTTGGCACCGGCCTGATAGCTGTGGTCAGTGAGCGCCAGAGCATCGTCTCGCTGCTGCGCAACCTTGAGCAATTCTTTGCCCGGGAGTCCTGCGGCTGGTGCACCCCTTGTCGCGATGGTCTGCCTTGGACAGTAAAAATCCTGCAGGCGCTGGAGAGAGGTGAAGGCAAGCCAGAGTATATCGAGATCCTCGAGCAGCACACCTTAGGGCTGAATTCTCCGCGTACTTTCTGCGCCCATGCGCCGGGGGCAATGATGCCGCTGGAATCGGCCCTCAAACTCTTCCGGGCAGAATTTGAGGCTGGCATCGCTAGTACATCGCTGGAAGGGGTGAGCTGATGGCGACGATTCACGTGGACGGCAAAGCCTACGAAGTAGACGGCGCGGATAATCTGCTGCACGCCTGCCTGTCTTTGGGGCTGGACATTCCGTATTTCTGCTGGCACCCGGCCATGGACAGCATTGGTGCCTGTCGTCAGTGCGCGGTCAAGCAGTACAAGGACAAGGACGACACCCAGGGCAAACTGGTGATGTCGTGCATGACGCCTTCTACAGACAATAGCTGGATCTCCATCGCCGACGAGGAAGCCAAGACATTCCGGTCGGAGGTGGTGGAGTGGTTGATGACCTATCACCCTCACGATTGTCCGGTCTGCGAAGAAGGCGGCCACTGTCATCTGCAAGACGTGACGGTGATGACCGGCCACAGCCGGCGCCGCTACGATTTTCGCAAGCGCACCCACCGCAACCAGTACCTGGGGCCGTTTGTTGCCCATGAGATGAATCGCTGTATCAACTGCTATCGCTGCGTGCGCTTCTACAACGACTACGCCGGCGGCACAGATCTCGGCGTCTTCGGCTCGAACAACAACTTGTATTTCGGGCGCCATCAGGAAGGCGTTCTGGAGAGTCCGTTTGCCGGCAACCTGACCGAAGTGTGCCCCACCGGCGTGTTCACTGATCAAACCCACTCGGATCGCTACGTCCGCAAATGGGACATGCAGTTTGCGCCCAGTGTCTGCCATCAGTGCGCGGTGGGCTGCAATATCAGCCCGGGAGAACGCTACGGCGAGATTCGCCGCATTGAGAATCGCTATCACGGTGAACTTAACCGTTACTTCTTATGCGATCGCGGACGTTTCGGCTACGGCTACGTCAATCGCACCGACCGGCCGCGCCAGCCTGAATGGCGTAGTGAGCAAGCGGATAACACCGTCATCTTGGAAGTCGACCCGGCGCTGGATCGCGGCGCTGATCTGCTGCGCAGCGCCAAACGGGTGATTGGCATAGGTTCGCCACGGGCCAGCCTGGAAAGCAATCATCAGCTGATCAAGTTAGTCGGCCGGGACAACTTCTCTAGTGGTGTCGCCGCCGCTGAGCAGGCTTGTCTTGAGCGCATGGCGGAACTGGAGAGCTCTTGCGGCTTGCCGATTCCCACAGTGCGGGAGGTGGAGGCCCACGACGCAGTGTTGGTGCTTGGCGAGGACCTGATGCACAGCGCGGCACGTCTGGCATTGTCATTGCGCCAGGCAGTGCTGGCCCGGCGCGATGCTTTGGCGGAAGAACGTGGCATCCCAATCTGGAACGCCGAAGCGGTCAAGATCCTCGCCCAGGACAACCGACACCCACTGTTCATCGCCTACCCCAGCGCCACCGAACTCGACGAGATCAGTGCCGGTAGCTGGCAGTTAGCGCCTGCGGACATCGCCCGCTTGGGTTTCGCCATTGCCCATATTATCGATGAGAACGCACCGGCGGTGACAGGGCTTGATGAAACCCTTGCCACGGCGGCGCAGGCAGTGGCCAGGCAACTGATGGCAGCAAAAAGACCGCTGGTGATCAGCGGTGGCTCATTGGAATCAACCCAGGTGCTCGATGCGGCGGGCAGTATTGCCCGTGCGCTGTCACGGCGCGCCAGGCGCGCCGGGCTGATGTTGATACGCCGGGAAGCCAACAGCACCGGCCTTACCATGCTGGGCGGTCGTCCACTGGAGTGGGCTCTGGATGAAATCGTCGAAGGCCGGGCAGATGCCCTCGTGGTTTTGGAAAACGACCTGTACGTCCGGCTGCCGGAAGCGCGGGTTGAGGCCGCATTAGATACGGCAACCGCGTTGGTCGTGCTTGATCACCAGCGCACCCGCACCTGGCAGCGCGCCAGGCTTGGCTTGGCCGCCGCCAGTTTCACCGAGGCGGACGGCACGCTGGTCAATCTGGAAGGCCGGGCCCAGCGGTTCTACCAAGTCTTCGATACGAGCTATATGCGGCCGGAGTCCCGCATTCACGAAAGCTGGCGCTGGCTACACGCCCTGCGTATCAGCCTCATTCGCGGCGAGGACAGCACCATTACCTTGGGCCAGGCCACTGAGGCCTGTGCCCAGGATTATCCGGCACTGGCAGACATTGTTGCGAGCTCTCTAAGCGCGGATTATCGAGTTAAAGGCGTTAAGTTGGCCCGGGCCCCACATCGCTTCAGTGGGCGAACGTCTCTGCGTGCCAACATAGCGGTGAGCGAACCGCGAACGCCTCAAGATCCGGATACGCCCTTCACCTTTTCCATGGAAGGTTACAGTGGTTTCGATCGGCCTCGTAAGGAAGTGCCGTTCGCCTGGGCGCCAGGCTGGAACTCGCACCAGGCGTGGAACAAGTTTACCGACGAAGTGGGCGGACATCTGCGTGGCGGCGATCCCGGCGTGCGCCTGGTTGCGCCGCGCCCCGGTGCGTATCGCTATGCCAGCGATATCCCCGCGGCCTTCGAACCGCAACAGGATCGTTGGCAGCTGCTGGTGTTGCCGCGACTGTTTGGCGGCGAGGAAACTTCCTCCCGCTCCGCGCCCATTGAAGAACGTGCGGAACTGCCGACCATTGGTTTATCCAGCGCAGATGCGGCACGGCGGGGGTTTGAGCAGGGCGCATCGCTGACACTGGAAACAGAGACCGCGTGTCTTACCCTGCCATTACGCTGCGATCAGCGTTTACCGGCCGGTATCGTCAGCATACCGGCAGGAATATCCAGCGAATTCAGCAGCGGCGATTGGGCCAGGCTTGAGGCTTCGGGCCCCGACCATAAGGAGGCGCGCGAATGAGCTGGATAACCCTTGGTAACTGGCGACCCGAATGGTTGACCCCGGCGGTGATGGATATCGCCGTGGCCATGATCCAGGCAGTGGTCATTCTGCTGGTAGCGGTGCTGGTGGGGGCAATCCTCACGGTGGTAGAGCGTCGCCTGCTGGGCTGGTGGCAAGACCGTTACGGTCCCAACCGGGTGGGCCCCTTCGGCTCTCTGCAAGTGGTCGCCGATATGATCAAGATCTTCTTCAAGGAAGACTGGATACCGCCCTTTGCCGACCGGACTCTCTTCGTGCTGGCCCCGGCGATTGCTATGGCATCGCTGTTGTTGTCGTTCATGATTATCCCCATCACGCCGGGCTGGGGCGTGGCGGACTGGAACATCGGCTTGCTGTTCTTTCTGGCCATGGGCGGCATTAATGTCTACTCGGTGCTGCTGGGCGGCTGGGCCAGTGCCAACAAGTATGCGCTGATCGGTGCCATGCGCTCTTCGGCTCAGACCATCTCCTATGAGGTATTCATGGGGCTGTCATTGATGGGTGTTGTTGCCATGGCGGGCACCTTCAACCTGCGCGAGATCGTCAACGCTCAGCAGGACCTGTGGTATATCGTTCCCCAGTTTCTGGGTTTCTGTAACTTTCTTATTGCCGGCTTCGCGGTGGTGCACCGTCACCCCTTCGATCAGCCCGAAGCGGAGCAGGAGCTGGCAGACGGCTATCACGTTGAATACTCCTCCATGAAATTTGGCATGTTCTTTATTGGCGAATATGTCGGCATGCTGCTGATTTCCGCGCTTGTGGTGACGCTATTCTTCGGCGGTTGGCACGGGCCGCTGCTGCCACCCATTGTCTGGTTTGTACTCAAGATCAGTGTCTTTTTGATGCTGTTCATTCTAGTGCGGGCCTCGCTGCCTCGGCCGCGTTACGACCGGGTGATGACTTTCGGCTGGATTGTCTGTTTGCCGCTAACGCTGATCAACCTGCTGGTAACCGGCGCAGTGATACTGCTTGTGGCGCCAGGATAAGAGCATTCGAACCGATCATGAACGAGGAGCAACTGCTATGTACAAGGGACTTTTAAAAGGTACTTGGTCGCAATTGCGCACCCTGGGTATGGTTTTTATGCATGGGTTTCGCAAGCGCGAAACCGTCAACTATCCGGAAGAAGAAGTCTATCTGTCGCCGCGTTATCGCGGGCGCATTGTGCTGACCCGGGATCCGGATGGCGAGGAACGTTGCGTGGCCTGCAATCTGTGCGCCGTTGCCTGTCCGGTGGCTTGTATCTCGTTGGAGAAGGGCGAAAGGGAAGATGGGCGCTGGTACCCCGAATTCTTTCGCATTAACTTTTCGCGCTGCATTTTTTGCGGCATGTGTGAAGAAGCCTGCCCGACCTCGGCGATCCAGCTAACGCCAGACTTCGAGATGGGTGAATACAACCGCCAAGAGCTGGTATATGAAAAGGAAGATCTGTTGATTAGCGGCCCTGGCAAGGACCACAACTATAATTTCTACAAGGTAGCGGGCATGGCCATCGCCGGCAAAGACAAGGGTAAGGGCGTGGCGGAATACGAGCCGATCAAGGTCACCACGCTGCTTCCCTGAAGCCGCATCGCCAGCGCCGCTACGCTACGCTGGAGAGAAGCGGAAAGGAGGGGAGAAGAATGGAGAGAGAAACATGGAATACGCATTTTACCTGAGCGGTCTGGTCGCGGTGCTGGCGACCCTGGGGGTTATCAGCAATCCCAATCCAGTGCATGGGGTGCTGTATCTGGTGGTGTCATTGCTGGCCGTGGCCATGGTGTTCTTTGCCCTGGGTGCGCCCTTCGCGGGGGCGCTTGAGATTATCGTCTACGCCGGAGCAATCATGGTGCTGTTCGTTTTTGTGGTGATGATGCTTAACCTGGGCGAGGCGGCGGTCGCCCAGGAGCGCGCCTGGTTGCAACCGCGCACGTGGCTGGGGCCATCGCTGCTCGCCGGTGTCTTGCTGCTGACGCTGATCGACTTACTGTTGCGCGGCGATGGGGGCGTGCTGGTGCAGGGTGATGTGCTGAGCGCCAAGCAGGTGGGCACGATTCTGTTCGGCCCTTGGCTGCTGGTAGTGGAACTCAGCGCTTTGCTGCTGCTGGCAGCGCTGGTCACGGCCTCTCATGTCGGACGTTTACGCCAGCTAGGGTCGGATTCAAAGATTGGCAAGGAAGCTCCATGAACGGTGTACCCATGGAACATGGTCTGGTGTTGGCAGCCATTCTGTTCGCGCTGGGGCTGGCTGGCCTGATGTTCAGGCGCAATATGATCTTTATACTGATGAGCCTTGAGATCATGCTCAACGCCGCGGGGCTTGCCTTTATCGTCGCCGGCGCGGCCTGGCAGCAGCCGGAAGGCCAGGTCATGTTTCTGCTGGTGATCACGCTGGCGGCTGCAGAGGCCGCGGTCGGCTTGGCGTTGTTGATTCAACTGCACCAACGCTTCAAATCCCTGGATATCGATGCGGTCAGCAGGATGCGTGGATAATGGACATGATAACGTCACTGCTTTCGACGGCGCTATTGCTGCCGCTAACGTTCCTGCTACCTCTGGCAGGAACGCTGATTCTGGCCTTTTCCCGGGGCAAGCTTGGCTATCGTATCAGTTCCATTGTGGGAGTCGGCAGCGTGGGACTGGCCGCGTTGGTCACCGCATTGCTGACACTGGGTTTTGTCAACGACGCGGCGAACGCCAGCCATCCTCAAATCGTGACCCTGTGGACCTGGATATCCGTGGGGGAGTTTCAGCCAACTATTGGGTTGGCCCTGGATGGGCTGTCGCTGACCATGCTCGGCATTATTACCGGCGTGGGCTTTCTGATTCATTTGTTTGCCGCTTGGTACATGCGCGGCGATGAAGGCGTTACGCGTTTTTACACCTACATGAACCTGTTCGTGTTCAGCATGGTACTGCTGGTACTGGGTGATAATTTGCTGCTGCTGTTCCTGGGCTGGGAAGGGGTCGGCATGTGCAGCTACCTGCTGATCGGCTACTACTATCAGAACAGTGCCAACGGCTGGGCGGGATTTAAAGCCTTCATCATTACCCGCATCGGCGATGTATTCCTGGCCATCGGCATGTTTTTGCTGTTTGCCAAGCTCGGCACCCTGAGCATTGCCGAGATCCTTTCTCTCGCACCGCAGATATGGCAAGCCGGGGATTCAACGGTGGAGCTGGCGGCACTGTTACTACTGGGTGGAGCCGTGGGTAAGTCTGCCCAACTACCGCTGCACACCTGGCTTGCCGACGCCATGGCCGGCCCCACGCCAGTGTCGGCCCTGATCCACGCCGCGACCATGGTCACCGCTGGGGTGTATTTGATCGCGCGCATGCACGGGATATTTGAGCTGGCACCTACGGCACTCTTCCTGACGGGGCTGATCGGTGCCCTGACGCTACTGATGGCTGGCTTCGCAGCCTTGGCCCAGACCGACATCAAACGGGTGCTGGCCTATTCCACCATGAGCCAAATTGGTTATATGTTTCTTGCGCTGGGAGTTGGCGCTTTCGACGCGGCCGTCTTCCATTTGATGGTTCATGCCTTCTTTAAAGCACTGCTGTTTCTCTCAGCCGGGGCGGTGATCATCAGTTGTCATCACGAACAGGATATACGCCGTCTCGGCGGCCTATGGCGCAAGCTGCCTCTTGCCTACATGGGCTTTATTGTCGGTGGTGCCGCACTGGTGGCTTTGCCGTTGGTTACTGCAGGCTTCTACAGCAAAGATGAAATTCTCTGGCAGGCCTTCGCGGCGGATCAACAAGGGCTACTGATCGCCGGTTTAATTGGCGCGTTGTTGACCTCTCTATACACCACGCGTCTGGTCATTGGCATCTTCCATGGTGAAATGAAGAGCGACGGTGCCCGTCATTCCAAGGCAGGGCGAGGCTTGGCCCATGGTCTGCCACTGGTGATCTTGGCCGTGCTCTCGACTTTCCTAGGCGCCTGGATTGTGCCGCCGCTGAGCGGGGTCTTACCGGTTAGTCCCGGCGAGGGCATGGAAGCGGGGCATACCGGACTTGAGTTGATCGCGTCGGCCACGGCGTTGATCGGTCTTGGCTTGGGCGCCTGGTTGTTTATCATCAAGCGCGACTGGCTAACACACATCACTCAGCAGGGCATCGGTGCTGGGTTGTGGGCTTGGTGGAACCTTGCGTGGGGTTTTGACATTGTTTTCGATTGGCTTCTGGTACGGCCCTATCGCGGCTTAGTTCGAATAATGCGGGGCGATCTGTTTGACGCCTTCTTCCGTTTGATTGCCCATGCTTTGCGTGCTGTGCATTTCGGACTCTCTCGCACCCAGACCGGCAAGCTGCGTGGGTATGCTGCCACCATGGTGGTCGGGGCCACGCTGATCCTGCTGAGCCTGGCGCTGGTGTTCTAGGAATGATGCACAACCCGGATAAGGAGATGCAACGCTTATGATACTGGTGTGGTTAATCGTGATCCCTTTCATCGGGGGGCTCTTATGCTGGCAGATTGAGCGGTTTGGCGATAAGCCAACGCGCTGGATCGCGCTTGCCACCATGCTGGCCGAGCTGTTGATCTCGCTGTGGCTGTGGACGCAGCTCGATTTTCATATGCCCGCGCTAGATGGCACGGCAACCCGGTGGGCGCTGGAATATCAGGTGGACTGGATCGAGCGCTTTGGCATCAGCTTTCACCTTGCCATGGATGGTTTGTCGCTGGTATTGATCGCGCTAACCAGCTTTCTCGGCGTGTTGGCGGTGCTGTGTTCGTGGAACGAAATTGTACGCCGGATTGGTTTCTTCCACCTTAACTTGCTGTGGATTCTCACCGGCGTTACCGGCGTGTTTTTGGCTATTGACCTGTTCCTGTTTTTCTTCTTTTGGGAGCTGATGTTGGTGCCGATGTACTTCCTGATTGCCCTTTGGGGCCACAGCGGTGCAAAGGGCAAAACCCGTATTGGCGCGGCCACCAAATTCTTCATCTATACCCAGGCCAGCGGGCTGTTGATGTTGGTCTCTATCTTGGGGTTGGTGTTCGCTCATCATGCCAACACCGGTGAGTACTCTTTCAGCTATCAGGTGCTGCTGGAGACCACGCTGTCGCCGACACTTTCCACGTGGTTGATGTTGGGTTTCTTTATCGCCTTCGCGGTCAAACTTCCGGTGGTGCCGCTGCACGGTTGGCTGCCGGATGCCCATGCTCAGGCACCTACCGCCGGCAGCGTAGATCTGGCAGGGATACTTCTTAAAACTGCCGCCTACGGCATGATGCGTTTTGCTTTGCCGCTGTTTCCAGAGGCCTCCCAGGCATTCGCGCCCATCGCCATGGGGCTTGGGCTACTGGGTATTTACTACGGTGCAATACTCGCCTGCGGGCAGCAGAACGTTAAACGTTTCATCGCCTATACCAGTATCGCCCACATGGGGTTCGTGCTGATCGGCATTTATTCCGGCTCTGTGCTGGCTTTGCAGGGCGTGGTGATACTGATGCTGGCCCACGCCTTTTCTGCCGCAGGGTTATTTATCCTAAGCGGACAGCTATACGAGCGCCTGCATACTCGTGAGATGGATAAGATGGGCGGACTATGGGGACGACTGGGGAGTCTGCCGGGGTTCTGGCTGTTCTTTATTGCTGCTTCGCTGGGAATACCGGTCACCGCCAATTTCGTCGGCGAATTTATGGTGCTGTTCGGCACCTTTGCCACGGCACCCTGGGTGGTGGTGATCGCGAGTTTTGGCTTGGTATTGGCGGCGATCTATTCGCTGATCCTGATGCAGCGCGTGCACTATGGCCCGCCACGCAGCGAGACGCCGTTAAAGGGGCTTGATACCCGCGAATTTGCCATGATGCTGAGCATCGTCGTGCTCCTGATATGGCTTGGCATCTACCCCCAGCCGCTACTTGATACCACCGACGCCGCCATGGGCGAGGTGCATCGGCTGTTCGAGATCCCGGGCGCCCCTGAGCCGGGAGTCGATACCGGGCCGGGTGCGACCACTATGCTGATGCCGGAGGCCCGCTGATGCCCGTTGCTGCTCTTATCGCCTATCTGCCCATGATGCTGGTGGCCGCGACGGCTGTCGCGGTAATGCTTGGTATCGCCTGGCGTCGCGAGCACGCCGTAACGGTTGCTGCCAGCGTATTGGGTCTGGGGCTGGCTTTGATCGCTCAGGTGTTTGCCTGGCGGGTGATTCCTGTACACACGCCACTGCTCGATTTTGATGGTCTGGCGCTATTGGCCGGGATCTTGATACTGGCGTCGAGTCTGGTTTGCGCGATCCTGTCCCATGCCTATCTTGAGACTTTTCACGGCGCCCGCGAAGAGTTCTATGTTCTGCTGCTGTGCGCGGCGGCTGGGGGCCTGGTGCTGGCAGCGAGTCAGCATCTGGCCAGTCTGTTCATCGGCCTGGAGCTGTTATCCATGCCGCTCTATGGAATGCTGGCCTACGCTTACCATGAGCAGCGCTCCCTTGAAGCCGGCATTAAATACCTGATTCTTTCTGCCGCCGCCAGCGCTTTTTTACTGTTCGGTATGGCGCTGCTCTATGCTCAAACCGGTGAGTTACGGATCGACGTTTTGATGGCCAACCTTGATTCGCACACCGGTATATGGGGCCTGGCGGGCGTTGGCCTGATGTTGGTAGGATTGGGCTTCAAGCTTTCGGTAGTGCCATTTCACCTATGGACTCCGGACGTCTACGAGGGTGGGCCGGCGCCGGCGACCACCTTTCTGGCCACCGCCAGCAAGGTGGCGGTGTTTGTGCTGCTAATGCGACTGATGCTGTCGGTGCCAGCTCTGCAAGGTGACTGGCTGCGCGCGGTGTTTACCTGGCTGGCACTTGCCAGCATGCTAATCGGCAACCTGCTGGCGCTGACTCAATCTAACCTCAAACGCATTCTTGGCTATTCGTCGATTGCGCACTTCGGCTACCTGCTGATCGTGCTGGTGGTCGCGGACGGCCTAGCGGCAGAAACCGGCGGGGTCTATCTGATCACCTACGTGTTGAGCACTCTGGCGGCGTTTGGCGTGGTCATTCTGATCTCGAGCACTGCCAGCGGCGAAGACGCAGCAGCGCTGCACCATTATCGCGGCCTGTTCTGGCGGCGCCCGTACCTGACCGCAGTACTGACCGTGGCTATGCTGTCGTTGGCGGGCATTCCGGCGACCGTCGGCTTCATCGGCAAGTTTTATCTAATTGCTCTGGGCGTTGAAGCCCAGAGCTGGTGGCTGGTGGGTGGCATCATCCTTGGCAGCGCCATCGGGCTTTACTACTATCTGAGGGTTATAATCACACTGTTTATGGCCGAACCGGGAATGCACCGTCGCGACGCATCCGATGATTGGGGCATGCGGGCAGGGGGGCTGGCGGTGCTTGCTGTAGCGGGGTTGGTGATACTGCTGGGTGTCTATCCAGCGCCGATGATCGAGCTTGCGCGAACCCTTAGTGCGATAACCATCCGTTGAATGAACTCGCCGGCTAGGCTCCCGGCAGTATAGCCACCAAACAGTGAAATCAGCTCAGTCACTCCACATAAAGAAGGCTGCTGCTTGCACCACCAGACTGCGCCACCATTTCCCCGAACGGGCTGGCAGTAATGCCTTGGCTTTTCGCAACTTGCTCGAATTCTACCCGTGCGGAAGGAGCCACAGCCACTAGCAAGCCACCACTTGTTTGAGGGTCACACATGATAAGAGAATCACTCTCCGTCATATTTTGAACATAAGAACCAAAGGCCGTTGCATTGCGATAAGTGCCTCCGGGAATGCACCCAGCCTCAATATAAGGGGACAGGTTCGGCATTACCGGCAGCGCACTCAAATCCACTTTGGCAGACAACCAGCTACCGCGACAGACTTCAAGCAGGTGCCCAGCTACCCCAAAGCCCGTAACGTCTGTCATTGCGTGCACGCCATCTATTTCTGCGAATACCAACCCTGGCTTGTTCAGCGCTGTCATGTTCTCCACGGCGATAGCCAGATCCGCGTCTGTCAGTAAACCCTTCTTCGATGCGCTGGTGAGAATGCCGACACCGAGCGGCTTAGTGAGATAAAGTAGGTCACCTTCACGGGCACGGTCATTACGCATAATTCGATCAGTGGCAACCTGGCCGGTAACAGCAAGCCCAAAAATTGGCTCGGGTGCGTCAATACTGTGACCACCAGCCAGCGTAATGCCTGCCTGGCCGCATATCATTCGACCGCCATCTATCACTTTGGATGCAATCTCGGGGGCCAGAGCATTCACTGGCCATCCTAGAATTGCAATTGCCATCAGCGGCTTACCGCCCATGGCATAAACATCGCTGATGGCGTTGGCGGCAGCAATTCGCCCAAAGTCATACGGGTCATCAACAACAGGCATAAAAAAGTCTGTTGTGCTGATAATGCCTATCCCGTTACCAATATCGACGACGGCCGCATCATCTCGGCTTTCATTTCCCACCAGCAGCCGGGGATCTGAAAACTGTGGAACCTTGGTGTGCAAGATTCGCTCTAAAACATCCGGTGCAATCTTACAGCCGCAGCCCGCACCGTGGCTGAATTCAGTTAATCGAATTTTCAAATCTGCTACCCCTGTTCCATCAATGTCCATAGGTTAGTTCGTCAACCCGGGAAGCCAAAGCGCAAAACCGGGGACAGTATACAAAATACAAGGCCTGTGCGGTGCATCTGCCCCCACTGGCCATAAGGGCCCATAAGGACTGGCATTCGTTAGTACATTTATATGTGAGTTTGATAACTCACACTGCTCGTATTGACTCTCCAAGCGTTGGACTTCAGTATACTGTACATAAAAACAGTAATTGGCGTAAGCTGCGCATTTCGCTGATGTTAAATCTGATTCAGTCACTGAAATGAAAGGGGTAGTCATGACGGCACAAGCTTCGGTGTCCTTTATCACAGTGAGGCGCCGATTCGATTTTCGTAACATCGAAGTTGGGCGTTGGGTAACCCCTGAAGAGCGGGACAGAGCGGCTGGTCGGTTCTATCGGGCACTTACCGATCTGATGACCATTCTTCAGGGGCCGGAAGCACTTGTTTCCCTGCGAGGCTCGCTGGGCCTGCAGTACGGAATTGGTGGGCGGCTCGGGGTGGCCGCACACTACATCCCGGCGACTCGGCAGTTGGCGCTGGCCAAAAACGCCGGAGCAGGGAGTCTCGCCCATGAATGGTTCCATGCGTTCGATCACTACATGGGAGGCAAAGCGTTTCGTAACCCTGGCAAGCACGGCTTTGCTTCTGTTGCCTGGTTGAATAGCGCAGATCAGAAAGAGCACTCGCTCAATAATCAACTAAGCAACTGCTTCCGAATCATTCTATTGAATGAAGATGGCACCCAACCCAGCGATCTGTTCCGGTGTTCACAGCAGGCGGATAAGCAAAGGGATGTGTTGTATTACGCACAACCTGAAGAACTGTGCGCCCGGGCTTTTGAGGCATTTGTGGAAGATAGCGAACCCACTAACAGCTTTCTGGTGCGTGGCACCCTCGATTCTGAGGAGGCGAGGGCGGGGCTCTATCCACAAGGGAGACAGCGGCAGGAGATTAATGACGCTTTTGGGCAATATTTTGAGAATCTTGGTAGGGCTTTATTCCGGGAGCAGGCTAAAGCCGGATAAAGGAAGATCTCACGTTCCGTCGAATGCCGGGCGTGAGATCTCAATCCTTGTAGCCGAAACTGGGTTGCGACTTACTGTTTGCGAGCACCACCACGGCCCCACACCATACGGTGTTGCTCTAAATAGCCCACAGCATCGCTACGCAGCGGTAGGTTCAACGCGACGAAGAGATCTCGGCGTTCGTAACCCAAATCTGACAGCACATCGTCTTTTTCAGCCAGAAGTGAGCGCACCATACGCCGAAACTGCTGGCGGCGGGAGTAACTCGCCATCCAAGAGCGGGGCTGAACGCCGGATAGTTCGTGATAGCTTCTGATGCCCAACATTGCCTTCACCTATATTCAGATATGTCTGACTTAACGCACCCGGTTGTGCCAACAACAATACCCAGCCAGTGCATCTAAAGATCAGGATGGCCTTTCTTTAGCGTTCAATCAAACGAAAAGAACTTAGCTTTGCTTTCAGATATACTTAAGGCAACGTTTCTAAATCTGTATCCGTAAGGCGTGATCAAATGGCCATTCCGTTGCTCGACAATGATGTGCTCAGAACGTTTGTAGCGATTTCTGAGTGCGGCACGTTTACCGGTGCTGCCAAGCTTGTACACCGAACGCCCTCAGCGCTGAGCATGCAGATCAAACAGCTGGAGAAAAAACTGGGCAAGTGTCTGTTTATTCGTGAACCAAGAAAGGTACGGCTAACTGCCGAAGGCGAGGCGTTGCTGGATTATAGCCGCCGGTTGCTGCGATTAAATGAGGAGGCGGTTCAGTATTTTCTTTCGCCGACGCTGGAGGGCAAGGTAGGGATTGGCACATCAGACGATGTGGGCACCCGAATCCTGCCTGAGGTGCTGGCTCAGTTTGCTCGTTCCTATCCGGCCGTGTTGGTGGATGTTGTAGTTGGCTCGAGTAAACAGAACCTGGCACGGCTAGATGCGGGAGAGTTGGATATGGCCTTGGTTACCGTTGCCGATGAGGTGCAGAATATCCGAGGCGAGGTTATGCATGAAGAGCCTCTGGTCTGGGCCGGCAAGGAAAGGGCTTCGGCCTATTTGCGATCTCCTTTGCCGATTGCGGTGGCTCATGAGGGGTGTTCCTGGCGCCGGATGACATTGCGGGCGCTTGCCCGTGCTGGCATGCCGTACCGAATCGCTTACACCTGCGAGCATTGCTCTGGTCAGGAGGCTGCGATGATTGCGGACCTCGCCGTTGCGCCGTTTCCGCAAAGCCTGGTGCGGCCGCCCTTGAAGGAAATTGCGAATCAGGGCTTGCCGGAGATTGGCGCTTATCAGTTGGCACTCGTTCGGCGGGGTTCAAACCCACTTAATGATGCGTTGGCACTTCACGTAAAGGGCGCATTTCAGAACCTGCACTAGCGGCGCCCAAGATGAAATCAGGTTGCACAGGTAGCCTGTGCAGGCTCTAATCTGCGTCGCGCGAAAAGTGCTGGGGTAGTTGATCAAAAAACAGATCAAGGTGGCCAGCTTAAGCTCAGCACAAAGGGTGGAACGCTGATGATCGAGGATAGCCAAGGCAATATGGCAAAAGTTATTCAGGCCGACGTAATGCAGTCCAACGGTGTTGTGCACGTAATCGATACGGTACTCATGCCGGGAATGTAATTTAGTAGTGTAAAGCGTTTTAAGCGGCCCTGCGGGGCCGTTTTTGTTTGTGCGAGGTGGCCGCCGGATAATCCGGCCTTTGCGCGCGCTTGGCTAGGGCGTTGATGTACACTTGAAACATGATACTACTCACGTTGTCTGTCTTTACGATTACCATCGCGGTGGCGACCTTGCTGCCCCTTTGGCGTAACCCCCACTGGAGCGTTCGGATCTTCGACTTTCCGCGTTTGCAGCTGACGATTTTGGTTGTGTTGTTGGTGATTGCGCAGCTGTTTCTTCTTGATCTGAACAGGCCTCTGAGTTGGGTGTTGATTCTTGTTGCCGTGGGTGCGCTGGGCGCTCAGCTCTGGTGGATTTTGCCGTATACGGCGATCTGGCCCAAGGAAGTTAAAGACGCGCCGACAACGAGCCCAGAACGAGCGTTCGCCATACTGACTTCCAACGTACTTACCCATAACCGTAACGCCGAGGCATTGTTGGCGCTGGTTGAAGAACAGGTTCCGTCCATGCACGCCTTGGTCGAGCTGAATTCTGGTGAGAGGGTACGGGTTCACTTTGTACATCCAGCACCGCCCAGCCCCACGGAAAACGACGAGTCGACGGAGCGGGATGCAGAGCTTGTGATTGTCGGGCGTCGGGTTGCTGAGAGTGATGAGCCGGTGATCGTAACGGGCGATCTGAACGACGTAGCTTGGTCGGCGACGACCCGGTTGTTTCGGAAAGTCAGCGGTTTGCTTGACCCAAGGGTAGGGCGTGGATTTTACAGCACGTTCCACGCAGATTACCGGCTGTTACGATGGCCTCTTGATCACCTGTTCCACAGCCACCATTTCACGCTGGCTTCCATTACCCGGCTTCCTTACATCGGCTCAGATCATTTCCCGTTGCTCACCCGTGTGGTGTTTGCCCCCACCCGGGGACAGAACCAGGAGCCGTTGCGACCCGATGATGATGATCGTAGCTGGGCGCAGGAAATTGCCCAGAGTGAAAGCGCTACCAAGGAGGATGTACCTTAGTGGAACCGATAACTTTTTCAGATAAAGGGCGAGCAAATTTAAATGTCTGAAGATCCATTAAAAACACTGTCTGCTGACTTAAACCGTTACTCCTTGCACTCAAACCGCCGCAAATAAAAGGATTCATCCCGATGAAGATGCACAGCCTGCTTGCGATCGCCATTGCGACCACGCCATTGATAGCCCAGGCAGAGGTCACAACGGCAACGTTATACCCATCCCATGGGGAACTTACCTGGGAGGAGAGCAAGCAGGTAAGCACGGGTGCAGGGACGGTTGAGATTGGGGGATTGCCGGTTAGCCTTCAGGATCAAACTCTGCAGGTAGCACTCGAAGGACTCTCGGGCGCGCAGATCCAGCAGGTTCAGATTAGCCGGGTAGAGCAGGCGGAATTTGTGGCCGGGGAAACCCGCCGCATCCGTGAAGAGCTGGCGGCAGTCACCTTGCGGATTCAGGCGCAGGAGGATGCTATCCAAGCCTGGAATCAGCAGGTGACTCTTATGAGTAAGGCGGCAGAATCGCCCCACGACCTGACGGCTTCAGAGCTGAATGACATGGCGGCCGTGATGAAAGAAACAACACAGGGCGCGCTGACAGAAATTCGAGCTATTCGTACACAGATGGCCGGCGACATTGCCACACGGGATCGCTTAATCAGGGAACTTTCTCACGTTAAGCAGGGTGCACGTGCGACAAAAAAAGTGGTGGTGCATTACCGGGCACCCGAGAGCGGTCAGTTGGGCCTGAAGCTCCGTTTTCAGACCAATCAAGCCAGCTGGCGGAGTGAGTACACCGCGCGCCTGAAAACGGAACTGGAAAGTAGGCCCGGTGGCGAAGTGACACTGGAGCACTTGGCTGTTGTGCAGCAGTCTACGGGTACTGATTGGGACGGCGTGGAGCTTAGCCTCTCAACCGCGAATGCGCGGCGGGGAACGGCGATGCCAGCTATTCACTCTTGGGTTGTTAACCCTGAGCAGCCTCCGATGTATCAGTCGCGCGCAGATGCACCCATGGCCGAGATGGAGTCGAGCTCGCTCAAATCATCCAACGGTGTTGTTGCGGTTGTTGAGCGCCAGAGCAGTTTCACCCAGAGCTATCTGTTGCCACAACCAGTTGCGATTCCCAGTGGTTCTTCTGGTCAGCGCTTGAGCGTTGCGGAACATCAGATTCCTGTTGAAGTAGCTACTTGGACAACGCCAGTGGTAGACACTAGCGGCTACCTGCACGCAAAGGGCACTTTCAAAGCAAGTGCGCCCATACCCGCTGGGCGGGTAACGCTATATCGGGATGGCCAGAGTGTCGGAGAAAACCAACTGCAAGAACTGGCAGACGGTGAAGAACTGACGCTAGGATTTGGGGTAGACGAGGGTATTCGGGTATCCGTTGTGAACGAGCTTGAGCGTACTGGCAAAGAGGGCATTTGGAAGAGCGAGAACGTTCAGCGCCGGCAGAACCGTTTTGAAATCACCAACCATCACTCAAAGGCTGTACAGGTTCGGGTGTTTGACCGAATTCCCGTATCGCAGGAGGATATTCTGACGGTTAAGCCACTGGAGATAAGCGAGCCAGTAGAGCGGGATGTTGATGACAAAAAAGGCGTTTTGGCCTGGGATCGCGAAGTGCCCGCCGGTAAAACCGTTAGCGTGAAATCTGGCTTTGAGGTTCGGGTTCCCGAAGGAACCGCGCTGCCAAGGTTGTAGTGGTTGGGGCTGAATTCTTGAGAGTAATAACACCAAAAGCCTACGCTGGATAACCAGTAATATCCCGGATTTTCTGGTACAGCGGCTGAAGCTGCGGATACATGCGCAGATACACCTCGGTGTAGAGCCGTTCATAAAGCTCTTGGGCTTCTGGGTTGGGCTGGAATATGTCACCAACCCGGGTCATGGCCGCCACGGCGGTTTCAAAGTCTGGGTGCAGGCCAAGGCCAACCGCGGCATCAATAGCGGCGCCCAAGCCAGAGGTTTCATAGGTGTGGGGGCGCTCGGCGGGTAAGCCGAATACGTCTGCGGTCAATTGCATGGCGGCGTCACTTTGGGAGCCGCCACCCGCTACCCGAAGCTTGCGAATTTTAATACCGCTGCGCTTTTCGATCTTTTCTTTGCCTTCCCGAAGTGCGTAAGCCAAGCCTTCTAAAATAGCCCGATAAATGTGCGAGCGGGTGTGAACATCGCCGAATCCGATGATGGAGCCTTTCGCCTCCGGTCCGGGTTGGCGCACGCCTGGTGACCAGTAGGGTTGCAGCATCAGGCCCATGGAGCCGGCAGGCACAGTTTTGACCAGTTCATCAAACAGGACTTCTGGCTCAATGCCCCGTTCCTCAGCGATTTTCTGTTCCCTCATACCGAACTCCCGCTTGAACCAGCTCACCATCCAGAAGCCCCGGTAAATCATTACTTCCGTGGAATAGTGCCCGGGTAACGCGGAAGGATAGGGCGGCATCAAGCGTACCGGCTCCACATAGCGCTTGTTGGTGGTGTTAATGGTAGCGGTTGTGCCGTAGCTCATGCAGCCGACATCGGGTGTTAAACCTCCAGAGCCGAGTATCTCGCAGGCTTTGTCTGAGGCTGCTGCAACGACCGGCAGGCCTTCTGGAAGCCCCAGATGTTTGGCTGCTTCTGTGGTGAGATGGCCCAACGTGGAGCCAGGGCTGACCAGTTCGGGCAGCATGAATCTTTTTACTGGCATAACTTGCCATTTAAAGTCCCGCTTGCCTGCCCAGCGGTGTTTTTTGTAGTCGAATGGCAGGTAACCCACTTGGCTACCGGTAGAGTCGCGCAACTGGCCGGTTAAGCGGTAATTCAGGTAACCGGATAGCAGCACAAAATGCCGAGTTTTATCCCAGATTTCTGGCTGGTTTTGGGCTATCCAATTGGCCTGGGTATTTTCCCGAAAGCGGTTAATCGTGTCTTCGAGCCGTGCCAGCTTGAAAAACCAGCCCCAGGGGCCTTTTACTGGCCCATCAACTCGGGCATGGCGTTGGTCAAGCCAGATGATGGCAGGGCGCAGTGGCTTGCCGTTTTCATCGAGGTTAATCACCGTGCCGCGCTGGGTTGTGACGGTAACGCCCGCAACCCTGTCTGGCGTTACATCAGTTGACTGCCACAGTTGTTCACAGGCCTTTCCCACGTTTTCCCAGAAATACTCCGGGTGTTGTTCGGCCCAGCCAGGTTGCTCTGAAAAGTAGGGCTGGATCTCTTGCTTGCCCTTGGCAATCAGGTTCCCCTGAGTGTCAAAAAGCAGAGCGCGAACACTTTGTGTGCCATTATCAATGGCCAGTATTAAAGGCTTAGAAGGCATGTTATTGCTCCGGCCGAGGCGGCAACGAATAGGCCTCGCGCCAAATCGCCAAGTAACGGGCCTTTTCGGTGTGCCATTGCTTGTCATCCCAGCCAAGAGCACTTTGGCAGTGTTGCTTTAGCTTCGGCAGCAGTGCTTTACCACCTTCAGGCACGATCGACCCAAGCCTTGTGCGGCGTAGCATCAGGTCGTCCAAGTGTTTTACATCTTCTTGTTTGCAGGCCCACACAACTTCCGCCCACAGCAGCTCGCCGGGTACCACGACAGAAGCCGTGTCATCAAATACGGGCTCGGCAGGCCCAGCCTGCATAACAGCGCCCAGGTCTGAACCATAAAAGCCAGTAAGCCGGTGCCAGTTCTGGTGGCTGATATTCCCTGGCCGCTGCGGTGAGGCCGTTTGCCGAAAAACCGGGTCGTTCTCCGGCCGCAATCGTTCTTCACTTCCAAGGCCCCGTATCAACGCCTCCCGTGCAATGAGCCGGAAGGTGGTGAGTTTTCCGCCGGCAATGCTGATCAAACCGTTATCTTCACGGAACTCATGCTCCCGACTTTCTTTGGATGGCGCTTTCGAACTGGTACCGCTCGGTTCCGCCGTCACAACGGGCCGAACGCCCGCCCAGGTGGATAAAATGTCGCTTCTTGAGATGGCCGCGCCGGGGAACAGGCTGCTGGAAATTCTCAACAGATAATCGACTTCTTCTGCGGCAATGCGCGGTTCATCGTCCAAGCTTTCTGTATGGTCGAGGTCTGTTGTGCCAAGCACGGTTGTGCCAGCCCAGGGGAAAGCGAAAACTGGGCGCTTATCATCCGGGTGGAACAGGGAAACCGAGCAGGACACAGGCAGTTTCTGCCAAGGAATAACCAAGTGGCTGCCGCGCAATGGTCGGATGGTCATTGGCTTCTGCCCGTCGATGGGCTGCTGCAGTCGGTCAGCCCATACGCCTGTAGCATTGATAACCAAGGCCGTGTTGACGGTAAAGGTCTCGGTTTCGTCTTCCGCCTGCAATTCAAGCCCGTCGACTTCGCCGTTGTTTCGCAGAACGTCTACTGCTTTAACGTAGTTTAGGCACCAGGCGCCGTCTTGGCGGGCTTCGGTGATAACACGCTGCACCAGTCTGGCGTCATCGGTTACCGCATCGGTAAAGCCACTGGCCCCGGTCAGCTTTGTGGTATTTAGGCCAGGCACCCATTGCATGGTTTCGCTCGGCGTAAGGAAATGACGAGATTCGGAGTGGGCTATCCAGTCGTACACTCGCAGCAGAATTTGAAACAGCCGTGGGCCGGGGAACTGGCGCCGGAAGTGCGGCATGATAAAGCGCAAAGGCTCGATAAGCCCAGGCGCCTCAGCCATCAGTCGCTGGCGTTCGGTAACGGCATTCCGGGTCAGCCGGTATTGGCCACTGCCAAGATACCGTAGGCCACCGTGCACCATTTTTGATGACCGGCTGGAGGTTCCCCAAGCGAAATCTTTCTGCTCAACCAGCAACGTACTCAAGCCACTGCCGGCGGCTTCCCGGGCTATGCCCGCGCCGGTAATGCCACCGCCAATTATCACCACATCAAACGTGTGAGTGCTGCTTTTAAGCTCTTTGAGTAATGAGTCTCTGCGCTTCATCTGGCTCATTCCGCTCATTCCGTTCACTCCAACAGGGTTTTCGGATTGAGAATGCCTTCTGGGTCGAAGGTTTGGCACAACGAGCGGATTGCCAACATGCCCAGCTCGCCTTTTTCAATCGGCAGGAATGGGGCGTGATCTTTACCAACACCGTGCTGGTGGCTGATCGTGCCACGATTGCGCACGATCAGTTCCGAGGTTGTGCTCTTGAGGTGCTTCCAGCGTGCTAGAGTTTCCTCGTAGCTGTCTGCAACACGGAAAACATACGTGGTGTAGATGCTGCAGCCCTGTCCGTAAAAATGGGACAAGTGAGTAAACACATGAGTGCGCTCGTCTTTGCTTTCTTCGCGGGCTTGAAGGCCTTCGCGAAGGCTGCCTTCCATCAAACCCAACAGATTTTCTACGTTGTCCCAATCGGTTGCGGTTTCCAGAGTGTCCACAGCGTAGCCCATTTGCCACAGCGCTTCCCGAAGGTAGGGCATGGTGAAGCGCTTTTCGGCCCATTTTTTACCCAGCCGGGTGCCGGTATAAACACCTTTGTATTCGCTGCAGATTTTTTTGACTTCCCGCTTAGCGCTGGCGCACTGATGGCTGCTGCCAGTCAGCCCGAACGTCATCATGCACTTGCCTTCGGCCGCGCCGCGCAAGGAAAGAACTTTTTCCAGCATGCCAATAAGGTGCGGGTGCCCGGCCAGTGCCAACTGAGTGACGGTCTCGATAGCGTTGCTGAGCCGCAACATAGAAAGCTGTGTGCGGTTCTGTACCAGTTTGCGGCAGGCCGTTCGGGCACTGTCCCAATCTGGGAAGAACACCACGTGAAAGCTTTCCTGTTCTGGCAAGCGGGTGACTCGCACTTTTACTTCGGTGATCAGGCCAATACGCCCCTCGGAGCCTAGAATCATCTCGCGAATGTCGGGCCCGGCACTGGAAGCCGGAATGGTCGGTAAATCCAGTGTGCCTTTGAGGGTTTCGACACGGCCGCCGGCAAATAATTGCTCGATCCTGCCGTAACGCAATGATTGTTGGCCACTGGAGCGGGAAGCGACCCAGCCACCGATGGTTGAGAGCTCAAACGATTGGGGGAAGTGCCCAAGCGTGTAACCATGAGCACGCAACTGGGATTCTACGAGGGGCCCAGGCGTGCCTGCGCCAAATGTGGCTATCTGGCTTTCCCGGTCTAGGTCTATGAGGCGGTTCATTCCACCCATGTCTACCGTGAGTACCGGTTTGTCGCTAGCCAGCGGGTTGATGTGTCCGGCAACGCTGGTGCCGCCGCCGTAAGGAATTAACTCTAGGTTGTTGGCTTGGGCATATTGCAGCAATTTTTGAACATCGAGACTGCTTTTTGGAAACGCGACACCGTCTGGAAAAACCTCGATATCGCCGCTGCGCATCGCTAGCCAGTCTGGCAGGCTCTGGCCGCGGGCGTGGCGGACGCGAGCTTCCGGGCTGGTATCAATCAGCTTGTCCATGGTGGGGTCAGCTGTAAGGCGCGTTTCAGTGACCTTTGCGCATACTGATGCGAGAGAGACATCACTCAAGGGCTTGCCGATGCCCACGCAATCGGCGAGAAAGCCTTGCCCCTGTGTGGGTAATTCCAACTTAAACTGCTCATCTCCCCAGCCATTCCAGCGTCGCATCAAAGTACACTCCTGTATCTAATTGGATGGGAGCTAGTCTATCGGTTTATCAGATGCTTGCACTGTCCCATGGCGACATGGGCTGTGTCATTTGCCGACATAATTGCGGAGGCTGGGAGTTTGAAAGGCTAACCGTTGGTGCGGAGGCGTTCCCGGAGTTGCTCAAGGCGCTTACGAATCTCTTCTCGGCGTTGCTGATCATTTTCTGCCGGTGCCTCGTCTTGTTGCGCAGATCTTTGTTGGATATTGTCGGCGTCGGAAGAGAAGGACATTCCGGACTGCTCATCGGGTGCGGGAAAATACAGGTTTTCCAGTTTGCCTGAGCGATCGAGAATCACGCGGTTGGCGTGAACGGAGCGGAGTTTTGCATTGCCAGGTAGTTCATCGCCCACGATAAAGACGTCGGTCTTACTTTTGTCGTCTTCTATCAAAGCGCTGCCGGGGAAGTCGCCGACGGCTGCGAGAACGCCCCTAAGGAAAAGCCGCAGGTTGGTTTCTGGCAGATCCTCGGTGTTTTCCTGCGCTTCAGCTCCGTCGGTTTGGGCTGTGCCAAAAAACGCTAGGGAAGCCAGCGGCAGAGCAGGGGTGTTGCGTGTATCTGTAAGCGGCTGCGAGGCAGCCTGGCTGTTTTGCGCGGCTTGGCGGCTTTCCGATTGCCAGAAGCTATAACCTTGCCATGCGGTCGCACCCACCATGGCAAACCCTGCAATAATAGTCAGGGCAAGTGGAACCTTTGGATTAATAGAGCGCATTGATCGTCCTGAATGCAAGTTCGCAAGCTGCCAGAAAACGACTGGCTAAGAAAAGGCTGAAAGTACCACAGGTTATCAGAATAGCGCCTTTTATTGGGAGTATAGTGTACAGGGTTATTCAGCGGGCCTATATCCTGTGGTAGCCTTCTTGAATCATCTAAAACAGAAAGGGTTTTAAAGTGTGCGGGTGCGCACAAAACCCTGATTTCCTGACAATAACGAGGGCCACCTTGACCACAGAAACCGAACTTCAGCCGCAGGATGCTCCGCTGGGTCGTCTTCCCTTTACCTTTGCGAAGCGCAACGGCGTTATTCTGACTCGTTCAGATGAGGGCAACCCGGTTATTTTGGTCAGGCCTGGCGCTCCTCATTCTGCATTGGCGGAAGCCAACCGCATAAGCGGTGGCCGTGCGATATTTACTGCCATTGATCCGGGCCACTTTGATCACGCGTTGAACGCTGCCTATCAGAACGACTCTGCCGAAGCCATGCAGATGGTTGAAGGCATTGGCGACGACATGGATCTGGCTTCGCTTGCCGATTCTGTTCCGGAAACCGAAGATCTGTTGGAGCAGGAAGACGACGCGCCGATTATCCGTCTTATTAATGCGATTCTGACCGAGGCGGTAAAAAGCAGCGCCTCGGATGTGCATATTGAAACCTATGAAAAACGCCTGATCGTGCGGTTTCGCGTTGATGGTGTGTTGCGGGAAGTCGTGCAACCCAAACGGGCGCTGGCACCGTTGCTGGTTTCGCGGATCAAGGTGATGGCGAAACTGGATATCGCCGAAAAACGGGTACCCCAGGACGGTCGAATTTCGTTGAGGGTGGCCGGCCGCGAAGTGGATATCCGGGTTTCCACCATGCCGTCATCCGGTGGCGAACGCGTTGTTTTGCGTTTGTTGGATAAACAGGCGGGCGCAATACGCCTGGAATCCTTGGGCATGGCTCCAGACGATCTGAAGATCCTGCGCCAGCTTATCCACCGACCTTACGGCATACTGCTCGTCACCGGGCCGACCGGTTCGGGCAAATCCACAACACTGTATGCCTCGTTGCAAGAAATAAACGATCGTAGCCGCAACATCCTTACGGTTGAGGACCCTATCGAGTACAGCCTGCCGGGCATTGGCCAGACCCAGGTAAACCCTAAGGTTGAGATGACGTTTGCGCGGGGGCTGCGCGCCATTCTGCGACAAGATCCCGATGTTGTGATGATTGGTGAAATTCGGGACCTTGAAACCGCCGAGATTGCAGTACAGGCCAGTCTCACCGGCCACCTTGTGTTATCTACGCTACACACGAATACTGCGGTGGGCGCGATCACTCGCCTTATGGATATGGGCATTGAGCCCTTCCTGATTTCATCAAGCCTGGTCGGTATTGTGGCCCAGCGTCTTGTTAGGGTGTTGTGCAAGGAGTGCCGTGAGGCCTATACGCCTACAGAAGAACACTGTGAGTTTTTGCAGCAGGATTTTGCAGCGCCGCCAACTATCTACCGAGCGAAAGGGTGCGAGCACTGCAACAACCTTGGTTACCGGGGGCGAATTGGTATTTATGAAGTGGTTGAAGTAACCAAGGAGATCAGCGCGTTGATTCACAAGCGTTCAGGTGAACTGGATCTGGAGCGAGAAGCACGTCTTAAAGGCCCGAGCATTCACGCTGATGGTGTAAGGAAGATACTTGAGGGCGCTACCACTGTGGAAGAGGTGCTCCGCGTAACGCACCGGGGCCAGTAAGCTATGCCTGCCTACGAGTACAAAGCCCTGGATGCACGGGGAAAACAGAAACAGGGCGTGGTAGAAGCCGATGCGCCTCGTGCAGTGCGCCAACAGCTCCGGGAAAAAGGCCTCACGCCACTGGCGGTGGAGCCGGCCGTTCAGAAACGCTCCCCCAGCAACCCGCTGAGCAGCGGGGGCACTCTGGCGGCCGCCGATCTTGCGCTGGTCACGCGCCAACTGGCAACGTTGATTCAGTCTGGCATTCCTATAGAACAGGCACTCTCAGCAACGGCACAACAAACCAGTAAACCTCGTATCCGCAGCATGCTCATCGCCATTCGGGCAAAAGTAATGGAAGGCTATACGCTGGCAGACAGCCTTAGTGAATTTCCAAAAGCTTTCCCGCGGCTCTACCGTTCAACGGTTGCGGCGGGTGAGCATGCAGGGCATCTGGATTTGGTTCTGAACCGACTGGCTGATTACACAGAGAACCGACAGGAAGCGCGTCAAAAAATTCAACTTGCTGCCATTTATCCGATTATTCTGAGTTTTGTCGCGATAGCCATTGTGGTGTTTCTGCTGACTTACGTTGTGCCCGATATTATTGATGTTTTTTTAAAGCAGGGCCAGGAGTTGCCGGCGCTGACCCAAGCCATGTTGGCCATGTCGGAATTTCTTTCCAGTTACGGTGTCTACCTCGTTATTCTGCTGGTTGCGGCCTTTATGGCCTTTCGTTATGCGCTCACGAAGCCGGCCTTCCGGATGCGCTTTCATAAACGTCTGCTGCACTTGCCCTTGTTTGCCGGGATGGTTCGGGGCGTTAATACGGCGCGGTATGCCAGCACGCTAAGCATCCTTACAACCAGCGGTGTTCCATTAGTCGATGCCATGCGAATTGCCGGGGAGGTACTGTCGAATGACTATTTGCGCCAGGAGCTTAAAGAAGCCGCGCGCAAAGTCAGTGAAGGGGGCTCTTTGCACCGGGCGCTGGATCAGTCCGGCTACTTTCCACCGATGATGCTACACATGATTGCCAGTGGAGAGGCCAGTGGCGAGCTGGACAGCATGCTGGAGCGCACCGCGACTATGCAGGAAAACACGCTGCAGTCCAAAATGGCTGCCATCGTTGGGCTTTTTGAACCCATGATGCTGCTGGTAATGGGTGTGGTGGTTCTGATTATTGTAATGGCCATCATGCTACCGATACTGAATATGAGTAACCTGGTTGGTTAGTCACTCAAGAGAACCTTATAAATTCAGCCAATAACGAGTGAAATAATGACGATGAAAAACCTGAGTACACCCCAATCCAGCCGAGGCTTTACCCTCATCGAAATTATGGTTGTGATGGTAATTCTCGGCCTATTGGTAGCGGTTGTGGCACCGAACATTATGGGCCGAAGCGATCAGGCCAAGGTAACCGTTGCGGAAACGCAGCTCACCAATATTTCAAAATCGCTAGATCTGTACCGCTTGGATAACAGTCATTACCCCTCCACCCAACAGGGCCTAGATGCTTTGAAATCCCAGCCTTCTGGCAGCCCTGAGCCAAAAAACTGGAACCCTAACGGCTACATGAAAAGCATTCCACAAGACCCTTGGGGCAGCGACTTCCAGTACGTGAGCCCAGGCACTGAAGGCGCCTACGATCTGTACTCCTACGGTTCCGACGGCCAAGAAGGTGGTGATGAGGATGCGGCTGATATCAGCATTTGGACCATCGGTAACTGATTTGTGATGCAACTGGGGGCAGGGCACAAACACAGTGGTTTTACGCTTATTGAGATACTGGTTGTCTTGGTTCTGGTCGGGCTACTCGCCGCTATGGCAGTGTTCACTATGGGTGGAAGCTCGCAGCAGCGGGAGTTGCTGAATGAGGTGCGGGAACTTTACCTGTTGATGCAAACAGCCTCGGATCAGGCGGTGCTTAACAACTTGGAGTTGGGCCTGTTGTTCGAAGAAAACGGGTATCGTTTTGTCGCCTTTCAGGACGAAGAAAACGATTGGAAAACGTCAGGAGAGCGTATATTCCGGGCGCGGGAGTTTCCGGAGTGGCTGGTCGCAACACGGTTTATCGAGAGTGATGCTCCCCGTCTAGCGTCGGCTGAAGACAAGCTGCGGCCGGATGTGGTGTTTTTTTCCAGTGGGGAAACCACCCCTTTTGAACTGGAGTTTACTGTCGGTAGCGACACAGATTACACCCAAATCCTCGCGTCCGATGGTATTTCGCCCATTCAGTGGCAGCGGCCTGGCGATGACGGAGATGATGGGTGATACGAGGGAAGCCATCAAAACTGCCAAAATCCGTAAGAGGCTTCACGCTCATTGAAGTGATGATTGCGCTGTTGGTGTTTGGGCTGATTGCCACAGCCGCAGCCGAGGTGGGCAGTCAGTATATTTCGAGTTATGAGAGCATCCGTGACAAAACCCTCGCAGGCTGGCTTGCTGAAAACCGCATAAACGAAATACGGCTGGAGGCTAACCTGCCAGACATTTCCGAGAACGCGAAAGACAAAGACTATGGCCCTTTCCGTTGGCAAGTGACCACCAAAGTGCTGGCTACCGCCGAAGCTAAAATGCGGCGCGTTGAAGTTGAGGTGGCGCGTTATCAACAGGGGCGTTCAAAGCCATATTCCGTGCACACGATTTCCGCCTTCGTGGGTGAAAGATGAGGCGCCAGCAAGGCTTTACGCTTCTTGAGGTTCTGGTGGCTATCACGATTACGGCTGTGATTGGTATTGGCGTGTGGCAGGTGCTGAGTGGAGTGATTCTCTCCCGTGATCGGGTTGATGAGCTTGCCGAAAAATTTGATGGCCTACAGCGCGCCATGTTGCTTCTGGAGCGAGATGTTACCCAGATAATAAACCGACCAGCGCGGGACATTTATGGTGACTTCAAGCCCGCGTTGACCAGTCGTGAAGATGAGTTTGCGCTAATGTTGACGCGCCAAGGCTGGCGCAATCCGCTGGGCATACGGCGTAGCAGTCTGCAACGGGTGGGTTGGGAATACATTGGCACCGAACTGCGCCGGCGGTACTGGCCAGCGCTGGATCAGGGCCAGGAAGACAATAGCCGGGATTTGTTGCTGCTTGAAGGTGTTACTGCGTTCGATATTAGGTTTCTCAACGATGAAAATGCTTGGGAGCCAGAATGGCCCTCAGTTGACGCCATGGCGGCATTAAACCCCGGTAGCCGCCCGGATATATCATTCCCTGTGGGTATAGAAATTACGTTGGAACATGAGCGCTTTGGCGAACTTGTACGAACCTTTGTACTGCCAGACTTTGATCTTGCGGGTGCACAGGGCCTTGTTAATCAGGTAAACGAAGCCCGCAGCAAGAACGATGAAGATATTCCAGGTACGACAGGCCCGGGAGGCTAACAGGCTATGACCACCCGCTACTGTATTGCGTTGCCACAAAAACAACAGGGTGTTGCGCTGATTATGGTGCTGCTGGCTATGGCGCTGGTGGTTATGCTGGCGTCAGGGATGACCCAGCAGCAAAACGTGCGAGTGTTCAAAGCCGGTCACTATCTGGCGCAGCAACAGGGCCGCAGCATTGCTTTGGGAGCCGAAGCCTTTGCCCGTCAGATTCTGATGCGGGATTTTGAAGAAGATAAAGAAGACAGCCTGATGGTCGACAGCCTTGATGAATTCTGGGCGATGAACGCAGCGGTTTTGCCCCTGGATGCCAGCGGGGTGGCAGAGGTTCAGATAGACGACCTGGGCGGGCGGATAAATCTCAATGATCTGGTTTCTGCGAACGGCCAAGTGGATCCGATAACCAAGGATCGCATTACACGCTTGCTGATCGCCCTCGGAATTACCGGCATTTCGGTGGATGCCTTAGTGGACTGGATTGATCCAGACGATCAAACAATCAGTGCTTATGGCGCGGAAGACGGTCAGTACTTGATGGCGGAGCCCGGGTTTCGCGCCGCGAATCAACCCTTTGTCAGCGTGTCGGAACTCCGGCTGATTGAAGGTATGACTGAAGAAATATACGTGGCCCTGCGGCCCCATGTGGCCACCTTGCCGGTGATTGGGCTGGGTATCAATGTGAATACCGCGACCGCCGAAGTATTGATGTCATTGCATGAAGAGCTAACGACAGCCCAGGCCGCGTCTATTCTTGAAAAGCGCGAAGAAGAGCCGTTTGAAAGCCTTCAGGACTTCATGGCCCTCCCGGAGTTTGCCGCGCTGGGCTTGAAACCCATAGGGCTGGGGCTGCAAACCCGTTTTTTTGAAGTTGTTTCACGGATTACCTACGATAACCGTGTTGTAAATATGGTGAGTACGGTTTTTCGTGACCAGGAAGGTAATGTCCGGACGGTTCACAGGGATACCGGGCAAAAGAATCGCATTACCAAAGAGCCCTATACCATCTCGGAAGGATAACCATGTCTTATCGCCTTTATGTGCGACCCTTGCTTGCCTTTGCGGACCCCGGAGAAAACCCGGATGACCGTCTGTTTAACTGGGTGCTTTACGATGCCGGCGGCGATGCCCAGGCTCAGGGTAGCAGTGATCTCCGTAGCACAATTGAGCACACACTTAGCCAGAATGGGCTTGAGGATGTACTGCTTGTGGGCCTTATTCCAGGTGATGAGGCCCTGTTCTGCACAGCAGATATCCCCGCAAAACAAAGCCGTTTTATAAACCAGGCTTTGCCTTACGCGGTTGAAGAGCAAATTGCCCAGGATATAGACAGTGTTCACTTGGCACTTGGCCATCACACCCAACAGGGGTATCGGGTGGCGGCGGTGGATCGCGGCAGAATGACGCAATGGCTTGAGTTGTTCCGCGGCTGGTCCCACGTCAGGCTGGACGCTATTTACCCGGATGCAGCACTGCTCCCGATGACGGAAGGCGGGTGGTCGATTTGTCTGGATGGCGAATCTGCCATGATGGCCAGCGACCGTGGCGAATGGCTGAGTATGCAGTCAGCTAACCTGGGGATGTTTGCACATACCATGGCTATGCCGCCTTCGGAGGACATGGTTGCTGAAGTCCCCGTGGTTATTTACGCAACACAAAGCGAATTTGAAGAGCAGCAGACCATACTGGGTGAGCTTATGGTGCCGGGTCGGCTTTCTGTTCGCCGCGAGGCTCTCGAGCTTATGCCGCTGGAGCTGTTGGCCCATGCTCACCACCATCATCTTTGCCATCCTATCAATCTGTGCCAGCGTGATTTCTCAGTTAAAGGAGGTAAGGCAAGCCCCCTGAAACCTTGGAAGCCGCTGATCGCTGTGGCTGCTGTCTGGTTTGTGGTGCAGGTTACGCTGGAAGCCGGAATGGGCTTTTACTACCAGCAGCAGGCAGAGGATATGCGCCAGGAGGCAATGGCGGTATACCAAAACGCCTTTCCCGCCGACAGTAGAACCCACGCTGGCAACGTACAGCGGGTGATTGAAGGGCAATTGCGCATAGCTGGTTCTGATGGGCTTGATGTGGATTTTGTAACGCTTATGAAATACACCGGTCAGCAGTATTCAAAAGTAGCGAGTGCCGGTTCGGTCACGTTTAACTCTATCAATTACAGCCGGTCTCGCGGTGAACTGGTGGTTGATGTGCGTGCAGAAAGCTACGATCGTCTCAGCACTTTACGCAACGGCCTATCGAGCCAGGGGCTGGATGCGAAAATCGGCTCAGTTGTTAACGAAGCCAGCGGTGCTCGTGGCCGCCTGACAGTATCTGGAGGTTAAGGCCATGTTGACGAAACTGAAAGAGCAGCCGGCAGTTGGAAAGCTGATTGCTCAATATGGCCAGCTTCCGAAGCGGGATCAGCAGGCACTCACGGTGTTGGCTATTGCGGCGCTTCTCGGGATTCTTTATTTCGTGGTGTGGAGCCCAGTTGCGACTTTTCACGATCAGGCTGCTGCAAGCAAAGAAAACGCCTCAGAACTTGTGGCCTGGATGCAGTCCAACGAGCCGGCTATCCGCCGCTTAGGCAGCAGTGGAGCTGGGCCGGCAGCTGCATCAGCAGATACCCCCGCCGATGGCCGTGCACTGATGGGCTTGGTGACTCGCTCTGCGCGGGAATCCGGCCTTTCGTTGCAGCGTTTTGAGCCCAGTGGTGAGGGTGCCATTCGGGTGTGGCTGGAAGCGGTTCCATATTCAGAGGTTGCAGCTTGGCTTGAAATGCTCAATGGTAAGCATGGTGTTGTGATTGATCAGGCAGCGTTGGATCGCTCCGGCGAACCCGGCCGGGTATCTGTCCGTTTAACACTGGCAATCTGATTCGGACTAACTGGGTTCCGGAGTAGTCTCTCCGGACAGCGGCAGGAGCGAAAGCATGAGTACCGACAGCGATAACAAACCGGAACCGGTTATTGTCCGGCTGGACATCAGTGCTTTAAATGAAGCCAGATCGATTCTGTATGACGCCTACCGGAACGAGCCAACGTTTCAATATCTGTTCAACCATCGAAAACCCGGCTACAGCCAACGTGTCCGGGCTACTGTACGTGAACTGGTTGACCTCTACTTTGCCCTTGATCAGGAAGCGGTTGGCGTTATGGTTGATGATTCGTTGGTTGCTGTGGCGTTCATCGGCGATCCGGATCTTCGTCTGAATTTGGCGGATCAGCTCAGCTGGAAAATTCGCATGGTGCTGACAGCAGGCTTTGCCTCTACCCGCCGTTATCTGGATTATCATGAGAAAATACGTGCAATGCTGCCTCAGCCACTTGCACACCAGTTGCCATTGATGGGGGTTAACCCCAAATACCAAAACCGTGGTTACGGTCGGCACCTGCTAAAAGCTGTTCAGCGGCTCTGTGAGGACAACCCGAGGGGAACCGGGCTGGTTTTGGATACAGGTAACAGCCGCTATCTGCCATTTTATGAATCGGAGGGCTTCCGTAGCCTTGGAAAAATTCGCCTCGGTGGTTTCGAGGATCACATACTGTTCCGCGAAATTCATCCAGAAGCCAAGGCAAACGCAAATCAAAATTAACGTTGTAACAAGCAACAGGAGACTCTGTGTCTGACAGCCAGGATTATGATCTGATTGTTATTGGTGCCGGTTCCGGTGGTGTGCGCTTGGCGCGTATGTCTGCTGGGCGTGGCGCCCGGGTAGCGGTTGTTGAATCCCGCTATCTTGGTGGTACCTGCGTTAACGTTGGCTGTGTGCCCAAAAAACTGTTTGTTTACGGGGCCCACGTTAAAGACGAACTGGAAGACGCAGCAGGTTATGGCTGGAATGTACCCATAGACGGTATCAGCTTCGACTGGCCCACGCTTGTCGCCAATAAAAATACCGAAATAGAAAGGCTCAACGGTATTTATGGGCGCTTGCTCGAGAACGCTGGCGTGACCGTTATTGACGGCACGGCATCCATAAAGGATCCGAATACGATTGTTGTGGGCGGTAAGGAATACACAACCGCGCACATAACGGTAGCAACCGGCGGCTGGCCAGTGATTCCGGACATTCCGGGCAAGGAGTGCATTCTCACTTCAAACGAGATGTTTTACCTGCCTCAGCTGCCTAAGCAGGCGGTGGTATGGGGTGGTGGTTATATTGCGGTAGAGTTTGCCGGCATTCTGGCCGGCCTTGGCGTGGAAACCACCCTGCTGTACAGGGGCGATCTTTTCCTTCGCGGTTTTGATGGCGATGTGCGCCGATTTTCCGAGCAGGAAATGCGGAAAAAAGGCGTGCGGTTGGAGTTTGGCGTAACGATTGAGTCTGTGGAAGTTGAAAACTCCCATTACCGAGTCAAACTCAGTACTGGCGACGTTATGGAGACCGGCCTTGTGATGGCGGCAACGGGCAGAAGGGCGCTAATAGACGGCTTGGGCCTGACCGAACTGGGTATCGAGCTTAACGCGTCCGGACATGTGGTGGTGGATGACTATTTCCAGACCTCAGTACCTTCAATAACCGCTCTTGGAGATGTTATTGGTACGCCGCAGCTAACACCCGTGGCGCTCGCACAAGCCATGGTGTTATCCCGCAGGCTATTCGGAGACGGCGAGGGCGAGATGGATTACACCGCGATTCCTACTGCGGTTTTCTGTCAGCCCAACATTGGAACTGTGGGGTTAACGGAAGAAGACGCGCGGGAAGCCGGGCATACCTTGAGAATCTACCGCTCTGAGTTTCGGCCTATGAAGTATATTCTCAGCGGCCGCGATGAACGCTGCCTGATGAAGCTTGTGGTCGATGACGTAACAGACCGGGTGCTTGGTGCCCACATGGTTGGGCCAGATGCAGGCGAGATCACTCAGGGGCTTGCCGTGGCCATTAAGGCCGGTGCAACCAAGGCTCAGTTTGATTCCACCATGGGCATACACCCAACGTCTGCAGAAGAGTTTGTCACCATGCGCGAGCCTGTGGCCTGATCAAAACGAGAGCCCAGGGAAGGGCTCAGGTTTGTATTAGAGCCTTATCAGCTTGTCGGTAGCTTTACCCAACGCTCCATAACGTCCCTTAGATTTTGCTTTCGCACCGGCTTGGAAAGGTAGTCGTCCATGCCACTTTCAAGACAGTTGCGCTCTGTTCCGGGCAGTACATCGGCAGTCAATGCGATGACCGGCGTTCTTTCCAGGCCGTTGCTAACTTCCCACTCACGGATATAGCGTGTTGTTTCATAGCCATCCATGATCGGCATCTGGCAGTCCATAAGAATCGCATCATAACCCTGATGACTGCTGCGCACTTTATCCAGTGCTTCCTTACCGTTTGTAACGGCATCCGTGTGGAAACCAAGTCGGTTTAATAGTGCAACTGCAACACGTTGATTTACCGGGTTGTCTTCCACAACCAGAGCTCGCATAGAGAGGGGTAACTCGGTCTGCAGGGTTGCTTCAGACGCCGCAGGTGTTTCTACCGGAGATGCCAATTCAATAGGCAGTTCAAAGCGGAATGACGAGCCTTTTCCGGGGTCTGTGTCCACCTGAATATGCCCACCCAAAAGCTCAACTAGCCTCTGTACCAGGGACAACCCCATGCCAGCACCGCCAAAGCTTCGGGTATCACCCGTGTCCAGTTGTTCAAATGAGCTGAAAATATCCGTGATTCGTTCATGGGGAATACCGTTCCCAGAATCGCTTACAGAGCAGTTGAGAATAATGCAGCCATCTTCAACACCAAAACATCCAACCTGAACATTCACAAAGCCATCGCTGGTGAACTTGATCGCGTTATCAAGCAAGCAGGCAAGGATCTGCCGGATCCTGGGGGCATCGCCGGTCACCAAGGGCGTTTCTGGCCAGTCGCCGTAGAAGTTAAGTGTTAGAGCCAATCCTTGTTCTTCAGCCACATGCCGGTAAGACGCCACGCAGTTTGTAATGAGTGTGTGAATATTGAACATCTGCTGTTCCAGAACGAAAGCGCCGCTCTCCATTCGGGAATAATCCAGAATGTCGCTGATGACCGTAAGAAGATCTTCGGTGGATTGCCGGGCAGTGTGCAGATAATCCCGTTGCCTTAAGCTCAGCGTTTCTTCCTGAACCAGGTCAACCATACCCAGTACACCGTTTAGCGGTGTGCGTAATTCATGGCTCATGGTCGCCAAAAACTCTGATTTGGCATGGCTTGCCGATTCAGCCTTCTCCCGCGCATGCTCCGAGGCGGCCAGTGTTTGGTCCCGTGATGATTTCAGTGTGCCAAGATGCTCGGCCAATTCATTAAGCTGTTGTTCAATGGCGATAATTTCCCGAGAGTTGCTTTTCCTATTCACTTTGGCAGTTCGGTAATCTCTTTCAATCAGGCGACTGATGCGCCCGGACATTTGATTGATGGGTGAGAGAATCGCGTTTAACGTATGACTGATCACCAGAATAGTAAACACCAACAACGAGAGCCCCACCGCAACAGACGACCAGAGTATGTCGGTACGCCGCGCTTCCAGAACCCTATCACTAACCCCAACCTCAACAGTTCCGACTCGCAGAGCGACTGATGCGAAACCGTATTCTGGCTCAAACCAAAGGGTTTCCCGGTCAGTTTCAAACTCTAGCGGCTTTTGGAGGATCTCTGCCGCGTAGATTTTAAAGTCATTTGGTGGGTGCTTTGCTTGGCTGTTGTCATGGTTTGCGAGACCAATTTGCTCACCCACCACATCCGTTACGCGTATCCAGTCGGCTTTGCTGTGCTGGATAGACTGCGAGAGTATTTCCTGTAGTGCCAGCGTGTTGCCAGATACAACCGCATACTCAAGTGAAGGTGCCAGGCTGTCCGCCAACAACTGACTGCTGTCAGAAAGGCCACGCCTGGCATCGTCAAGGCGCGCAGAGGTGAAAAACCCCATCAACGTAATAAACATCACAATGGCCGGTAATGCGCCCAGCAGCAAAAGCTTCCGTGATAGTGGCGTGCCGACGGAATGGTTACTCATCGCCTTGCCCTCTTTGGTCCATTAACCGCAGTTCCACAGCCTGAATGATTTGCTCAGGGGGAGCCAAGGGGATGTTCAACGAACGGGCGACCTGTTGATTGATCTTCACCCGAAAAATAGCCGGATAACCCGGCTCCGGAAACATGCCGGTTTCAAAAAATGCCTGAAGATACAGGGCGGCCATCTCGGCCATCACGGGAAAAGGTGCATAACCCGATGCCAGAGCACCGGCTTTCACATAAGCTTGGCTTGGACCTATGACAATTTTGTTTCTGCGATAGGCGGTCAGAAGAATGTGTTTTATGGTTCTGGGGTTGTAAATAGCGTTATCTGGCGCAGCCAGTAAAAAGTCACCGTAGCTCAGTGCCCTGATGAGTGTGGGGATGAGTTGTTTATCGTCATCCACAACAAAGAGCCGTGCCTCGAGATTGTGTTCCGGAAGCTGGTCAATGAGCGTTTCGTATAGCTCAGCAGTACTTGTGGTGGCAATCAATGCGATCCGAGACGCCTGGGGGAGAATGGCTTTTCCGATCAAGGCCTGCCGAATAAGCGGAACCCCGTGATAGATACCCGAAATTCGGCCCGATGAGCGGCGAGCGAAACCCTCTATAAAATCCTGCTCCACCAGCAGAGCAAGTATGGGTGCATTACGGTTGGCCTGACGAACACGGGAAAACGCGCCGGAACCAATTGTGACTATGGGCGCGTCTTCGGCAAAGGCCGCCTGTACATCCGAGATGAGTATTAGGTCTCGGTGGCTTTCCAGCTTTTTCTCAAGGAGGCTTTGTATATGCTGGTCTAGGGCAATGTTGCCCGAACCAGACAGATAGACAGGAGAGCGATCATTTTCTTGGGCGAGGGCAAAGGATGTGCTCCCGAGCATGAGCGCCGCCACCGCAGTGCAGAGGAGTGCAGCTGTCGTCAGCAGTTTTATCGCTGTCGTCGCCCAACTCCTTAAAAAACGCACATTTTTGTTCATACCATCCCGGGCCAGAAACATTCCCTGAGTAGTGATCAGAAGCGGATGCCCGCTTCAACGAAGAGTTGGTTTTGATCTGCAATATTGTTGGCACGGCTCATATCCGGCTCTTCATTTATGTAGTGCTGCATGGTCAGAGCGAGTTCTGCTGAATAGCGCGGCTGATAAATTCGTTTTGCCAAGCGGAAATCGATGCGCTCAAACCGCGAGTTTCGAAACTTATCTGCCCAGTAGTATGCTGTAGAACCCCTAATGCCAAATGGCAGATCCTGGATGAATGCCAGGCTACCCGAATGCCTTGCTGACATGCGGCCAAGCAAGTCAACGGTATATTGTTGTCGGTTGCTATCGAGGTTGCCATTTTCATCACGAATGACAGGGCCGGTGTACCAACCATCCTGATCGAGGTAGCCATAACTTGCCCTGAGCGTGGTTCCGGGGAATTCAAGAGTAGCCTCAATCTCAACGCCCTCTTGGTCGAGACCTACGTTGTTATCAATGGTCCAGTCCTTAAACTGGATGACACCACTGACCATATCCCGGAGTCTATCTTTAAATAAACGAACTTCTAGAGACAGGTGACCTACATCCATAGGAAACAGACCAAAGTAACTGATTTCTCTTGAAGTTATGGTTTCTTCTTTGAGTGTTTTCCCTAGTGTCACATAGGATGCATGCTTCCAAACATCGGTACTGTTGACGCGGTACCCTTCATACTCGGCATGCTTGGCAGGCTCGACATTCCTTAGTGTATATCCATAATCCGGGCTTTGCTCAAACCCGTCAGGTGTACGTACTGCTTTTGAGTAGACAAACCTGAGTGCATGGTTGTTGCTCAGAGTGAAGTTTGCAGCAACACGGGGTGAGAAATAGCCTTCATCGGTGGTTGTTGTGCGCTCCCAGTTGCCGCCACCGTTCACGGTAAGCCAGCTGATTGGGGTGTATTCCAGATTACCGAACACTCGTGACTGGTAAATGTTACCTCGACCGTTAAAGAAAGTTTCAGAGCGGTAGGTGTCCTTGCGGAAGCCCAGGCCTGTGACCAGCTTCAGATCATCATTAAATAAAAGGGTATCTTGAAGCTCTAACTCTAACCGGGAGTCTTCAGCGTCAGAGTTAATGTCAGCGGTTAGTGGAACCCCCCCTGGGGGCGGGTTCTCGGGGAAGCACAGCCCTCTGTTCGCCTTTAGATATAGCAGATCACCATTTGCCAGGCAGTCAACCGCAGTTTCTGGTAACTCAATAGACCAGCTCTGCCTGCGATTATAGTTACTAAAGCTCGCTTGGATGTGAAAGAAGTGCTTTTCTGAAGTCGTAAAGTTGAGCTGTGTTTGCAAGTAATAATCCCGGAGATCGATGTCTGGATGCCCGGTGGCACCAAACTCTCCGCTTCTGTCAGTGTCTTGTTCATTCAATCCATCAACGACACCGACTCGAATATCAGCATTGAACCCGGAATTTACTTTTAAGCGGGAAGAATAATTAAACGAGTTGATATTGTGGCCGTCATGAAAGGGTACGCGCTCATCCCCATCAGGTACGTAGTCAAACCCGCCAAATTTTCGCTTCTCATAAGCCAGTCGCCAGTCGTAACCTTCACTGGCATTGCCTACTGAAGCAAAGGTGCGGATGTAGTTTCTGGAGCCTCGAACAACTCGAACCTCTGCACCGGCGGTGTCTGCAGGGTTGCGGGTAATGATGTTGATTGTTCCCAGGAAGGCATTCATGCCATAGGCAGCTGAGTTTGGCCCTCGGCTTACTTCGATTCTTTCAATGATTTCCATGGGGACCGGCATGGTTTGCCAGTCCATATCAGAAAGGGTGGCGCGGTGTGCTGTACGGCCATCAACCAAAACCTGCATGCGCCGTTGTTCATAGTGCACTGTGCCGTGATAGGTTGTGACCGGCGTGTTGCTGCCAACCTCAGCCACGACCATGCCTGGAACCAAGCGGAAGACCTCAACCAAGCTCATAATGCCCAAATCGCGGATCATCTCGCCATCGATTACGGTGGTGGTTCCGGGGACTCGTGTTTTAGGCTGGCGTAGCCGGGTTGTTGTCAGCACCTCCGGTATCTCGTCGCTGAATCCATAGAAGCCGATTTCTTCGGAATCGTCGGAAAGAGGCTGTGCAGCGGCTAGTGCTGGGCTTAACAACAGAGAAACCAGCAGCGCTGTCGCTGCAGAACTGGTTGAGCAGCGCGCTGAGGGCAATAACATGTGATCTTTGAGATTCGTAACGCACATGGTTGTCGTTCTATAATCTGCCGAGTTGAAGGGCGAAGCCGTAGTTTCTTGTATTTTTCACTATCGTATTTGACTACACGCCATTTGTCTCTCAAAAACGTAATGAATCTATAGGGTGGGAGTAAGCCTGGTATGAATGACAGTGAAATTGATCGGGAGCTAGACGCCTCAGAGGGTCAGGTTGTCCGTGAGGTAATGATTCAGGTCAGGGCGCTGCTGAACGATTCCGGCAGAAGCCGGGATGCGGGTATATGGAAGGCCATACTGTGTGAGCCACCGGCGGATGAAATACCTCTGCGCCAAGAAATCGGGCGACAACTAGAGCCACAGCTCCGGCCCATGGCCGAAAACGGCAGCTTTCCACCACCGGTTGTTGCCTTTTTGGGTGAGTGGTTTGATTGGCAAAGCCTTCAGGATGTATTGGCTCAAGAGGATGAACGTGGCTATCCGGAGCCAGATGTGGCCGAGGAGAATCCGGATTCAGAGCCTCCGCAAATAGTGAGTTTTTGGCCGGCAGTGATCGGTTGGATTATCGGATTGGTGGTACTCGCCACTCTATTCGGCGGAATGGGTGGCGGCTAAAGCCACCCCTTCCTACCATCGTATATCGTCCCCTCACTGTGCTTCTGGCTCTTCTTCTGCCGCGGATTTGGATTCAGCGATTTTATCGCGATACTTCTGAGCCAGAATAGCACCGAGAATTATTTGAGTTTGGTTGTAACACATGATCGGCAAAACGATCATGCCAAACCCTGGGTGCCCAGAAAACAACACTTTTGCCATGGGCAACCCGGAGGCTAGGCTCTTTTTAGAGCCACAGAAGACAACCGCTGCTTCATCTTCCAGACTGAACCCGAAACGTCGCACCAGAAACCTCGCAAAAAACATAAACAATGCCAAAAGCCCGATGCATAGCAGTATCGTAAGAACAATGGCTTTTACCGGCAGGTTTTGCCAGAGACCGCTTTCTACCGAATGCGAGAAGGCGGAATACACGATCAGCCAAATAACACATTTATCGTATCGCGCCATAAGGCTTTCATTGCGCGCCAGGTAGCCTCCCAAAATAGGGCGCATGGCGTGGCCCATCGCAAACGGCAACAGCAGCTGCAAAACAATGTCTTTCAGGGCTTCGCCCACTGCAAAATCCCCGCTACCGGCTGAGCTGACAAGCAGTAACAGCAAGAAGGGGGTCAACATCATGCCAAACACATTAGATGCGGCGGCACTGCAGATCGCCGCAGGTACGTTGCCCCGCGCCATGGCGGTATAGGCAATGGACGAGGATACCGCGGAAGGCAATACTCCCAGGTACAGGAAGCCAAGCCCCAGATCGGCAGGCATCCAGGATGGTGCAAAATTGCTTAGACCGTTAATAGGAATGACAACAAGCGGGAAGAAACCGAACGTGAGCGAGGTGATCAATATATGCAACCGCCAGTGGGATGCACCGGCAACGATCTGCTCCCGCGACAGCGCTGCACCGTGGAAGAAGAAGAGTAGGGCGACGGCTACCGTTCCGGCCGTTGCCAACAAGTCTCCGGCAGCGCCGGTAGCTGGCATAAAGGAAGCCAGGGCAATTGCGCCAAGTAGCAAAAGGGTAAAAATGTCTGGCCTGAACTTCATAGTTACGAACCTCGCTTCCGAAGTGCCTTAAGGCTGGGAGCAAGGAGATCTTGGGCAAGCTTTTCGGCTTTAACTGAATCTTGGCGGCGGATTGCCGCCAGCAGCAGTTCGTGATCCTCCTGCGAGGGCTCCGGCAAGTCTGCGTCGCTTTCCGTGCGTTCAATGGTTTGGGTAATGGCGTGAGAGAAGTAATCGTAAAGCTCCGCAAGCGCCGAGTTATGAGACGCGGCCACCAGCGCATGGTGAAAGGACTCATCGTGACGAATACGCGTCGCGAGGTCTGCATCCGCTTTGCCTCTCGCATCCAGTGCCGCGGTCATGGTGCGAAGATCTTGCTCGGTGCGCCGTTGCGCCGCCAGCTTTGCTGCTTCGGTTTCCAACATAATTCGCACCTCCAGTTGGTCCTTTAACTGGGTTCGGGCGATGCGTTTGAGGGTTTCACCCGCATCGCGTGTGGCTCTTACATAGGTGCCGTCTCCCTGCCGGGTTTCCAACATCCCTACGTGGGCGAGTACTCGCACGGCTTCGCGTACGGTGTTGCGGCTTACCCCCAGGGCTTCTGAGAGCTCCGATTCCACCGGTAGCTTGTCGCCCACCAACCACTGTTCTTTTTCAATGGCGTGTCTCAGGCTTTCTATGGCGGTTTCCACCAGAGAGCCTTTCTGAATTCTTTGCAGCATTGACCTATCATCCGTTTACCTGATCATCCAATCATCCTATGAATTTATGCTGGATGCAAACCCTGTGGTTGGTCAAAGAGCAGAACTTAGGGAATTACCCGGCAGGTTCGAGGAACTGATAGTCCGCTGTATCCACGTCGCGTGTGGAAAAGCGATAGGAGAAGGTAAAACCAGGCCAGTTAAGGGTGTTTTTGCCGTTGGCATCGAGGTACCAAGATGAGCACCCAGAGCTCCACACGCTGCCTTCAAGCCCCTCCTGAACCTCACTGGAGTAACGTTCCAAGCGTTCTTTGCGAACATCCATGGCGGCGCCAGGGTGCTTTTTCAGCGCGTTCAGGCAGCCGAGCACATATTGGAATTGCGATTCCAGCATGTAGAGAATTGAGTTGTGCGCCAGGTTGGTATTGGGGCCATAGAGTATAAACAGGTTGGGGAAGCCGGAGACGGTAATCCCTTTGAAGGCAGCGGCGCCATCCTTCCAAGCCTCGTTCAACGTTAAGCCTTCGCGCCCAATTACACGCATGGGTGACAAAAACTCAGAAGCACGAAAGCCAGTACCAAAGATAATGGCGTCAACGGGATAGTGCTTGCCAGAACGTGTCTGAACGCCTTTGCTGTCGATTTTTTCAATCGGGTCCGAAACCAAATCCACGTTTGAGCGGTTTATGGCTGGGTACCAGTCGTTGGAAATCAGAATCCGCTTACAGCCAATCTGATAATCCGGAATGATGTGTTTGAGTTTTTCCGGATCGGTTACGTGTTTGCGAGCTTCGGTTTTAGCTTGCCGGGCAAAAATGTCCAGGAGGCCACTGAAACGAGTGAAGGCTAGGCCCCGGCTTTCGTTCTTCCAGTAGATCATGTAACGATAAAGCCTATCCCACGCTGGAATGGCTTTGAACAGGGTTTGCTCCCAACGTTTAAAGGGACGGTCTGGTTTCGGCAGAACCCAAGCGGCTGAGCGTTGAAACAGCGTGAGGGATTTCACCTTACCGGCAATCTCGGGCACAAACTGAATAGCGCTTGCTCCGGTACCAATTACAGCAACGCGCTTATCCTTCAGGTCGTAATCATGGTTCCAGCGTGCCGAGTGAAAGGCAGCGCCTTCAAAATCACCCATGCCCTCAATGTTGGGCCAGGCCGGCTGGTTCAGTTGCCCAGTTGCCGTGATGACCATTTGCGCTTCCAGCGTTTCACCGTTGGCAAGCGTTAGTGTCCAAAGGTTGCGGGCATCGTCGAACACCGCTTCAGCCACTTCACAGTTAAAACGGATTTGCTCCGCGAGTCCATATTTCTCAACGCAGTGTTCCATGTAGCCGAGGAGTTCGTGCTGCAGCCCGAACTTGCGGGACCAATCGTGCTTTGGCTCGAAAGAATAGGAGTAAAAGTGCGACTGCACATCGCAGGCAGCGCCAGGGTAGGTGTTGTCTCGCCACGTGCCGCCAACGCGCCCGGCTTTTTCCAGCAAAGTGACGTTTCCGAAGCCGGCTTCCTTTAGCTGGATTGCCATACCTATGCCGCCAAATCCTGTTCCGATTATGACGATCGAGGGCTGCGCACTGCTGTTTTGCTGAGTCATACTTTGTGGTCCGACCTTATTATATTAATGACGACTTGTTCACTATACGTCTCCGCTGCCACCTGAGTCATGGCTGTTTACGCCAGAGTGACTGGTCAGAATGATCAACTCAGGGCCGCATCATAAAGTCCTCAACCGGCTGTGAAAGCAGCTCCCGCAAAGCAGGGCTTTCAAACTTACGCCGTATGCTGATGGCATAGAACTCCTCGTAGACTCCGGGCAGGGCTCCGTAATCAATAAGATCACCGTTTCTGAGCTCATCTCGCACCACCACCGGAGGTAAAACGGCAAAGTGCCCTGAATCCCGCGCTAGCAATCGCATCATGGCCATATCATCCACTTCGGCTACTAGCCTGGGGCGTACCTTGTGGTACTCACACAGCTGATCAAAGGCTTGCCGGATATTATTATCGGCGCCAGGAACGATCAAGCTACGCCCTTCGAGGAAATCTGGGAAGGTGACTTTCTGGCCGGATTCCGGCGGCCCAATGATGCTTACGGGCTGTTTTGAGATGAGCTTGGAGCGCCAAGGGTTTGCCTCGTCACCGCGCACGGGCTGATTGGAAAGAATCAGATCTAGCCTGTGGGCAGACAGCCGCCTAAGCAACTCGTTAATGTCACTACTTTGTAGGCTGAATTCAAGATTTTCCCGGCCCAGTAGCGGGTGAAGAAAAGCTTCCTGAAAATTTCTGGACAAAGTTGCCACGGCACCGATACGCAGCACCTCCCGATTTACCTGCGCGCCGGAGGCAAACACAGCCGCAAGTTCTTCGCCTTGGCGAAATATTTCTTCCGCGTAGGAAAACGCCATTCTGCCCGCCTCGGATAGCTTGAGGCGGCGCCCCTCACGGATAAACAGATCGTGCCCAAGGCTGGCTTCCAGCTTTCGTATCTGCCCGGACAACGCTGATTGCGAAATATGCAGGGTATTCGCTGCCCGGGTCAGGTGGCCGGTTCGGGCAACCATCCAGAAATAGTACAGGTGATGATAGTTAAGCTTCATGTTCGGGCTCTTTTAATCGTTCTTAAAAAGAGAACAGAAGGTTCAGTATAAACCATTTTTTATATCAGTCTAATCTCTGCAGAGTATGCGTGTCAGCACAGGGAAATCAGGAGAAAGACCCGATGCACGATCTCACTTTGTTTTTATCAACACTGGTATTGCTGGCTTGGTTGGTGGTTCCGGCGTCCCTGCTTGCACTTGCAGGTTTCAGTGCCTGGACTCGTAACCCGCTTAAGCAGAATCATTGCTGGCATCTGGCAGAAAAACTGCTGGTGTTTTCGATGGCTGCAACATGTCTGATTGCCGCTTTGTTGCTGGTTGACGTTCAGAGTAGTGTCACCACTAGTTCAATGGCTTTAGCAGGCCGTTGGTTGGGCCTTTACCCCGCCGGAGTTGCCGCGTGGATGGCTTTGATGGTGGGTTTTGTCGCCTGGGTCATTTTGCGTTTCTCGGAGCGTTACCTGCGTGGCGATCCTGGGCGTGAGCGCTTCTTGCCTTGGTTTCTCCTTACCATCGCCTGCGTGCTGGTTCTGGTTATGACCAATAACCTGCTGGTACTTGCCGGCGCATGGGTGGGTGTGAGCATTTCACTGCACCACCTGTTAACCCTTTACCCAGAAAGACCGCAGGCGCGAATGGCGGCGGTGCAGAAGTTCATTGTAAGCCGTGCCGGGGATGCTCTCGTTGTGGGCGGTGTGCTCCTTCTGTATATCCATCATGGCACCTTCTACTTGCCGGAGATGATTCAGGCACAGAATGCGGCACCTTCCTCCTCAATAGCACTAACACTTGCGTCTGTTGCACTGGCGCTGGCCGCGATTCTTAAGTGTGCCCAGATGCCGTTTCACGGTTGGCTGCTACGGGTTATGGAGGCGCCGACTCCGGTGTCTGCGCTGCTGCATGCCGGTGTGATCAACCTGGGTGGGTTTCTCTGGTTAAGGCTGTTTCCGGTGTTTGATGGGTTCACTGCCGGGCATCTTATTCTGCTGACCATTGGTGGGCTCACTGCGGTTATCGCGGTGCTCACCATGATGACCCAGTATTCTGTTAAGCACGCACTGGCATGGTCTACCTGCGCACAAATGGGCTTCATGTTTTTTGAAATAGGCATGGGCGCCTACACATTGGCGCTTCTACACCTGCTGGCGCACTCGCTTTACAAAGCGCATTCGTTTCTTGCCTCTGGCCGAACCGTTAAAGCCTCTGCGGTTGGTATTTTCGCCCAACAACGTTCCCCGGTGGGGTTTCTCTGGGCGCTGTTAACCGGTGGTCTCTCAGCCGTCATTCTCTTGCTGGTTCCCGGCCTGGTGGAAGGCAACCTGGTGTTTGGTGCCTTACTGGTGCTGGCCGTTGCAAGTGCTGTTATCGCCGTGCCTGCCGGCGCGAGTGTGATATCAAAAGTGCGTATCGCATCCATGGCCCTCTTGCTGGTTCCCGCCTACGGCGTACTGCACGCCTACGGCGTACTGCACGCCTTAGTCGGGCCGGCAGTACCGGAGCACGCAAACTTCGAGATCCCTGCTGTTGCATACGGCTTAGCATTGGCACTGATGATCGTGCTGGTAAGCATTTCGGCGCTGATCCTGCACGGTGGTCAGAGCAAGCTCTCCAGAAATCTCTGGAGGCACTTCAGTAAGGGGCTTTACCTTGAGCTGATGTTTGATCGGGTTACCCGCCACCTAGCGTCTGAAGCCATAAATGCTCCCGGCATGCTGAAAAGAATTCCCCATCATCCGTTTACTATGGAGAAGAGATCATGATGGATATACATGCATGGCAGAGCACTGTTACCCGCGCCTGTGGGTTGATAGCACCCATCTGGCCGTTGGATCGGTGGATTGCAGTAAACCCTTTTTGGGGCCTTCGTGATCAACCTATAAAAAGCGCTGAGCGCCTGTTGGAGCATAGGGCGGGGTTCTCCATCCTCATGCCGATAGCTTTTTACCGCGAGGCCTGGGAAGGCGGGAGAATTTCAGACTCGGATTTGAAGATCAGTCTGGAAGAAAGCGGCGTGCAGTCTGAGCTACAGCCACTTTTTGATGCACTGAAGAAAAAAGAGCAACCTGATGAATATTCCTACCACTCCATTCTGGATGTATTTCCGGTCAACTCGGAAGGCCTTAAAACCGCCGATGCGGTATGTGAAGAAATCGGCAGGCTGTGTGGCGCTTATTTTGACCGTCGCCAGGCCAGGTGGTCTTCGGCGGGAAGCCAGGACGGGCAGGGTGGTTTGTTCGAGTTCTGGCTTGAAGCGGCGCGACAAGACCTATCATTGAACTATAGGACGGGGATTTCCGGAGCCCGTGAAAAACTTAAAGCGTTGCCTAACGACCGGCTGAAAGCTATGGAGAAGGCCGTAAAACGGCTGAACCTGAATTCAAATGAGCTGGAAGCACTTTGTCATAGTTTGCTGATGCGTGTGCTCGGCTGGGCCTCGTGGAGCAGCGGTGTCGACTGGCGGGCAGGTCTTGCGGGTGAGGCGTCTGATACCTGTGAATCGTTGCTATCCATTTTACTGGTTTGGGAAGCTGTAGGTATGGAGTGCGCCTCTGCAGAACAAATAGGCGCAAGAGCTGAGGCTTGGGCGCACATTCGCCGGAACCCCGCCACAACCAGCCAAAACGGCGAACTGCTTTGGGTTTGGCAACGTGCGTATGAGATTGGCTACCAGAAGTCTCTCTGTAGAGCCTTGAATGGTGACCTTGATGGCGCTCTTAATTTTGACGCTGATATTCAGGCCGTTTTCTGCATCGATGTGCGCTCCGAAGTCATGAGGCGTCACCTGGAAAACCACAACCCGCGCATTTGCACGCTCGGTTTTGCCGGATTTTTTGGCTTGCCAATCTCGCATCAGAGCCATGGCCCGTTTTCGGAAGTTCAACGGCTACCCGGGCTGCTCGCACCTGCCTATAGGCTTGTTGATACCCAAGGCAGTTCTGAAGGCGATACCGCACTGAACCGCGCGCTGGATCAGCGTGAGATAACCCGCGAATCCGTGCGCAAAGCCAAATACAGCAGCCTTTCAACTTTCACACTGGTCGAAACAACTGGCCTGGCGTGGGCTTGGAAGTTACTAAAAGACAGCCTTCACCAGAAAAGGCCCCCTAAGCCCAGCGGTGCGGGCTCGATGGATGGCAAGTTGGTGCATCATCTGGACGGTGATCCTCTAGCGATACCAGAGAAGGTCAAACTGGTCGCTGGTTTCCTGAAGGGCATGTCGCTGACCTGTGATTTCGCGCCGTTGCTGGTATTTGTTGGCCACGGCACGCAAACAGACAACAACCCCAATCATGCGGGCATGGCTTGCGGCGCCTGTGGTGGCCAGAGTGGCGGAGTGAACGCGAGGCTGGCGGCTTCACTGTTCAACGAGTTACAGGTGCGCGAAGGGCTCGCAGAAGAGGGCATTCATGTACCGGGCGCAACCTTTGCTGTTGCAGCCGAACACTGCACCGTAACGGATGAAGTTACGCTGTTCGGGCGGGAGCAGGTTCCGGATTCCCATCAGGCGTTGCTGGCGGATCTGGAGGCCTCTTTCTTGATTGCCGGGCGTGAGGCGAGAAAGGAGAGAGCAACGCCCCTCAAACTGAACGGCTTAGATGACAAAGAACTGCTGGCCGCACTAAGGCAGCGGGCGCTGGACTGGTCAGAAGTCCGTCCAGAATGGGGGCTTGCCAATAATGCGGCGATTATTTTCGCCAAACGGGATCTAACCCGAGGTAAGGATCTTTCGGGCAGAGTGTTCCTGCACGACTACGATCCAGAACAAGATGCGCAAGGGCAGGTTCTGGAAGCGTTGATGTCGGCCCCCATGATGGTGGCGAACTGGATCAACCTTCAGTATTTCGCCTCGGTTACTGCGCCCGGCGTTTACGGTGCCGGCAACAAGCTGCTGCACTCAGTGGTTGGTGGCAACTTGGGCGTTATAGAAGGGAACGGAACAGATCTGCGTATTGGCCTGCCGCTGCAGTCCGTACACGATGGCACATACTGGCGCCATGAAGCGCTTCGACTCACCGTACTAATTGACGCCCCCCGGGAGCGTATTGAAGCCATTATTGAGCGCCAGCCCAATGTTGCACAGTTAGTCCAAAACCAGTGGTTATGGCTGCACAGAATACTGCCCGGGGGAAATCAGGAGCGGTTTGACAAGGGTATGTGGCATAGCTGCGTAGGCTATTCCTGAGCAGCGTTCAAAAGCTCCGGCTTTTTCAGGGCTTTCTGGAACAGATCTTTGTCCTCGGCGATGGCCATGGCGCACTTTTCGGCCATATCGTCGCCTAGGCCTTCAACTTTCCGAGCCAGGTAACCCTGAATTTCTTCCGCTAGTTCCAGTACTTTATCCCGGGCATCGGCGTCTGCTTTTGATGTGAAAAGCATGGTCTCAGGATTTTTTAATGCCATATCCAGGCCGTCCCTATCGGAAAAATAGACTGCTTGTACCGCCATGGTCATTCCTCGCAGTGATTGTCTGCTTTACTGTATAAAAACACAGTGTATCCGACTCTCACAAAGAAATATACCCAAGTGCAGCAACGCAATCAGTCCACAGAGATAAGTTCTGGAATAACTCTAATCAATAGCGCAACAGCGCCGAACCCCAGGTAAAACCACCGCCAAAGGCTTCAAGAAGCAAAACGTCGTTACGTTTAATGCGCCCGTCTCTTACCGCTACATCGAGTGCCAGAGGAATGGACGCCGCAGAGGTGTTGCCGTGCTTGTTAACGGTCACCACAACCTGGTCCATAGACATGTTCAGCTTTTTTGCCGTAGCCGAAATAATACGGAGGTTTGCCTGGTGAGGGACCAGCCAGTCGATATCGGACTTCTTCATCTGATTGGCTTCGAGCGTTTCATCCACGATTTTACCCAGGGTATTTACCGCAACCTTGAACACTTCGTGGCCTTTCATCTCCACAAAGGCTTCACCGGCCTTAACGCGCTCGAACCCATCGGCGATACCACAGGGCACGTGCAGCAGTTCTTCGTACTGACCGTCTGCGTGAATGTGCGTTGAGAGAATACCGGTTTCTTCATGCGCTTCCAGAATCACAGCGCCGGCGCCATCCCCGAACAGCACACAGGTACCACGATCCGACCAGTTAATAATTCGGGAGAACACTTCAGCGCCAATAACCAGCACCTTTTTACTGGCTCCGGTTTTTACAAATTTGTCGGCGACCGAAAGAGCGTAAACAAAGCCGCTGCACACAGCTTGGATATCGAAAGCAGGGCAGCCATGAATGCCTAGCCGCGCTTGCAGAATGCAGGCAGAACTCGGGAAAATCTTATCTGGAGTGGAGGTGGCAAAAATAATAAGATCAATCTCGCGGGCATCTATGCCGGCCGCTTTTATGGCATTTAGAGCGGCTTGTTCTGCAAGATCTACGGTGGTTTGGCCCTCAACGGCAATGTGTCGTTGCTCAATGCCGGTGCGCTCACGGATCCACGAATCCGTGGTATCAACCATTTTTTCAAGGTCTTTGTTCGTAACAATATTCTCTGGCAAGTAAGAGCCAGTGCCGGCAATACGTGCAAAGGTCATCGCGAAAATCCCACGGTGTATCCGATTTAGGAGCCAAACGCTCCTTGGCTTTCGACCATGCTATACCCCTGAACCTTTGTCTGTTATTAGCGGTTTGTCAAAGACTCTGTTTAAAACCCCGCGCCGGCTGGCCTTTTCCGCCTGATACAACCGCCGGCACCCGCATTATTATGCGCTACACTAAATTCTTTGAAACAAGGACATGCTCCGAATGCCCGACCTGATTCTTTACAATTACGCGTTATCGCCTTTCTCCGAGAAAATCCGCGCAATGCTCGGGTACGCCAATTTGCCGTGGTGCTCCGTTATTGTTCGTGAAATGCCGCCCCGGCCAGAGTTAAACGTGCTAACGGGTGGTTATCGCAAAGTCCCTGTTGCGCAGCTTGGCGCGGATATTTTCTGCGACACGCGCGCCATTGCAGTAGAAATCGCCCGCTTGGCAGGCAAGCCAGAACTGATACTGGAAGAGCAGTCTGAAGAGGTGCAGGCGTTTGTTCGGGAAACAGATCTAGAAATCTTTCTAGCCTGTGTCATCTCGGCCAGCGACGGGCGCATGCTGCGCAAGCTGATTCGTGAGACATCCCTGATGAACACGCTTAGATTTCTTAAAGACCGCATTAATATGGGGCGGAAGTCGAGAGTCAAAGCTTTGCGGGGCGCTGCAGCGAAAGAAAAAGTTATGGCGCACATTGTCGACATGGAACAGCGCCTTAGTAATGATTTTCTTTTCGGCCCGACACCTTGTGTTGCAGATTTTTCCGCTTACCACGGGCTGTGGTTTGTTGCAGATCTGGCGGAGAAACCCTGGTTGCAAGGCTATCCGAAGGTGGGTGCCTGGCTGGCACGAATGAAGGCATTTGGGCATGGCAAGCCGGAAAACCTGAGCGCCAGTGACGCGGCCACGCGAGCCCGAAATGCTCAGCCGAGGGCACTGCCACACACCGAAGACAAAGCTCAGTTGGACCAGCAAGTAACAATTGCGCCAGATGATTATGGCCGCGACCCAGTGATCGGAACGCTGGTTTATACCGATAAGAACGAGACCATTATTGCCCGGGAAACCCAGGAAGTAGGGCTTGTGCATGTGCATTTTCCGAAACAGGGTTTTCGTGTGCGGCCTGTTGAATCGGTTTAACTGAACAGATGGAGCTTAATAGATGATTGTCTTCGCGATTCTTTTACTACTACTCGGTGTGGTTTTACTTGGTGGTGGCCTTTGGCTTGTCTCGCTTGGAGGCAGCCTGTATTACACGATTGCGGGCATAGCACTGATTGTGGCCGGGGTTTCTGTTAAAGGCCGCAGGCCGGTTGCCCGCTGGGTTTATGCCGTGTTTCTGGCAGGTACCGCTGCCTGGGCACTGTGGGAGTCTGGGCTTGACTGGTGGCCGCTGGCTACACGGTTAGGTCTATTTCTATTGCTTGCTATACCGCTATTGTTTCCTGGCCCGGCTTCTCAGAAGGGAGGCGTTATGGCCCTTTTCCCGGTATGGGTTGTGGTCGGTGTCATCACGGTATCGAGCCTTGCCTTTGACCAGCATCGAATCGATGGGGTGCTTAATCAGGACATCGTATCTGTAGATCCCGAAATGGGCGATATTTCAGATGAGAGCTGGCATGCCTACGGCCGAAGTAACCTGGGGCAGCGTTATTCGCCCTTGGATCAGATTACCCCCGAGAACGCCGGCAATCTCGAGAAAGCCTGGGAATATCAAACGGGAGATTTACAGGGCCCTGATGATGTCGGCGAGATTACCTACGAAGCAACGCCTATAAAAGTGGGTAACAGCCTGTTCCTGTGCACACCGCATAACTGGCTGGTGGCACTTAATGCAGATACCGGCGAAGAGCAGTGGGTTTACAATGCAAAAGTGCCGATGGAAAGCCAGCGGCAACACCAGACGTGCCGAGGGGTGTCGTATCTGCCTCCATCTGAAGGCGACGCAAACGCGATAAACGTTAAGGTAGCCAATGAGCCCGCAGAGGACCTTGCCAGTGTTCAGTGTGATGCCCAACTGTTCATGCCAACATCCGATGCGCGATTACTAGCGGTTGACCCCGAAACAGGTGCGCGTTGCAGTGATTTTGCCGAAGATGGCTCGCTCGACTTGATGCATAACATGCCGTTCAAACAGGACGGTTTTTATTATTCAACGTCGCCGCCCGTGGTTGCCAATGGGTTGGTCGTGGTCGCAGGCGCTGTTAACGATAACTACGATATTGACTCGCCCTCGGGCGTGATTCGCGCCTACGACGTCAAAACCGGAGAGCTGAAATGGAACTGGGATCCTGGCCATCCTGAAAACACAGACCCCATTGGTGAGGACGAAACCTACAGCAAAAGCTCTCCCAACAGTTGGGCAGTCGCAAGTGCGGATGAAGAGCTTGGGCTGATCTATTTCCCCATGGGCAACCGGGTACCGGATCAGCTGGGCATGTACCGGTCTGAAAACGACGAAAAATTTGCTTCATCTGTGGTGGCTTTAAGCTTAGAGACCGGGCAGGTAGCTTGGGTGCAGCAATTTGTTCATCACGATCTGTGGGATATGGATACTCCGGCGCAGCCTAGCCTTGTGGATCTGAACACCGAAAAAGGCAAAGAGCCTGCACTCGTGGTTCCGACCAAACAGGGTGATGTCTATGTTCTGAACCGGGAAACGGGTGAGCCAATCATTCCGATTACCGAGCAGAAAGCGCCCCAGGGCACCATCGAGGGAGATTACGCCGCCGAGATGCAGCCGGTTTCCGGTCTTAACTTCCGGCCTCCCGAATTGACCGAAGCGGACATGTGGGGTGCAAGTGTGGTGGATCAAATGATCTGTCGCATCAAGTTCCGCTCACTGCGCTATGAAGGGCAATACACGCCGCCCTCAGAGCAAGGCTCTATTGTGTATCCGGGTAATTTTGGGGTCTTTAACTGGGGTGGGATTGCTGTTGATCCTGAACGCCAGGTGATGTTTGGAATGCCGCTTTATTTGGCATTTACCTCCAAATTGGTTCTTAAGGAAGGTGCCGAACTTGGCAAAACCAATCAGGGTGAACAGGGCGTTAACGAAAACGCGGGTGCACCTTACGCCGTTGAAATGAAACCCTTCCTGTCACCGTTGGGTATTCCGTGCCAGCAGCCTCCCTGGGGTTACGTGGCGGGTGCCGACCTCCGCACCGGGGAAATCGTTTGGAAGCAAAAAAATGGCACGGTTTACGATATGACCCCGCTGCCATTACCCATTGAAATGGGTGTGCCGGGCATAGGGGGGCCGATCATCACAGGGGGCGGTGTCGCGTTTCTGGCAGCGTCCGTTGATAACTACCTGCGAGCTTATAATTTAACGACAGGTGAGCAGATATGGGAGGAACGCCTTCCAGCGGGTGGTCAGGCAACGCCTATGACGTACCTGAATAGTAAAGGAGAGCAGATGGTGGTTCTCGTCGCCGGTGGCCATGGTTCGATTGGGACCACATTCGGCGACTATGTGATTGCCTACAAGCTACCTTGAGCTGAACCCGCTACGCAGGGTTCGGGTTTCAGAAAGTGAACTCGACCCCGGCGTACCAGGTACGGCCGGCGGCAGGCTCAAAGTAACGATCATCTTTGGCGTTGATACGCACGTTGGCAAAATGATTCCTGTCGGTCAGATTGCGGATGCCAGCAAAACCTTTCAGAAGCAGGTTTTGTCCGGCATATAACGTGTTTCCAGCGCGCAGGTTCACCAGCCAGTAGTCGTCAACTTTTGTATCATTGGCATCGTCGGCGACCATACTGCCGACATAATGGCTTTCCAGAGTGGCGAAGGTTCCACCAAGACCATGCCATTGCAGACGGTTACTCCAGGTTTGCTCCGGCAGGCCGGGTAACCTGTTGCCATCGTTACCATGATCCAGACGGTAGGTATCAAACTCATAGCTGGCCAGAGTCAGTGCACTGTCTACACGCCAGCCTGGGGTCAACAACCAACCGACTGCTGCTTCGAAGCCCTTGCGGGTGGTATCTCCGGCGTTGCGGTAGAATGTCCGATCATCCTCATCCTCATCCTCCTTCTTATAGGGAATCAGTTCATCACGAACATCAATCCAGAACAGCGTTAAATCATAATCGATGCCGTTGCTGAACTCCCCACGCAGCCCTAACTCATGATTGAGTGATTTCTGCGGTTCAACGTCTGGATTGAGGCCCCCGACTCTTGATGGGTTAGCAAACTCTGAGAAGGTCGGCGTTTCGAAGGCGGTACTGATATTCGCGTACGCCTGATGAGATGTCAGGTAGCGATAGCTTAATCCCGCAGATCCGCTCCATTCATTGAACGATTGGCTCCCACTTGGGTCGTCATCCCGTGGGTAGTCATCGTCAATCTTCATCCGAACCCGATCAAAACGGACGCCAAGAGACAGGGTTAGCTGTTCATTAAGGCTCAGATCGCCCTGGGCAAACGTGCTCAGGGCAGTTGCTGTTTGCAATTCGTCGGCTACGAGGCCTTCCAGGTCTCCGGTAAACATATTGGTACGAATTCGGTCATCCCGCTGCTCTCGTGCCTCCACTCCCGCCACATAACGAAATGGCAGCCCGGCAAGTTCAAGAGCCTGACGATAATCGGCTCTCGCCCCAAAATAGTCGCGATCGTAATCGATACGGCTGTCACCAGGGTAGGGCAGCTGCTGCTCGAAATTCCGGCGCATGTAGAACGTTTTTACGCGAAACTCCCCCGGCCCCGCAGAAAGATCCTGATATTGCAGCCCAAGCACTTGCTGATTGACGGTTTGCCCAGTATCAAACTTCTCGGTGAACTTGCCGGCCTGAGATCTGTCTGCTTCGACCTGCTCGGCGGTAAGCGCACCCGGGTCCTCCGAGCGTGGATTTTGCAGCAGGTTAATAATTGCGGTCACTGACCGGTCATTATCAAACTCCCGGCGCATCTTGGTATTGAGCAGATATTTTTCAACCTTAGCCTGGTCACGATAACCCTCATAATTAAGGGCCGAAGTGCTTATATTGTGTGACCAGGGGCCGTTGTTCTGGCTATTGCTCACTGAGACCTTGCCAAAGCTATCGCTTCCGCCAGTGAGGCGAACCGATGTGCCTTCGGGCTTACGACGTCCATCTGCCGTGGTTACGCTGATCACTCCACCTGCTGCGTTACCATACAGAACCGAGGCCGGCCCCCGGATCACTTCGATACGCTCGGCGCTATCTAGGTCGATAGCGTCCAGTTGTGCCTGACCATCGGGCAGCGTGTATGGAATGCCATCAACCATAACTGTAACGCCACGAACCCCAAAAGGCGCCCGCGCTCCAAATCCCCGTATGGCTATGCGCTCACCTTGGGCGAAGTTCTCCTGGTTCTGCAAAAAAATGCCCGGTACCTGGCCCAGACTCTCATCCAGTTTTAACCGGGGCTGGCCTTCATGAATAGCTTCTTGCTGAACGACCGACATGGCAGCCGGTGTTTCATATAAGGCACGCTCCATAACGGGTGATGTAACGACGATATCGGCCGGAGGCTGGCCGTACGCTGTCATTGTGATGGACGGGGCTATCAGCCCACTGAGAAACAGAGAGGTGTACTTTGGAATCTTCATGCACCTAGTTTAGACCGTTAAGATAAAAAGTCCTACAGCCCTCAATCTCCAAATTTGAGCGTGAGCGCGTTAACATAGGCAACGCGAAATGAGGTTTATCACCTGTTTTCCCGGACAATGCCCTATAAGGAAAATTTCTATGAATTCGCGTGAAAAATTACTAGAGCAATTAGGCATTCGCCACCCCATTATTCAAGCGCCGATGGCAGGTGTCGCCACGCCTCAACTGGCAGCCGCCGTCACTAATGCCGGTGGGCTTGGTTCATTGGGGATTGGCGCCAGCACGACCGCTCAGGCCCGGGATATGATTGAGCAGGCCCAGGCTCTCACCACCGGATCATTCAACGTGAATGTGTTCTGCCACCAACCTGCGCGCCGTGATGCGGAGGCAGAGACCGCTTGGGTTCAGTATCTCGCGCCTTTGTTCGCAGAAGCTGGCATAGAACCACCGGGCTCGCTCGATGAAATCTACACTACTTTTATTGAAGACGACGAAACGTTGAAAATGCTGCTCGAATTGAAACCAGCAGTTGTCAGCTTTCACTTCGGCCTTCCATCGGCACAATACATTGCTGCGTTACAAAAGGCGGGTATCTACACCATGGCAACGGCTACGTGCCCGGCTGAGGCGGCTACAATTGAAACGGCTGGCATTGATGCCATCGTGGCACAGGGAGTTGAAGCAGGCGGCCATAGGGGTCTGTTTAACCCCGATGCAACAGACGAGCGCCTAAGTACTATGGTGCTTGTGCGATTGCTGGCTGGCCAGACCACACTGCCCATTATTGCAGCCGGCGGCATTATGGACGGCCGCGGGATGAACGCGGCTTTAGAATCAGGCGCGGCTGCAGCTCAGTTTGGTACCGCGTTTGTTCTGTGCCCCGAGTCCTCGGCAAATACAGCGTATAGGGAAGCACTGAAAAGCGGCAGAGCTAAGGAAACACGGTTAACGAAGGTGCTGTCTGGCAGGCCTGCGCGCGGAATCGTCAACCGGCTGATTTCGTTCGGGGAGGAGAAAAACAGCCCGCCGCCAGCGGATTACCCATTGGCATACGACGCAGCCAAGTGCCTCAATGCGGCAGGTTCTAAGCTCGGTAACCACGAGTTCGCCGCGCACTGGGCGGGCCAAGGCGCACCTTTGGCGCGGGAACTGCCGGCAGCGGATTTAGTTGCGCTGATTATGGAAGAGGGGCGCAGCTAGGGGGTGCCTAGAGGGTGGCTAGAGCCTGCTCGTCAGGCTAGCCATTCCAGTACCTGATCGTGCACAACCTTGTTGTCGAGCAAATCCAGGTGATTCAGGTTTTCAAACACGCGGCAGTCTTCCGGGCGTATGGATAGCTTTTTCAAATCATCGGAATGATGCCCTTTGGCGCTATCCAGCCGAACCAAGAGATCGCCCACCATCATGCTGGTAAAAGTCGACACGTGCTTGCCGATAGTCGCGGCGATGAAATAGTGCCGAGTTCCTTCTTGCAGCGGAACCGGCTTGCGATAATCTGGGTGAAAGTCATCCTGATTAATGCCCTCCCAATCCTCGTCCAGTAAATTACCGTGTCGCAGGTCTTTGATGCCCGCGCTGGTGTGCTGGCCCAACGCAAACGGACTGGCGTAGCGGAATTTCTTCATAACGAAGGTCAACATGTTTCCGGCTTTGGCGACGGCAGAGCCATGGTGAGGTGAGCCAAGGTAAAGCGCATTTTTCAATAGCCTCGTCCAGGGCAGGTTGAGTTCGCTGCCGTACCAAGAGGCGCTGCGAATAACCAGGCCACCCATGCTGTGACCAATCAGCGCCAACTCCTCAACTTCAACCGGCCAGGCTTCAACCAGATCCTGAAGTTGGTTGCTTAACTCCCTGCCATTACTAGAAATGTGCCTTCCCGTATTGTAATTGAGATACAGAGGAGTGAAGCCATGCGCACGCTGCAATTCCGTGCCCAGGTTACCTTCATCGTGGCTTTTCCAGTACTCATGGGAGAGGCACAAGCCGTGAACTAAAACCACAATTCGTGAGCTGGCATCCGGAACCATGGTGGCAACGTTGTCTGAACCGGGTGACACTTTATCGCCATGAGCATTTCGGAAATGCATGGCAATCGCCAGCGGATTATTGCTGGCTTCCAGATGATCCCCACATACTCCGTTCAGTGCAGCTGCAACTTTCACGCTTTGTGATGAGTGCAAGATCTCTTCTTGCACTGAGAACTTATTAAGCGACTGGTGCAGCCCCAGCTGCAGCAACGAGGTAGTCGACTGAATGACTTGGTAAGTGCGGCGTCGTCGCTCTTCAGGAGGTACCCCGGCGAGGTCGCGCAGCCGATTCAGTGGGTTCGCTTCCCTCGCAATAGTGGAATGCATTTTTTCTACAATCTGAGTTACGCCACCAGCAACATCAAGGAGCAGTTGAGCGGAACCGTGTACCGACTTCACTGAAACCATTTTGCGATGCTCCACAGTTGTTCAGAATTTACTCATCAACAATACAGCTATTATCCAATAAATTCTGCCGACCACACACGGCTAATTTGCAGCCTGAAATCAAGCAAAGCCTTAGGTGTTAAAAGTGTGCGTGTTTTGCTATATTGTTCATATATGAACACAGTAAAGCGAGAGGTGCACCATGACAGCTGTTCTTGAGCGTAGAAACGCAGAGGGTGATCGCGAGGCCGAGAAAGGTCGCGTGGCGCTAAAGGGATTCTTCCGAGTAACAGAAGAGTGGGGGTGTAATGCCGAAGAGCGAAGCAAGCTTCTTGGCGGCCCATCCCGAACAACGCTCTATAACTACTCAAAGCTCAATCCTACCAAGCTCTCCAACGACACAATGGAGCGCATCAGTTACATGCTGGGTATCTACAAAGCGCTTCAGGTTTTGTACCCAACCCACGAGCGAGCTAATCGAAGGGTCCGGCTAAAGACATCGGAGGTGCCGTTTTGCGGGAAATCCGCCATGGATTTCATGGTTCAAGGGTCCATGATGAACCTGATGATGACCCGCCAGTATTTCGATGCGAAACGGGGGCGGTAATGTTCTCCACCCCCTCGCTGCATCTTCCCGAGTGGAATATCTACCGAATCATCCCCAGCCATTACCCGCCCATAGACCTGTTTGAGCGCATCTACGAGCCGGACGAATTTGAACTGGCATTTGAGATAGAGGGCATGACAAACCCTCGGCTGCGTGACGAAGCAGGGGATATTGCACTGATACAGCCCGGCGATCGCGTTGTCGGGCCTGGCAGCACACCCGTGATGGCGTCCTTTACGCATATTGGTTTTGGGAGCCGCTTTTCTGACAAGCATTTCGGGATCTATTACGCCGCTAACACTCTTGAAGCCGCTATTCGAGAGACCGTATTTCACAAAGAGCGTGAAATGGCGGCCGCCAATGAAGACTCCATCGAACTCACCATGCGAGCCTACGTGGGTTCAGTTGCATTGCAGATGCACGACATTCGGGGGCCAGAGTTTGCAGACCTGCATAACCCCGACGCGGATGATTACGCCTTAAGCCAGAAGTTTGCCAGCCGCTGGCGCAGCAAAGGATCAAACGGACTGTTGTACAACAGCGTTCGGCACCCGGGCAGTGAGTGTATAGCCGCGTTCAAACCGAAATCTGTTTCTATCCCAGTGCAGGGGCCGCACTTGAAATACTTCTGGGATGGGGACAAGCAACAAATCACTCACTGGGCTGAAATAGGGGAGGCTCATTCTTTGCGCGGCTGGTGAGAGCATTTTTTATACAGTGTTATTGAAAGAGCGTTTTGTGGAAGCCGCGCGATTACATGGTGCCGGGGAAGAAGGTGAGGTAGGGTGTTGTTTTTGATGGAGCTTTACCGACTTTGCGTTATTCGAAATTGTGTAATAGTGAAGAGGTCACGTTTGTGCAATATCGAAGCGCTCTATCTAACCACTGTTGAACTAAACCGCTTCGCGGTAGCGAGTAAGCCTGGAAGTTTCCTGCGAGATCAGGTGAATTGACCGATACTTTTGATTAGCCCAAGTGGGCTTTCAAAAGAGGAGTTACCGTCATGACACCGTTACGTCAGACCATGATCCAGGCCATGTGCCAACATGGCTTTTCCCCCCGAACCCAGCACAGCTATCTTTACGTCGTCACCGCGCTGGCCCGTTATTATCGGCGCTCGCCCGCTGACCTGATCGCAAATCTCGGAGGTGCATGATGGCAGGCACACTGAGCGTTCAAAACATACTGGCGCGATTTCTGCCCGGTCAGACACTGGACAGTCACCGTCGCAAGGTCTGCGCTCGTTTAACGGGCTGCCGAACCGCACAGATGGGCGGTATGGAAATGCGTTGTGATCATTGCCAGGCCCGTTCCATCTGTTATTACGGCTGCCGGGATCGGCATTGTCCGCAATGTCAGGGGCGAGCGAGCCAGCAGTGGAGCGCACGTCAGCGGTCACTGCTGTTGCCGGTGCCTTACTTCCATTTGGTGTTTACGTTGCCCCATACCTTGAACGGCTGGGTTCAGCTCCATCCCGACGTGATCTATCGCTGTCTGTTCGCCGCAGTCTGGGACACGCTTAACCAGTTTGGGCGCAACACCCGGCACCTCGGCGGCGAACTGGGTATGACGGCGGTGCTCCACACCTGGGGACAGAACCTGAGCCGTCATGTGCACGTGCATTGCCTGATCCCCGGCGGGGTGTTGACCGGCACCGGTGACTGGCACAAAGCCAAAAGCCATTACCTGTTCCCGGTACGGGCCCTATCCCGGCGTTTTCGAGGGCGCATGGTGTCGTTGCTGAGGGCGTCGGTGAACGCAGACGAACTGCACCGGGTTACCCGCAACGGTGAGATTGATGGTGTGCTCGACGGCCTGATGCAGCAGGAGTGGGTTGTCTACACTCGACATTGCCTAAACCAGGCCGATAGCGTGGTGGACTATCTGGCTCGCTACACTCATCGAATCGCCATCAGTAACGGGCGCTTGTTGTCGATGGACGGTGACCGGATCTCGTTCCGATATAAGGATTACCGCGATGGTTCCCGAATTAAGACCCAATGGCTGGAGGGCCAGGAGTTCGTGCGGCGGTTCCTGATGCACATCCTGCCCAAAGGCTTCATGCGCATTCGCCATTTTGGCTACCTGAGCAACCGCACCCGACGCCGCAAACTGGCGGTTATCCGACACTGTTTATCGCAGCCGCCCAAGCCAGAAGCGACATCGGAGAGCCCGGCGTCTCAGCGATGCTGGCCGTGCCTCCTCTGTGACGGCGGTGTGGTTCGGATGATTCGTAAGATCCCACGCTTTAGAGTAGCGGTGATCCCGACGGGCTGACCCATCTCCGCTCCCGATTCGGTACGTGGAGAACAACAGTTCTAAAGGAGCTGGGCATTTCTGCGGGCCAACGCTGGAAAAAGGGGTATCTGAGAGGTAATCTGAGGGGAATCACAATAAGGAACCGCCGCGTGAAGGATCGAATGAGACCAAAACCTGCCGGCATTGCTTCGCGCCTGGCCCCAGATGTACCGTTCAAGCTTCGCCTCCAAATTACTTTATCCTTATACACCGTTCGATAGCTGCGGCGTTGGCGGCTTAGTCCAACAGACATTTAATGGTCATGCTGCGCACGACCATTAAATGCTTAAGTGTTATGCACAAAAGGAGAGACTATGAACATCAAGGATGATTGGGAACAAGTTAAGTCTGTACTGGAGCAGGGCCAAGCTTCGAGCGTGTACTGCTCAATCGCAACTGTGAACCCGGATGGGACGCCTCATATTACCCCTGTCGGGACTGTTTTTCTGCGTGATGATCAGAGCGGATACTTCTTTGATCATTACGCTCAGGCTCTGGGTAAGAATATCGACCAGAATCCTGACGTCTGCATTATGGCGGTAAATGCAGGCCGCTTCTTTTGGCTACGGTCCCTGTTAAAAGGTCGTTTCGTTGCACCGCCTGGTGTAAGACTGTACGGCAAAGTCGGACCTATTCGTGAAGCCACTCCCGAGGAAATCGAGAAGATAGAAAAACGGGTTAAGCCGTCCCAATGGATGAAAGGGGCGCGGCTGCTTTGGACCGATTTTACCTACGTCAGAGATATTGATTTTACCCATTACAAACCGATCACTTATCCCGTGATGATGGATGGGATGTGGCCGGAACATGCATAATCGGGTAGCCGGGGGTATCTAACCCCCAGCCCCCACAACACCCTGCATGCGGATCCGCACAGGGCGTTTCCCGAAAACGTTCAGAGTAAGATGGCCGATTACCTCCTCTTACCCCAATGATGGCTTCTGATTTTGCGCCAACGTTCCTCAGTCCGGTCGGATATGGAATCGTTGAGCTGCACAGGCTCCTCATTGATTTTCGGGTTCAGGCCTTCACCGTGTCCCAACCATTACGATGGGCGCTTGGCTACTGTGCCGTCTGCTGACTTCTGCTCAATCATCGGCGGGGTTACCTCCATCGGCGCTATCGGTGTCCACCTAGTTGGCTCGCAACCGCCGATGGCAACGGCTGCGCCCAGGCTTGATCGACCAGTAGCCTGACTGGTAATTGACCGATCGCTCGTTGAACAGATCCCGAGGCGTCGGCTTGTGCCAACTCGCCGCCGGCCTATGTCTCATATGATGTTCTTGTTCATCAGCTCGCAGTTTTGCTAGCGGCTTACTTCCGGCCGGCGTTCCGGAGACCGCTCCTCACGGATTGGCCCTTGCCATTCGCTAGTGGTTAGCGTTCAATCGGCTAAAACCGGCTGAACGGTGACCTTCCCACAGGGGACTTTCACCCCATTAGTTCATGCCCATGCTGGGCGTATACAAGTCACGGAAGACGGACCCGAGAGACGCGCCGCTTCGTTTGGCGTTATGTTTCTTCCCTCGGACACCTTGTCTGTCTGTAGGCAATGTCGTACTCTTTAATGTACGCTAAAACGTACTTGAGGTGAATGCCATGTCTAGGGTCCGTGTAGATGAAGATATCCGTCCTCTGTCTGAATTCCGTGCAGGGGTAGCCACATTTATAAAGCAGCTCCATGAAACCCGCCGCCCTATGGTATTGACGCAGAGAGGTCGTGGCGTTGCAGTATTGGTGGGTGTCCACGAGTACGAGAGGATGCAAGAGCGTCTGGAAGTGCTGAAAGAGGTGTATAAGGCCGAAGAACAGATAGCCTCCGGGGATGGTATTGCGCATGAAGACGCCAAGGCTCGGGTTTTGAGCAGGCTGGGTCAATGAAGATTGTTTGGTCCCCGCTTTCGCTGGAGCGTGTCGAGGATATTGCTCGTTATATAGCAGAAGATAACCCAGATGCTGCGCTACGTTGGGTTGATGGTTTATTCGCCAAGGTAGAGCGGCTAGCAGACTTCCCTAAAAGTGGGCGTATGGTTCCCGAGGTGGGGTCGCCGCGCATCAGAGAGCTGATTTTTGGAACCTATCGGGTTATTTGCAGCGTCAAAGATCAGGTTGATATTCTGACTGTGCGTCGCAGTAGCCAGTTATTGCGGATGTCCGAGGTCGATGATGAAACATAACCAGCGGCTGCACAGCGACCGATTTTCCGCCTCGTAGCGGCTCCAAACCGGCGCGTGAGCCAGGCGTCGTGTGGGCGCTTACGTAGAGAATTCGTATGGCATTCAGCGCGTTTGAATCAAAGAAGATTGAGCGGGCTGCCACAGAGTTTTTAAAGGCTCGGCGTCCACCAATCGACATTCGCTCCGAGTTGGACTTAGATGTTCGTGTTTCGGGTCTAAGCGTCCAAATTATCGAGATTCGTCCGCATTTCCGCGAGCCGTCGAAAATCATTGAGTCACCAGTGGCAAAAGCTACCTACGTTCAAAAGCACCAGCGCTGGAAAATTTACGGGATGCGCGGGGACTTAAAATGGCACTCGTACGCGCCAGAATCGGAGCCACGTTCCATAGAAGAGTTTTTTGCTATCGTGAATGCCGATGAGAATTGCTGTTTCTTCGGGTAGCACATAACAAACCATACAAGTTCGTTCGCAAGCTCTCGCCTATTACGTGGGCGTTAATACTCACAAGGCATGTGGGTGTTTCACTGCCAAGGAGGGCGCTATGGATAATATCTCCAACAAAAAGGGGTTTTATGAAAAAGTTAGTTGCTCTGCTGTTCGCTTCAATGATGATCGTTGGCGTAGCCCATGCTCACTCTGGCGGGACTGATGACAACGGTTGTCATGCAGGTTCCAAACCTTACCACTGCCATTAGCCAGTAGGTGGCTGCACTGTGGGGACGCGTTCTCCTCAGTGCAGTGTTAACAAGATGGTCAACCGGACGCCAAAAGCGTGCCGCTTTTGGTTCCCTCCGCTGGCGCTCACGCCGGTTACCTCAGAGTTAAATTCCAAGAGGAAGTTATGTCAGGGATCGCTAAAACTCCAAGTCCTCCATATTACGCAGTGATTTTCAGCTCAACTCGCACTGAAGGTGATCATGGCTACGGTGCAATGGCTGACAGAATGCTGGAGCTGGCTGCACAACAAGAAGGGTTTCTTGGTATAGAGTCAGCCCGCGAGGATGTCGGTATTACTGTCTCGTACTGGGTCAGCGAGGAATCCATCAAAAGTTGGAAGCAAAACGCAGAGCATCTTGAAGCCCAGCGCCTTGGACATAAAGCCTGGTACTCTGAATTCAAAGTCCGGGTTGCAAAGGTTGAGCGGGCTTATGGCATTTAACAAGCCATCCGAGTTCGTTCCCGGCCTGAAGGCCGTCCACTGGGTGCCCTTGTCAGGGCACTGATCTCGATTCAACTGCGAAAAATACCCATGACTTCTTCACTTCATCGTCTGTACTCTTTTCGTCGCTGTCCCTATGCCATGCGCGCCCGTCTCGGCCTTTTGTTTGCCGAGTTGCAGGTGGAGCTGCGGGAGATAATCCTGAAAAACAAACCAGCCCAAATGCTAGCGATTAGCCCGAAAGGCACCGTGCCTGTTTTGCAACTTTTTGATGGTGTTGTGATTGAAGAGAGCCGGGAGATAATGGTGTGGGCGCTTGAGCAACAAGATCCGCAAGGGCTGTTGGATGCAAAGGTTTTGCATCAGGCCTATGCTCTGATCGAGCAAAACGACAACGAATTTAAACATTGGCTGGATCGCTATAAATACGCCGACCGTCATCTCGAAATGACCCAGTCAGAGTATCGGCAACGGGGTGAAGCCTTTTTACAGGTTTTAGAGGACTTGCTGACCAAAAGCCCTTTCCTACTGGCGGATAGCGCAACCATTGCCGATATTGGCATCGTGCCGTTTGTACGCCAATTCGCCCATGTGGATCGCGATGTGTTTTACACCCTACCTTACCCGAACCTGCAGCAGTGGCTAAAACACTGGTTGGAGCACTCATTCTTTCTGAAAGCCATGACCAAGTTTCAGCCTTGGCAAGAGGGGGATGACGTGGTGGTTTTTCCTTCTTAGCACTAATCACCTAAGCCTTCTTAGCCTCTTTAGTCGGCCGCCATTAGTAGTTAAGATGATAGCCCTCATTTCAAAATTTAAGTGGTTACCATGACAGTTGATCTCAATAGCCGTTACGGCTTAAATCCTGCGCATAGTGAAGTGGTAGAGGCCTGCCAAATTATTGAGCCGTGCGATACGTTAGATATGGGTTGTTCGAACGGGCGTAATGCTGTGTACCTCGGCCAGCTCGGATTCAACGTTAACGCGATAGACGCTAATCCCAGTGCCATTAATATGCTGGAAAACATTATTAATGAAGAGGGGATGACAAATATCAAGGCCGAAGTGTACGACATTAATCATGCGAGCCTTGGTGTGAATTATGGCTTTATTGCCTGCACGGTAACCCTAATGTTTCTTGGCCCAGCTCGTGTTGATGCTGTTATTGCCAACATACAAGAGCGTACTTTACCTGGTGGCTATAACCTGATTGTTTGCGCCATGAGTACTGAGCAATACCCTTGCCCAGTTAGTTTTCCATTTACCTTAAACGCAGGGCAGTTGCGTGAAGATTATGAGGGTTGGGAACTGATTAAGTACAACGAAGACGTAGGTACGATGCATAACGGCGCGCAATTACAATTTGCGACCATGTTGGCGCGGAAGCCCAGCCAGTTAAATTAATGATAAAGGCCGCTCGGCCTTGAAATAGCTAAAATTTTTCAAAAAAAAAAGAAAATAATAATACGTGGAAATATATTGTCGATGTTATTTCCGCTGCGCTCCAAACCAGCCGTAAATGCAGACGTTACAGGTACTTATGACACTACACATTGAAACTCCGCTTGTTGAATCCCGTGCAATGAGCGCCATCACAGGGCGTTCGGTGTGGCTTAAACTTGACGCACTGCAACCACCTGGTTCGTTTAAGATCCGGGGCATCGGTTATGCGTGTGAGACCTATATCGCTCGGGGTGCCCGTAGGTTCGTTTCCTCCTCTGGAGGAAACGCTGGCCTGGCTGTCGCGTACGCTGGTCGTCGTCTAGGTGTTCCGGTTACGGTTGTGGTGCCTGAAACTACCACTGAAAGAGCTAAAGCGCTCCTGCATCTGGAGAATGCGAAGGTCATCGTGCATGGCGCTTCTTGGCAAGAAGCCAACGCTTTTGCGCAATCGTTGATCGGTGAATCGGATGCATTTCTCCATCCCTTTGATGACCCACTGCTTTGGCAAGGCCACGCCACATTAATTGACGAAGTTTTTCGCTTCGGCCTTAAACCCGACGCTGTCGTACTCTCCGTTGGAGGCGGTGGGCTTATGTCAGGCGTCGTTGAAGGGCTACATCGAAATGGATGGAATGATGTTCCTGTTTTTGCCGTAGAAACTACGGGTGCTGCATCATTTCATGCAGCCGTAAAAGCGGGTCATACCGTTGAGCTGGAGCAGATAACAAGCATCGCCACCTCGCTTGGTGCCAAGCGTGTTTGCGAGAAAGCTTTTCAGTGGTCTAAAAACCATCCGATCCAGAGCGTCGTGGTCTCAGATCAAAGTGCACTGACTGCTTGCGAACGTTTTCTTGACGACCATCGCATATTGGTAGAACCAGCCTGTGGTGCGAGCCTGGCAGTAGCGTATGAAAATGCACCAGAACTCAAAGATTTTAGTAATATTTTGGTAGTTGTATGTGGCGGAGCTACTTCTACAATCGATCAGATCAGGAAATGGGGAAGAGGGTAAGGCTTCCTATAACAATGCCAAACACGGCGACACCTTTTCGTTACGGCTTCGCCTTCATCCGTTAACCGCGCGTGGTGGTTTTGTTAAGCAGGCAGCACGCTTCAAAAGACCACCGATGACGTAAAGGCACCTCAGCGTGTTGAGCAAGTTATTACTAAAGTCAGAGCGTTTGCAGCGTCGCTTCGGAAGGAGGCTCCGGAACCTCCGTGCCTGATCTGTGGATTGAGGTCGATGACTTGGACGGTGCAAAGATTTAAAGATGCATCAAGGACAGAGGCATGATCATAGCTGAAACATCAAGATTATTGTTGCGGGAGTTCACATTGAATGATGTTGCTGCGCGTCGTTTAGCCTCTGCCCGTGTGGCTGAGAAGGTCGGGCTTAAAATTGATGCCTATGCGAAATATCGTGACTGGGACGTTCGGATCTATCGTAAAAGTCGTGCTGGAGATATCGAATCCGCATAATAGGGCAGTCAACCATACGCATATGCGAGCCTTGGCAACCTAGGTTTTCGACGTTAGTTTTGGGGAAAATTTCATGACGAAGAAAGTAGTAATGTTTGAATACGAGAAAGACACAAAAAACAGTGTTCGCTATAAGGAGATCCCTGATGAAGGAACTGCTCCTATCGTGGGTACTTTGTATGTTCAGAAATGGTTTGCTGGTGATAGTAAATCTATTGAGATAACGATAGACAAAAAAGACTAGCTGCTTGCTATTATCCTTGACGCAGGCCACTCATCCCAAGCTGGCCTCAGAGGCTGCGCTTTGGGAATAATGCTCAAGAGAAGGAATTTTTGTGAAAAGTGGATTTTGGCGTTTGTCTTTTTTTGTGATGCATGTTTCGCGCAAGAAGCCGGGAAAGCTCCTGAACTTTGGTCTTGGTTTAAGGATCTTAATAAATCCGCATCAGCTTGCGAGATTCAGAGCTCATTTAGCCAGCACATTGCATAACCAGCTGCTGCCGGGCAATTTTCTCACTGGCCAATCGCCTGAGACTTTACGGTAAAGTTGGGCCCTTACGTGAAGCGGCACGCGAAGAAATCGAAAAGACAGAAAACCGAGTCAAACCCGTTAGCATTAAGCAAACAACCAGAGTGTCAGCAGGTCATGAACGATCCAAGCAAACCTATGTTCTGGCGCGATTTACGCATGCCCTATGTGGAGCTACGAAAGGTCGGCGACGGGCGAAAGGTCTGCTACGCTCCACACAGTCATACCCAGTGGTCCTTGGGCGCCATAACCGAGGGAAAGAGCACGTTCCTCTATCGAAGTGATCAGTTTGAGGTCAGTGCAGGGGCCTTGGTAGTTATGAACCCAAATTGGGTTCACGCCTGTAACCCGATCGATAATCAGCCTTGGGGCTACCTGATGCTGTATATCGACACGGACTGGTTAACCAAGTTGCGATATGAGTCTGGGCTCCTGGGCACACCTTGTTGGCAGGATATCTCGACAGCCATCATCTCTGATCACAAGTGGTATACAGGTTATTGTCGGATGGCGGAATGCCTGCTGGATTCGAATCGAGAGCTGCTAGAAAAACAAACGGTTGTTGTGGAGTACCTCACTGCCTTGATGCACGAACTGTCAGGCCAAGCGTCCGAACCCGTATCGAAAACGCCCGATAACTTTCAAGCGCTGGCCGATTACTTGAGGGCTCATGCAGCTGTGGATGTGTCTTTGGATACGTTGTGCGAGCGCTCGGGCTTCAGCCCCGGGCATCTCATCCGCTCCTTCAAACGTCACTTTGGTTTAACGCCACATGCGTATCTGATCAATTACCGGATACAACGCGGACAACAGGAGCTGAAGCATGGCAAGCCAATTGCCGAAACCGCGCTTAATGTCGGATTTGCTGATCAGCCGCATTTTCAACGCACCTTCAAGAAATTGCTAGCTGCCACACCGAAGCAGTATCGACAGTCCTTACTCAATCAGCAGATAGACACAACTGGCGGCAAGTAACAGTGCGAGTGCGCGGTTTAGTATGATCAGTACAACCGGGCGCTGGATGTACCTACGCAGAAAAGCGCCCGCGTAAACCCAGCAACTCAGCGACAGCCAGCAGATGGGTAAATAGAGCGCAGCAAAAATGAAGACTTCCTGTAGATCGTTACCCCTGATGTAAGCCCCAATGCCCGAAGCCGATGCCAGCCAGGCTTTGGGGTTGAGCCACTGCATGATCGCGCCGGTAATAAAGCCCGGTGCTTTGTGGGTTTCACGTTCTGCCAGATGCCCATCATCGCGAAACAGCTGAACACTCAAATAGAGCAAGAATGCGACGCCGGCCCAGCGCAAGGTTGCGTTGAACCCCGGTATAACCGTCAGCACCGAATAGAGTCCCAAGCCTATGGTAACGAAGAGGACGATGAAGCCCAAAGTGGCGCCGGCGGCGAAAATCAGCCCTCTGGCTAGCGGATAGTTGGCACCGCTGCTTAGGCACACTAGGTTTACGGGCCCGGGGGTGATGGATGCCGCAAGGGCGAATGCTGTCATTGGTAAGATCAATGAGGTTGTCATGGTTTGCTCTTTGTTTATTGGCTCCTGCTGAAGTTTGCGATAGCGTCAGTGTGAAGTATTGAACAAAATTGCGGTGATTCAGTTCAGCGGAGTTAGGAACAAGCAGCTTTGTTATTTAGCTGCTTCTGCGCCATAAAGAAGACAACTAAGCCTGCCACTGCCGTGGCGGAACCCACATAGCCGGTAACGTGCCAGCCCATACCGGCGCTGATGGCCATACCGCCTAACCAAGGGCCGATCGCATTGGCAAGATTGAAAGCCGCATGGTGAGAGGCCGCCGCCAGGGTTTGAGCACCGTGCGCAACATCCATCAAATGAGTCTGTAGGGCAGGGCCCATGGCCACCATGAGTGCGACCAAAAAGCAGGCGATTAGAATGCTCCAGATGGCCCCCGTTGCAAGCGGGAACAGTGCCAGCATAACGGCGGCCCACAGCAGAATCAGCCCGACACTTTTGAATTTAAAACGATCAAACAACCAGCCGCCCAACATGTTGCCGACAAAGCCGCCCAGGCCAAATACAAATAAGGCGATAGGAATCCATATCGGCTCTACCTCAGTAACGTTCAGAAGTGTTGGCGCCAAGTAACTGAATACGCAGAACATGCCAGCAAACCCTACTGACCCGATGGCTAAGGGGTACCATATTTCCGGTCGATTGAACGCACGTAATTCGCTCAAAGAGCTGTGGCGCACTTCGTCGCGGTTTAAGGGCAGAATAAAGAAAATAAGAACCGTGGTAAGCGCGGCGACACAGGCGACGAAACCAAACGCGTATCGCCATTCTAAGTGTTGCCCCATCAAAGTGGCCAGTGGGTTACCGAACAATAAGGCCAGTGCGAGGCCCATCATAATATAGCTTACGGCTTTGGCTCTTTGATTTAGCGGCACCAGCGATGCGGCTACCAGGGCGGCAACACCGAAGTAGGCACCGTGAGGTAAGCCGGCAATAAACCGGGACATCATCAGCGTTTCATAACTGCCGGCCATGGCGCTTGCGAAATTACCCACCGCATAAAAAGCCATCAGCGCAATGAGCAGATGTTTGCGAAATAGCTGGGCCCCAAAGATTGCGAGCACAGGCGCGCCGACAACAACCCCTAACGCATATGCACTGATCAGGTGCCCAACCTGGGGCTCGGTAACGCCGAAATCCAGCGCTACGTTTGGCATCAGCCCCATAATGGCGAACTCACCGGTGCCAATCCCGAACCCGCCCATGGCGAGGGAAAATATAATCAGGATGACTTTATTGCGTGAATAGGTGGTCTCGGCAGGAGAGGGTTCGGGCATGAAGTAAAGGGCCTCGGGAGCGGTAAAATGGCGGTCGGCCATTGTATATCAAGGCCCCTATTCATACGACCGTAGCAGCGTTCCGGAGACGGTAGCCGCAGTTTCAAGGTGATGTTGCCGACGCCGAATTCATTCCGGCGCCTCTGGCGGTTTCTCCATATGACCACCGAACTCATGGCGCATGGCAGAAAGCACACGATTGGCAAAGTCTGCTTCGCCACGGGAGGAAAAACGTTCGTACAACGCGGCTGTTAGCACATGCGCCGGCACCGCTTCGTCAATCGCCGCCTGGATGGTCCAGCGGCCTTCACCCGAATCCGACACACGGCCATCGTAGGTGGACAACGTTGGATCTTTCAGCAGCGCACTGGCGGTTAGATCGAGTAGCCAGGAGCCGATAACGCTGCCGCGGCGCCAAACTTCGGCGACCTCGGGTAGATCCAGCTGGTATTGGTAAAACTCGGGATCGCGCAGAGGTGTGGTCTCGGCATCGCGTATTCTCGGGCGAAGGCCGATATCGGCATGGCGCAGAATGTCTAACCCCTCAGCATAGGCCGCCATCACTCCGTATTCGATCCCATTGTGTACCATCTTCACGAAATGCCCGGCGCCGCTCGCGCCACAGTGCAGAAAACCCTGCTCGGACTCGCTGGGTTTGCCGTGGCGCCCAGGTGTGCGTTCTGCTGCTTCAACGCCTGGGGCGAGGGCAGAGAAGAGCGGTTCTAGGTGGGACACAATCCTGATATCGCCACCGATCATCAGGCAATAGCCGCGTGTTTCGCCGGCGACACCGCCACTCGTACCAACATCGACATAATGAATGCCGGTGAGTGCGAGCTTACGCGCGCGAACGATATCGTCCCGGTAGAAAGAGTTGCCGCCGTCGATCACAATATCGCCGGGTTCCAAGTACGTGGTTAACTCATCGAGGGCAGAGTCGACAACCGCCGCCGGTAACATCAGCCAGATCGCCCGTGGCGGATCCATCTTCATTACCAGATCTTCGATCGATGTCGCGCTTACCGCACCTAGTTTACCAAGTGGCGCTGCCGCTTCAGGGCGCGTGTCGTGAACAACGCAGGTATGCTGATGAGCCATCAGGCGTCGCGTCATACTCGCACCCATGCGCCCAAGACCGATCATTCCGAGTTGCATAGCGCCCTCCAAGTTGTCCGATTTGTTCGATTTGTTCGCCTTTGATACTAGCATGCGTTTTGACATCGCTCTTAGGCCGTACGGTAGTAGAGCCTTCAGGCACAGCGATTAGTAGACATCCTCCAGGTAGCGCCCCTCGGTTCTTAACGCATCTACATCCAAGTGCAATGGCTTGAGAATGGAGTCAAATACTTGGCTTACACCAGAGGCCATGCCCCGTCCTCCACATACCAGCACCTGGGCACCTTTCTCAATCAGTTGTCGCAACTCGGTTTCATCAGCAATGATGGCGTCCTGAACATAGGCTTTTTCTGCCGATCGTGAAAACGCCGTATTCAACCCCGTAAGGCGGTGGTCATTCAGATAACCGCCAAGCTCCGGTTGATAGAGGAAATCCGATTGCGGATTGCGTCCGCCCCAATACAGGTACATTGGGCTCAGATCGGTATTTTTTCGGATAAAACCGGCCAGTGGGCCGATGCCCGCGCCGGCACCAATGAGAATAATGGGTGTCGCACCACCCGCTGGACGAAAGCCCGGGTTTTGTTGAATAAACCCGGTAATCTGATCTCCCGGTGTGAGGCTGTGCAGGTAACCTGAACACAGGCCATGGGTCTGTTTTCGCACGCAGATTTCCAACTGCCCATCTGAGGCCGAAGACGCCAACGAATACAAGCGGGCCGTGTTATCCCCGGGTGGCGCAACGCCAAACAAGTCACCCGCCTCGAAACTCGGCCGATGTGACCGGCTTCTGAAAGACAACATCTGCCAGAGGTTTCTACGGTCTTGTACCGGTTTGAAACGTAATATGCTGGTAGGCGCGTTTACCGCAACGCCATAGTCAACACGTTCAACAAGCTCGAACTCCGATGTGACGGCGGGCGCAGGATTATGAGTCAGTGCCAGAGAGATGCCCATGGGCTCGCTGATAGCCTCGCCCCATTCCCGAAACTGCAGTGCGGAACGGCGATCGATTAGGGTAACGGGATGCATTTGGTGCAGGCCTTTGCTACTTAGGGCAGCACCCACATCCACCGCAAACTGGCAAAATTTTGGGAACTGTTGGTCACCAAATCCCAGAACTGCAAACGCCAATCCGTCATGCGCCTGAAAGCGTGCAAGTCGAGTCATGAACTGACTGGCGGATGAGGGCGCGTCGCCGTCACCGTAGGTTGATGTCAGAACAAAAAGCACAGACGCTTGGGGATAGCGCTCTGCCAGGTCATTCATTGGCGCACAATGTACCTTCTTGCCGGCCTGACTGAGCTTACCTTGGAGATCCCTGGCAAAACCCCAGGTGGTATTGCCTTCCGAACCCACCAGAATTACTACATCCGCCGCTTCGATGCTGGCGCCTTCATCAAGACGCACGGATGATGAACGTCGCTTCCACCAGATCTGTATGCCAGTAAATGACAGTGCCGGCACGGTCAGCGCAGCCATCCCGAGAATCAGGCCTAACCACCACAGGCCTTCACTCGTATGCAAGCGGATCATCCAGTGCTGGAACTGGTTACCGGCAGAACGTGGCTGGTATTGCAGTAATTCTCCGGTTGACTGATCAACGAACCCGGAGCCCTTAGTGGTGTTCAGGGAATAGACGTCACTGGGATCGTCCGGATAAGGGAACACCAGCTCACGCAGCTCGTTGGCATCCACGTTTTTTAGCGCGATCAGAGAGCTCACCGGTAACGGTGTGCCACCTGAAACCTCCGCCGGAAATGACGGCTCCGCAGTGGCAGCCTCCGGTAGAAGGCCAAACCTTACCGCAGACATGTAGCTACCTGTCAGTGCCGACAGTAACAAACCAATAACCGCAAACCGGGCCAGCTCGGCGTGAATCCGTGGACTACCAGAACCTGCAATCGGCTTTAAAATTGCCTTCCAGCCTCCCATACGTCGAGCCAGCAGAAACATGCCGGATAGGCAGAGCAGCAGCATTATCACAGCCAGTCCGCCTGCAAGCATTCGGCCTGCATCATCCAACAAAAAAGATCGGTGTAAGTTCTTCACCCAGCGCAAAAAGGCTGAGGGCTGATAGGGGGCAATGCCCTCACCGGTCAGGGGGTTAACCAGATCCGCGCCCGGCTGTCGGTCATGGCTGTAATAGACGACGACTTCACCTGAGAGAGAGCGCTGGATCTGCTCGGTGCCCGGATAATGCGCCACTACACGCTCGGCCAAATCAGCAACACTGAGCTCACCGGTCGCCGGGATGGTCGAGCCCGCCCGTTCGATTGCAGGTACAACGGACAAAACCACTCCGGAGGTCGCCAGCACCAACAGAAGCAGGGCTGCGACCAATCCGGGCCAACTGTGGAGCTTGCGTAACATTAACCTTGCTCCCGTTAGTTACTTGAGTTCATAAACAAAAGACTGGACATAGCCACGGCCAGAAACCGACTTACCAGAACCTTCAGTGGTCAGAGGGGCCACCACATCTGAACGGTTGTCACGCATATCTTCAACGGCGGTGTCCACACGAACCTGGTACCCGGCGTCGATCAGTGCGTCCTCAAGTTCCAGCGTCACGTTCAGGGTGCGCCCGCTGGTCACGCTGGCACCGGTCAGGCCATCGTATTCAGCCTGGTTCAGGCCACTTCCCCGGGCCCAGTCGCGTAAATGCTTGTAGTATTTACTCTTCTCACCGGCAACCCAGAGAGTCCCATGGTATTGGCCATCGGCATCGGTGAGATAGAGCGCGAGGTAAGCTCCGTCACCGCCATAATCGCTCAGTTGTGTGGTGAAGGTAACTTCCCGAGCCTGTGCGTAGGCCGGTATTGCCATGGCAGCCGCAAGGCCCAGAGCTAAGAGAATCTTTTTCATGATGCAATCTCCTTTAATTACTCAACAGTGACGCTGGGGCGGCCTTTGACGATGCCCTTACGCGACCCCCGTTCTTCGTTGGTCGGTTCGCTGTAGTTCCGTGATTTGTCACGATGGTCATCATCATCATCGTAATCGTCGTCGTCATCCTCCCGCTCCATTTCCATCAGCTCAAAGGTCGCCGGCGAGTACTCAGCTTCCACCCGATGACCATCTGGATCCCTTCCTTTGACTTCGTAACAGCCGTCATCCACCTTGATGCGGAAAACCGTCCAACCTTCCGATTCAAGCTGTTTCCGGAGATTCTCCCGGGGCTGCCATCCGGCAACCGGGTCATCGCAATCATCGTCAGCCAAGGCGTTGCTGCTCATTAGCAGCAACGAAAATGTGATAACAATGGGTTTTATATTCATCGCATGTCTCCCGTTGAATGCGTTTAAACCATCTTAGGGCTCTAACCTGACACTGGCCTGAACGGTAGCAATGCGGTTTCAGGCTGCGGTCAGGTAGCGGCTGTAGTATCTTTTAGTCAGGACTAGGCGAAGGGTGAAATATGCGGGTATTGTTGGTTGAGGATACAACCGGGTTGGGTGAGGCCGTGCGGGATCAGATCAGCGAAGATGGACATGCCGTGGATTGGGTGCAGAGCTTGGGTTTTGCTGATACCAGCGTGAAAACCACCGCTTATAATCTGATTTTGCTCGACCTGATGCTGCCGGATGGCCACGGTTTTGATTTTTTGAAAAAACTGCGGGCAACCGGCGATGCCACACCCGTGATTATTCTGACCGCCAGGGACCAGGTGTCAGACCGCATTGCAGGGCTGAATGCCGGGGCCGACGATTATCTGGTGAAACCTTTTGATTTATCTGAACTTTCTGCTCGGGTGGCCGCCGTGGCACGACGCTACCGTGGCAATCCAAATCCCCTGGTGCGTGTTGGAAACCTTGAAATAGATCTTGGTGACCACCGCATTAGCCGCAACGGTCAGCCGGTGGAGCTTACGGCACGGGAATGGGCACTATTCGAGGGTTTTCTACAGCGCCCGGGAATACTGCTATCGCGGGCTCAGCTTGAAGATCGGCTGTACGAATTCGGGGCCGAAATTGAAAGTAATACCATTGAGGTTTACATCAGCCGGCTACGCAAAAAACTGGGGCGAGATGCCATAGTGACCGTCAGAGGCATGGGTTACCGGTTGGAACTTGATGAGCACTAAAACCAGCTTGCAAAAAACGCTTGGCACCTGGCTCACCATCGGCGTGACCTTGCTCTGGCTGTTGGGCGTTATTGCGTCAGGCTTGGTCGCTCGGCACGAAATGAACGAGGTGTTCGACAGTGCGTTGGAGGAAACAGCGCAGCGTATTCTGCCGTTAGCTGTGACTGACATACTGAACAGGGAAGGGAATCTAGGCTTGGAGCGGGCATTAGCCCTGAAGGAGCATGACGAGTATCTCACTTATCTAGTTCGTGATAAGTCAGGCAAGCTCCTGCTGCAATCCCACGACGCGGATCCCCAATTTTTTGGCGCCATTCCGCGAGAAGGCTTCTCCGAAACGGCGACTCACCGGATATACGGGGAGCCCGCCATCAGCGAAACTCTATACATTGAAGTGGCCGAACCTTTAGGTCATAGGCGCGAAGCCGTGCTGGAAACGAGCCTTGCATTACTTCTGCCACTCATACTGCTGATTCCCATCAGCCTGGTCGGCGTGTGGTGGGTGATAAAACGCTCTCTTCGCAGGGTTGTTCTATTACAACAATCGATCGAAATTCGTGGTGGTGGCGATCTTTCTCCGGTAGCCGTCGATCGTCTGCCGGAAGAGTTTGAACCCATCATGATCTCAGTGAACCGTTTGCTGGAACGACTGCGCCGCGCACTTGAGGCCGAGCGCAGTTTTACTGCCAACAGCGCCCATGAATTGCGAACGCCACTGGCCACTGCGCTGGCCAAGCTCCAGCGGTTAAAGACTGAAACACAGGACGTTAAAGTTAAAACGCAAGCTGGCGAGATTGAAACGTCTCTTCGCACCCTCTCCAGGCTGTCGGAAAAGCTGCTGGAACTGGCGAAGGCTGAGGGCGGCAGCGCCTTGTCAGAAACCCCTAACAACCTTGTACCCATACTCCGAATGATCGCCAGCGATTATGAGCACCAGGCGCCCGGTCAAATTGTGCTCAACCTGCCTGACAATGGCGTTACATCGTTACTTGACCCTGATGCCTTCGCCATCCTGGTAAGAAATCTGACCGAGAACGCTCTCAGGCACGGCACGGACCATAAACCTGTGAACATTAGCCTGGCAGGCGACGGTATCCTTCGCGTGGTTAATCACGGTGAGATTGTATCGCCGGAGAAACTCGCCTTGCTGCGAAACCGGTTTGTCCGCTCTGACACAAACACAGTGGGATCCGGCATCGGGCTTGCGATTGTGGAAGCCATTGCCAGTGGTGCGGGCATTACCCTGAACCTCCGATCGCCAGCCTCAGGCCAGAGCGACGGCTTTGAAGCCGAACTTAATATTACTGTGGTCGAATGAAAACCGGACCTTTAAGGCTGGTGTCAGGTTAACCCTGCAGAATTCAAACAAACCCAGTCGGAGTTTGTTTGTGCCCAACCTACGTACCAGTGTCACCCTTTTTCTGCTGTTGGCGGTTCAGCTCAGTTTCTGGACCCCTGGGCTCAGTTATGAGCACTTACTGACGCTCAATGGCTACCTTGCCATCAATTTCATGTCCATCACTATGCTGCTGGCTACCCGACCTGGATGGCTGGAATCTCCGCTAGGTGGTCTGGACAGAATGTACCAGCTGCATAAATGCACCGGCATTCTGGCAGTCATTTTTGCCCTGGCACACTGGCTGATCGAAATGGCGGATGATGCTCTCGAAGCCCTGTTTGGAACCGATCGGGGCTTAAAGGAAGCCAACTTTTCGGGCTTGCTGGACAGTCTTCAGGATGGCGCTGAAGACCTAGGCGAACCCGGCCTGTATCTGCTGGTGTTTCTGGTTGTCATTACCCTGATTCGCTGGGTGCCCTACGGTTACTGGCGTTACCTGCACAGAGTGATGCCGCTGATTTATCTGGCACTGGCCGCACATGCCGTATTGTTGGCTCCGCTGCAGTGGTGGCAACAACCCATCGGCTGGCTGATGGCATTATTAATGGTGGGCGGTGCCATCGCGAGCCTGCAATCGCTGACGGGACAAATCGGAAGGAGTCGCCGCTACAAGGGGCTGGTTCAGGCCGTCAAGCGGACATCGGCGAACATCACCGAAGTCGTCTGCGACATGGGCAACAGCTGGCCCGGGCACCGAGCCGGACAATTCGCCCTGGTGACCTTCGATCGGATCGAAGGGGCACACCCTTTCAGTCTGTCCTGTGCGGACAATACCAGCGGTCTGCTCAGTTTTCAGATCAAGGCGTTGGGAGACTACACCCGCAAGATCCCGCAGCAGCTACACAGTGGTCAGGCTGTTACGCTCGAAGGTCCCTATGGTCGTTTTAATCTCGACAGCGGCAGAAAAAATGCCCAGCAGATCTGGGTGGCCGGCGGCATCGGTATCACACCGTTTCTGGCAGCACTGGAGAGCCGCCTGATCAATGCCGAGCAAGAGCGTCCTGCAGTCACGCTTCATTACTGCACCGCCGGTGCGGCGAATGATCCAATTTTGACTCGTGTGCAACAACTGACGAAGAAACTTCCTGACATAGCACTGCACATCCACGATAGTATGCAGGGGCAGCGATTGACCGCGAACCAACTACAAATCCATAACTCCAAAGTGGATATCTGGTTCTGCGGGCCACAAGGCCTCGCAAAAGCCCTGCGAAGCGGACTGAAGCAACAGGCCGTTTCATTACGCTTTCATCAGGAATTTCTTGAGTTTCGCTGAGCGCCGGTGTGGTGGTCACACCCCGTCACCCCAGATCCTTAACGAGATTAATGTGCTGATTTACAGGTCTATTTCGATCAGTACTTTCAAGCCTCCTTTTGACCCATTTGAAAAAGAGGTATCACCTCCATAACGACCAACAATCTCACGAACGATAGCAAGACCAAGCCCATGACCGGGAGTTTGTTCATCGAGCCGCCGCCCTCTCTGGCCCAAGTGCATCCTTTTATCCTCTGCAACCCCGGAGCCGTCGTCAGTTACAATGATCTGCGCCGAACCATTACGCTGTTCTAAAGAGAGTTCAACGCATTCTGCGGACCATTTTCCGGCATTATCGAGTAAATTCCCCAATATTTCGTTTAGATCATGCTCCTCAATCGGCCAGCGAGATTCATCGGTGAGGGAGGTCGATAGTTCGAATGATCGTTCCGGGTAAAGCCGGCCCAGCATCCATAAAAGATCCCGGGCTTGCTTGACGGGATATGCACTTTTACCGATCTGCGGCCCGGCAAACTGACTGCGCCGCATTTCCGCTTCCAACTGCCGGTCGATATCACCAAGCCGCGATCCCATCTCATGCCTCAGGTCGTTATCAAGCGGGCGGCTGGTATCTTCGAGAACTTGTCTAACGGCCGCGATGGGCGTTTTGACACTGTGAGACAGGTTTGCAAGCGCTTCCCGGGAGCGCTCAAGCCGTTGATCCAGAGAATCCAGCAGTTGATTGAGTTGCTGCACCAATGGCCGGAATTCTTCCGGAGCCTGTGCGTTGATCCGGGATATTTCCCCGCTCTGTAATCGTTTGAGAGCGGCCTGCAGCGAAACCACGGGCCGCATTGACAGGTTAATACCAAACCAGATAATCCCCACAAGTAAAAAGATCAGTAAGATCGATACGATTGCTGTCCATGCATGCAGCTCTGCCTGGCTGTTTTGCAGCGCACCCATATCCTCTGAAACGATGACCGTAATAGGGGTGTCTTTTACAAAAAATGATTTTCGATAGGCGAGAATGTCGGAAGGCAAGTCGGGTACCTTCGCATTGTGTACCTCGATACCTTGCTGTTCGCCAGATTGCAGCAAAGGGCTTATCAGTGGGTGCCACGATTGCGGAGATATGACCGTTTGATTCGGGGACTGGATAGCAAAGGCATGGTGAAATACCTCCTCAAAATAGTCACCGGTCTGAAGCATGTCTATTTTGCCTTCGGCTTGACGAATATGGTGTTCCAGGAAGGCCACTTCGTCTTTGAGGCGGCTTTCTACAAACTCCCGAGACATCCTTTCCAAAAGTAACCCGTGTACAAGCCATGCGATAGCCATCAGGCCAATACCTGCGGGCAACAGCAGGAGTAGGAGCGCTCCTTTTACCGATACTGGCTTTTTAAACAGCGTCATTAAAGAGATATCCCTGGCCGCGCCGCGTGGCGATAGTCTCCGGCCCGACCAGCTTTCTCAGGCGCCGGATATAGGCTTCGATGATATTGTCATTTGGGCTTTCGTTTAGATTGTACAGCTGCTCCATGAGCTGATCTTTGGAAAAAATATGGCCAGGCCGGCTCATCAGGCATCGCAGTAGCCGGAATTCCGTGCCAGTCAGACTGAGTTCTGCACCATCTTGGCCTTTCAGGCACTGACGATTCTCATCCAGCTCAAAACGCCCCACCTTCACCGACGAGTGAACTCTGCCTTCGCTCCTCCGCATGATGGCGTTCAATCTGGCGATCAGTTCTTCGGTTTGAAAGGGCTTAGCCAGGTAGTCGTCAGCGCCTGCTTTCAGGCCGTTTACTTTATCTTGCCAGTCACCCCTTGCGGTCAGTATCAGTACAGGGAAAGTGGCTTTGCTTGTGCGCCATCTCCTCAGCACATCCAGGCCATTTCCGTCTGGCAGACCGAGATCCAGAACGCCTGCTTTGTAGTCTTCCTGCTCTCCCAGAATAACGGCCTCTTTAGCGGTACGAGTCACATCCACGCTGAAACCGGCTTTCTCAAGCTGGCCGGCAAGCCCCTCGGCAAGCAATCGGTCGTCCTCTACCAGCAGTAATCTCATTTGTCGTTCCCTTCTTTCCGCCAAAACAGGCCGAGGCAGTATCGCGCATCAACCTGAATTCAGCCTGAACTGAAAATAGTTCGGTATTTTCAGAAAGAGTTCAGGTTGATCAGCGATGGTACCAAGCGTTTTAGCCAAATGCCCACGTTGTCGGATGAACCCATTGGGTTTTGAAAGCACGCTATGCCATATCACAGGAGAAAGTTTGATGAGCGCATCAAAGTTCGTATTCGCAGCAGTAGCCATGTCAATTTCAGTAACAGCGCTTGGGGCTGGTGCTCACGGAGGTGGGCACGGCCAGGGCGCCAGCAGCGGTGAACCGGGTAAAGCCTCGGACGCCGGTCGCAGTATTACGGTGGAGATGTACGACAACTACTACGAACCTGAAGCTATCGAGGTCAAGCCAGGTGAAACGGTGCGCTTTGTCGTTGAGAACAAAGGGAAGCTGGTGCACGAATTCAATATCGGGACCCCGGACATGCATGAGGCGCATCAAAAAGAAATGAAGATGATGGTAGAACACGGCGTTATTCAGGGAGGCAAACTCAATCACGACATGATGGAAATGGATATGGGCAACGGCCAGTCCATGAAGCATGACGACCCCAACAGTGTGTTGTTAGAGCCGGGCGAGAGCAAAGAAGTTGTTTGGAAGTTCTCGGAAAAGGGAAATATTGAATTCGCCTGCAACGTTCCAGGGCACTACGAGGCCGGCATGTACGGCGATGTGAATTTTAAATAGTTGTTAGCAGGCTCTAGGTAACCGAAGCGCCGGCTTGAGAGCTTGCGCTTCGAGCATTGTAAATCAAGTAGTTAGGAGTATTTGACCATGAAAATGGCCTTTCTTGCAGGCACTTTGGGCCTGCTTTTGCCTGTTATGGGCTTGGCGGGTGAGTACGACTTGACGGTCGATCGGGTCGAAATCGACACGGGCGACTTTGTCAAAGAGGGTATTGGCTACAACGGCAAATCCCCGGGACCGGTTATGCGCTTCAAGGAAGGCGAAGAGGTTTCCATCAACGTGACCAACAATCTTGATGAGATGACTTCGATCCACTGGCATGGTTTGATCCTGCCTTTCAACCAGGATGGCGTGCCCGGCATCAGTTTCCCAGGTATCAAGCCCGGGGAAACCTTTACCTATAAGTTCCCAATCACACAGTCGGGCACTTACTGGTTTCACAGCCACTCTGGCTTCCAGGAGCCGGATGGCGCCTACGGTGCCATTGTGATTGAAGCCGAAGGCCGTGAACCGTTTCGTTACAACCGCGATTACGTGGTTCAGCTGACGGACAAGCACCCGCATTCCGGCGACCGCATTATGCGGAATCTCAAAATGATGCCGGATTATTACAACCGTGAGCAGCAGACTGTCGGGGAATTCTTCTCAGACGTCTCTAAAAACGGTCTGATGACCACCGTGAAAGATCGTATGGCGTGGGGCGATATGCGCATGATGAAAGCGGATGTCGAGGACGTGCAGGGTTTCACCGGCCTGATTAACGGCAAAGGCCCCGACCAGAACTGGACTGGCATTTTCGCGCCGGGCGAGCGGATTCGGCTGCGTTTTATTAACTCCTCAGCCATGACCTATTTTGATATCCGTATTCCGGGTCTGGAAATGACCGTTGTACAGGCGGATGGCAATAATGTGCAGCCGGTCAGTGTGGATGAGTTCCGCATTGGTGTGGCAGAAACCTTCGACGTCATCGTGCGGCCCAGAGAGGAACAGGCTTACACGATTTTTGCCGAATCCATGGGACGCTCAGGATATGCGAGAGGAACACTGGCGCCTGAGGCGGGGATGGTCGCTGCGGTGCCAGAATTGCGTGAGCCGGCCCGTTTGACCATGGCAGACATGAGTGGCATGCCTGGTATGGATCACGGCAGCATGGAAGGTATGGAAGGTATGGAAGGTATGGATCATGGCAGCATGGGGAATATGGAAGGAATGGAGGGAATGGATCACACCAAAATGGAAGGCATGGATCATTCCGCCATGGACATGTCTGGAGGAGATGGAAGCGATCCTTTCTACGCAAAGGGCAGTGGTTTACTCCCGGAGGCGGCCAATGGGGGCAAGTTCCTGTCTTATGCGGATCTGAGAGCCCAGGAACCACTCTTTGAGGACCGTGAGGCCTCCCGGGAAATCGAATTGCGTCTTACCGGGAACATGGAACGCTATATCTGGAGCATTAATGGCGTCAAATACGAAGATGCCGACCCCATTCGACTGCAATACGGCGAACGGGTCCGTTTCAAGTTTGTGAATGAAACCATGATGACCCACCCCATGCACTTACATGGCATGTGGTCCATTCTGGATGTCGGCGCTGGCCAGATGAACCCCATCAAACATACGGTCAGCGTTCAGCCGGGCACCACGGTTTATATGGAAACCGAGGTGGATGCGCCGGGACAGTGGGCCTTCCATTGTCACCTGTCTTACCACGCCGCGGCGGGTATGTTCCGTAAAATCATTGTTGAGGGCGGCCCCGAAACCAAGAAGGCTACTGCCGAAGACCCAATTGCCGAAGACGGAGGTGATGCATGATTCGTTGGATCTCACTGGTTGCGACTGCTGTATTGGGGGTGAGCATCATACCGGCAGTGGCCTCCGCTCAAGAGCGAATACAAGACACCACCGCGCGTAAAATGCCGCTGAACGTCTGGGGGGCTCAGTTCGAGGAATTCGAGTACCGCTACAGTGACAATGATGAAGAACTGGGTGTATGGAACGGCGACATTTTCTATGGCACAGACGAATTTAAAATTCGCTGGCTTACAAAAGGCGAGTACGCCATAGAAGAGAAGGCATACGAAACGCTGGAGAACCAGCTTGTCGGCCAAACCCCCATTTCTGACTTCTTTGATGCCAAGGCCGGTCTCAGGTTTGACACACCGGAAGGTCCTGACCGCACCTACGCTGTTTTGGGCATCACGGGGCTTGCGCCGCAGTGGTTTGAAATTGATGCTAATCTGTATGTCAGCCAGGACGGAGACACCTCAACCGCGCTGGATGCCGAATACGAACTCCTGCTGACCAACCATTGGATTCTAGGCGCCACTCTGGATGCAACCGTCGCATTCAGTGAAGACCGGGAGATTGGGGTCGGCAAGGGGCTGGTTTCCACAGAAACCGGGCTGCGGTTAAGTTATGACCTGATTGATCGTTCTTTCTCACCCTATATTGGTGTCGTTCATGAGCGCAAATATGGCGACACCGCCGATTTCGCTGAAGCAGGAGGCGACAATGTAGAAGACTGGTTCGCGGTGGTGGGGGCAAGAATCTCCTTCTGATTCGGGTTGGTGACAATTTCTCATAGCTGCTAAGTTTAAAGTCATTCCATAAATGACTGTGTGGGCTAAACCGCAGACTAACGGAGAGACCAATGATTGCCCTAACCATAAACGGAAAACAGCACGAGCTGGACGTTCCCGATAACATGCCGCTGCTTTGGGCCATTCGGGATGTTGTTGGCATGAAAGGCACCAAGTTTGGATGCGGTATCTCGCAGTGCGGTGCCTGCACCGTTCACCTGAACGGGGTAGCGATACGGTCCTGTGTCACGCCGGTCTCCGCCGCCAAGGGCGAGATTACAACCATTGAGGCCATGGCCGACGATCCGGTTGGCCAGAAAGTCCAGCAGGCCTGGCTCGACCTAGGGGTGGCTCAATGCGGTTATTGCCAGGGTGGCCAGATCATGAACGCCACGGCTCTGTTAAAGAAAACCCCAGCACCGGAAACCCAGGAAATTGTTGACGCCATGGCGGGCAACCTGTGTCGGTGTGGTACCTACAATCGCATCCTGGCGGCCATTGAACGGGCTGCAGACAAGCAGGAGGCCAGCTCATGAGCCGATCAGACGATACACTGTTGCTCGCCAACGTTAGCCGCCGCGGTCTTTTAAAAGGATTGGCCGGGGGCTCTGCGCTCCTGTTGGCCGCCCGCTGGGATCTGGGGCTGGCCAATGAACAGACCCAGTTTGGCGCCGGCGCCATGCCCGGTGGGTGGGTTGATAACCCGAATGTGTTTATCCACATCGATTCCGACGGACTGGTTACTATTGTCAACAATCGTGCCGAAATGGGGCAGGGTATTCGCACGAGCCTGGTTATGGTTGCTGCCGACGAGCTGGGCGCAGACTGGGATCAGGTTCGGGTGCGGCAGGCGGAAGGAGATCAGGGTAAGTACGGCAACCAGAATACCGATGGTTCTCGCAGCATGCGTCACTGGTACCAACCCATGCGCCGTGCAGCCGCCGCCGCCAGGCTAATGCTTGAGCAGGCCGCAGCCAATCAATGGGGGGTACCCGTGCACGAGGTGCGAGCCGAGATCCACAAGGTGGTGCACCCAGCCACGGGCCGGGAACTCGGCTTCGGAGACCTCGCAGAAGCAGCGAGGGAGCTGGATGTCCCTGGTCGGCACGACCTGGTTCTGAAATCCGACAGTGAGCTGCGCTTTATTGGCAAGGAATCCGGGCTGATCAACGGTGAACTGAAATCCGCCCATCCCAAGGCCATAGATGGTGAAGACATTGTCTCCGGAAAGGCGATTTTTGGCGCCGATATCGACCTGAAGAATACGCTCTACGCGGTCGTGGCTCGCCCGCCAGTCTACGGCGCCAAGGTGAAAAACGTCGATGACAGCGATGCATTAAAAGTTGCCGGCGTCAAAAAAGTGATCCGCATTGAAGGCACTGGCCAGCCCGCGGCATTCAACCCTTTGGGTGGCATTGCCGTGGTAGCCACCAATACCTGGGCCGCCATGGAAGGTCGCAGAGCCCTGAAGATCGAGTGGGACAATGCTCCGGCCGGCAACAATGCCGACTACACCTCCGATGCTTTCCGAGAGTCCCTGGAGAAGGCGGCACAATCCCCCGGCAAAGTTATCCGCCAATCCGGCGATGTCGAGGCCGCTCTGCAAGAGGCCGAAAAGCGTGTATCAGCAACTTACTATATGCCCCACATGGCTCAGGCCCCCATGGAGCCCCCAGTGGCAGTGGTGATGATCAAGGACGGTAAGGCCGAGGCCTGGGCGCCGGTTCAACACCCAAGGGCGGCCCGGGAAGGTATCGCGGGAATGCTGGAGATGGATCTGGAAAATGTAACCCTTCATCAAACACTGCTCGGCGGTGGCTTCGGCCGCAAGTCGAAACCGGATTTTGTGATGGAGGCAGCCTTAGTGGCGAAGGAGTTCGAGGGGCAACCGATCAAACTGCAGTGGTCCCGCGAGGATGATATCAGCCATACCTACTTTCATACGGTCTCCGTCGATCATCTGGAAGCGGGCCTGGACGGGGAGGGCAAGGCGACCAGCTGGCGCCACCGGACCCTGTCTCCCAGCATCACCTCGCTCTTTGCCCCGGATCCCAAGCATATAGCGGAATTCGAGCAGGGCATGGGCTTCAACACCATGCCATTCAATATTCCCGCTATTCGGCTGGAAAACCCACCCGCACCGGCTCATGTGCGTATCGGCTGGTTCCGTTCGGTGTACAACCTGCCCCACGCTTGGGCCATCCAGAGTTTTGCCCATGAAATGGCGGTGGCAGCCGGTAAGGACCACCGGGACTATGTTCTGGATCTACTTGGGCCAGACCGTGAAATTCATAACCTGACCGTCGGCGATGGCTGGAACTACGGTGAGGATCCGGACAAGCACCCTATAGACGTGGCCCGGATGCGCCGGGTGATTGAGCGCGCCACTAAAGAGGCGGGCTGGGGGCGCAAGACCGGCAAGGGCCGTGGTTTGGGCCTGGCTTTCCACAACAGCTTTGTCTCCTACACCGCCATTGTGTTTGACGTGGAAGTGGACGATCAGGGTGAACTGACCATTCATCGGGCGGACATTGCCTTCGACTGTGGGCCCCAAGCCAATCCGGAACGAATCCGGTCACAGATGGAGGGTTCCTGCGTGATGGGTATCGGTGTCGCCCTGCAAAGCGAGGTAACGTTCAAGGATGGTGTTGCCCAGCAGGATAACTTCGACAGCTACCTGATCCCACGAATGCCCAATGCGCCGAAAGTGGTCAGGGTGCACCTGATCGACAATCCCAATGATGCCATGGGCGGTGTGGGCGAACCCGGCCTGCCGCCAGTGGCTCCGGCACTGTGCAATGCCATCTACGCGGCTACCGGGAAGCGTATCCGGCGTCTTCCTGTCGGCAACCAGCTGAGCTGACTTTGAGTTACTGTTGACGAATATCTAAAATTTGACGCTGGATCGTTACCGGCAGATTCGCGACGCAGCTAACCAACAGTTGGGGATAATTCAGCCCAAGGCGCAATAAGACCGATCAATACTGCAAACACCGCGGAGAGTAATCTATGGACAGCAAGATTAATGTAACGTCGCCTTTGGTCATCCTTCACGGCGATGAAATGGCCCAAGTTGCTTTCGAGCAGATTCTCAAGAAATTTGTGACTGCGCGCCTGAAAATCCAGCTTGAAGAAATCGACCTGTCCGCGGAACGCCGCCTGCTGACCAATGGCCAAGCGGTGATTGATGCCATCGACGCTCTTCAGCGCCTTGGTGTGGGGGTGAAGAACGCAGGTATGACCGTCAACCGCCAGCAGCTGGATGAACTGCTCCGCAAACATCCCGATGTGGACTCTGGCAACCTGCACCCACTGGCCACCAAATCCCCTAACGGCGCCATTCGCAAGGGCATCAGCGGCAACATCACTCGAGAGGACATCCAGTTTCGCAACCTCAAGATCAGCCGTCCGGACTGGATCGGTCGCGACATTGAAGTGGACACCATGGAGTTCGGCGGCATCAAAGACAGCTTCAACCAGCTTTCCCAGGCCACGGGCGTGGTCAAGCTGATGTTTGTGGGTAGCAGCGGCGACCCGGTGGAGTTGCACCGCCGCGACGTCCGCAAGGGAGACCCCTGGCTGCTGGCTACCAACGATATGGAAGATGTCAAAGCCTGGGCTCACCGCTTTTTCCAGCGTGCCATTGACGAGAAACGTGATGTCTATCTGGGCCTGAAAGACACCGTTATCCCCGGCTACGATGGCGCCATGAGAACGGTGATTGAAGACATCTACCACAGTGACTACCGCCAGCAGATCAAGGATTTGGAGTTGGGCTACCACTACGAGCTCATCGACGCCCAGGCCGCGCGCATTGTCTCTAACCCGCCACAACGAGCGCTCTGGGGCGTGCCTGACAACACCACCGGGCGCAAGCTGTTCAAACTGGTAAACCAGCTCCGTGAGGTCGGCATCCCCAGCCGCAGTGCCCATGTCTCTATTTCCCGCATGAGCGCCGGCGGCGGCGACCAGTACGGCAGCTTCAACATGCCGGCGCGCGAAGACGGCATCCTCAAGGTGATCGTAGACGGCGAAGAGAAGCACGCCCGCCGAGTCAGGAACGGCGACCCTATACTGTTTATGTCCAATGATCATGAAGCCATCAAGGATTGGGTGGCCCAAGTGTTCCGCGACGCCTCCCGCAAGGACAAAGAGGTCTACTTCGGCCTCAAACGCGAGTATATGGAATACGACGAAGTCTTCAGCAACGTTATCACCGAAGTGCGGCGGGAACTGGCCCGAGAGCACACACCGCCGCCGTCCTTCATGATCATGCGGCCGTCCAGTCAGCTCAAGAAGATGATTACCGATCCCCCGAGAAATGCGCTCTATCCGTCCCAGAACCTGGACGGCGATATCTTCTCGGACATCTCCGCCGCGCTCGGCGGCAGCCTGGCCACTGCCAGCTCCATCATCGAGAGCAAGGACGGTACCATGCTCTTCGAGGCGCCCCATGGCACCGCCCATGACCTCTACCTGAAATATCTGGAAAGCGACGGCCGCGACGCCCACTTCAACCCATCCGCCCTGATTTTTGCTCTCGCTAACGCGCTGGAAACCCTAGGTGAGCGCGAGGGCAACGCGCCCCTGGCCGAATACGCAGTCAACCTCAAGTCAGCACTGACCGACACCGTCGACAGGGGTATTGTCACTGCGGATCTCAAGGGCAAGACCGTCGACCCGGATTCGGAGCAGGTGGTGGATATGGCTGGTTTTCTGGACGCTGTAGAAGCCGCGCTCCAGTAGTTCCCAGCCGACTGGCGCGCGGACAAAACAGGAGCAGGTCGTAAAAATCCCCGTTTCTTAGAAGCGTTGAGAATGGGTCTTATTTTTGGTTCAATTGAGGCCATCACTCCCCTTATCGGTTGAGGAGCCAGAGGATGAAACTAGCTACACGTCTGATCACAAAAAAGTGGTATCAGTCAAAGCTGTTCTGGCTTCTCTTCGTCATCTTGCTCTATGCCCTGATCGGCTTTTTCCTCGTTCCCTATCTCATCAAGTCCTATACCGAAGATGCCGTTCAGGCACGATTTGGCTGGACCGGCGGCCCAGCTGAAGTGAGTTTCAATCCCTTCGAGATGGCCCTTACAGTCAACGACCTCGAAGTCCGGGACAATTCAGATACGCGCGTTCTCGCGTTTTCAGAGCTACTCGTCAATTTTGATCTCGGCTCAATCTACTATTGGGCCTGGACCCTTGAACCATCACACCTGAATCAGCCCTCTGGATCTGCTGATCAGCGATTTCGTCACCTATGAACACCGTGATGGTCGCTATGTGGCGTCCCTGACACTGGGAGAGTCTCAGAAGCTCAAGTGGGAGGGCTCAATCGATGCCGAACCCTATCGGTCCAACGGCCGGCTCGAACTCTCGGGCTTCAGCCTCGACTATTTATGGCCCTACGTGCAGCCTTTAGTGAATTATCGTGTCAGCTCCGGCAGTCTCAATGCAAGCGCCGACTACGTTTTCAGCTGGCAACCCGAGGCGCAACAGGCTCTGCATTTACAGGTCAGTAATGCCCACGCAGAAATAGTAGATCTTGCTGCTGCGATCCCAGAGAACAATGCCTTTGAAACCATTGAGCTAGGCACGGTCGACAGGATGGGTGTCAGGGGCCTGAACTATGATTACAATCAGGCGAACCTGGTTATTCAAGAGGCCTATCTGAATAAACTGGACCTCATGCTCATTCGAAATGCTCAAAACCAGATCAACGTGACCTAGCCTTTCACCGCCTCACCTACAGGTGACCAGGCTTCGTCCGATAAACCGGCAGAGAACAATTCCAGTGCCAACGAGAACCGTTTCAAATGGCATGTCGAGTTGTTCGACCTCAACGACTCCCGCGTCACCTGGAAAGACAAGACACTTAAAAATACGGCAAGCATTGGTATTGAAAAGATCGCTTCCCAGATCCATGATCTCAATCAGAATCTCGATGAAGCGAAGACCTTCAGTCTGTCTCTCGCACCTGACCAGTCGGGGCCAGTCGAGATGGCTGGCACGCTGATACCAGCGAAAGCTCAGATCGAGGCCACGATAGACGTTCGGAAACTTCATATTCCGCTCGCACAGCCCTACGTCAATCAGTTCATCAATTTGCAGCTTAACAAGGGCGCGCTTACGGTCAAGGGAGAACTGGTTCTCACTGGAGAGGCCAGTATCGGCCACTTCAGCGGCACGGTCGATGTCGACAACTTCGATGCCACCGACCCACTACTAAAAGCCAAGTTGATTGGCTGGAAGAGCGTGCGCTCGGGGCCCATGCGAGCAGCCCTGGCGCAACCCACGATTACCATAGACACGCTTACAATTATCGAGCCCTACGGGCAGTTCAGGATCAGTGACAGTGGCGAGACCAACTTTTCGTCGCTCTTTCCTGATAAGCCTGAGAGTCCCGATGCGCCCGACGGCGACAAGGCTGGCACAGCGAATCAAGCGGCAGCGCAGAGCAGTCTAGTTGCCGAATCCAAGGCCGAAATCAATATTGCCCGTGTGCTTATAGAAAGCGGCCGAGTGTATTTCGAAGACAACAGCATAGAGCCATCGGTCGTGCTACCGATGAAACAGCTCGGTGGTGCAATTACCGGCATTTCCTCGCTGCCAGACAGCAGAAGTGAGGTGGATCTTGCGGGCACGGTTGGAGAGCAAGGCACGGTGACGATTCGGGGTGAGCTCGACGCGTTTGCCGAGCAGCTGTACCTCGATCTCGGCTTGGTCGTGGAAAACTTTCATCTCTCAACCGTTTCTCCCTACGCGGCTAAATATATCGGCCGCAAGATTCAGCGAGGCCAGCTCAAACTCAATCTTGATTATCACGTCGAGGCCGGAAAGTTAGATGCTTCGAACAGCATTGTCCTCAAGGATTTCTCTTTGGGTGAGTCCGTGAGTAGTGATGAGGCAATGGACTTACCGATCAATCTCGCCATTGCTCTGCTGAAAGATTCCAGCGGCACCATCAGCCTGAACGTACCCGTCAATGGCAGTCTTACGGATCCAGAGTTCGCCCTGGACAAGGTTATCTGGCAGGCCTTCACGAATCTCCTCAAGACAGCGGTGACATCGCCCTTCAAGCTGATCGGTAGCCTGATCGGCAGCACGGGTGACGATATTCAGAAAGTCGATTTTGAGGCGGGGTCCAGCGAACTGTCGAGTGCTGCTGAAGGCTCACTTCAAAGCCTTTCCACTGCCTTGAAGGAACGCCCAGAGCTTCGAGTAGAGGTCAGAGGCAAGGCGTCGCGTGCCATCGATGCGCCCGCGCTCGCCGAATCGCAGCTGGCCACCGAAATGGGCCGGCGCAAGCTCATGGGTGGGGATGATATTGCCTCTTATGAGGACTATCTCAAAGCCAAGGGGAGCTCTAACGCTCCGAAAGACGACGTGAGTCCGGAACAGATCAGCGATGAGCAATATCTTGCCCAGCTCAAGCAAGCTGCCGCCGATAGCATTCAAATAACGGATGAGAGGCTGCAGAAGCTGGCACTTGAACGATCGAAAAAGGTATCTCAGAATCTCGTGCAGAACAATAAGCTGAACCCCGACCAGCTATCAAGTGCAGAGCCCGATGTGGACACGGAATCAGCTGATGGTGATCAAAACAGCGGGATTGTAAGTATGCCCTTCGACTTGCAGAGCCGTTAGCCTTCTGCAGAGGACAGCACCGCGCTAGGCAATGGTGAGTTCTTTTAATGGTTTGTAGTGTGCTGAAAATCAATCATTTCTTTGGCCGGTATAGGTCTACTAAAATAATACCCTTGCACTAAGTCGCAACCTAACTTTTCCAATAGAGTAAGTTGTTCGCGCATTTCAACGCCTTCAGCAACAACCAGCATATCCAAACTATGTGCCATTGCGATGGTTGCTTTTACTAAGTTACAATCCTCCTTGTTTAAAGTTATACCGTTGATAAAACTACGATCTATTTTTAATGTATCGAAGGAATATTTCCGAAGATAACTCAAGGATGAATATCCTGTTCCAAAATCATCCATTGATAATTTCACGCCCAGCTCATTGAGTTCATCTAACGCATCATCAATGTATGAGTTACCGATCATCAATACACCTTCGGTAATTTCAAACTCCAACCTATCAGGTTTAGTACCCGTATCGCTAAGAGACTTTTTAATAAAATTAATTAACTCTTTATCCCTGAATTGACGGGGCGATAGATTAACCGCCATTGTATAATCTCGTTGATTAACGTTTTTCCACTCATTTAAAAATTCAAGGGCTTGCTCAAAAACATACTTTCCTATGTGGACAATTACGCCAGTATGCTCAGCAATTGGAATGAACTCATCCGGAGTTACGTTACCCAGGATCGGGTTATGCCAGCGAAGTAATGCTTCTGCGCCAACAATACTTTCATTTTTAACATCAAATTTTGGTTGATAATATACTTCAAATTCATTACGTGCTAGCGCGCTATTAAGATGTTCTTCTATTTCAAAGCGACGCAGCATTACCTCATTCATTTCTTTGGTAAAAAATGAATATGTATTACGTCCTAATGCTTTTGCTTGATACATTGCAGTATCGGCATTACGCAACAAATCAGACGCGCAATTCCCGTTTTCAGGATAGATAGAAATGCCAATACTCAATGTCAGAATTAGCTCTCTGCCATCTATTTGAAAAGGTTCTCTAAAAATTTTAAGTAAATTTTCAGAAATATCGACCGCATTATTCCTTTCTGATAACGCTCGCAATAATACAATGAACTCGTCGCCACCTAAGCGACCTAAAGTGTCTGATTGTCGAACTGCGCCCTTTAATCTATTGGCAGCTTCAACAAGTAGTTTGTCGCCTACTTCATGACCTAATGAATCATTTACCTTTTAAAAATCGTCTAAGTCTAAAAATAGAACAGCATATTTCTCAGTGCTTCTGTTCGCTTCCTCAAGCATTTTTGATAAACGATCGAGGGATAAAAATCGATTTGTCAATAGGGTTAAAGTATCATAATAAGCTTGATCGCGTATTATTTCGGCAGATTTATGTTGTTCAGTAATATTTCGAACAATGATCACTACTTTCTTATACGCATGCAAGTGGCTAAGCCTTGCTTCAAAATAAGTCGTGCCACTAGGAATATTTAGGTAATATTCAAAACTTGACACGCCCCTTGATCTATTATTTTGGTGATGTGAGCTTTAAACGTTTTAGCGACACTTTCTGGTAATAGGCTGGCTATAGTTTTTCCGATAAAATGATTTGGTGAAACGTAAAGGTTATTGTTTTCACCAGCGTGGTAATCAATGATAGTCCCATCTTCTTCCATTAAGAAAAACAAGTCAGGTGTCGCTTCAAAAACAGCTTTAAGCATATTGTCTTTAAACACTGCTTGGTCTTGAGCCTGTCTAACATCAGCCAAATTGATATCAATACAATACATTTCGTGTTTATTATTTTCGTCAATGAAAAAGACATGACTTGAAAAAACATTTATATCTTTACCACTTTTATTACATAAAGTGATTTCTGATGCGGGTATTTCTATACCTTGATTGAGCCAGTTTCTATGCGCAGAGATAACAAGGTCACGCATGTGATTAGGAACAATTAGTTCTTCTATTGCTCTACCCAAAGCTTCTTCTTTGGTGTAGCCATACAGTAATTCGCTACCTATATTCCAATAGGTAACTCTACGCTCTTCATCGTATCCTTGAACCGAAATAGCATCCACCGAATCAAATAATTGATGAACTGCATCTCTTGTGGCTGCTTGATGAACTAACATATGGCTAATTTGATTGCCTCTTAGTTAGAAGAAATAAAAAAAATCGGCATACTAAAAACCATTTTATTCATCAAATTTGACATAAGCTTAGGGAGGATCTGAATAACCACCGATTTCCTCAAAGACAGCATTAAGTTCAAGATAGGACACTCGTTCCGTTACATCAAGCAAGTATTCGGTTATAACACGAATCACTATCCTGTTTTTGTTTTTTAAGCTTCAATTATCTCAATTTTTGACATTTTCCTGATAAAACCTCCACAAAGCCGTGACACGGAGTGGGCTATCGTACCCGCTCTATGTCAGACCGACTTTACCGGTCGTCAATGTGGTGGTTTTTGTCATGAGCGCATTCGTACCTCGCCAACTACAAGGGTTTATAACGGCCGGCGGCCTCGCGACGCTGTTTCACTGGCTTGTTATGGCTGCGCTGATCAATGCGGGGCTTGAGCCAACACTGGCGACCGCAAGCGGAAGCGTGTCTGGAGCCGCACTAAACTACGGTCTCCAGCGGCGTCTGGCGTTCCGGAATGCGGGCCCTCACAGGCTCACGCTATGGCGCTATATCGGCTCCTGCCTAGTCGCTTGGCTGTGCAATCTCGTCTTTTTCTTCCTGCTCAATAACGTTCTGACACTTCCTGTGCCGCTTTCACAAGTCGTGACTACAGGTCTTGTCGCTGCGCTGAATTACATCGTCTACCAAAGGCTGGTTTTCCATGAACAAACGCGTTGAATTCCCCGTTTTGCCGTCGTTTGATAAGCCGCTGCTATCACTGGTGGTGCCGCTGTTTAACGAGCGCCCGATGCTGCCCCTTTTCTTTGACCGGGTTCTGCCCGTGCTTGCCAAGCTGGACCTGCGCTGGGAAATCGTGCTGGTTGATGATGGCAGTGACGATGGCAGTGCCCAGTACATCCGCGGTGTTATCGATCGAACGCCCGGCGTTCGGCTTATCAAACTGAGCCGGAACTTCGGCAAGGAAGCCGCAATGACGGCGGGGCTTGAACACGCCAGGGGGGATGCGGTGATTGTGCTGGATGCCGATCTGCAAGATCCGCCTGAACAGATCCCGGCCATGATCGAGTGCTGGCAGGCTGGTGTGGACGTTGTCCTGATGCAGCGTCGCTCACGGGCTGGCGAAACCGCGTTCAAACGCTGGAGTGCGCATCTTTTTTACCGGCTGCTGAACCGAACCAGCCGGACGAACATCCCGGTGGATACCGGTGACTTTCGGCTAATGAGCCGAAAAGCGGTCGATGCTCTTCTGGTGTTGAAAGAACGCAACCGCTATATGAAAGGGTTGTTTGCCTGGATCGGCATGCCGACGCGGATAATCCAGTACGACCGTGAAGCGCGGGTGGCCGGGGAAACGAAGTGGGATTATCCCGGGCTGGTGGGCCTGGCACTGGAGGGGCTGACCTCGTTTTCTGTGTCGCCATTGCGCTGGGCAACCGTGATCGGGCTCATTGCCGCCAGTATGGGCGCGATATTCGGACTGTGGATCGTAGTGAAGGCCATCATGCTGGGCGATGCGGTGAGTGGTTATCCCTCGCTTGTGGCCATCATCAGCTTCCTGGGCGGCATTCAGCTGATGAGTGTGGGCATTGTGGGGGAGTACGTTGGCAAGACCTATATGGAGTCGAAGCAGCGACCGGTCTACCTGACAGAGGAAGTGTTTGAAAGCCGGGATGGCATAGGACAACAGGTTAATCGCAAAATGACAGGGGCGCGTCATGTCAAAGCGGTTTAACGTTTGGCTGCTGATACTGGCTGCAATAATGGTCAGTCGCTTCATCGGCATGGCGCTGTTTCCCTTTGCCGACACCACCGAGCCCCGTTACGCGGAAATTGCCCGCTTGATGGCTGAAACCGGTGACTGGATTACGCCCTGGTTTGAGCCCGGCGTTCCTTTCTGGGGTAAGCCGCCTTTGTCGTTCTGGGCGCAGGCGGCGGCCATCAAGGTATTTGGGGTTTCGGAATTTTCGCTGCGCTTTCCCTCCTGGCTGGCAACGCTTGCCATGGTGTGGCTCATCTGGCGGCTGGCGCGCCAACTCTGGAGTGTTCAGGTGGCTCAATGGAGTTGCTTGGTTTTCGCCACCATGGCCCTGACTTACATCAGCGCAGGCGCCGTGATGACAGACGCTTTCCTCGCCTTGGGCACCACCCTTACTCTGGTCAGCTTTTGTTTAGTGATGGCGGGAGAGGGCGGCCTGTGGCGCTGGCTTTTCTTTCTTGGAATGGTGATCGGGCTGCTGTCCAAGGGGCCATTGGCCATGGTGCTGATCGGAATCCCCATCGTATTATGGTTACTCTTCTCATGGCGGGAAGCGAGCAACGACTTGCGACGGCTACCCTGGATTAGAGGAACACTGATGACAGCTCTGTTGGTGTGTCCCTGGTACATACTGGCTGAGTTAAAGACCCCTGGCTTTCTGGATTACTTTATCGTTGGCGAGCATATTCGCCGGTTTCTGGATCCGGGTTGGGCAGGGGATCTCTACGGCAGCGCCCACAATCAGCCCAAAGGTATGATCTGGGTGTTCTGGTTGTGGGCCTCGTTTCCGTGGGGCATCCTCGCGCTGTTGAGCCTGGCACTGACGTGGTTCAGAGGCAAAAGAAGCGGCATCGTAAGCAAGACGATATCCAATCCCGGCGTTACTTTTTTGCTGGTTAGCGCACTGGCACCGATGCTGTTCTTCACGCTTGCAGGCAATACACTCTGGACTTATATACTGCCGTCATTGCCGTTTACCGCTATTCTGATTGGTCGCTGGGTGTCAGAATGCAAGTCTTTCTGGTTACCCCCTATGCGGGGTGGGCTGGTGGCGCTGGTGCCTGTTTTACTGACCGTGTTCGTGGGTCTGGCCGCCGTAGGCTGGACGCCGCTCAAAACAGAGAAAGAACTGGTAAGCTATTATCAGCTGGTCAGAGAAGCCGACGACAGCCCATTGATCTATCTCGATGACCTGCCATTTTCAGCTCGATTCTATTCAAACGGAAGTGCTCGGGAAGTGACGAAGAACGGTTTGAGCAACTTACAAACGTCCAACGTGTTTCAGCACTTGTATGTTGCGGTTCCCAGAACCTGGTCAAGCGACAAAGTGGCTGATTTATCCCCGTCAGCTCGGAAGGTTATGGAAGATAATCGCTATCAACTGTTGGTCATTGAGGGATTGCTCCGCGATCAGCAACCGGTGTCTGACGCCAACGGAGTTCGCTCGAATGACATCTAACCAAACTTCTCTCCAATCTCCTCTCAGATTGTTGATTGTCGAAGACCAGGTGGATCTTGCGGAAAATCTGTTCGAGTTTCTGGGTGAAGATCGCTACGTACTGGACTTCGCCGCTGATGGGTTAACCGCGCTGCATCTGCTGGCTACGCAAAGCTATGACGTTATCGTACTCGACCTGATGCTACCCGGCGTCAATGGCTATGATATTTGTAAACGTATCCGCCAGGACCTGCAATGTCAGACACCCGTCATCGTGATGACGGCACTGAGTGCCCTGAGCGATAAGGAAAAAGGGTTTGATTGCGGGGCGGATGATTACCTCGTGAAACCGTTTGAACTGCGCGAGTTACAACTACGGATCGAAGCTCTGCATCGACGCTATTCGCCACAGCGACCGGTCTTGTCCGCTAATGACATTCGGTTTGATCCGGGTACGCTGGAAGTGGAGCTGCGCGGACAGAAAACAACCTTGTCCGGCACACCAGCCCGCCTATTTGAATTGCTGGTGCGATCGTATCCGAGCTTTCTCAGCCACGAGGCGTTAACGGATGCCGTATGGGGCGCCCGTCATGGAGAAACGGAAGGCAACAGCCTTCGCACCCATATTTACACACTTCGAAAATCCCTTCAGGCGGGCCTAGGCAGCGGGCTCGTAAAAACAATCCATGGGCGTGGGTACAGCTTGGAAGTCCCGGCAAAAGGGAACCCTGAGACGCGATGAAGTCATCTTTGACCGCACGCCTGGCCCGAACGCTGTTTTTCCTGATTGCTGCCACCGTGGCCAGCTCCATGTTTATTGTCGAGTTGTTCGTTAATGACGTTGAGGACACCATTCTGGGTTTAGAGCTGAAGGCTGAAGCCGAGTATTTCACGGAGCAACTTCAACAAGGGCGTTTTCAACCCATAAAAACGGCGCAGCTGGAGGCGGTTTTTCTGCCAGAAGGCGAGGCCGACGCTGTGATGCCAGAATATTTCCAGGGCCTCTCCTTGCCATTTTCCCAGGAAATCGAAGTAGGGCAGACAACACTCCTGATCTACGGCGAGCGGCTGGAAGTACCTTATGGCAAGCTCTTTCTGGCCAAAGATATCACCATCATGGAAAATCGGGAGAACCTGGTTCTGCTTGCTCTGGTTGGTGTGGCGGGCATCATGCTCCTCGTAGGTTTTTTTGTTGCGAGGGTAGGTGCCCAGTACTTGGTAAGGCCCTTCAAGAAACTCACCCGGGAAGTAATAAATACGATACCGGGATCGTCGATGCAGCAAATCGCGACGGACTACCGTGATCAGGAGTTTTGCGATATCGCCGAAGCGTTTAACCGATTCCTATTCGCACTTGAACACCACATCGAGCGGGAAAAGTCGTTTGTGAAGCTGGCCAGCCATGAACTTCGTACGCCTCTGGCCGTGATGAGCGGCGCCCTGAATGTACTGGAACAACGCCAAAGCCTGTCGGCGGCGAACCAGAAAACCCTCGCCCGCATCCGTCGGGCCATGCAAACCATGCGCGACGATACAGAGGTTCTGCTCGAACTTGCCCGTAGTGAAGCGTCCGAAGGCGATGCCAGAACCATTGTGCTGCAAGAGATCGTCCAGAACACCATTGACGACCTGGAGCACGGGCTTCCGGATCATGCCGGACGGATCACCGTCTACAACAACAGCCCGGGGCTGAGAGTAAAAACCCATCCCGCCTTGGTCCGTATGTTACTGCGCAACCTGTTGCAGAATGCGCTGCGCCACACCCATGCTGAAGTGGAGGTTCGAATGATCGAGAACAGAATTTCGGTGCGAGATTTCGGGTCCGGGCTTCCTGATAAAATAACCAAGCACCTGAGCGTTGTTGGAGCGCCCAGCGCCATCACATCGAAGGCCGGCGAGTTGAGCAACACCACCTTTGGGTTGCTGATTGTTCGCTTGGTTTGTGAGCGCTTGGGCTGGGATCTCGAGATCGCACAATCAGACAACGAGGGAACGGAGTTCCTGATTCACGTTCGTAACCTTGTCCGATCATGTCAATCAGGTAGCCCATAGGTCTGGTCTCGATACAGTTTCAGAGGGAGAAGTGCATGGGCCAACGCTTTTCTCACCGTAAATGCTTCTGGGGCCTCTGCCAGATATTGGGTGCTCCCGGTTTCCCGTGAATAGACGCCTGCCAAAGGCTCTTGGTCAGGGCGTAACACGGTCACGTTGTAACGGTCATCCATCCAGGCGTAGTAATCGTTAAACTGCATGATAGCCCGACCGGGTTCGTCCGGAAATATCACCAGATCACGGCCCACCATGGGGTGCTCACTGGCAATGCCCATGAGTGAAAGCAGCGTTGGTGCAAGGTCGATCTGGCTTGTAACCGTTTCAATGCGCCGGCTTTCAATATCTGCTCCGAGTATAAGCCCCGGAATCTGGAAATTCTTGACGGGAACCAGCTCATCGCCCCACACCCTGGCGTCATGATCCGCAACAATAAGGAACACGGTGTCTTTCCAATAGGCGCTGTTCTGCGCGGTGTCTATGAACTCGCCCAAGGCGTGATCTGCGTATTTGACGACGTTGTTGACGGTGTTTTTCTCTTCGTCGTACTGCTCAATTCTGTTGTCAGGATATTCAAACGGGGTGTGATTGGACGACGAGAAAACCAGGCGGAAAAAGGGTTCCCCTGAGGCATGGAGCTTCTGAAGGTCTTCATGGGTCTTTGCGAACAGATCTTCATCGCTGACACCCCAGCTCCCGGTAAAAGCGGGGTTGGTGTAGTCCTGTTGATCTGCGATTCCATCAAAGCCATTGCCGGTGAAAAAACTGCGCATATTGTCAAAGTGCGCTTCTCCACCGTAAATAAAGCCTGTGTCATAGCCTTTTTGTTTCAGCAGCTCACCCAGCGTAAAGAAACCGGTTTGAGACAGTGACAGTTTCAACACGCTGCGAGCAGGAGAGGGCAGGAACCCTGATACCACAGCCTCAATGCCTCGAACGGATCTTGTACCGGTTGCATAGAGATTCTCGAACCACCAGCCAGACTCCTTCAGAGCTTCCAGGCGCGGTGTGACCGGTGTGCCACCTAATGATTCAACAAAGGTAGCGCCCAGGCTTTCCTCAAGAATGATAACCAGATTATATGGGCGGGCTCTTGCTTGCATCGGAGTTTGGTGGTGCAGCGTCGGATATTTGCTGGATTCGAACTCGTAGTTACTGAGCCATGGCGCGCTCCTGACTTCATTCAGTATCTCCGACATTTCCATCTGGCCGTAGCTTTCGCTCGCACCCTCCTCATGCTTGAGATTGTAGATCGCAAACGAGACGGACCAGGTTGAGTTGATAATCAGTGAGTTCACGAGGGCATCGGAAGTCAGCGCAAACATTGCCGGGTTAGCCGGGCGATGGCCCGTCGTGGAGCGAACGCTCATAAACACGGCGAGAGCAACGATTGGCCATACCAGAACCGCTTTACGGTAACTGCCTGGATTGGTCTCCCGTGACCAGGGGCGCATCAGCCAGGCGAACAGGGCGGTTAATGAAACGCAAAGAAAGACCCCCACGGCTACAGTAGGCAGATAACCCTCCCAAAGCATGCTCAGCACTTCCTTGGGATAATTCAGATATTCGATAAACAGGCGGTTGGGCCGGGTATCGTACTCGGCAATGAAGGTTGGCGTTGACAGCTCCATGAACAGAAAGACGAAAACGACAATCAGCGACCAGAGGCCTGCCAAGCTCTTCCAGGCCGTCCAGCTGAAACGATGGCCGAGAATCGGCAGAAGCAAAACCAGTGGTGCCACGGCCATGCCAGCCATAATGAGATCCACACGTAGCCCATGGAGGAAGATGCTTGGCCATACGGATGTCTCCGCCACTCGATCGAACTGCCATGCCACCAGCAGCGCTCGGGATAGGCTGCCGATGACAAGTATTGCTAAAAACAGCATCAATATTGGTGCGTAGGCGCCGGCCCAGCTGAACCACCGATACACCCGTTCGGGCAGTGAGTGATTCTGGGAGGAAAGGGATGAAGGCATGTATGTCTGCACTCGCAGTTTGAGAATTCGCAACCGAAGCGTTCGCTCGGGCGATTCATTAACGGGAGTGCAGAATAGGGGAGTCTGCGTCAGTAGCGGATCAAGAAAGTATCAAGGAATTGTCAAAGCCGTGACGGTCATTCGAACCCCCGTCCTTCGCCCACTTCCTCGTGGGTTACGCCGTCACGGATGTGATAAATGCGTTTGAACGTAGGAATGATTTTTTCGTCATGGGTGACAACGATGATGGCAGTTTCGAACTTGCGTGCCATTTCATTGAGGATCTTTATGACTGCCATGGCGCGCGGACTGTCAAGGGCGGCAGTGGGTTCGTCGGCCAGTATCACCGGCGGCCGGTTGACCAGCCCGCGTGCGATGGCTACCCGCTGCTGTTCGCCACCCGAAAGCTTTGATGGCATGGCCCGGGCACGGTGTTGCACGTCCAGCGCTGTGAGTAGTTCCAGCGCCTTCGCACGCGCCTCGCTATTGGGTATACCTCTCAACATAGGCAGCAGTGCAACGTTATCAGTGACATCAAGAAAAGGAATCAGATACGGTGATTGAAACACATAGCCGATTTTGTCTCGTCGCAGAGCGCGCAGGTCGCGGACTTTCCAGCCATCGTCAAAGATGACTTCATCACCCAGAATCATGCGCCCGGCGCTCGGGCTGATCACCGCACCGAGACATTTCAGCAAGGTACTCTTGCCAGAGCCGGAAGGCCCAACCAGGCCAACAACTTCTCCCGGTGCAACCTGCATGTCCACATGCTTTAACGCATCAACGGCAGTATCGCCCTTGCCATAACGCTTGCTTAAGCCTTCAATACGGATGCCTTTTCCGCTCATGTTGTCACCCAATCGCTTCGGCCGGATCGACCTTTAGTGCTGCATAAATGGCGATAACGCTCGACAATACACAGATCAAAATAACCGCAATGAACCCGAATATTGAATCAAGGGGTTCGAGCAATACATATTTGGGAAATATCGGCGCCATAAACAGGGTGGCGACTATTTTCCCAACTACAAACCCGATGACTCCCAGCGCAATCGCCTGCTGCAGGATCATGCCGGCGATAGTGCGGTTTCGGGTGCCGATCAGTTTGAGCACCGCGATCTCGCGGATTTTGCCGAGTGTCAGTGTGTAAATAATAAAAGCCACGATCGCCGCGCTGACCATCGAAAGAATCACCAGAAACATACCAATCTGTTTTGCCGAGGTGGCGATCAACTTGCCTACAAGGATCTCTTCCATTTGTGCACGGGTGTAGACCGTCAGACGTTTCCAGCGGCGGATGGATTCGGCTACATCCTCGTGGCTATAGCCGTTTTTTATCTGCACCAAAACCGCATTGACATAGGTGTTGGTGGTTTGCGAATGAATAACGGCATCAAGTAAGCCCGGATTGCCAGGCTTATTAAATGCCGGATTAGCCTCGGTTCGACGCCGGCTTTGCAAGATGGCGTCGTTGTCTTTCAGAAACTGCGCTTCTTGCGCATCTTTTAACGGAATAAAAATCATGGGGTCGCCACCGGAGGAGACCATGCGACGGGTCAGGCCGACTACCGTATATTGGTTGCGGCGTATCTGCAGGCGATCACCAAGCTTGAAACCGCTTGCGATGTCGGCGACGGCTTCGTAATGGCTACGGGTGATCTGACGGCCAGCAACCAGATACGGCGGCCAGCCTGGCGTGCCGGGTTCGCCAGCCGTTATGCCGGCGATCATTGCCCGCACATCGCGCTCACCTTGGCGCACCTGCATGGTGAGGTAGGTAACATTGGCGGTTCGCGCAACACCTGTCATGCCACGGATGCCGCGCCAGGTATCCTGGTAAATACTGGACGGTTCAGCATAGGGGCCCAAGGTATCCTTTTGCACCACCCAGAGATCCGCGCTGCTGTTATCCAGCAACACTTTGGCGTCATCTATCATGCCACGATAGATCCCGGCCATGGAGAGCGTCACGCCAATCAACAGCCCGAGACCCACACCGGTAAAAACGAATTTTCCCCAAGCTTGAAGAATGTCGCGGCCGGCCAAGCTAATCATCTGGACACCCCTGGAATGTGGTCAACCACATCTATGCGACTGCTCGACGTCAGCGCCTGTTCGCTATAAAGCACGATTCGGTCTCCTTCCTTGATTCCCTTTTGTACCTGTATAGAGCCATCCAGATCCGCGACACCCAAGGAGACCGGAGTTGAACGCAACTCATCGTCAACGATTTGCCAAACGCCTACGCTATTGCCATCCCGTCGAATCGCAGCGTTGGAAATGGTCGGCGCGTAGGGAAGGGCAGGGAGATCAACCGTAACTTCGGCCAGCTCACCTAGCGGCGGCAGAGGCCGAGGTAGTTCATCGAAGACCACTTTGGCGAGCATTTCCTCGGTCACCGCGTCGGCTTTCAGTTCGATTCGCAACACACTACCATTCAGCGTTTGGCCGCTACGTGAACGCAAAACAATATGAGCAGGTAACTCTTTGGCCAGTCCCGCTGCGCTGACCTGGTCGAAGCGCACATTGACCCACAAACTCTCGGGATCGATGAGTTCCAGCACAGCCTGGCCGGCGACGACCGTCGTGCCCGGCTCTGCGTCTCGCGAGGCGACCACGCCATCGTGGGGTGCGATCAACCGTAGATTTTTCTGCTGAGTCACCAGAGCCTCTTGATCTGACCGAACACGTGCGAGGTCCTCCTGCGCAGCGGATAAGCCGGCCGCGGCTACATCCAATTCCTGTTGTTTGGTGTTGAGAGCTTCATTGCTTGTCGATCCCGCAGCGAACAACTTTCTATAGCGGCCCGCCTGGGTCTGTGCAAAGGTTTGCCGAGCCTCTGCCTCGCGCAATGCAGCTTGCGCCCGCCTGAAGGCGGCTTCCTGCGAACGCAGTTTGTCATCAAGATCGACCGGATCCATCTCGCCCAGAACCTGTCCGGCCTTGACTTGGTCGCCTACATGCACCTCCAGACGTTTGACACGCCCGGCGAATGTTGGCCCGATCTTGTAGGTGTAACGCGCTTCCACCGTGCCGATACCGAACAGCGCCGGCGTGAGCGCACGCGATTCCACTGTCACGACCGTCACAGCAACGGGAGCCAGTGGGCCAGAGCGCAGGCCAACATAGACGAACAGTACAAGCAAAGGAACGATAACGGCCAGGAGCGCCAAAGTACGGCCCTGCAGAGGTAGGTACTTCATAAATTACTCCCGATACCACGCCGATAAATCGCAAACACCCGCGGGGCATCGTGGCGTATGCGTTGCACATCGCCACTCAATAGCGATTGCATAATCAGACCTTGGATCGTGCCAATGAAAAGCGTGCTCGCCGCGTCGTTATCCAGAGTGGAACTCAGTTCACCTCGCGATTTCCCATCATCAATCAGCTGATTCAGACGTTGCCCATAGCGTTGAAGCAGGGTCTGCACCATGCGCTTGGCCGGCGTTGATTCTGCACGCTGAAGTTCGCCAAACATCATCCGAGGTACGCCAGGGTGATCCGCCACGAATTCGACATGGGTCATGAATATCGCCTCCATGGCTGCCAAAGGCGATTCAATGCCCTGCGCAGAGCGGTCAATCCGATCCAGCAAGCGCTCCGCCACCCATCCCATGACGGCCTCCCAAATGGCCTCTTTGTTCGGGAAATGGCGAAATAGCGCACCTTGGGTCAAATTCATGTGCTTAGCGATAGCGGCCGTTGTTATCTCGCTAGGGTTCTGCGAACCGGCAAGCTGAATCACAGATTCGACAGTAGCGGATCGGCGCGCATCGGCCGGAAGGTTTTTTGGGCGTTTGTTCACGTTAGCGCTCCAGATAAGATAGTAATTGATTACTATCTTATCTGGCGAGAGTGAAACGTGCAATACAGACAGAAGGAACTTAACCATGCAGACTACTAACTATAATCAAGCGACACATGAGGAACCCCTATGGGCGTTCCGGAGCCGAGGCAAGGATATGGTTGATGAATTCTACGAAGAAAAGGCGTATTTGAGGTGGAAAGAATCGTTGCCGGCAATACAAACGGATGCTCGACTGGGCATCGCACGCGCGCAACGTTTACTGGCAATGCGCTACCTGCGCGGTCGTGGCGTGCCTAAAGATGAGGCCAACGGTTTTTATTGGATGCAGCTTGCCGCGCAACAAGATTTTGCTTTGGCACAGCGCAGTCTGGGCGAGCTTTACGAAAATGGCTCGGGTATTGCGGTGGATATTGCTTTAGCGTCTCGTTGGTATCGTCTCGCAGCACAGCAAGGCGACCCCATTGCTATAAAACATTTACGGCGCTTAGTACCGCCAGGCGCTGGTTAAGATTGCGATAATTGGAGCAGAAAATACCTATATTTTCCGCTCCCGTCCCTCAAAACGTTTTCGCGCCTGATCTGAGTTCACGTATACAGACTCTGTAAAAGCCGCGCTGGCATGTCCCAGTTCTTCACTAATATGACGAATATCCGCACCAGACTCGATTGCCTGGCTGGCTCCAGTATGGCGCAGGTAGTGGGTTTCGGATTTGATCGCTTCAAACTGGCTGGCCTCTTCTATAAAGCCCTGGTCCCGCATTCGACCCGCAGTTAAAATCACTGCCTGTTCGTAGATTCGCTGAACCTGTCGTTTGCCGAGTGCATTGCCGTGGCTAGAGGGAATAACCGGGTTGCGTTCGTTTTGGTCCGGCATGGTTCCGGGTAAACCAAGATGCGTACGCCAGCGCCGGAGGTAGGGCAGGTAGGCATCAGGAAGGGTTACAGAGCGTGCCTTATCGCCTTTGCCAAATACAAAGTACGACCAGTACTCTTCACCCTGAATCACTTTGCGCCGGAAATCTCCGAACACCGGAATGCGCTCGGCACCATCTTCCAGTGGCCGTGGCGCCAGCTCTCCGACGCGTAAAAACAGTGACTTCATGGTGACGACAACAAAGAGGTGACGTTCATACTTGGGGCTTAGTGCCGCAGCTTCCGTTAGGGTTTCTAACAGATAGGCCCATTGCCAGTCTGTCAGGCGGCGAACATCGGCTTCGACGTCGCTAGATAGCTGTGGCTTTGCTTTACGATCACGCTTGCGTACTTCATCAAGCGGGTTCGATAACAGGTATTGCTGTGAAACCAGGAACTTGAAGAAGGTTTGTAAGGCCGTTCGACTAGCATTCAAACTGGCTTGGCTGGCGCTGTAGGTTGGGTTGTCCTCCTTCGAACGCAAGGCAAAAGGCCGCCATGCTTGATTCGGCACACGCAGGGCGCCCAAATCTGTAAAAGCCGCAAACACGCCGCGGCTTATCCAAGACTTAGGCGGGTTTTTCAGGGTTTTAAAGTAGGCTGAGACCACATCCGAATCTGTTTGCGACAGTGTTCGCCCGGACGTAACCCACAAATAGTTAAGAAATCGCTGAACTTCGCTTCGGAATCGTGTAAATGTGCCGGCAACATCGGCATATCGGAGCAGAAACTGGCGGCTGATTTCATAATCCTGGTGTAGCAGGTCGGTTGCCGGATTAAGTGTGCCTAGGAAGTGCGGAACTGAAGGGTGGCAATGAAAATCAGCAAGATCTTCTAGATAGATGGCCGTATCGAACAGTGGATGACCCGTGAATGATTTGGGCACGTTGTACCTTGATTGGTTGGCGATTTACTAGCAGGGTATATTCCCATACCTAAAATGTCCAATACTCCTAAATATTGGACATATTGTAACCGACATCAGTCGACGGCAATGCCGAGTTCTATAAGGCGGTTCCTCAGTAACTCGACCCTGCGTCGATTCACGCCTAGATCGTAGAACCCAATGAGCGATTGAGATCTCACGTCCAGGTGTTGTTTGTCTGAATCAACTAACAGTTCGAAATAGTCGGGGAAACCGAACAAAGCGCTGTGGCAGGTGATGTCCGCATATCCAAATCGAGCACTGTTGAGCGAAGCGCCAGGCAATTCCATCGCTGTAGCTCTGATAAGCTCCCAAGAAGAAAGATCTAGAGGTTCGGCTAAACGGATAGGCTCCACAGCGTAGAGGCCAACGGTGGATGTACTCGACACACAGTTTAGAAACGGAGTGCAGCCGTCTAGGCTGAACTGGGTTCCTGAAGGCGGAACGTTACCCGTGGATGCGCATCCTGTGAGTAAGAGTATTGAGAGGGCCACAAAATAACGCATAGCTATGAGATGCTCCTTTAATGCACCAACTAGGAAGAGGCGCTTATACGCGCATCTTGCACTACTGGTTCCTGAATAAACAGATTCGTCCACACAACCTATACTGCGCATAATGTATATTATGTTAAATTCAGTACAAAATATGATTGAGCTCTAGACTAGTCCCGATCTACTGTAGAAGACACCAAAGAACAAGAGGTAAGAAAATGACCCCGAAAGAACTGGAAACGTTTCGTCAGCTGCTGTTGAAACTTCGCGAAGATCTGCTCTCAACCAGCGAAGTTCGTGATGAAACAAGCGGAACCGTTCACCTTGATCAGCAAAGCGTCGGTCGGCTCTCGCGGATGGATGCCCTGCAAAGTCAGGCAATGGCGAAAGCTGGTAAGCAACGTGCAGAACACCAGTTACGATTGACCCAAGCCGCTCTGCAACGCATCGACAACGATGAATACGGGGAGTGTATGGAATGCGGTGAGCCCATCAACCCTAAGCGGCTGGAGGTTGACCCTACCAGCCTCTGCTGCATTGATTGCGCGCGGTAAGCAGCGCTCTAACTTAAGAGCGGCTTGCGCCTCCATAAATAAAACAAGACCGGAATCACCAATAGCGCCAAGATGACCGCAGTGAGCATGCCGCCCACCATAGGCGCTGCAATTCGCCCCATCACCTCAGAGCCTGTTCCAGTGCCGACCATTATCGGAACCAGGCCACCGATGATGGCTGCCGCGGTCATCATCACTGGCCGCACTCGCATACCGGCACCATGAAGCACCGCATGACGGAGTGTTTCCCGCCTTGGCGTCAGGCCTTTCTGCTCGCAGGTTTCTAGCATTGCCTGGTAGGACTGGTTGAGGTACACCAGCATGATGACACCGATCTCCACGGCTACACCCGCCAAAGCAATGAAACCAACGCCAACGGCGACGGAGAAGTTATAACCCAACAGATACATCAGCCAAACAGCTCCGATCATTGCGAACGGAAGCGTGCCCATGATGATGCCAACCTCCGTAAAGTTCCTGAAGTTCAGAAACAGCAGGATAATGATAATCGCCAGTGTCAACGGAACCACGTAGGTCAGCTTTTCTTTAGCGCGAAGCATGTATTCATATTGGCCCGACCAGGCGATGGAGTAACCCGCCGGCAGGTCTAATTCTGCTTGCACGATCGCCATCGCCTGTTCAACGTAAGTGCCCACGTCTACACCCTCGATATCCACAAAGGTCCAACCGTTAAGACGAGCGTTCTCAGTTTTGATCGCCGGCGGCCCATCTTCTATCCGGATATCGGCGACATCAGCCAGCGCAATCCTCTGGCCCGTGGTCGTCACGATGGGAAGCTGTTCCAGTTTTTCGGGAGAATCCCGGTAGTCTTCCGGATAACGAAGGTTAATGGGGTAACGCTCAAGGCCTTCGATGGTTTCGGCGACATTGATTCCACCGATTGCTGTGGCAATCACTTGCTGTACGTCAGCGATATTCAGCCCATACCGCGCAGCGCGTTCGCGATTGATATCCACCTTGATATATCGACCACCTGCTACTCGTTCTGAATAAACCGACGCCGTGCCGGGTACGTCTGCCAGAATTCCCTCCAAGCGTTTCCCAACACCCTGGATGGTTTTAAGATCCGGGCCCGCTATTTTTATGCCTACGGGTGTTTTGATACCCGTTGCCAGCATGTCGATGCGGGTGATGATCGGCATTACCCAAGCATTGGTGACACCAGGAAATTGAATCAGTGTGTCGAGTTCCTCTTTGAGCTTGTCTGTGGTCATGCCCTCGCGCCATTGATCGCGGGGTTTGAGCTGAATGAAGGTTTCAATCATCGTTAAAGGTGCTGGATCGGTGGCCGTATCCGCGCGCCCTACTTTGCCGAACACGGTCTTCACTTCTGGCACCGTCGCAATCAATTTGTCCGTCTGCTGAAGTAACTGACGGGCTTTGCCGATTGAGATTCCAGGATAGGTCGTTGGCATGTACATCAAGTCCCCTTCGTCCAGCGGGGGTATGAATTCACTACCGATTTTTGTTGCGGGCCATAGGCCGACAGCCAATACCAGTATGGCAGCCAGCACCGTCGACATGGGAAACCTGAGCACCAACTTCAAGACCGGTATATAGGCACCGACCAACACCCGGTTTATGGGGTTCTTATGCTCGGGTAGCACCTTGCCCCGGATAAAGTAGCCCATCAGTACCGGAACCAGCGTCACAGCAAGGAATGCACTGGCCGCCATCGCGTAGGTTTTGGTGAACGCCAGTGGCGCAAACATTCGCCCCTCCTGCGCCTCAAGCGCAAACACCGGCACAAAACTGACCGTAATGATCAACAGAGAGAAAAACAGCGCCGGGCCGACTTCAGAGGCAGACTTGGCGACAATCTCCCATCGGTTCTCAGGCGTAAGCGGCGTTCGCTCCATATGCTTGTGCATGTTTTCTATCATAACGATGGCGCCATCGATCATGGCGCCGATAGCAATGGCGATACCGCCGAGAGACATAATGTTGGCGTTGATGCCTTGCCAGTACATGACCGTAAATGCAGCCAGAATGCCCACAGGCAAGCTGATGATGGCCACCAACGAAGAGCGGACGTGAAACAGAAAGACCATACACACCAGGCCGACGACCAGAAACTCTTCCAGCAGCTTAAAAAAGAGATTGTTGACGGCGCGCTCAATCAGGCCCGAGCGATCGTAAACCGTGACCACTTCAACGCCATCGGGCAGGCTCGATTGCAATTCGCCCAGCTTGGCCTTCACGCCGTTAATTGTTTCCTGGGCATTTTCACCGAAGCGCATCACCACGATGCCACCAACGGCCTCCCCTTCCCCGTTAAGTTCGGCAATACCGCGCCTCATCTGTGGCCCGACTTCTACACTGGCCACATCTTTGAGCAGAACCGGTGTGCCGTTCACATCCAGGCCCAGCGGAATCACCATCAGGTCTTCCCGGGATTCAATGTAGCCGGAGGTACGTACCATGTATTCCGCTTCGGCCATTTCGATGACCGAAGCTCCGACTTCCTGATTACCCCGCTGAATCGCTGTTTGGATAAGAGACAGCGGGATTCCCAAGGCGCGGAGCTTTTCCGGGCTGACCTTGACCTGGTATTGCTTCACCATACCGCCGAGCGCAGCCACCTCCGATACCCCGGGCACGGTTTGTAATTCGTACTTGAGAAACCAGTCCTGGAGACTGCGCAACTGACTCAGGTCGTTCTGCCCTGTGCGATCAACCAACGCATAGAGATAAACCCAGCCGACACCGGTGGCGTCCGGACCCAATTGAGGCCGCGCTGAATCTGGCAGGTTGGGTGCCACTTGGGATAGGTACTCCAGAACTCTGGAACGAGCCCAATACATATCGGTATCTTCATCGAAAATCACGTAAACGTAAGAGTCGCCAAAAAACGAATAGCCACGCACGGTTTCCGCACCGGGAACCGACAGCATGGCGGTCGTCAACGGATAGGTGACTTGGTCTTCTACCACTTGTGGGGCTTGTCCCGGGAAGCTGGTTTTAATGATAACTTGCACATCGGACAGATCCGGAAGCGCATCGACCGGGGTTTTACTGAGTGAGTACAGGCCCAGCCCTGTTATTAATAAGCTCGCCAGCAACACCAGAAAACGGTTTCGAATGGACCAATAAATAATAGACGTAATCATCAGTTGACCCCCTCATGATCCATTTCTCCACGGTCCATTTTTGCGTGATCCATCGAACCAGAGGGCATGGCCGACATGCGTTGAAAATCCGAGGTCTTACTGGATTCGGAATCAATCAAGAACTGGGCGGATGTAACCACCGTATCGCCCGATACGACACCTCCGAGAATCTCGGCGTACTGATCGCCCATCCGTCCAACATCCACATTGACGGATTTGAATGCCCCGCCATCCAACGCAAGCACCAGTCGATCGCTCTGGCCCGTTCGAATAACCGATTCGCGAGGCACCAGCAGCTGCCGGTCTGCCCGTGTCCCCTGAATGTTTAACGCTACAAACATGCCCGGCAGCAAGGTGCCGTCGGCGTTGTCAAAACGCATTCTCACCCGGGCCGTACGGGTCTTGGGATTCACTTCCGGGTACACATAATCCACTTCGCCCGTCCATTGACGTCCGGGCATGTAGTCCAGAGTCATAACCACTCGATTTTTGGATGCCACGGTAGACAACTGACGTTCAAATACCTCCCCAATCACCCACACCTCATCCAGTGCTGCAATGGAGAGCACTCGATCCCCGGGTTTGATGAACATGCCTTCACGAACGTTGAGGTTGTTGATAACACCCGAGGTAGGCGCATACACCGTCAACGTGCGCTGTGTTTCGCGGGTTTTGGTTAGCTGACGTATGACGCTTTCCGGCACATTGAGAGCCGCGAGTCGCTCCTTGGCGGCATTGATCAAGCGCTCATTATCTCGGTTTAAAGCCAGTACTAACTCATCCTGAGCATTAACCAATGTGGGTGAGTAGAGTGTATACAGTGGCTTGCCCTTCTCGACCGGTTCGCCCTCTGCCTTCACATAGAGCGTCTCGATCCAGCCTTCAACCCGTGGATGGACATGGGCCATATCGTCTTCGTTGTATTGAACGTAGCCCACCGTTGTTATGTTATTCGGCAGCCGCCCCTGGACGACCGTGCCCGTTCTCACACCCAGGTTGTTAACCACGCTCGGTGATATGCGCACCGTTCCTGGCGCATCCTTACCGGATCCACTTTCTGCATAGACAGGGACCAGATCCATCCCCATGGGTGATTTACCCGGTTTGTCACTTTTGTAATTGGGATCCATGGGCGCTACCCAATGCGAGGGTTCCCTACTGACACTGCTCGTGGCCTCGGACAACGAGTCCTTTGTCGTGTCAGGGACAAGCCAATAGGTCGCTGCCGCTCCGGCTACGCTACCTAACAACAAAAAGCCCAATGGGCGCATAACATTTGCCATGAGTGTTAATCCTGGAAATTGTTCAGTGAAAACGAAGGGGAGCCAGAGGTACCAGCCGTGAGATAACGAAAGGTCGCCCAATTTTTGGCTCGTTCAGCCGTCATCTGTATATAGTCGACGTGTGCGTTGAGCTCTGCGATGCGCGCACGGACGGCTTCGGCAAAATCGCCATCATCGTTGTTGTAAGCTGAGAGCGCTGCATTGGCCTGCTCCGCTATTTGCGGAAGCAGCGTCTGTTGGTAAAGCATGATGCGGTCATCGAGCCGGTTAATTCGGGCGGCCGCTGCGCGAGCTTCGGCTTTTAGTCGCCGAACCTGCAGCATCCGATCAGACTTCGCCGCTTCCACGCGCGCGATTGCCGCGCTCACGGTGCGGTCTTGGCGATTGCCGGTAAAAAAAGGCAGGTCAAACCCGATCCCGATTGAAAAGAGATCCGCCCGATCCTGCCCGTTCGGGGCTTGATCCCGATACCCATACTGCGCGGACACAGTCCATTCAGGCTTATAAGCCTGACGAGCCAGCTCAACATCGATAGACCCGGCATCAATCAACTGGTCTGTGGCGCGAATTGAAGAGTGAGTGACTGCGGAGTTGTCGCTGGTATAAGGCGGCGTATCGATAAGCCTGGCTAGCAGATTCAGGGGGATACGTTCGCTTACCCGTAAACGAAACGTATCAGTACCTACCCACTCTCCCAGCTCTTCTTGGGCTGTTTCCAGCTGGGAGTGCAGCCCCGTTAAACGATCATCAAGACGAGTCAACTCCAGAGACGCACGGATGATGTCCTGCTGCCGTGAACCGGTCACAGCTGAGGTGTACCCGGCTTCAGCAACATCTGCCAGCTGCTCAAAAAGCCCTCGGTTGCTGTCAATCAATCGAATACTCTCTTGAGCTTTCCAAAGCTCAAGCCACAGGTAAGTTACCGATCTAACCACCCGTTCCTGTCGATTCTCCCGCTGAAACGACTGGGATTCCGCGAGCTCTTTCATTTTATCGCGGGCGAGAGACCGACTATCACCACGAGGAAACCGCTGGCTGAGGCCAATAGTGGCTTGCGTCATGCCCTCCTGGCCGGTATCGAATGTATCTGTGGGAAGGTTTGCGGCGCCTAGCGTAATACGTGGATCCGGTAAGGCCCCTGCTGCAACAGACTCGTCGAGAAGCGCGCTCTGCAGGTGAATGCTTTGCGCTGACCAGGGATCTTCTCGAATCGCAATATCAATGGCGTCTTCAAGGGCAAGTATCGGTTCCGCAGAAATACCAAGACTCGTCAGAAACAAGGCGCCTACTGCCGCTGTTTTACATACACGAAAAAAATCACTCACGTTTTGTTCTCCACTGAATTAGTCCGCAGTGAAGAATCATAGAGGCGCTATCTGAACTCAGGCTGAAATTTCATAACCTATTAGGTTATTTTGATCTGAGTCAATCGTTATTAATGACTGATAAATATCAATAAAAATTATTACGTTTATTTTATTACTTCTTTCAGGGTGAGTTCAGGAAGGGATGTTTAAATCGTTTCATCAACCAACCAGGAGGTACATTATGAAAACACCAATCGTATTTTTAACCGCAATCACTTTATCTACCGCAGTCTTTGCCGGCAACATGCAGCAAGACACTAAGAGCAGCGGTTCGATGCACGGCGATATGAGCTCAATGCACAGCAATATGACGTCAATGCACAAAAATATGAATTCGATGCACAGCGGCATGGATAAAGAAGCGACGCAGACCGAGGTGCTCAAGAACAAAGACATGCAACGCCTTCATAGAGAAATGACACGCAACGGAATGTCTGAAGGTGGTATGGAAGCTCGGCGGGATATGATGACGGAAAAAGGTAGAGCCTTCCATCAAGCGTTGGAGCAGGATCAAAAAAATACCGCAGGGTAACCCCTGCGGTCAAATTAACTCGCAAAAGCCCAAGGGTCGTTGGCACTATTATTTCGCGCTAGCGGCACCTCGAGTAACGAGCAGTAAAACACACAAACCTGAAACCAAACTGAATTACGACGCGATTAACAGTAATTCAGAGCAAGGAGTTCAACATGAAAAAGATCATTATCGCGACTGCAATTACAGTTTTGTTCTCAATGGCCGCAAATGCCAACTCTGGTTTGGCAGATCGAATAAATGAGGCGCGAAGCTATCCAAACAAAACTGCTGACAACGTATTGGATGTGAGGACGTTAAGTAATCATCATAAACAGATGCACATGAAAATGAGTAAAGCTGAACTAAAGGACCATAAGGATTCGTCAAGCTAAAATATTTGAAACCCACGCCCTAAGATACAATGAGCACTGATACCATAAAATATATTAAGCCACGCTCCCCGGAACGGGGCTTAATATTTGTCTCTGAATATACTCTCAATGTACTTTTCCTCACGTTTCTAAACCAACCGCCCATCAGTGATCCCTCTTGAATCCTGAGTTCAAGTAATAAGTGCAGCACCACTTGTTTTGAGGGCGCCTGAGTACTCGCCCCAAAATATCTCTGCCGGTGTTCGATACCCCAGTCGTTTTCTGGGGCGATTATTGAGCGCTTCAACAACCTGATTGAGCTCTCGCTGACTGACCTTCGTGAAGTCCGTGCCCTTTGGGTAGTACTGGCGTATCAACCCGTTGGTGTTCTCATTGGTGCCGCGCTGGCCAGAGCAGTATGGATCACAAAAGTAGGCCTTCATACTAAGCGCCTCAGTCATTCTTTGGTGATCGGCGAACTCACTGCCGTTATCCAATGTCAGCGTCTTGACGGCGCCTCTGATCGGTCTCAGCAAACGAATCATGGCATTGGACGTCAATACGGCCTTTACCTTCGGTAGCTGACCCGCTAGGAGGTAGCCACTTCGGCGCTCAACCAAGGTCGCAATGCCGGATTGCTTATGGCCGTGGAGCACGGTGTCACCCTCCCAGTGGCCGATTGTAAGCCAGGTTTCAACCTCCGCCGGACGCTGCTCGATCCCGGTGCGGTTCGGGATTTTGCCGAGACCTGCACACTTCGCTTGTTGACGTTGATCTCGGCGCCGCTTCGGCTGGCGACAATAGGTCCAAAGGTCACCGCCGGCCATCCGATTACGTTGAATCAGCGCGTAGATCCACTGGCGGCTGACTCGAATGCGGCGGCCAATGCGCGCCATCACGCCCGCGATTTGATCTGGACTCCAGTACTTGCGGATCAGGTCACTGACCCAATGAATCAGTGATGACGCTCACTTATGCGCCTTGTAGGCTGACGTGCGCCGCCGTTCGCTACGGCGATGAGCCTGATCGGGGTCATACCCCATCGCATCGCTATTGCGCCGTATTTCTCGATTAATCGTCGTGTTGTGACAGCCCAGCGTGTCTGCAATCTGGCGCTGGCTTCGGCCTACGGTCAATAGAGCCGAAATCTGGTATCGTTGTGCCTGGGTCAGTTGTCGGGGTATCCCATGATTCTCTTAACTTTGGTCGGTAAAGCGAATGAGGGTACCGGCAACGACCCTCCTGCTTCTACCTCGTCATGCCAAAGTGCTGCGGTTATTATCTGAATTCAGGATAGGCGACAGCGTAAGAGCACGGCTTTAATAAGCCTTAATCGATATCTGATGGCCTATACCTTCTAGCGGAATCTCATCAATCACTTTGAGGGACTCTGAGTCGAGCACCCAAAGCTTGCTCTTGGTGCGACTGGTAATCAGCAGCTGGCCATTCCGGGGGGATACAGCGAGGTGATAAGGTGCCGGCGCCAAT